>Ga0308165_1001372_pt1 | contig 34267 bp, 30 predicted proteins | sample PhyWR2_FD_201032 | JGI IMG/M metagenome (GOLD analysis project Ga0308165, IMG submission 201032) | Phyllosphere microbial communities from UC Gill Tract Community Farm, Albany, California, United States - DLSLW.R2 | ecosystem: Host-associated > Plants > Phyllosphere > Unclassified | place: USA...
TGCTGCAAGGCCCTCTCCACCTGCTTTTCCAGGCTGACGTGGATGAATACGTTCACGTGCAGCCCCAAGAGGTCGGCGTCAAGCAGGGTCACCTGCTCACGAATCACGCCCAGTTCTTCCATGGCCTTGACCCGGTTGAAGCACGGCGTTGGCGAAAGGTTGACCGAGCGGGCCAGGTCTGCGTTGGTGATGCGCGCATTCTCCTGAAGGCTGTTGAGAATGCCGATGTCGGTACGGTCCAGTTTGCGCATGAGACAAAAACACCTGATTTTTATGGTTATGCAGATTATTTATCCCCAAATGATCGCCAACGCAACAAAACAGAGATAAATATTCTCCTGCGCCGGGCCTATGATGTTTGTAGGACAAGATTTCCATCACCCATGGAATGACCGTCAGCTCACTACAAGAAATTCACAAGATCGAGCGTAGAAGCCATGACCCAAGCGTATGAACCGCTGCGTCTGCACGTCCCTGAACCTTCGGGCCGTCCAGGCTGTAAAACCGACTTCTCCTACCTGCGCCTGACCGACGCCGGTACGGTGCGCAAACCCGCCATTGACGTTGAACCCGCTGACACGGCCGACCTGGCCCGTGGTCTGATTCGCGTGCTCGACGATCAAGGCAATGCCCTGGGCCCGTGGGCCGAGGACGTTCCCGTGGAGATTCTGCGCAAAGGCATGCGCGCCATGCTCAAGACGCGCATCTACGACAACCGCATGGTGGTCGCCCAGCGCCAGAAGAAAATGTCGTTCTACATGCAGAGCCTTGGCGAAGAAGCCATCGGCAGCGCCCAGGCCCTGGCGTTGAACATCGACGACATGTGCTTCCCCACCTACCGCCAGCAAAGCATCCTGATGGCCCGTGACGTGCCTCTGGAAGGTTTGATCTGCCAGTTGCTGTCCAACGAGAAGGACCCGCTCAAGGGTCGCCAGCTACCCATCATGTATTCGGTGAAAGAGGCCGGTTTTTTCACCATTTCCGGTAACCTCGCCACTCAATTCGTCCAGGCCGTCGGCTGGGGCATGGCCTCAGCGATCAAGGGCGACACGAAAATCGCCTCGGCCTGGATCGGCGACGGCGCCACCGCCGAGTCCGACTTCCACACCGCCCTGACCTTTGCCCACGTGTACCGCGCGCCAGTGATCCTTAACGTGGTCAACAACCAGTGGGCGATCTCCACCTTCCAGGCGATTGCCGGTGGCGAAGCGACCACGTTCGCCGGGCGTGGCGTAGGCTGTGGCATCGCCTCCCTGCGGGTCGATGGCAATGACTTCGTCGCGGTGTACGCCGCCTCGCGCTGGGCCGCCGAACGGGCCCGCCGCAACCTCGGCCCGACCATGATCGAATGGGTTACCTACCGCGCCGGCCCGCACTCCACCTCCGATGACCCGTCCAAGTACCGCCCTGCCGATGACTGGAGCTGCTTCCCGCTGGGCGACCCGATTGCTCGCCTCAAGCAACACCTGATCAAGACCGGCAACTGGTCCGAAGAGGAGCACGCCTCGGTCAGCGCCGAACTGGAAGCTGAGGTCATCGCTGCACAGAAAGCTGCCGAACAGTTCGGCACCCTGGCCGGCGGGCAGATTCCAAGCGCCGCGAGCATGTTCGAAGACGTTTATAAAGAGATGCCGGAGCACTTGAAGCGCCAGCGTCAGCAGCTGGGGATCTGACATGAACGATCACAACAACAATATTGCGCTGGATACCGCCATGACCACGACCACCATGACCATGATCCAGGCCCTGCGCTCGGCCATGGATGTGATGCTTGAGCGTGACGACAATGTGGTGGTATTCGGCCAGGACGTCGGCTACTTCGGCGGTGTGTTCCGTTGCACCGAAGGCCTGCAGAACAAATACGGCACCTCCCGCGTTTTCGACGCACCGATCTCCGAAAGCGGGATCGTCGGCACCGCCGTCGGCATGGGTGCCTACGGCCTGCGCCCGGTGGTGGAAATCCAGTTCGCCGACTACGTATACCCGGCCTACGACCAGATCATTTCCGAAGCCGCCCGCCTGCGCTATCGCTCGGCCGGCGAATTCACTGCGCCCCTGACCCTGCGCATGCCGTGCGGTGGCGGCATCTACGGTGGTCAGACCCACAGCCAGAGCATCGAGGCCCTGTTCACCCAGGTGTGCGGCCTGCGCACCGTCATGCCATCCAATCCCTACGACGCCAAGGGTCTGTTGATCGCCTCCATCGAAAACGATGACCCGGTGATCTTCCTGGAGCCAAAACGCCTGTACAACGGCCCGTTCGATGGTCACCACGAGCGACCAGTGACCCCGTGGTCGAAACACCCCGCCGCGCAGGTTCCGGACGGTTACTACACCGTTCCGCTGGACGTTGCGGCCATCGCCCGTCCGGGCAAGGACGTGACCATCCTCACTTACGGCACCACCGTCTATGTGTCGCAAGTCGCCGCTGAAGAAAGCGGCGTGGACGCCGAAGTCATCGACCTGCGCAGCCTGTGGCCGCTTGACCTGGAAACCATCACCCGGTCGGTGAAGAAAACCGGCCGCTGCGTGATTGTCCATGAAGCGACCCGCACCTGCGGGTTTGGTGCCGAACTGGCTGCTCTGGTACAGGAGCACTGCTTCCACCACCTGGAAGCGCCGATCGAACGCGTCACGGGTTGGGACACCCCCTACCCGCACGCGCAAGAGTGGGCGTATTTCCCTGGCCCGTCCCGTGTGGTCGCGGCTTTGCATCGGGTTATGGAGGTCTGAATGGGCACGCACGTTATCAAGATGCCGGACATTGGCGAAGGCATTGCAGAAGTTGAGTTGTCGGTGTGGCACGTCAAGGTCGGCGACATGGTCGTCGAGGATCAAGTACTGGCCGATGTGATGACCGACAAGGCGATGGTCGACATCCCTTCACCGGTGCATGGCAAGGTGATTTCGCTGGGCGGCGTGCCGGGCGAAGTCATGGCGGTCGGCAGCGTGCTGATCAGCATCGAGGTGGAAGGCGCGGGCAACGTCAAGCAGGCAGCCCAGCCTGAAGAGGTCAAGGAAGCGCCGGCGCCCGTGGTTGAAGCCAAACAGGAAAGCAAGCCTGTCGCGGCACCGGCGCCGACGGGAAGACCCGCCGTGGCTCAGGGTCCAATGGTGGCACGTGAGGCGAATGAGCGCCCATTGGCCTCCCCGGCCGTGCGCAAACATGCGCTGGATCTGGGCATCCAGCTGCGTCTGGTGCGCGGCACCGGGCCTGCAGGCCGGGTGCTGCATGAAGATCTGGAAGCGTACCTGGCGCAGGGTCAGTCCCAGGCTTCAAGAGCCCCGGCTGCGTATGCCCAGCGTCACGACGAAGAACAGATCCCGGTGATCGGCATGCGCCGCAAGATCGCCCAACGCATGCAGGACGCCACCCAGCGCGCCGCCCACTTCAGTTATGTCGAGGAAATCGACGTGACTGCCGTGGAAGAGCTGCGCGCCCACCTGAACGAAAAACATGGAGCCACGCGTGGCAAGCTGACCTTGCTGCCGTTTCTGGTCCGCGCACTGGTCGTTGCCCTGCGCGATTTCCCGCAGATCAATGCCCGCTACGACGACGAAGCCCAGGTCATCACCCGCCTCGGGGCCGTGCACGTCGGCATTGCCACCCAGGCCGACATCGGCCTGATGGTGCCGGTGGTGCGTCATGCCGAAGCCCGCAGCCTGTGGGACAACGCCAGTGAAATAGCCCGCCTGGCCAACGCTGCGCGCACTGGCAAGGCCAGCCGCGATGAGTTGTCCGGTTCCAGCATCACCCTGACCAGCCTTGGTGCGCTGGGCGGCATCGTCAGCACGCCGGTGCTGAACCTGCCGGAAGTGGCGATCGTCGGCGTCAACAAGATCGTCGAGCGCCCGATGGTCGTCAAAGGCCAGATCGTGATTCGCAAGATGATGAACCTTTCCAGTTCGTTCGATCACCGCGTGGTCGATGGCATGGACGCGGCGCAATTCATCCAGGCCGTGCGTGGCCTGCTCGAACAACCCGCTACCCTGTTCGTGGAGTAAGGCATGCAGACTCTGAATACCACGCTGCTGATCATCGGTGGCGGTCCTGGCGGTTATGTGACGGCGATTCGCGCCGGCCAACTGGGCATACCGACCATCCTGGTCGAAGGCCAATCACTGGGCGGCACCTGCCTGAACATCGGCTGCATCCCTTCCAAGGCGCTGATCCATGTGGCCGAACAGTTCCATCAGACGCAACAGCACAGCCAGAACTCGGCGCTGGGTATCAGCGTTGGCGCGCCAAGCCTGGACATCGGCAAGAGCGTGGAATGGAAGGACGGCATCGTTGATCGCCTGACGACAGGCGTCGCCGCGCTGCTGAAGAAAAACAAGGTTCAAGTGGTCCAGGGCTGGGCGAAGGTGATCGACGGCAAAACCGTCGAGGTCGGCGACACCCGTATCCACTGTGAGCACCTGGTACTGGCCACCGGTTCGAAGAGCGTCAACCTGCCAATGCTGCCGATCGGCGGGCCGATCATCTCCTCCACGGAGGCCCTGACACCGAAGTCGTTGCCAAAACGCCTGGTCGTGGTGGGCGGTGGTTACATCGGGTTGGAACTGGGCATTGCGTACCGCAAGCTCGGCGCGGATGTCAGCGTGGTCGAGGCGCAGGAGCGTATCCTGCCGGCCTACGACGCCGAACTGACTCAGGCCGTACACGAAGAACTGAAAAAACTCGGCGTGAAGCTTTACTTGAAACATAGCGTCCAAGACTTTGATTCTAATAGCAATACCTTGCAGGTCACTGATCCGAATGGCGATACCTTGGCCCTGGAAACCGATCAGGTACTGGTGGCGGTCGGTCGTAAGCCGAACACCCAAGGCTGGAACCTCGAAGCACTCAACCTGGACATGAACGGCGCGTCGATCAAGATCGACGAACGTTGCCAGACCAGCATGCGCAACGTCTACGCCATCGGTGACCTGAGCGGCGAACCGATGCTTGCGCACCGGGCCATGGCCCAGGGTGAGATGGTCGCCGAGTTGATCAGCGGCAAATCACGCGAATTCAACCCGACCGCCATCGCCGCCGTGTGCTTTACCGACCCGGAACTGGTGGTGGTCGGCAAGACCCCGGACGATGTCAAGGCCGCGGGCCTGGACTGCATCGTGTCGAACTTCCCGTTCGCGGCCAATGGACGGGCCATGACTCTGGAGTCGAAAACCGGTTTCGTGCGGGTGGTCGCGCGTCGGGACAATCATGTGATTGTCGGTTGGCAGGCGGTGGGTGTGGGCGTGTCGGAGTTGTCGACCGCGTTCGCCCAAAGCCTGGAGATGGGTGCCCGACTGGAAGACATCGCCGGCACCATCCATGCACACCCGACCCTGGGCGAAGCGGTACAGGAAGCGGCGTTGCGTGCGTTGGGGCATGCGTTGCACCTTTAGATCGCGGCGCACCGATCGCGGGCAAGCCCGCTCCTACATTGCAACGCATTCCCCTGTAGGAGCGAGCCTGTCGAGGCGTCGAACCGTCGCGATCTTTTCAGGACGACGAGATTTTCTGCCCGTCATCCGATAGTCCGGGCTGCGAAACAACCCCGGAATGAAGTATTGTTGTGCCCATCCAAAAAACGTCAGAAGCCTTGAACCGTTTCGGCGGTTGTTCAGTGATAGAGGGTGTCATGGGTAACGAAAGCATCAATTGGGACAAATTGGGTTTTGACTACATCAAGACCGACAAGCGCTATCTGTCGTACTTTCGCAATGGCGAGTGGGACAAGGGCACCCTGACCGAAGATAACGTGCTGCACATCAGCGAGGGCTCCACTGCCCTTCACTACGGCCAGCAATGCTTCGAAGGCCTCAAGGCCTACCGTTGCAAGGACGGCTCGATCAACCTGTTCCGCCCGGACCAGAACGCCGCACGCATGCAGCGTAGCTGCGCCCGCCTGCTGATGCCGCATGTGTCCACCGAGCAGTTCATCGAAGCGTGCAAGGAAGTGGTTCGCGCCAACGAGCGCTTCATCCCGCCTTATGGCACTGGCGGCGCGCTGTACCTGCGCCCGTTCGTGATCGGTGTGGGTGACAACATCGGCGTGCGTACCGCGCCGGAATTCATCTTCTCGGTGTTCGCGATCCCGGTCGGCGCTTATTTCAAGGGCGGCCTGACCCCGCACAACTTCCTCATCTCCACGTTCGACCGCGCCGCGCCACAAGGCACCGGTGCCGCCAAGGTCGGTGGCAACTACGCTGCCAGCCTGATGCCGGGCTCGCAGGCCAAAAAGGCGAACTTCGCCGATGCCATTTACCTGGACCCGATGACCCACTCGAAAATCGAGGAAGTCGGTTCTGCCAACTTCTTCGGGATTACCCACGACAACAAGTTCGTGACCCCGAAATCCCCATCGGTGCTGCCGGGTATCACCCGTCTGTCGCTGATCGAACTGGCCCAGACTCGTCTGGGGCTGGAAGTGGTGGAAGGCGACGTGTTGATCGACAAGCTGTCGGACTTCAAGGAAGCCGGCGCCTGCGGCACCGCTGCGGTGATCACGCCGATCGGCGGCATCAGCTACAACGACCACCTGCACGTGTTCCACAGCGAAACCGAAGTCGGCCCGGTTACCCAGAAGCTCTACAAAGAGCTGACCGGCGTACAAACCGGCGACGTCGAAGCGCCAGCGGGCTGGATCGTCAAGGTTTGATCTGACGCCGCAAGAAAAAGCCCCCCATCGCGTTGGCGATGGAGGGCTTTTTTGTGTCTCAACGGCGAATTCACCCCTCCCCCTGTAGGAGCGGGCTTGCTCGCGATGGTAGACCAGACACCGCGGGGCACCAGGCAGCCAGCGTTATCGTTGGCCTCCATCGCGAGCAAGCTCGCTCCTACAGGTTTTGTGAACACCGCCGACCTCTGTGGGAGCGGGCTTGTCGAGGCGTCGAACCGTTGCGATGGTGGGCCAGGCAACGCTGGCTACCAGACAGCCCGCCTCATCGCTCACGCCCCTCATGCCCAATCCGCTTACCCGACCTGCCCTTGATGCCGCTCGCCTGGCCATCCTGCTGCTTGCCGGTGCGGGCCTGGGTGATCAGTCCGGGAATCAGCGCGCCTTCGGGCAAGTTTTTCCAGAACCTGGCGGGCAGATGGCCCTGCATCACTTTCGGGTTCAGCCGCGCCGGGTTGAAGATGTGGCTGTAGTAGGTCAACCACATGTCGCCATGGGGGTCGTCAACGTTCTGTGCCATTTGCTGCCACGGCGCCGGGCATTCGCGCTGGTAGATGAGTTGTTCGCCATCGTAGTAAACCCCATCCCGAGGCGTGGCGATCAACCAACGGTGACGGCCCATGCGGCCGATGAAATGTTCGCTGGCGCTGTGCAGAATGTCGTGCGCCGGTTCGTGCCACGCCACATAGTGCGGCCCACTATTTTCAGGCAACGCAACGAACCGCACAAATGCATGTAGATGATGAGCTTCACGTCGTATCTGCTTGATTCTTCTCTGTAATTCACTTCCAAGCTTGTCCCCGGCCATCATCGCCGTGCGGTCACCGTGGCTGACCCGCCATAGCACTTCATACAGCAGGCTCCAGCGCTGGTCGCCGCGATATCGGGCGGCCTGTTCCAGTGTTTCCAGCAGCGTTCGCGGGATGCGTGCCTGAAACGGCCCCAAGGCTTGCGGCAGAGGCTCGTCGGTGGCGAACAGATCTGTCGCGCCTTCCGTAGCCCAACTGGCCTGGCTCGGGTCCACCCCGTGACTCAACAGCCAGCGCGCTTGCTGGCGCCAGGTGTCGAACAGGTCGTCGCAATCGAGATTGATCACCCCCACAACCCCATTTGCTGCGGTTGCGGTCGATCACGCATTTGCTGGTACAGCAGATCGCTGGTGACCTCCGACTGTTGTGGGTGGTAATCGCTGGTGATGAAAAACGGTTTGGCCTTGGTCAGAACGCAACGCATGCGTGCAAGGTCTTCGTAACGAATCCGGCGCTGGCGGCGCAACTCCACCAGACGCTCGGTGGTACGCAGGCCAATGCCGGGAATCCTCGCGATCAAGGTGGCCTCGGCGCGGTTGAGGTCCAGCGGAAACACCTCGCGATTGGCCAATGCCCAGGCCAGTTTCGGGTCGATGTCGAGCGCCAGATGCCCCGGCCCCTTGAACAGTTCGCCGGCGCTGTAGCCATAACTGCGCAACAGGAAATCCGCCTGATACAAACGATGCTCGCGCATCAGCGGCGGCGCGGCCAGGGGCACGCTCTTGGGGCTGTTGGGGATCGGACTGAATGCCGAGTAATACACCCGGCGCAACTTGTAATTGCCATACAACGCCTGGGCGCTGTGGAGAATGGTGCTGTCGTCGGTATCGTCGGCGCCCACGATCATCTGGGTGCTCTGCCCGGCAGGCGCGAACTTCGGCGCACGGGGCTCGTTGAGCACGGTTTGCTCGCCGGTGTAGATCGTGCGCATCGCCTGGCGAATCGAGCCGAGTTGTTTTTCCGGTGCCAGGGTCTGCAGGCTGGCGTTGGTAGGCAATTCTATGTTGACGCTCAGGCGATCGGCGTAGCGCCCCGCTTGCTCGATCAGCGCCGGATCGGCTTCGGGAATGGTCTTGAGATGAATGTAACCACGGAACTCGTGCTCTTCACGCAAGAGTTTCGCGACACGAACCAATTGCTCCATGGTGTAGTCCGCCGAGCGAATGATCCCGGAACTGAGAAACAGCCCGCTGACACAATTGCGTCGGTAGAAATCCAGGGTCAGCTTCACCACTTCTTCCGGCGTGAAGCGCGCCCGGGGCACGTCGCTGGAACGTCGGTTGACGCAATACTGGCAGTCGTAAAGACAGAAGTTGGTCAGCAACACCTTCAGCAGCGACACGCAGCGCCCGTCCGGGGTGTAGCTGTGGCAAATACCCATGCCATCGGTGGCGCCCAACCCACTCTTGCCTTCGGAGGTGCGCTTGGGCGCGCCACTGCTGGCGCAAGAGGCGTCGTACTTCGCGGCGTCGGCGAGAATGCTGAGCTTGTCGATGAGTTCCATGGGCCAGCCTTTTACTGTATGGCCATACAGTATATCGCCAGAGCCGAGCACACAAGCCCACGCATCAACCCTTGGTCAGCTCGCGGCCATCTCATGCGCCATTCATTACATCGCGTTAACGCTGTTGTGACTGGCTTGCCGTTTATCATCTGGGCCTTTGTCCATACAGTCCCCCCATCGATCGTCAACGAGGCACCACGATGCAAAGCCCACTGGACCTATCCCTGAGTGCCTTCACGCGAACAGACCTGATGCAAGGCCCGACGCCGATTCAGCGAGCCACGCGGCTGGAACGATTACTGGGGCTGGATGTTCGGGGGATCGGCCTGTTTCTCAAGCGTGACGATCACATGTCACTGGGCGGTGGTGGCAACAAGTTGCGCAAGCTCGAGTTCCATCTTGGCGCCGCTCAGGCTGCGGCTGTCGACACGGTCATTACCGTGGGCGGCGTCCAGTCGAACCATGCGCGGTTGACCGCCGCTGCTTGCGCAAACCTGGACCTCGCCTGTGAGCTGATCCTGACCCGCTCGGTTCCCAAGGCGGACACGGACTACGAGCTCAATGGCAACGTGTTGCTCGACCAACTGTTTGGCGCGCAGCTACAGGTGTTGGCCGCAGGCACAGATGCACTCGCAAAGGCAGAAGACCGCGCCACCCAACTTAGAGAGATGGGGCGCAAGGTGCTGGTCATTCCCATGGGGGGTTCGACACCACTGGGCAGTCTCGGATATGCCCGCTGTGCCGGAGAGATCGCTCGGCAGGAAACTGAACTCGGCGTGGCCTTCAACCAGGTCGTCGTGCCCAATGGCAGCGCCGGCACCCACGCTGGGCTGGCCGCGGGCTTCCGTGTACTGGGGCGCGGCACCTCGTTGGTCAAGTCCTACTCTGTGCTGTCCGATCGGCACCTATCGGCCATTCGTACCCTGAGTCTGACCGAGGACACCCTGGCACTGCTTGGGCACCCCGACAGCTTGCCCCCTGAAGCAATCGTCATCGACGGCAACCAACTGGGTAAAGGTTACGGCTTGCCAACCGACGCGATGCAGCACGCCGTCCGCCTGATGGCCCGCAGCGAGGGGCTGCTGCTCGATCCGGTTTACTCCGGCAAAGCCTTCGCGGGCCTGCTGGCCGATTTCGAACAAGGGCACTTCCGTTCGGGAGACAACGTGCTGTTCATCATGACGGGAGGCACGCCGGGGTTGTATGCGTATCGGGAGACGTTTGAGGATTGACGCTCAATCATCCCGCGTCAGCACTTCCAGCAATTCAATCTCGAACACCAGGTTAGAATTCGGCGTGATCTTGCCCATGGTGCGTTCGCCATACGCCAGGTGCGCCGGGACCAGCAGCTTGCGTTTCCCGCCGACCTGCATGCCCATGAGGCCCTGATCCCAGCCCTTGATCACCCGACCGGTGCCAATGACGCATTGGAAAGGTTTACCTCGGCTGTAGGAGGAATCGAACTCCGTGCCGTCTTCCAGCCAGCCACGGTACTGGGTGGTGATCAGGGCGCCTTTGACGGCGGCTTTGCCGTCGCCCGGCTCAATGTCGATGATTTGCAATTCGTCGTTCATGGTTCCACTCATCCACTGTCGCCCGGCTACGGGCGCGGACGCAGTTTTTCGCAGAATTCATCGTCAAAGGCAATCGCAGGAACCTGGCTTTGCATCTGCGCACGGGATCTATCGTGCTCGAAAATGGCTGAAGTGAATTAGGACTTTGCTGCTATTGAGCAGGCGCGTGGTCTACCATAGGCGCAAATACGCAATGATGGCCAGCTATGATGGCACCCAACTTCGTCTGGATCAGCGCAGGACTTGGCGCGACGGTGGCGTTCCTGATCGCCGGCATGATCTGGCGCGAGCGCACGCTGCGCAGGCAATTGGCCGAGTATCAGAGGCGGATCGCGAGTTTGGCCGACCGACAATCCGCCGTTGAAAAAGGCGATGCGGAACGCTACAAGCGCAGCCAGTATTTTGCGCGGATCGGCACCTGGGATTGGGATGTCGACACTGAACGGTTGTACTGGTCGGACGCGATCTTCGGCATGTTCGGGTTCAAGATTGGCGAAGTGGTGCCCTCCTACGCCCTGTTCTGCAGTTGCGTACATCCCGATGACCGGGAGCGGGTGCGAGCCGGCGAGCTGCGATGCCTGGAAACCGGTGAAAACCACGACGAGGAATACCGGGTCGTCTGGTCCGACGGCACCATTCGCTGGTTGCGTGAAACCGGTAACGTGGTGAAGAACGCCCACGATGAAACGATCAAGATGATGGGCGTGGTCCGTGACATCACCGATGAGAAAGCTTCCGCCAGTTACTTGCAGCACCTGGCCCATTTCGACCCGCTGACAGGTCTGCCCAACCGCCTGGTGCTCGAAGAGCGACTGTCGGATGCGCTGGAACAGGCGCGAATCAGCGGTACTCGCGTGGCACTGGTGTTCATCGACCTCAACGGTTTCAAGGCGATCAACGACCGCTACGGCCATGGCGCCGGCGACCGCGTGCTTGTGACCATGGCGACGCGCCTGAAAAGAATCCTGCGCGCCACGGACACGGTGGCCCGTATCGGAGGCGACGAATTCGTGGTGATCCTCCAGGGTTTGGCGCAAGGCGGTTGCCTGCAAGATGAAGCGCGTGTGATCTGCCAGAAGATTTTCATCGAGCTGTCTCCGCCCATTGCCATCGGCAATGATCATCGCCATATCGGCACCAGTCTGGGTGTTGCCGTTTTCCCCGACCATGCGCCGAGCATGGACCGCCTGATTCACATTGCTGACCTCGCGATGTATGAGGCCAAGCGAAGTGGGAATAATCAGTACCGGCTGGGTGGGCAGGCGGTTGGTCATTGATTGACTTGTCAGCCTGATTTTTTTGGCGACTGTGGCTTGCCCGCGATGGCTTTTACTGACGCACGCAGCCTCAACCTTTATCCTTGCGCCCCCGCCCCACCGATTCCTGGAGTTTCCTCAATGCCCCATGAAGGCAACCTGCTACAAGCCGCTGTCGTATTCCTGTTCGCGGCGGTGCTCACCGTTCCCCTCGCCAAGCGCCTGCAACTGGGGGCGGTGCTGGGCTATCTGTTTGCCGGGGTGATCATCGGCCCATCGGTGTTGGGCCTGATCGGCAACCCGCAGAGCGTCAGCCATATTTCCGAACTCGGGGTGGTGTTGTTGCTGTTCATCATTGGCCTGGAGTTGTCGCCAAGGCGTTTATGGGTGATGCGCAAATCCGTATTTGGCGTAGGCCTGGCGCAGGTGTTGCTGACCGGTTCAGTCATCGGTGTGGTCGCGCTGTTCCTGTTCGGTCAGCCGTTGAACAGTGCCATCGTGCTCGGGTTGGGTCTGGCCCTGTCGTCCACCGCTTTCGGCCTGCAAAGCCTGGCCGAGCGCAAGGAACTGACCAGCCCCCATGGCCGGCTGGCGTTTGCGATCCTGCTTTTCCAGGACATCGCCGCGATCCCATTGATTGCCATGGTGCCATTACTGGCGGGCACCGATCACACCACCAGCGGCGCACAGGGCCTGAACCACGCCCTGCAAGTGCTCGGCAGCATCGCCGTGGTGGTGATCGGTGGTCGCTACCTGCTTCGTCCGGTGTTTCGCGTTGTGGCTCGCACCGGTTTGCGGGAGGTGTCCACCGCCACGGCTCTGTTAGTGGTGATTGGCACCGCATGGCTTATGGACATGGTCGGTGTGTCGATGGCATTGGGCGCCTTCCTGGCCGGCCTGTTGCTGGCCGACTCGGAGTATCGCCACGAACTGGAAGCGCAGATCGAACCGTTCAAGGGCTTGCTGCTGGGTCTGTTTTTCATCAGCGTCGGTATGGGCGCCAACCTCAGTTTGCTGCTCAGCGCGCCGATCACCGTGCTGGGCCTGACCCTGCTGCTGATTGCGATCAAGCTGCCGTTGTTGTTCGTGGTCGGTCGATTGGCCGGGGGCTTGGGCAAGGTCAGCGCGATTCGCCTGGGTATCGTGCTGGCGGCGGGCGGTGAATTCGCCTTCGTGGTGTTCAAGATCGGTCGCGATCAAGGCCTGTTCGAGCCGCGCCTGTACGACCTGCTGGTGCTGACCATTACTCTGTCCATGGCCTTGACCCCGCTGTTGCTGCTGGTCTGCGCAAGGCTGGTCAGCCCGAAAGTCCAACCGGTGGTGGTGCCGGAAAAATTCCGCGAAATCGACACCGACGAGCCACGCGTGGTTATCGCCGGCATGGGGCGCATGGGTCAGATCATCGCTCGTATCCTGCGGGCGCAGAACATCAAGTTCGTCGCCCTCGACACGTCGGTGGAAACCATCGAGCTGTCACGCAGCTTCGGTGGTGTACCGGTGTTTTATGGCGACCCGATGCGCCCGGAAATCCTCAGCGCCGCCAAGGTCGAGCAGGCGGAGTACTTCATCATCGCGACGGACGACCCGGACACCAACATCAAGACCGCCGAGGTGGTCCATCGCCTGTACCCGCACATCAAGATCATCGCCCGCGCCCGTAACCGCCAGCACGTGCACCGCCTGGTGGACCTGGGTGCCGAGGCGATCCGCGAGACCTACTATTCAAGCCTGGAGATGAGCCGGCGTACATTGGTCGGGCTAGGACTGACGCAGGCTCAGGCGGATGCACGCATCAAGCGCTTCAAACATCATGACGAGCAAGTGCTGGAAGCGCAGCACGCGGTGTATGACGATGCAGCGAAGGTGTTGCAGACGGCGCAGGAAGCCCGGGCTGAACTGGCCAAGTTGTTTGAGTCGGATCAGCTTGAGGAGCAGGCTGGCAAGAATTGAGGTGAGCTTCAGGGCCCCATCGCGGGCAAGCCCGCTCCCACAATGGCCCGGTGTTCGCATATCCAATGTGGGAGCGGGCTTGCTCCGGGGGGCGTTCCGACGATGAGCGATAACGCGGTCCACCTGAATACAAGGAACCAATAATGGCAACCGACCAACCCGCCCCAGCCCTCAAGGAAATCTTCAACGCCGAACGCCTCCAGCACATCGCCACCGAGATGAGCGCGGTTTACCCCGATTTCAACGCTGCGGCTTTCCTGAAAATGGCCAACGAAGGCTTGGCCGAGTTGTCCATCATGCAGCGCATGGCCCGGGTCAGCGAGTGCCTGTACGCCACGCTGCCAATGAATTACGAAGACTCGCTCGACGTACTGCGCGCCCTCGCCCCACGCCTCAACAGCGGCTTCGTCAGCGTTTCGCTGCCGCATTACGTCGCCACCTACGGTAGCCATGCCTTCGAGCAATCCATGGAGGCGCTGAAGTATTTCACGACCTTCGGCTCCGCCGAGTTCGCCATACGCCATTTCCTGCGCAACGATTTCGAGCGCACCCTGGCCGTGATGCACGACTGGTCACTGGACGACAACGAACACGTTCGCCGCCTGGCCAGTGAAGGCAGCCGGCCGCGCCTGCCCTGGTCGTTTCGCCTGGAGCGGATTCAGGCCGACCCGCGCCTGGCCGCCGCGATCCTCGACAACCTCAAGGCCGACGACAGCCTGTACGTGCGCAAATCCGTGGCCAACCACCTCAACGACATCACCAAGGACCATCCCGACTGGGTGCTGGACATCATCGAAGGCTGGTCACTGGACAACAAACACACCGCCTGGATCGCCAAACATGCCTTGCGCAGCCTGATCAAGCAAGGCAACCCGCGAGCGTTGGCGAACATCGGTGCCACGGGCAAGGCCGAGGTCGAGATTATCGGGGTCAAGGTCGAACCGGCGGTGATAACACTCGGGGAGAAAATCACCCTGTCGTTCACGGTCAGGTCCAAGGTAGAGAGCAGCCAGCGCCTGGTGATCGACTACGCCATCGACTACGTGAAAGCCAACGGCAGCACGTCGGCCAAGGTGTTCAAGCTCAAGGCGCTGACCCTGCCGGTGGGCGCCAACGAGTTTGTCAGTCGCAGTCAATCCATCAAGGAACTGACCACCCGCCGGCACTATGCTGGCCGGCACGCGGTGCATGTGCTGGTGAATGGGGAGCGGTTGGCGAGCACCCATTTCGATATTTTGCCCTGAACCCGTGATCTCTGTAGGAGCGAGCATGCTCGCGATGGTGGTGCGGCCACCGCGGGGTTTCAGGCTTCCAGCGTTATCGTTAACGACCATCGCGAGCGTGCTCGCTCCTACAGGGGTAGCAGCAGACCCTGCTCACGCTCGCACATCTGCACGATGTAATCCCACATCACCCGCAGCCGCACGGATTTGTGCAGTTCGCGACGAGTGCTGATCCAATAGCTGCGCTGGATGCTTTCCTCCGGGAACAACGGCACCAACTGCGGATCGTCGCTGGCCATGTAGCAGGGCAGCACCGCGATGCCCAGGCCCGCGCGTGCTGCCTGTTGCTGGGCAATGACGCTGGTGCTGTGGAAGACCACCTGCGGGTTGCGGCAGAAACTGTTGAGGAACATCAGTTCCTGGCTGAACAGCAAATCATCGACGTAACCGATCCAGGCATGCCGGCTGAGGTCTTCGCGGCTGTGCAGCGGCGGCGCCCGGTCGAGATAGGCCTGGCTTGCGTATAACGCCAGGCGGTAATCGGTGAGTTTGCGCGTGACAAGCATGTCCGCCGATGGCCGTTCCAGGTGAATGCTGATTTCCGCTTCGCGGTTGAGAATGCTGACGAAGCGCGGCACCGCAACCAACTCCACTTCCAGGCCAGGGTAACGTTCGAACAGCCCGTTCATGCGACTGGTCAGGAACATGATGCCCAGGCCTTCGGTCACACCAACGCGTATCTTGCCCAATGGCGCCGTGGATTGGCTGATCTCTTCCTGGGCCAATAACGCGACGTTTTCCATGGCTTCGGCATGCTTTAGCAACGCCTCGCCGGCCGGTGTCAGCTCGTAACCCTGGGCGTGCTGGACGAACAGCGCCGCGCCCAGGCTCTTCTCGATGGCCTCGATGTGCCGGGCCACGGTGGCATGGGTGGTGTGCAAGCGACGCGCCGCCGTCAGCAAGCGCCCGCTGCGCTGCAATTCGAGAAAAAACCGCAGGTCATTCCAGTCGAACATGAACCGTCCCCGAGAACTGGCTGTTTAAAAACGCACAGCAGCTGCGCAAAAACTAACATTCTTTTGTCGAAAGCTAACAACTAGGATGACCGACAACAAGAACAAAAATAGAGGTCAGGGATGCAGACTTCCCTTGATGAGTTCGACTACATCGTGGTCGGGGCCGGGCCGGCCGGTTGTTTGTTGGCCAATCGCCTGTCGGCGAACCCGCAACATCGCGTGCTGTTGCTGGAGGCCGGTGGCCGCGACAACTACCCGTGGATTCACATTCCCGTCGGTTACCTGTTCTGCATCGGCAATCCGCGCACCGACTGGTGCTTCAAGACCGAGGCGCAGCCGGGCCTGCAAGGACGGGCACTCAGTTACCCCCGAGGCAAGGTGCTCGGTGGCTGCTCGTCAATCAACGGCATGATCTACATGCGTGGCCAGAGTGGCGACTACGATGGCTGGGCGGCCGATGGCAACCCTGGCTGGGCCTGGAACGACGTATTGCCGCTGTTCAGGAAAAGTGAAAACCATTTTGCGGGCGATTCGATAGCCCACGGTGCCAGCGGTGAGTGGCGCGTCGAGCGCCAGCGCCTGTCATGGCCGATTCTCGATGCCTTTCGCAACGCTGCCGAGCAAAGCGGCATCGCCAGCGTCGATGACTTCAACCAGGGCGACAATGAAGGTTGCGGTTACTTCCAGGTCAATCAGAAAGGCGGCGTTCGCTGGAACGCGGCCAAGGCGTTTCTCAAGCCGATCCGCCAACGCCCCAACCTCATCGTACTGACCGAAGTCGAAGTGGATCGCGTGCTGTTGGAAAACGGACGCGCCTCGGCCGTCACCGCCCGTTGGCAAGGCCAGGCAAAAAGCTTCAAGGCACGGCGGGAAATCATTCTGTGTGCGGGTGCTGTCGGCTCCCCCGGTATCTTGCAACGCTCCGGCATCGGCCCTCGTCCCCTTCTGGAAACACTCGGCATCGGTGTCGTCCATGAGCTTGCGGGGGTCGGCGGCAACCTGCAGGATCACCTGCAATTGCGACTGATCTACAAACTGGAAAACGCCCGTACCCTCAACCAGATTGCCGCCAGCGTGTGGGGCAAGATGGGCATGGGCCTGCGCTACCTGTATGACCGCAGCGGGCCGCTGTCGATGGCCCCAAGCCAGCTCGGTGCGTTTGCCCGATCGGGGCCGGAACAGACCTCGGCCAACCTTGAATACCATGTGCAACCGCTGTCGCTGGAGCGCTTTGGCGAGCCGTTGCACCCCTTCCCCGCCTTCACCGCATCAGTCTGCGACTTGCGCCCACAGAGTCGTGGTCGCGTCGACATCCGCTCGACCGACCCACAGCAGGCGCCGTTGATTCAGCCGAACTACCTGAGTCACCCCCAGGACCTGCGCGTGGCGGCCGACGCGATTCGCCTGACCCGGCGCATCGTCTCAGCGCCGGCGTTGCAAGCGTTCAAGCCAGTGGAGTACCTGCCTGGCCAGAGTTTGCAGAGTGAAGAACAGTTGCACGAGGCTGCCGGACGCATCGGCACGACCATCTTCCATCCGGTCGGCACGTGCCGGATGGGCAACGGTGCGGACGCAGTGGTCGATGCGCAACTCAAGGTCCACGGCATTCCCGGTTTGCGGGTGGCCGACGCGTCGATCATGCCGCGCATCACCTCGGGCAATACCTGCACGCCGACGCTGATGATTGCCGAGAAGGCGGCGCAGATGATCCTTGAGGCAGCGACACGAATTGATAATCCAAACTCTGTAGGAGATGTGTGCGACAGGAAGCGGCACCCGCCCACAAGGCAGGTGCCGACAGTGGAACAACAAAAACAATCACTGTGAGGGAACCGAAATGTCAGAACATGTTCAGCCACTCAACATCACGCGCAGCGCCGACATTGGCCGCGACACCCGCAAAGTCATCTTTGCCTCATCGCTCGGGACGGTGTTCGAGTGGTATGACTTCTTCCTCTACGGCGCCCTCGCGGCAGTGATCAGCAAGCAGTTTTTCGCAGGGGTGAACGACACCACCGCATTCATTTTCGCCCTGATGGCCTTCGCTGCCGGTTTCATCGTGCGGCCGTTTGGTGCATTGGTGTTCGGCCGGTTGGGGGACATGATCGGGCGTAAATACACATTTCTCGCCACCATTGTCCTGATGGGCGTGGCGACGTTTTGCGTCGGCCTGCTGCCGACCTACGCCAGCATCGGCATTGCCGCACCGATCATCCTTGTGGTGCTGCGCATGCTCCAGGGCTTGGCCCTGGGTGGCGAATACGGCGGCGCAGCGACTTACGTCGCCGAACATGCCCCCATCGACAAGCGCGGTTTCCACACCAGCTGGATTCAGTCCACGGCCACGCTGGGGCTGCTGCTGTCGTTGCTGGTGGTGCTCGGCTGCCGCTATTTCACCGGTGATCAATTCGAAGTCTGGGGCTGGCGCATTCCGTTCCTGTTTTCCATCGTGCTGCTGGGCATCTCCACCTGGATCCGCCTGAGCCTGCACGAATCCCCCGCGTTCGTGAAAATGAAAGAAGAAGGCAAGCTGTGCAAGTCGCCGCTGCGTGACTCGTTCGGCAAATGGGAAAACCTCAAGGTCGTGCTGATCGCCTTGTTCAGCATCAACGCCGGGCAGGCCGTGACCTTCTACGCCGCGCAATTCTATGTGCTGTTCTTTCTCACCCAGTTCCTGAAAATGGACCCTGCGGTGGCCAACACACTGCTGATCATCAGCGTGACCATCGGCGCGCCGTTCTTCATCTTCTTCGGCTGGCTGTCGGACAAGGTCGGGCGCAAACCGGTGCTGATGCTCGGCCTGCTACTGGCCACGGTGCTGTACTTCCCCATCTTCAAGACCCTGGCCCACTATGCGAACCCGGCCATCGACCTGGCCAGCCGCCAGGCGCCGATCACGGTGCACGCCGACCCGGCCACCTGCACCTTCCAGTTCGACCCGGTGGGCAAGGCCAAATTCGACAGCCCTTGCGACAAGGTCAAGACTTTCCTGGTCAAACAGGGCCTGCCCTACAGCAGCGAAGCCGCACCCGCCGGCAGCAATGTGCAGATCAGCATCGGCGACGTGAAGATCGAAGGTTATGACGAAGCGGCCCTGCGTGGCGCCGTGACGCTGGCCGGCTATCCATCACAGGCCGACACCCAGTCGATCAACAAGACCATGATCGTGGCGCTGATCGTCGCGCTGATCATCATCTCGGCCATGTGCTACGGTCCCCTGGCCGCCCTGATGGTGGAGCTGTTCCCCACGCGCATCCGCTATACCTCGATGTCCCTGCCGTATCACATCGGCAATGGCTGGTTCGGTGGTTTCCTGCCGACGGTGTCGTTTGCGCTGGTGGTGTACACCGGCGATATTTTCTATGGTCTCTGGTACCCGGTGCTGATCACGGCGGTGAGCCTGGTGGTGGGGATGATCTGTCTGCGTGAGACCAAGCAGGTGGATTTGAACAACAACTGATTTAGCCCGCAGCCCCTCCCCCCTATGGGAGCGGGCTTGCTCGCGATAGCGGTGTGTCAGATACATCAACGGTCACTGGCACACCGCTATCGCGAGCAAGCCCGCTCCCACAATAGTCTTGATCGTGCCCACAAAACCTTTCGCTTTCGCTACTCTTGCACCATCGCCCCGCCACCTGCCCGAACGAGGCCCCATGATCATTTCCTCCGCATCCGACTATCGCGAGGCCGCACGCCGCAAACTTCCCCGTTTCCTGTTCGACTACATCGATGGTGGCGCCTACGCCGAGCATACGCTGAGGGCTAACAGCGCCGACCTCTCAGGCATCAGCCTGCGCCAGCGCATCCTCAAAAACGTCGAATCCCTGAGCCTGGAAACCACTCTGTTCGACCAACCGTTGGCAATGCCCATCGTCCTCGCACCGGTCGGGTTGACCGGTATGTTCGCCCGTCGCGGTGAAGTTCAGGCAGTCAAGGCCGCCCAAAACAAAGGCATCCCGCTGTGCCTGTCGACGGTCTCGGTGTGCTCCATCGAAGAAGTCACGAGCCAGACCGAGCAAACCATCTGGTTCCAGCTGTATGTGCTGAAGGACCGCGGTTTCATGCGCAACGCCCTGGAGCGGGCCAAGGCCGCAGGGATAAAAAACCTGGTATTCACCGTGGACATGCCAACGCCCGGCGCACGGTACCGGGATGCCCACTCAGGCATGTCCGGGCCGTTCGCCTCCTCGCGTCGGATCCTTCAGGCCATCACTCGCCCCGACTGGGCCTTCAACGTCGGCGTCATGGGCCGCCCCCACGACCTGGGCAATATTTCGAGGTATCTGGGCAAAGCCGTCACCCTGGAAGACTACATGGGTTGGCTCGCCAACAACTTCGACCCGTCAATCAGCTGGAGCGACCTGGAATGGATTCGGGATTTCTGGCAGGGGCCAATGATCATCAAGGGCATCCTCGACCCCCAGGATGCCCGGGACGCCGTGAGTTTTGGTGCGGACGGGATTGTCGTGTCGAACCACGGTGGCCGACAACTCGATGGCGTGCTGTCCACCACCAAGGCCTTGCCACCGATCAAGCAAGCAATTGGCGACGACCTGACGGTGCTGGTCGATTCTGGCATCCGCTCGGGGCTCGACGTGGTGCGCATGCTCGCCCTGGGTGCCAAAGGCGTCCTGCTGGGTCGATCCATGGCCTATGCACTGGCTGCCGATGGCCAGCGTGGGGTTGAAAACATGCTCGACATCTTCGCCAGGGAAATGCGCGTGGCGATGACGCTGACGGGCGTCACCTCGATTGACCAGATCGATTCCACGACGCTGGTGCAAGCGGCGCGCGAACTCAAGGATTGATACTCGCGCCCTGCCAGCGCAGGGCGCCTCGCTCAACCAACGTCCGGAAGCAGCTCGAAGGTGACCTTGTCCGGATAGAACGCCACGTAGTTCTTGATCTGCGCCACCGACACCTTGGGCTCTTCGTAGCTCCACACCGCATTTTGCGCCTCGTGCCCCTCGACCTTCAGGCTGAAATAGCTCGCATCGCCCTTGTACGGGCAGTAACTGGTGTGGTCGGTACGCACGTAATACTCATCCTCAATGTCATCCAGTGGCAGGTAATACACCGGCGGATAGTTGGCTTCCAGCAACACCAGTGTCCGGGTGGACGCCGCCACTTCGACACCGTGAAACTTCACCATCACGCAGCCCGGCTGCTCGGCGATGGTAATGACAGGACTGGGACCTGAGCTCTTCATGTAATGCATTCCTCGGCACGAAGTGAACCTGAAAATCGAGACGACACCCTGTCAGGTATAACCCACATTCAGCCATGACGACGGCTTCGCAGCCGAACGGAGGCTGGCGTCCACTCTCGTCGATGGCACGCAGAATACGGCCTCGCCTGACACACAAACTGTACATCCATACAGATAAAGATTGCTCCGTCGCTCATCAGCCGCCATTCTGTGCACCTTCCGGCAATTATTGATGAGCGTTGGTGGTCATGCGGCTGTACCTCTGTGAAAAACCTTCCCAGGCCAAAGACATTGCCGCCGTGCTCGGCGCCAAGCGCCGTGGCGACGGGTGCTGGCTGGGAACGGGAGTCACGGTCACCTGGTGCATCGGACACCTGCTGGAAACCGCTGCGCCGGATGCCTACGACACACGCTACAAGCGCTGGGTGCTGGCCGACCTGCCGATCATCCCGGACAAATGGAAAATGACCGTCAAGCCGCGCACGGCCAGCCAGTACAAGGCCGTCAAACGTCTGCTCGGCGAGGCTGATGAGTTGGTGATCGCCACCGACGCCGACCGTGAGGGCGAAATGATCGCCCGGGAACTCGTTGAGCACTGCCGTTATCGTGGACCGATCCAGCGCCTGTGGCTGTCGGCACTGGATGATGCTTCGATCCGCAAGGCGATGGCTGCGTTAAAGCCAGGCGCCGAGACGTTCAGCCTGTATCACTCGGCGCTGGGCCGTTCGCGGGCCGACTGGCTGATCGGCATGAACATGAGCCGCTTGTTCACCCTGCTTGGACGCCAGTCCGGTTATCAGGGGGTGTTGCCCGTCGGCCGGGTGCAAACGCCGACGCTGCGGCTGGTGGTGGACCGCGACCGCAGCATTGCTGATTTCGTCCCCGTTGCCTACTGGGCCATCGACGTGCAGCTGCGGCACGAGGGCAGCACATTCACCGCGCAGTGGCGTGCACCCTCCCACGCCTGTGACGACCAGGACCGTTGCCTCAATCAGGCTATCGCGCAACAGGCGTCAACGGCGTTGTCCAGTGCTGCGAATGCCAGGGTAACCAGGCTGCGCACCGAGCGCCTGCGTGAAGTGGCGCCGCTGCCATTCGATCTTGGTACGTTGCAGGAAGTGTGTTCGAAGAAGCTCGGCCTGGGCGCACAGGAAACCCTGGACATCGCCCAGGCGCTGTACGAAACCCACAAGGTCATCACCTACCCGCGCAGCGATTGCGGCTACTTGCCGCTTAGCCAGCACAGCGAAGCGCCGGGCATCCTGGCGGCGTTGAGGCAGGCGGATTCGACGCTCGAAGCGTTGCACGAGCACCTGCAACCTGCGTGTCGCTCACGGGCGTGGAACGACGCAAAAGTCAGCGCCCACCACGGCATCATTCCCACCGCAGCGGCAAAAAATCTTGAACGGCTCGCCGGCAAGCAGCGCGCGGTTTATACCCTGATCCGCGCACGCTACCTCGCGCAGTTCCTGCCCGATCATGAATTCGACCGCACCCAGGCCGACTTCGACTGCGCCGGCCAAGCCTTGCGCGCCGTCGGCAAGCAGATCGTCGAACCGGGCTGGAAATGCGCCCTGCCTGAAGCCCTCGCCCCGGCCAGGGGCCGCGAAGCGCCGGTGCCACAAACCCTGCCCAGACTCAGCGAAGGGGATGAATGTGCGGTGGCCGAGGTGAAGCTCAAGGACCTCTGGACCCAACCCCCCAAACCCTTTACCGAAGGCGACTTGATCAAGGCGATGAAGAACGTCGCCAAACTGGTGGAGGACCCTGTGCTCAAACAGAAGCTCAAGGACACCACCGGCATCGGCACCGAAGCCACTCGCGCCTCGATTATCCAGGGCCTCCTCGACCGGGGTTACCTGATCAAGCATGGCAAGGCCCTGGCCGCGACACCGGCCGCGTTCAGCCTGATCGATGCGGTGCCCCGCGCCATCGCCGACCCCGGCACCACGGCCATCTGGGAACAGGCGCTGGACATGGTGCAGAGCGGGGAAATGAGCCTCGAAGAGTTCGTCACCAAGCAGGCCGCGTGGATGAGCAAGCAGGTCGCCCGCTGCGCCGGGCTGAACCTGACCATCAGCGGGCCGGCAAGCCCGGCCGGACGCGGCGCCACACCGTGGAAAAACAAGCGCAAGTCTGCCAAGGGCAAGCCGGGGACAGGCCGCAAACGGGCGGCAAAACCAGCGGGCGAGGCTTGATGCGCGGCCCCTGTCAAACCCGCCGTGAGTTCCATCCTCTCATTCCAAACAGCTTTGTCAGACAATATGTAGTGACTTGAAATAATCACTACAAAACCGTTGACGACTTCGATTTGCCCTTGCATGATGCAGCCATCTCCCCGATCGGGAGTAAGGCAACATGTTTGAGCAAGCTCGTCTGACCGCCGAGCTGTTTTTCCCGGATACACGCTGCCCACAAGGCAGATTGAAGAAGCTGACCTGGCCCGAACGTCCAGTACAAGGACGAGAAGCGCTGGCGATCAATCCTCATGAAGCTTGTGGCCGACCGTGAAACGTCGGTAGTGGCCTGAAGGTTATCGCTGCTTCTCCTCGTTGTGACGCTATTGCGTAGCAGTTATTCAACACGACTACATGCAACAGACGCAGGCCCCTCCAATTTCGGCGGACGACTGCTGACGTCCTGGTTTCGGTGCCAGGGATCAACTAACCGATGGGCTAACTGTATTAGCGAATCAACTTTGAAAAAGATCACCAAATGGTCAAGGGGGCTTTAATGATGAACCTGAACAATCAACCAACCATCGATGAATTGGCTCGTATGTTCGCTGCGCAAAAAGACAGCCATGACAGCCATATCCTGTGGATCAGCAAATCGGGCCAGGTTCAGATCGACTGCCTGGCGCCCCACGCCCACGAAGCCGAGTTTGAACAGAACCACGAGAACCTGGTGGCGCGCCTGAAGATGTACCGTCGCGGCCAGGGTTACGTCGGCAAGAAAGCCGCGGCCGACAAAGATTTCATCGGCAGTGTTTTCCAAACACTCAAACAGGCCTGGGACTCGATGCAGAACAAGAACGAAGTTCAGGTGATTGACCGGTTTTATTAATTAAGTCGTTTAACTGAAAAGGCCCCGCTCGATTATTCGAGCGGGGCCTTTTTTATGTTTTTTAATCCTTGTAGGAGCGAGCATGTCGAGGCGTCGAACCGTCGCGATGGTCGTCAACGATAACGCTGGCTTCCTGACTCCCCGCGGTGTCCGTACCTCCATCGCGAGCATGCTCGCTCCTACAGGGTTATGTGTGAGCATGTGCAACCGCCAAACGCAGCTATCGTTAACCACACGCGATGTCGTCCATTGGAGATGTGCAATGAGAACCAAGCTGATCGCTGCGCTGTTGCTGGTGGGAGCAGGTGCGGCCCAGGCCAACAATGTTCAGGGCGTGCCCTCCTTCGCCGTGGAATGCCCCGGCAAATTCCTCGTCCAGGCCGATCAGGACGGGCCGGTGCTGATCAACAGCAAGGAAGCCGAAACACGCGCGCTCACCGACCGCAGCTTCGAAGCCAAGGGATCGGGCATTACCCTGTCGATCGTGATCGCCGATGACGACTCGGTGGAGGTGTCATCGACCGGCAAGGCACCCAATGGGACGTGCCAGTCAGTCGACGACTGATCCTCGCCTAGCGCTTGACCGACAGATCGGTCTGGGTCATGCGACTGCGGACAGTGAACACGCCATCGCCCGAGAGAATGGCGCTACGGGCAAACAGGCGGCCGCTCTCCCAGTTCGAAAGACCCAGCTCCGGTTTGTTCAGCGCGTACTGGCCGTCGACCCAACGGGTGATGCCGTTGCCCACAAACGGCGCGTTGACCGCATTGTAGAAACGCTCGTGCGCTTCAGGCGTTTCACTGATCAGCGACACGGTGAATTGGGGGCTGTAGTGATTGAACAAGGCGATGGCGCTGTCAAGGTCGTCGACGATTTTCAGGCTGACTTCCGGGGTCTCTTCCCATTCCCACTCGCGACCCAACTGATCCTCCGGCAGCGACTCGGCCATGGCCTCGGCCTGGTAGCCCTCCGCACGGCAAACCTCGACCGTTGCATGTCGCCATTCAAAAGGCAGGCAAGACTCACTGCCCTCGACAATGTGCAACTTGCAGCCTTCATCCCGTGCCGCACCGGCGGCTTTCAATGCCTGCAAGAACAACGGCACCAGCTCGGCGGCGCGGTCGCGGTGAATCAGGCAGACGTTGAGGGTGTTGCAGACCTTGCGATCCAGGGAGTTGCGCACCACAGCGGCAAATCGCGTGGCATCGGCGTCCTGGTCGGCGATCAACCAGGCGCCGCCAGTGCCGTGGAGGCTCACGGCGGTGCCAGCCTGCTGGGCGATGCTGCCCAATTGACTGACTGCACGTCCCGAACCCCGGGCCACGGCCAGCGACAGGCGCCGGTCGGCGAACATCGCCCAGCCGGCGGCGTGGTTGACACTTTCCACCAGCGACACCGCCCCCACCGGCAAACCGGCGGCGCTCAACGCAGGATTCAAGGCGTGGGCGACGATGGCTTGCGCCGTGCCCAAGGCATCACTGCCAATGCGCAGCACCGCAGTGTTGCCAGTGCGCAGCACACCCGCGGCGTCGGCGAAAACGTTCGGCCTGCCTTCAAAGACGAACGCGACAATGCCCAGCGGTGAAACCACCTGCTCGACTTTCCAGCCTTCGTGTTCGACGCAACTGATCACCTTGCCACGCGTGGCGGGCGCATCGCGCCAGGCCCTGAGGCCGGCGATCATGTACCGGCGCATGCGCTCATCGGCCAGCAGACGCGTGGTCGAACGCCCCCGTGACTTGGCCCACTCGATATCGGCCAGGTTGGCTGCCTCGATCAAGTCCCAGCAATCCTGATCGTCCAGGCGCTGGGCGAACAGGTCGAAGAACTCGCTGATGGCCTCATCCGACACCGCCGACATCGCCGTGAACGCCGCTTGCGCGCGCTCGATCGCCACCGCCGCAGCCTTCTGGTCCGCGACGGGGATCAGCAACAGTTCGCCAGTGACCTGCTCCACCAACAGGTGGTCCCCGGGCTGAAAGCGCAAGGCCAGTTCGGGGCTGACCACGGTGACGCGGTTACCAGCGAAAGGGATAGGCGTACCAGCGACTAGACGTTCGAGCGCGAGAGACATGAAACGGTTTCACCATGCAGTGGGCGGCCAGGAAATGTATAGCAAACTCCCGGTAGGAGCGAGCACGCTCGCGATGGAATCAAGAACACCACGGGGCAGCGGGCACCCAGCGTGATCGTTTAACGGCCTTCGCGACGGTTCGACAAGCCAGCTCCTGCCGTGGAGTGTATCCCAGTGTATAAACCCCCGTTCTCGACACACCCCTCAACAAAACCCGCCCCCAGCGACACATCGCAGATACACCCCATTGATGAAATACGCCTGTCGACTGGCTCAGCCAACCCAGACACTCAACTCACTCAATGCACGGAGTATCACCATGTTCAAGCTCTCGACCTCTTCCCTGACCCTCGGCCTGATCGTCGCTGGCGGCCTGGCCCTGGCCCTGGCCAACGTGGCATCGGCTTCCGAATCCGAGGCGTTCAGCATGAAACAGCTGGCCCACGGTTACAGTCAGGCCCAGGCAGACAGCAGCGAGAAAACGGCTGAAGGCAAATGCGGCGAAGGCAAGTGCGGTGCCGGCGAGTAACCCCTGCGCGGGGCCGTCGAGCCCCGCATCACTGACTGAATGGAGATCCAGTCCATGAACACCGCAATCTCATCAGCCGTCAAAGGCCTGCACCTCAATCTTGACCGTGCCGGCGTGTGGCTCGCTCCCCTCGCCTTGAGGCTGTTTATCGCCTGGGAGTTCTTCGAGTCCGGCCTGGAAAAATGGAATGGCGAAAACTGGTTCGCCGACATTCAGGAGCGCTTTCCGTTTCCGTTCGACCAACTGCCCGCCACGCTGAACTGGGAACTGTCAATGTGGGCCGAACTGATCTGCGCCCTCGCCATCCTGGTTGGTTTGGGGACACGCATCTCGGCGATCGTCCTGATCGTGGTCACGGTGGTGGCAACCGCAGCAGTCCACTGGCCGTCCGATTGGTCGACACTGAGTGAACTTGCCCAGGGTTACGCCATCACTAACAAGGGTCACGGCAATTTCAAACTGCCGCTGATCTACCTCGCCGCCATGCTCCCGCTTTTGCTGTCCGGTCCCGGCAAACTCAGCCTGGACGCCTTGCTCGCCCGATATTTCTGGCGCCGCAACCAGCAGTGAAATGTTAATGTGGCAGCCTGTACGTTCCACCTCACTTGCGTAGACAGGAGCCACCATGAGCGTGACCACCCAATGGATCGAGATCGACAGCGCCGAAGGTAAATTCGGCGCCTACCTGGCGATCCCGCATACCCTGAACGGCCCGGGGATCGTGCTGATCCAGGAAATTTTCGGTGTCAACGAACACATTCGCTCTGTCGCCGAGCAATACGCCGCCGACGGCTACGTGGTGCTCGCACCGGACCTGTTCTGGCGCGAAGGCAAGCGTATCGAGCTGAGCTACGACCAGGCCGGCTGGACTCGCGCCGTCGAATTGATGAACGCCACCGACATCGTCAAGGCGCAAAAGGACATCGAGCTGACCATCGATGCCCTCAAGGCCCTGCCGAACCATGATGGCGGCGTCGCTTCCATCGGTTACTGCTTCGGTGGACTGCTGTCGTATCTCACCGCCGCCAACGGCCTGGTGGACGTGGCCATCGCCTACTACGGCGGCGGGATCCAGAATCAACTGGATCGCGCCGATGACATCCAGGTGCCGTTGCTGCTGCAATTCGGCGAGAAGGACAGCCACATTTCCCTGGACAATGTGGAACTGATCGCCCAGCGTCTGGACGACAACGACAACGTGGAAATCATCGTGTATCCGGACGCGGAACACGGTTTCAACTGCTCGCATCGCGACAGCTACAACCAGCGTGCAGCGGCGGAAGCCCATGGCAATACGTTGATTTTCCTGGGTATGGAAATGCCAAACGGCGATTGAACCCTGAACCCCTGTGGGCGCGAGCAAGCTCGCTCCTACAGGGGCCAGGTGTCCGCCGGGTTATCGTGCATCCCCACCTTTGGGCTTGTAGAAGAGAAACATCTTTGTCTCTGCGGTCCTGATGTATTTCCTTGCCCAGTCAGGCTTCACGTTGCGATCGTGAAAATACATCGCGCCATGGGTGCGGTCGTTGAGTTGCTTGTTCAGCGCCTTGCGCGCGATTTCCTTGGCGATGGCGTACTGCGTGGCTTCCTGGACCGTGTCGGGACGCCCGTCACACCACCATGAAAACTGGCAGTTCTTGCTTTCCGAGCCTTGTTTGACCACCGCGCACACCGTGTCCGGAAATCCTTCGTGCCCCAGGCGATTCATCACCACGCTGGCGACCGCTTCCATGTCGGCTGTGGATTTGCCCTTGGCCTCCCAATAAATGGAACGAGCCAGGCAAGTGATAGCGTCATCCAGGGGTGCCACGCCCGCCGGATCGACCGCCTGCACCTCGGAAGTGGTAATGGCTTCGGCCTTGGGCACCGGCAGATCACCCTCCTTCTGCGCCGCTTTCTCTTCGAGTACTTCTGCCTTGTTTTCTGCAGCTTTCTGTTCCTGTTCAGTGGCCGATACCTGGCCGCTGAGTAGTGTGAGTGCGATGCAAACTGCCATCGAGAAAAATCGCATGATCAACCCTTTCAAATGAGGCGGATTCAATCAACACAATGTCGGCACACAGCGTCGTTCGGGCGACATGGCCTCAGTGTAGTTGCCAATTGCCATTTAGCATGGCGCCCTCTGCAGTGCATTTCGCGTAAAAGGCATTGCGCAAACCGGGGTGTCATCGCGCATCATGTGCGAAGTCCGATCAAGGGAGGTTTCCATGGGTGTCCTGCCATCCGCTTTGCGTCTTGCCACGTTGTCATTGAGCCTGCTGTTCGCCGCCCAGGCGCTGGCGGCCGATGAGAAACAACTGATCGATTCGATCAACGACTACCGCAGCCAGATACAGCGTTGTGCCGGCCAGGTGTCGTCTGAGTTGCCGCCGCTGGCGGACGACCCACGACTGGCGCTGTCCGCCACCAGCATTGGCAATTTGCAGCAGGCCATGGTGAGCGCGGGGTACCCGATGAAGAATGTGCAGGCCATCACGCTGGCCGGACCACGGGATGCGGCGTCAGCGTTCAAGGCGATCCAGGAAAGCTTTTGCCAGATCGTGCTCGACCCGCAATTTGTCGACATCGGCGTGAGCCGCGATGACCGCAACTGGCGCATCGTGGTCGCCCGTCCGCTGCTGAGCGCACGCCTGGGCACCTCGCAGGCCGAAGGCCAGAAGCTGCTCACCGAACTCAACGCCGCCCGCAGTCAGCCACGCCAATGTGGCACTCAATCCTTTGGTGCTGCACCACCGCTGACCTGGAACCCTGTGCTGGCGTCGGCTGCCGAAGAACACTCGCGCTCGATGGCCAACAACAATTACTTCGATCACAAGGACCGCGACGGTCGTACACCGGGTGACCGCGCAGAACTGGCCGGCTACAGCGGCCAATGGGTGGGCGAAAACATCGCCGCTGGTCAGGACAGCGTGGCGCGCGTAGTCGCAGGCTGGGTCGCCAGCCCCGGTCACTGCGCCAACCTGATGAACCCGCAGTATCAGGAACTGGGCGCAGCGTACGCGGCGGACCCGAAAAGTGACTCGGGGATTTACTGGACAACGATGTTCGGTGCGGCGCAATGATCGTCCGCCCAAAACCCAACCTGATCAACATTCTCACGTCGCTCAAGGGTTCGATTTTCAAGAAGATTGTCCTGCGTTGCCTGATGGTGACGCTGCTGGCATCGGCCATCGTGCTGGTGGAAACGCTGCAACCGAACTACTTCGCCAAGGTCAACGCGACGCCTTTCACGCTACTGGGTCTATCGCTGTCGATCTTCATGAGCTTTCGCAACAACGCCTGTTACGACCGCTGGTATGAAGCGCGCAAGGCCTGGGGCGATATGACGGTGGCGATCCGTTCGATGATCCGCGAAAGCCAGGTCATCAAGGACCCGGCCCAACGCCAGGCCATTCTGCGCAACCTCTGCGGGTTCACCTATGCGTTGAATGCCAGGCTGCACGCTCGCAACGAACTGGAGGCCGCCAACGGCTGGCTTGAGCCGCAGCCGGACGGCAACGCACCGGACATCAGTGGCCGCATTCTGGATAACGTCGGCCAACAATGTTCGACGCTGGTCGAATCCGGGGCGATCAGTGAGTGGCGCTATACGATCATGGCCAATCACCTGACCAGCCTGACCCATGCCCAAGCCGTGTGTGAGCGGATCAAGCACACGCCTTTACCGTTCGCCTACACCCTGTTGCTCCACCGCACCACCTACCTGTTCTGCATCCTCCTGCCCTTTGCGATGGCGGAATCGCTGGGCTGGTTGACCCCGCTGTTCACCGCCATCGTCAGCTACACCTTCTTTGGCCTGGACGCGATTGGCGATGAACTGGAAGATCCATTCGGACGCGACGAAAACGACCTGCCGACGCAGGCCATCGTGCGCAACATCGAGCGCGACGTGTTGGCGGCCCTGGGCGACACGAACCTGCCGCCCGTGCTCGTCCCGGTTGACTATGTGCTGAGCTGAATCACCTCGATGCCCAGCTTGCGATAGTCGTCGATATCACCCGATGCCACATGGTGCTCGGTGATCAAGGTGTGGATGCGATCGCACGGGGCGACTACAAAGGGCTCTACCGCCCCCAACTTGTCCGCCGTGGTGACGGCGACCACCTGTGAAGCGCTGTCGATCAACGCCTGCTTCACTGGCGTTTCGTCAAAATGCAGCGAGCTGATGCCCACCTCCGGATGGATCGCGCAGACTCCGGTGAACAGCAGGTCGGCCTTGATCCCCTGCAACAGGCGCACGGTTTCGTGACCGCTGACCGACAGGGTAGCCAGGTTCAATTGACCACCGGCCAGGATCACTTTGATGCCCGGGTATTCGGCCAGGGTGATCGCGGTCATCGGCGATGGGGTGACGGCGGTGATGGTGATGTCGTGGCGCAACGAACGAGCGATCTGCAAGGTGGTGCTGCCGGAGTCGAACATGACGATCTGACCATCTTCAACCCGGCCCGCAGCCAGTTGCGCCAACCGGGTCTTGGTCTCATCGGTTTCACTGACCCGGGTAAAGTAGTCCTTCCCCGTGTCTTTCGGCCTGGGCAGCGCCCCGCCATGGACGCGCTGGACCAGGCCTGCCGTGGCCAGTTCGGACAAGTCGCGGCGAATGGTGTCTTCGGAGACGGCGAAATGCTGGCTCAACTCGCCAGACATGACTTTGCCGTCACGCTCGAGAATCAACAGGATTTTCTGCCGGCGAAGATGCGGCAGATCAGTGACGGAATGCGACTCGTGCATGGTAATGCCTGAACGTGCGGGTTTGTGCGAGATTAGCCAAACCCTTTCACAATGGCAAACGCTGCAACGTGATCAATTGCTCGCAACCTGGGCGACATTCCCGGCGGTCACCAATGCCTTGAGCGAAGCATCAAATTGCTGAAGTGCGTTCACTTGCAATGCCGTTTGCTGTTCTATCTGCGCGGCGATCTCCGGCGCTGCCTTGCCCTGCACCCAGACAGATGGCATTTGCTGCGCCCGTGAACCTTCAGCCTTGCCGATATATTGCAGGTTCGAATCGTAGAACTTGGCCAGGAAGCGCGCTTCTACCTGGTTGTTACCCTTGGACACCAACCGACTGTAAGTGTCGAGCATCACCACCACGTCAGGGTGGGCGTCCACCAGTCCATCGAGGTTGTCGTAGACCGTTACCGACGCAAACTCCTTGTGCAGCGAGCCGAGTAACCAGTCGATGGACCGTTTCGGGTCGGAACTGCTGACAAAAGCCGAGCTGATGCGCGAGTCCAGTGCCGGATTGCTCGCGCCCTTGAGCGCTACCGTATGGTATTGCTCAAGGTAGGCCAATGTGTCGAGGGTATTCTCGCTGTAGAGCACACCCACCGACTGCCCGGACTGCAACGTGGCACTGCTGTCGGTAACCGGCAGGAAATGGCAGGAAGGTTCAGCGGCCTGGGCCGTGGCGGTTAAGCCGCCATTCAGTACAGCAAGAAGGACCAGCCATGTAGGCATTTTCATCGCACGGGTTCCTTACAAAGGCGAATTCGGTATGTGCCCATCCTCCTCCCTTGGCGAAAAAACAGAACTTGCGTTTGTTGATGGTGGTCATCGATTAAACGAATGATTGCATCCAGATGATTGCAAAACGACATCACTGACGTTTTTCCGACGTACAGCAGGTGTTTTTCTTTCTCCTTGCTAACCTTTCACTTCGGACAGCCGATGGATCTGCATCAGCAAAAGGAGCAACACAGATTGAGAAACAACCAACCAGTCACGCAGCATGAAGTTGCCCTGGGACCTCAGCAGAAACTCATCTCGACAACCGACGCCCAGGGCAACATCACTTATTGCAACGACGCCTTCGTCGAGATCAGCGGTTTCAACCGCTCGGATCTGATCGGTGCCCCCCAGAATATCGTTCGCCACCCCGATGTGCCCCCCGCTGTCTTTGCCCATATGTGGAGCGCGCTCAAGCAAGGCAAGCCCTGGATGGGCATCGTCAAGAATCGCTCGTGCAACGGCGACCATTATTGGGTCAATGCGTATGTCACGCCGGTGTTCGACGGCAGCAAAATCGTCGGTTACGAATCGGTACGGGTGAAACCTGACGCCGATCAGATACGCCGTGCGCAAGTGCTCTACAAACGCATCAGTGAAGGCAAGGCGGCGCTGCCGGGCAGCGATAAATGGCTACCCGCCCTCCTCGACTGGCTGCCGCTGCTGGCGATGGGCGCGACAGGTACCCTGGGCGGCGCCCTGCTCGGCCCTGTACCGGCCGCCATCCTGGCGGTCGCGGTGTCGGCACCCCTCGCCGTGCTGGTATCGCGTCGACGCAATCAAGGCGCGCTGCACGTGTTGCAAATGTCCGAAGCCACCACGTCTGACGGGTTGATCGCAAAAATGTACAGCGACGCTCGTGGTCCCCAGGCACGCCTCGAAACCGCCTTCGTCAGCCAGGCTTCGCGCCTGAAGACCTGCCTGACCCGTTTGCAGGACACGGCCGAACAACTCACCGGCCTGGCCGGCAGGTCCGACGGCCTGGCGACCGACAGCTCCCGAGGCCTGGAACGCCAGCGGGTCGAGACCGAGCAGGTGTCGACGGCGGTCAACCAGATGGCCGCGACCACCCAGGAAGTCGCCAGCCATGTCCAACGCACGGCGGATGCCACCCAGCAAGCCAATGTGTTGACCGGGCGTGGACGCGAGGTGGCCCGCGATACCCGCGAAGCCATCCAGCGCCTCTCGACTGTTGTGGGCGAGACTGGGGAAACTGTCGCGCAACTGGCCAGGGACAGCAACGAAATCGGCATGGTGGTGGACGTCATCAAAGGCATCGCCGACCAGACCAACCTGTTGGCCCTGAACGCCGCCATCGAGGCTGCGCGCGCCGGCGAGATGGGGCGTGGTTTCGCCGTGGTCGCCGATGAAGTGCGGCAACTGGCACAGCGCACCACCGAGTCAACCGCGCAGATCCACAACCTGATTTCCAGGTTGCAGGTCTCGTCCAGCAACGCGGTGAAAATCATGGAAAGCGGTCATCGCCAGGCCGAAGAAGGTGTGAATTGGGTGCTTGAAGCGGACAAGGCCCTGGTGGGTATCAGTGACGCGGTGGCCAACATCACTGAGATGACCACCCAGATTGCTGCCGCAACCGAGGAGCAGACCGCCGTCGCCGAGGAAATCAGCCGCAACATCACCACCATCGCCACCCTGGCTGACCAGACGTCCGAGCAGGCCCGGCATTCGGCGGACTTGAGCAAGGAGCTGACCCAGACGGCGGTGACGCAATACTCGTTGGTGGAGCGGTTCAACCGCTGATCCATCCAACACCAACCCCTGTAGGAGCGAGCACGCTCGCGATGGTCGTCAACGATGACGCTGGCTGGCTGACAGCCAGCGGTGTTATGGAGTCCATCGCGAGCATGCTCGCTCCTAAAGGG
>Ga0308165_1001373_pt1 | contig 34261 bp, 28 predicted proteins | sample PhyWR2_FD_201032 | JGI IMG/M metagenome (GOLD analysis project Ga0308165, IMG submission 201032) | Phyllosphere microbial communities from UC Gill Tract Community Farm, Albany, California, United States - DLSLW.R2 | ecosystem: Host-associated > Plants > Phyllosphere > Unclassified | place: USA...
ATGGTCAGGTGATCCCTGTAGGAGCGGGCTTGCTCCGGGCGGCGTTCCGACGATGGCCATTGGCAGGAAGACCCTGCCTGTTACAACTCCGCCGCCAACCGCGACCCCTGATTGATCGCCCGCTTGGCATCCAACTCCGCCGCCACGTCCGCGCCGCCGATCAGGTGCACATTTTGCCCCGCCGCCACCAGGCCGTCGTGCAGCTCACGCAACGGGTCCTGCCCGGCGCAGATGACGACGTTGTCCACCGCCAGCACCTGCGGTTCGCCGCTTTCGCCGATGCGAATGTGCAGGCCTTCGTCGTCGATCTTCAAGTATTCGACGCTGTTGAGCATCTGCACCTGCTTGTTCTTCAGCCCCGTGCGGTGGATCCAGCCGGTGGTCTTGCCAAGGCCGTCACCGACCTTGGATTTCTTGCGTTGCAGCAGGAACACTTCACGGGCCGGGGCATGGGGCTGGGCCTTGACGCCGGCCACGCCGCCGCGCGCCTCAAGGTGGGTATCAATGCCCCACTCCTTCCAGAACGCCTCACGGTCCAGGCTGGTCGCCACGCCCTGGTGCACCAGGAACTCCGACACGTCGAAGCCAATGCCACCGGCACCGATGACCGCAACGCGCTTGCCAACCGGCTTGCGCTCCAGGATCACGTCCAGGTAACTAAGCACCTTGGCATTGTCGACCCCTTCAATCGCCGGGGTACGCGGGGCGATACCGGTGGCCAGGATGATTTCGTCATAACCGCCTTCGACCAGTTGCGCGACGTCGACGCGGGTGTTCAGGCACACCTCGACGTTGCTGGTCTGCAACTTGCGGTTGAAGTAGCGCAGGGTTTCATAGAACTCTTCCTTGCCCGGCACACGCTTGGCCACGTTGAACTGGCCGCCGATCTCGCTGGCCGAATCGAACAGCGTCACCTGATGGCCACGCTCGGCGGCCACGGTGGCGGCCGACAAGCCCGCCGGGCCTGCACCGACCACGGCGATCCTCTTCAGGCTTTGCACCGGCAGGTAGTTGAGTTCGGTTTCGTGGCAGGCACGCGGGTTGACCAGGCAACTGGTCAGCTTGCCGCCGAAGGTGTGGTCCAGGCACGCCTGGTTGCAACCGATGCAGGTGTTGATTTCATCGGCGCGGCCAGCGGCGGCCTTGTTCACGAAGTCCGGGTCGGCGAGGAACGGCCGCGCCATCGACACCATGTCAGCGTCGCCTTCGGCAAGAATCTGCTCGGCCACTTCCGGGGTATTGATGCGGTTGGTGGTGATCAGCGGAATGCTCACCGAACCGCGCAGTTTGGCCGTGACCTTGCTGAACGCCGCACGCGGCACCTTGGTGGCGATGGTCGGAATGCGCGCTTCGTGCCAGCCGATACCGGTGTTGATGAGGGTCGCGCCAGCCTGTTCGATGGCCTTGGCCAGGGTGACGATTTCTTCCCAGGTGCTGCCGCCTTCCACCAGATCGAGCATCGACAGGCGGAAGATGATGATGAAGTTCGGGCCCACCGCCTCGCGCACCCGGCGCACGATTTCCACCGGCAGGCGCATGCGGTTTTCGTAGCTGCCGCCCCAACGGTCGGTGCGGTGGTTGGTGTGCGCGGCGAGGAACTGATTAATGAAATACCCTTCCGAGCCCATGATCTCGACGCCGTCGTATTCGGCTTTCTGCGCCAGCACGGAGCAGGTGACGAAATCGCTGATTTGCTTCTCGATGCCTTCCTCGTCCAGCTCTTTAGGCTTGAACGGGTTGATCGGCGCCTGGATGGCGCTGGGCGCGACCTGCTTGGGACTGTAGGCATAACGGCCAGCGTGGAGGATCTGCATGCAGATCTTGCCGCCCGCCTCGTGCACCGCACGGGTGACGATCTGGTGCTTGAGCGCCTCTTCCTCGGTGGTCAGCTTGGCCGCACCCGAGTACACCCCGCCCTCGTCGTTCGGGCCGATGCCGCCGGTCACCATCAGGCCCACACCGCCACGGGCGCGCTCGGCAAAATACGCCGCCATGCGTTCGAAGCCACCCGGCTTTTCTTCAAGGCCCGTGTGCATCGAGCCCATCAGGGTGCGGTTGCGCAGCGTGGTGAAGCCCAGGTCGAGCGGGGCCAGCAGGTGCGGGTAATGAGCGGCGGTCATCGGAAACTCCACGTCGAGCGATCACGGATAAAGTGGGGGTGCTCTTTGGCACCCCTCTGTCATGAGCAACAGATTATGGGCACTCAGGTGACGGCTCAATGACCATAACTGACAACTTGATGACCTAATCGTGCAGCTAATGGTCGCATGGCGTCTCAGGCGCAGTGAGTCCTGCACCTGAATTCGTATACCATATGCGCAAATCAGTCCGAACGATCGCCACCGTGACCCAACCCAAATTCAACGCTCCCGACCTGGGCAACGCGCCCTCGACCTCGGAAATCATTACCCGCCACCTGCGTGACGCCATCGTCGCCGGGCATTTCGCCGAGGACGAACCGATTCGCCAGGACGACATCGCCCGCCAGTTCAATGTCAGCAAGATTCCCGTGCGCGAAGCACTCAAGCGCCTGGAAGCTGAAGGCCTGGTGATGTTCCAGCGCAATCGCGGCGCGATGGTTACGCGGGTGTCGGATGCCGAATTGGCGCAAATGTTCGAAGTGCGCATGCTGCTCGAAGACAAGGTGCTGCGCCTGGCCATTCCCAACATGACCGAGGCTACCTTCGCCCGGGCCGAGCGCATCTGTCAGGAGTTTGTCGGCGAGGATGACGTCGGGCGCTGGGCCGAGCTCAACTGGGAACTGCACGCCTGCCTGTATGAGCCGGCGCAACGGCCGTTTTTGGTGAACCTGATCCGCTCGGTCAATGACAAGCTCGAGCGTTACCTGCGCATGCAGATGAGCCTGTCCGCCGGCAAGGAACGCGCCGACCACGAACACCGCGAGATCATTGCCGCCTGCCGTGCCGGTGATGTCGACCGCGCGGTTAGCCTGCTCGACGAACACATCGCCGGGGTGTGCCAAACCCTGTTCGAGCACCTGCCCCACCATCATTGACGGCTGGCTGTCCTGTGCCGATTTCGTCATCGGTGCAGAATAAATCCATCAAGCCGCCACGCCCCGTACACGCCACGCTTGCGTTCATCTATCCGAACGCGAGAGTGGTCCCTTCATGAAACGCATCAGCGTGATCGACTCCCACACCGGCGGCGAACCCACCCGCCTGGTGACCGCCGGTTTTCCCGACCTGGGCAACGGCAGCATGGCCGAACGCCGCCAGCTTCTGGCCGAACAACACGACGACTGGCGCGCCGCCTGCGTACTCGAACCACGGGGCAGCGACGTGCTGGTGGGCGCGCTGCTGTGCGAGCCGGTCGACCCCAGCGCCTGTGCCGGGGTGATCTTCTTCAACAACACCGGTTACCTGGGCATGTGCGGCCACGGCACCATCGGCCTGGTGGCTTCGCTGGCGCACCTGGGCAAAATCGGTCCGGGCGTGCATAGCATCGAGACGCCGGTGGGTACGGTGCAGGCCACTTTGCACGCCGACCACAGCGTCAGTGTGCGTAACGTGCCGGCCTACCGTTATCGTAAGGCGGTGACGTTGCAGGTGCCGGGCATCGGTGAGGTGACAGGAGACATCGCCTGGGGCGGCAACTGGTTTTTCCTCATCGCCGAGCATGGCCTGCGGGTGGCCGGGGACAATCTCGATGCGCTGACGGCTTACACCTACGCTGTGCAACAGGCGCTGGACGTGCAAGGCATTCGCGGTGAAGACGGCGGCTTGATCGACCATGTCGAACTGTTCGCCGACGACGCCCAGGCCGACAGCCGCAACTTCGTGCTCTGCCCCGGCAAGGCCTACGACCGCTCCCCCTGCGGCACCGGCACCAGCGCCAAGCTGGCGTGCCTGGCCGCCGACGACAAATTGCAGCCGGGGCAGATCTGGCGCCAGGCCAGCGTGATCGGCAGCGAGTTCGAGGGCTCCTACGAGTGGCAAGGCGAGTGCATCGTCCCGACGATTCGTGGCCGTGCTTTCATCAGCGCCGAAGCGAGCCTGATCATCGAGCAGGACGACCCGTTCGCCTGGGGCATTCGCCCATGAGCCAAGGTCTGGTGGCCGATGTGATCGTGATCGGCGCGGGCATCATCGGCGCCGCCTGCGCCCAGGCGTTGGCCCGGCGTGGCCTGCGCGTGCAGGTCCTGGACGCCGGCCTGCACGGTGCCACGGCTGCCGGCATGGGCCACTTGCTCGTACTGGACGACAACCCCGCGGAACTGGCCCTGAGCCAATACTCGTTGCAACGCTGGCGTGAACAGGCACCGCAGTTGCCCGACGGTTGCGCTTACCGCAGCAACGGCACCTTGTGGCTGGCGGCCAACCCCGAAGAAATGGCCGTGGCCGAGAGAAAATTCCTCAACCTGCAAGCCCAGGGCGTGACGTGCGAACTGGTCGCACGCCACGCCTTGCGCGAGCGCGAACCGGCGCTACGCGAAGGCCTGGAGGGCGGCTTGCTGATCAACGGCGACGGCATTCTCTACGCACCCGCCACCGCCCGCTGGATGCTCGATCACGCCAACATCGAACAACGGCGGGCGCGGGTCAACGAGGTGGACGGTAACCGCGTACGCCTCGAAGACGGCCAGTGGCTGCACGCCGAAGCGGTCATCCTGGCCAACGGCATCCAGGCCAACGAGCTGTGCCCGGAGTTGCCCATCGAACCGAAAAAGGGTCACCTGCTAATCACCGACCGCTACCCCGGCACCGTCACCCACACGCTGGTGGAACTGGGTTATGTCACCAGCGCCCATAACGCCAAGGGCCCGTCCACCGCCTGCAACATCCAGCCACGGCCGACCGGGCAATTGTTCATCGGCGCTTCGCGGCAGTTCGGCACCACCGACCCGCAAGTCGAGGGCTGGATGCTGGCGAAGATGCTCAAGCGCGCCACCGAATACATGCCGGACCTGGCCCACCTCAACGGCATTCGCGCCTGGACCGGTTTTCGCGCCGCCAGCCCCGACGGCCTGCCGCTGGTGGGCCAGCACCCACAACGCAAAGGCCTGTGGCTGGCGGTCGGACACGAAGGACTGGGGGTCACCACGGCGCCCGGCACCGCCGACCTGCTGGTCGCGCAGCTGTTCAACGAAGCGTCGCCGCTGGCGGCGCCACCCTATTTACCAGAACGTTTCCTCGGGGAGGCCGTGCATGCCTGACATGATTGTGGATGGCCGCGCCCTGCACGTGGCCGAAGGCACCACCGTGGCCGCCGCCCTCGCCCTGGCGGGTGACGGCACCACCCGCACCTCCGTTGCCGGCCAGCGCCGTGCGCCGCTGTGCGGCATGGGCATCTGCCAGGAATGCCGCGTCACCATCAACGGCCGCCGCCGGCTGGCCTGCCAGACCCTGTGCCAAAACGACATGCACGTGCAGACCCGACCATGAACGAATACGCCGACCTTTTGATCATTGGCGCCGGCCCCGCCGGCATGAGCGCCGCCCTCGCCGCCGCGCCCAGTGGCGCGCGCATCGTGGTGCTCGACGACAACCCGCTGTCCGGCGGCCAGATCTGGCGCGACGGACCCCAGGCCAGCCTGCCGAAACAGGCACGGCAACTGCGCGAGCGCCTGCACGCCTGCGCCAACATCCGCCATCACCCCGGCACGCGGGTCATCGCCTGCCCGGGGCACAAACAGTTGCTGGTGGAAGATGCTGATCGCGGCTGGCTGATCGACTACGACAAACTGATCCTGTGCACCGGCGCCCGCGAATTGCTGCTGCCCTTCCCCGGCTGGACATTGCCGGGCGTCACCGGGGCTGGCGGGCTCCAGGCCCTGATCAAGGGCGGCCTGCCGGTGCAGGGCGAACGCGTGGTGATCGCCGGCAGCGGCCCGCTGTTGCTCGCCAGTGCTGCCACTGCCAAACACAATGGAGCGCAGGTGGTGCGCATCGCCGAGCAGGCGTCTTTGGCCGCCGTCGCGGGATTCGCGCTGCAACTGCCGCGTTGGCCGGGCAAGCTTGTGCAGTCCCTGTATCTGTTCGATCGCCAGTACCGCACCGACACCCATGTGGTGGCGGCATTGGGCAGCGACCGCCTGGAAGGTGTACGCCTGAGCCAGCAGGGCACGATTGTCGAACTGGACTGTGATCGACTCGCCTGTGGTTTCGGCTTGATTCCCAACGTTCAGCTGGGTCAGGCGTTGGGCTGCGAGGTGACGGGCTCCGCGCTGGCGGTGGATGCCTGGCAGGCGACGAGTCTGGCCGATCATTATGCGGCGGGGGAATGCACCGGGTTTGGGGGCAGTGAGCTGGCGTTGGTCGAGGGGGAAATTGCCGGGCTTGCGGCGGTTGGCGAAACCTCTGCCGCTGAACAGCTCTGGCCACGTCGGGCGCGATGGCAGGGGTTTGCACGGGCGTTGAATGGGGCGTTTCGGCTTGATCCCAAGCTTAAGGCGTTGGCCCAGGCCGATACTCTGGTGTGCCGCTGTGAAGACGTGCCTTACGCCGCCATCGCCGGGCACCGCGACTGGCGTGAGGCCAAACTGGCCAGCCGTTGCGGCATGGGTGCCTGTCAGGGGCGGGTGTGTGGTGGGGCGTTGCAATACCTGTTCGACTGGCAACCCTCGCCCCCACGCCCGCCCTTCAGCCCGGCGCGGATCGAAACGTTTTTATGTGTGGATGAGACGCCGCCTGCTTGAATGGCTGACGCCGGGTTTTCTGACCTGTGCGTCCCCCCCCTGTAGGAGCGGGCTTGCCCGCGATGGCGACCTTCGGGCCGACCGTTTTTTTTTGGATTGGGTACATATCCATTGCTGCGGTAACGGCCGCTTATGGTTTCGCCCTTACGGCGACTCACTTTTTTACAAACGCCCGGAATGCCGGCCCAGAAAAAAGTAAGCAAAAAACGCTAGCCCCAAGCGTACGGTCCCTCGCCTAGGCTCGGGATACCCTCGCTCCGGCATCCATCCGGGGACATCGCCTCCGGTTTGCTTCGCTGCACCTCCTCTCGATGTGTGCGGCTGCGCCGCACGGCGCTGCGCGCCCACTCCCCGGATGAATGCCTCCACTCAGCCTGCCGAAGGGGCGGGTGGATCAAGATCAAAAGCTTGCAAGGCGAGCTAACGCTCGGCCTCGTGGTTTGGTTTGACTGGCGCAGTCCTTGTGGGAGCGGGCTTGCTCGCGAAAGCGATCTTGCAATCGCCACTGCATCTGCTGGTGTACACCATCCCTGTAGGAGCGAGCATGCTCGCGATGGACGTCAACGATGACGCTGGCTGCCTGATACCCCGCGGTGCCCGAACCACCATCGCGAGCATGCTCGCTCCTACAGGAGAAGAGGTTTACGTTTAACGGTGATGGTGAAATATCGGATAGCGCCTACAAGTCTTTGTAGGCAAACTCCGAATCTTGCTGTTGGGCACTTTGATGCCTTGTTGCGTGTTTTTTCGGGGGATAGTCTCGGGTCGTCGCTGGGTATTCAGCGATCGGGCTTGGAAACCCGTCAGATCACAACGCAAGGCGCTCATGGCACGATTGAAGTGTTAAGGCAGCTGTGCGTGGGACGCCTACGGGCGTGCCGGATTTGTGGTCTCCGGTTTCCAACCTGCGCACAGCCGCCACCCACTCGCTTGGAAACGAACGTGGCGAATTCTCTTACTGTTGGAGAAAGACCATGTCAAAAAATAATTCCCGCCGCACCGCAGACCTCAAAACCATCGGCCTCACTCCCCTCATCTACTGCTCCGACAACCCCCTGTTCCACGTCACCCGCAACGTCCCGCTCGCCGATGCACTGTCCATGGCCTCCGATTTCCTGTTTCTCGCCAAAGGTCTGACCCAGGACGCCGCCTTCGTCCGCGATACCGACCGGCACGCCTGGGCTGCGCATTACCTGACGCAACTGAGCAAGGCGCTGGTGGATGATGTGGTGAAGGTCCTGACACCATCGCCAACAAAACCTCAAACCAGCCAATAACCACCGCCCCCTGTAGGAGCGAGCTTGCTCGCGATGGAGGTCAACGATAACGCGGGCTATCTGACACCCCACGTTGTCCGAGCCACCATCGCGAGCAGGCTCGATCCCACAAAGGAAGAGACAAGGACAGCGTCCCCAACCAAACCACAAGGTCGAGCGTTAGCTCGCCTTGCAAGCTTTTGATCCACCCGCCCCTTCGGCAGGCTGAGTGGAGGCATTCATCCGGGGAGTGGGCGCGCAGCGCCGTGCGGCGCAGCCGCACACATCGAAAGGAGGTGCAGCGCAGCAAACCGGAGGCGATGTCCCCGGAGGGATGCCGGAGCGAAGGGATCCCGAGCCTAGGCGAGGGGCCGGACGCCGGGGCGAGACCTTTTGGTTACTTTTGGCTGGGCCGGCATTCCGGGCGTTTGCCAAAAGTGACCCGCTGTAAGAGCGGAACCATAAGCAGCCGTTACCGCAGCAACGGATATGTACACCAACAAGAACATGCTCAACCGGAAGGCCGCCATCGCGAGCAGGCTCGCTCCCACAAGGACTGTATACACCCGCAGAAATCGAGTCACCAAGGACGTCGCCTTCGCGGGCAAGCCCGCTCCCACAGGGGACCGTGTCCAAGAGGACAAATCAGGTCGACCAAGACGCCACCGAGCCTCTATGATCCAGGTGTCGCCACCAGACCCACAAACCATGTTCCCCTCACTCAACAGCTTCAAACCCTGCGACCTGACCACCCTGCTCAGCAGCCTGGACCCCATCGCCACGCTGCTCGATACCCTGTCGGATGTCGCTTTCTTCATCAAGGATTGTGAAGCCCGCTACGTCTTCGTCAACCAGACCCTGGCCCTGCGCTGCGGCTTCAAACACCGCGAAGACCTGCTCGGCCTCACCGCCGACCAGGTCTTCCCCGCCCATTACGGCCCGCTCTACACCGAGCAGGACCGGCGAGTGCTGTCCACCGGACGCGAACTGGCTGACCAACTGGAATTGCACCTGTACCTGGGCAACCAACCGGTGTGGTGCCTGACCCACAAACTCGCCCTGCACAATGAGCAAGGCCAGATCGTGGGATTGGCCGGCATCTCCCGCGATCTGCAACTCCCCCAGTCCAACCATCCGGCGTTCCAGAAACTCGCGGCGGTGGACGCCCATATCCGCCGGCACTTCGCCCGGCCTATCAGCCTGGCCGAACTGACCGCCATCGCCGGCTTCTCAGTGGCGCAACTCGAACGCCATTGCAAACGGGTATTCCAACTCACGCCCCGGCAGATGATCCACAAGGCGCGTCTCGAGGAAGGCTCGCGGCTCTTGCTCGAGACCGACTTGCCCATCACCGAAATCGCCCTGCGGTGTGGCTACACCGACCACAGCGCCTTCAGCCGCCAGTTCCGCGCACTGACCAGCCTCTCCCCCAGCCAATACCGTGAAGGTCGTCGCCAATAATAATGTTCCGTTAGGGGGCGCTGCGCACTTGGCGTGCTCCCTTCCGTAACACCTCCCAACCTCCGCCCTCGCGGCCAAAGATTCCATTCCCCCTGCAACCGCACTGTTTAGCGGCCTACTGGCCTTTCGCCAAAAAAACACAAAACCGGCACGCCACTTGCTAACAGTTAATATCGTATACGAAATCCTCAATACGATATCTAACAGCACTTTCCGACCACGAGGCTTCTATGAAAAACCCCGCATTTGCCGTAGCCCTCAGCGCTGTTCTCAGTACCTCCTTCGTCGCTACCGCCCAGGCCGACAAGCTCGATGACATCATCGGCTCCGGCAAGCTGCGCTGCGCCGTGACCCTGGACTTCCCGCCCATGGGCTTTCGCGATGCCAGCAACAAACCCGTCGGTTTCGACGTGGACTACTGCAACGACCTGGCGAAGATCCTCGGGGTCGAGGCCGAAGTGGTCGAAACGCCGTTCCCGGACCGCATTCCAGCGCTGATTTCCGGGCGTGCCGATGTGATCGTCGCGTCCACTTCCGACACCCTCGAACGTGCCAAGACCGTTGGCCTCACCGTGCCGTACTTCGCCTTTCAGATGGTCGTGCTGACTCGCGACAACACCGGCATCAACAGTTTCGACGACCTCAAGGGGAAGGCACTGGGTAACACCAGCGGCACCTTTGAAGCCATCGCCCTGGAAGGCGATGTGAAGAAATGGGGCAGCGGCACTTTCCGCGCCTATCAGTCGCAAAACGACACGCTGCTGGCTGTGGCCCAGGGTCACATCGACGCCACCGTCGTCACCAACACCGTGGCGGCCGCCACCATCAAGTCGGGTAAATACAAAAACCTGAAAGTCGCCGGTAACGCGCCCTACACCATCGACTACGTATCCCTGGCCGCCAAGCGCAGCGAGTACGGCCTGCTCAACTACCTCAACCTGTTCGTCAACCAGCAGGTGCGTAGCGGCCGGTACAACGAGTTGTTCACCAAGTGGGTCGGCACCGAGATCCCGCCGACCGACCTGACCGTGCCGAAGGTCTACTACTAAGGTGTCCGGCATGCCTTTGCCACTGCACGGTCGCAGCCTGATGGCCGGCTGCGCCCAGGGCCCGCTTCTGTTCGCTGATGTGGGCTTGAGCTTCTGGGGCGGGGTCGACCCCTTCAGCGGTGAGGTCATCGACCGTCACCATCCGCTCAGCGGCGAACAGTTGAGCGGTCGGGTGCTGGCCATTCCCAGCGGACGTGGCTCGTGCACCGGCAGCAGCGTGATGATGGAACTGATCAGCAACGGTCATGCGCCGGCCGCGCTGGTGTTGGCCGAAGCCGATGAGATCCTGACCCTGGGTGTGCTGGTGGCACAGGCGATTTTCGGGCGTTCCCTGCCGGTGCTGTGCATCGGCCGGGAAGCCTTCGCCACCTTGCGCGGCAAGGCCTTTGCCCGTATCGAGAACACCGGGCTGAGCCTGTTCGACCAGGCGCCCGCCGATGCCTGGCAAGCGCTCGGCACGCCACTGCAAACCCATGAAAGCGGCGGCCACATCGAGCTCAGTGAGCTTGATCATGCCCTGCTCGATGGCAAGCACGGCAAAGCTGCGCAGATGGCCATGCAGATCGTCTTGCGCATGGCCGAACTGCAAGGCGCACCACGCTTGCTGGACGTGACCCAGGCGCACATCGACGGCTGCATCTACACGGGCCCGGCAAGCCTGCGTTTTGCCGAACAACTGGTGCAGTGGGGCGCGAAGGTTCGCGTGCCCACCACCCTCAATTCAATCTCCGTGGACCAGCGCCGCTGGCGCGAGCTGGGTATCGAGCCTGCATTGGGCGAACCCGCCAGCGCCCTGGGTGATGCCTACATGGCGATGGGCGCCAGCCTGAGTTTCACCTGTGCCCCGTACTTGCTCGACAGTGCCCCCAAGGCCGGCGAGCAGATCGTCTGGGCCGAATCCAACGCGGTGGTCTACGCCAACAGCGTGCTCGGCGCGCGCACCCTCAAGTACCCGGACTACCTGGACATCTGCATTGCCCTGACCGGCCGTGCCCCCATGATCGGCTGCCACCTGGACGCGCCACGCAAGGCGCAACTGCTGATCGAACTGCCGCCGTTGACTGAACTCGACGACGCGTTCTACCCCTTGCTCGGCTACCACGTCGGCGCCCTTGTCGGCACCCGGATTCCGCTGGTGCTGGGCCTCGAACAACAGGCGCCAGACCTCGATGACCTGAAAGCCTTCGGCGCGGCATTCGCCACCACGTCCGCTGCGCCGATGTTCCATATCGCGGGAGTCACCCCCGAAGCCTTGGACCCAACGCAGGTGCTGGACGGCGACACGGCGCTGCCCGAGGAACAGATCCAGTTGCAGGACCTGTTGCGCAGCTGGCGTGAACTCAACAGTGCCACGAATGCGCACGTGGACATTGTGTCTCTGGGCAACCCGCACTTCTCGCTCAGCGAGTTCGCCCACCTGGCGCGCCTGTGCAGTGGCAAAAGCAAAAACGCCACAACAGTGCTGGCGATTACCTGCGGTCGTGCCGTGCTGGAACAGGCCCGCGCCGCCGGCCACATCGACGAGATTGAACGCTTTGGCGCCACCCTGGTAACCGACACCTGCTGGTGCATGCTCGGCGAGCCGGTGATCCCGCCAGGCGCCACCACCCTGATGACCAACTCGGGCAAATTTGCCCATTACGCACCGGGCCTGGTAGGGCGCACGGTGCATTTCGCCAACCTTGCCGAATGCGTCGAAGCCGCTCGCACTGGCACTGCAAGCGGACGACTGCCCACCTGGCTGCAACCTGCCCTGCCGACGGAGACTCCTGCGCATGTTTGACTATACCTTCCAATGGCGCGCGGCCCTGCGCGCCCTGCCGGACATGCTCGCCGGTGCCTGGGTCACGTTCGAGACCGCGGCGTTGTCGATGATCTTCGGCGTGCTGATCGCCCTGGCCCTGACGGTCATGCGCGAGACCAAACAACCGCTGCTGCGCGCCATCGGCAACGGCTGGGTGTCGATCGCCCGTAACACCCCGTCGCTGTTCCAGATCTACATCCTGTATTTCGGCCTCGGCTCCATGGGCCTGCACGTCAGTTCGTGGATCGCCCTGCTGGCGGGGATCACCTTCAACAACGCCGGTTATCTCGCGGAAAACTTTCGCGGCGGACTCAAGGCCGTGCCCGGCACGCAGGTGCGCGCCGCCCGTTCACTGGGCATGAGCGCCTTCCAGGCGTACCGGCTGATCATCGTCCCGCAACTGTTGCGGATCGTGTTCTACCCGTTGAGCAACCAGATGGTCTGGGCGGTACTGATGACTTCGCTGGGGGTGATCGTCGGACTCAACAACGACCTGACCGGCGTGACCCAGGACTACAACGTCAAGACGTTCCGCACCTTCGAATATTTCGCCATCGCGGCGGTGCTGTATTACCTGATCGCGAAGGCGATTGTCGCGACAGCCCGGCTGATGGCCTGGCGGTTGTTCCGTTACTGAGGACGTGACCATGCTATCAACCAGTTTTACCTGGAACGATCTGTTGTTCCTGCTCGACGGCGCCTGGGTCACGCTGCAACTGACCTGCTGGGCGATTTTGCTGGGCACGTTCGCAGGGCTTATTTTCGGTTTGCTGCGCGCCCTGCTGCCACGGGCCACCCTGCCCCTGGCCTGGGTGCTGGACGTGTTTCGCAGCGTGCCGTTGTTGATCCAGTTCGTGCTGTTCAACTCGCTCAAGAGCATCGCCGGCCTGAACATCAGCGCCTTCTCCGTGGGCTGCATCGTACTGGGTGTCTACGCGGCCGCGTACTTCACCGAGATCGTGCGCGGTGGCGTGCTGGCGGTGCCGCTGACCTTGCGCCGGGCCGGCCGTTCGCTGGGCATGAGTTTCTTCCAGGACCTGCGCTTTGTCGTGCTGCCGATTGCCACGCGGGTCGCCTTCCCTGGCTGGCTCAACCTGGTGCTGGGCGTGATGAAAGACACCGCGCTGGTGATGTGGATCGGCATCGTCGAATTGCTGCGCGCCTCCCAAACCATCGTGACCCGCATCCAGGAACCGCTGCTGGTGCTGTGCATCGCGGGCCTCATTTACTACGTCATGAGCCTGGTGGTCGCACGCCTCGGCGCTCGTCTGGAAACAAGGTGGCAAGAAAATGATTGAGATCGAAAACGTACACAAATCCTTTGGCGACCTCGACGTGGTCAAGGGGGTCAGCCTGACCGTCAACAAGGGCGAAGTGGTTTCGATCATCGGCGGCTCGGGCTCGGGCAAATCGACCCTGCTGATGTGCATCAACGGCCTGGAACCGATCCAGAAAGGCAGCATCCGCGTCGACGGCATCGAGGTTCACGACCGTGCCACCGACCTCAATCGACTGCGGCAGAAGATCGGTATCGTGTTCCAGCAGTGGAATGCCTTCCCGCACCTGACCGTCCTGGAAAACGTGATGCTGGCGCCGCGCAAGGTGCTGGGCAAGAGCAAGGCCGAAGCCGAGGCGCTGGCCGTACAGCAACTGACCCACGTGGGCCTGGGCGACAAGCTCAAGGTGTTCCCCGGCAAGCTGTCGGGCGGCCAGCAACAGCGCATGGCCATCGCCCGCGCCCTGGCCATGTCGCCGGACTACATGCTGTTCGACGAAGCCACCTCGGCCCTCGACCCGCAACTGGTGGGCGAAGTGCTGGACACCATGCGCATGCTCGCCGAGGACGGCATGACCATGGTGCTGGTGACGCACGAGATCCGCTTCGCCCGCGACGTGTCCGACCGTGTGGCGTTCTTCCGCAATGGCCTGGTGCATGAGATCGGCTCGCCGGACCAGGTGATCGGCAATCCGGTGCATGCCGAGACGGCGGCGTTTCTCAAGTCGGTGAAATAGCTGATGGCCCCATCGCGGGCAAGCCCGCCTACAGGGGTTTTGTGTACGCCGCTAAACCCCTGTAGGAGCGGGCTTGCCCGCGATGAGGCCCGAACAGACACAACAAGGAGCAAATAATGCGCTCATCAAAAGTCATCCACGTCGTCAGCTGCCACGCCGAAGGTGAAGTCGGCGACGTGATCGTCGGCGGCGTCGCCCCGCCACCCGGTGCGACGGTGTGGGAACAATCCCGCTGGATCGCCCGGGATGAAACCCTGCGCAACTTCGTGCTCAACGAACCCCGTGGCGGCGTGTTTCGTCACGTCAACCTGCTGGTGCCAGCCAAGGATCCACGGGCGCAGATGGCCTGGATCATCATGGAACCGGCCGACACGCCGCCCATGTCCGGTTCCAATTCCCTGTGTGTGGCCACCGTGCTCCTCGACACCGGCATCCTGCCGATGACCGAACCGCAAACCCGGCTGGTGCTCGAAGCCCCCGGTGGCCTGATTGAAGCCGTGGCCGACTGCCGTGACGGCAAGGTCGAGCGTGTTGAGGTGAAGAATGTGCCGTCCTTCGCCGACCGCCTCGACGCGTGGATCGAAGTCGAAGGGCTGGGTTCGCTCAAGGTCGACACCGCCTATGGCGGCGACAGTTTCGTGATCGCCGATGCTCAGGGCCTGGGCTTTGCCATCCGCCCCGATGAAGCCGCCGACCTGGTGGCGGTCGGGCTGAAAATCACCCGCGCTGCCAACGAGCAACTGGGCTTCACTCATCCGTTGAACCCGGAGTGGTCGCACATTTCCTTCTGCCAGATTGCCGCCCCCGTGGTCATGGAAAACGACATCGCCACCGGCGCCAATGCGGTGGTGATCCAACCGGGCAAGATCGACCGCTCGCCCACCGGCACCGGTTGCTCCGCACGCATGGCGGTGTTGCAGGCCAAGGGCCTGATGCAGGTGGGCGAGCGTTTCATCGGTCGCTCGATCATCGGCTCCGAGTTCCACTGCCGCATCGACTCACTGACTGAAGTGGCCGGCCGCCCTGCTATCTACCCGTGCATTTCCGGGCGGGCCTGGGTCACCGGTACCCACCAACTGCTGCTTGATCCGAGCGATCCATGGCCACAAGGCTATCGACTGTCGGACACCTGGCCGGGCGCCTGACCGCTAGCGCGCTCGACACCCGGACCAACGGCGAAGAAAAAGCCTGCAAAAACAGAAATAGCACTAGCCGAGCATTGTCATTTTAAATATCGTATACGAAATACAATAAACAACCCCGGAGGCAACAATGAGCAAGCGCATTAACTGGAGTGGTGTTTTCCCCGCAGTGACCACCCAATTCAACGATGACTTCACCATCAACCTGGAAAAGACCCACGAAGTGATTTCCAACGTCATTCGTGACGGCGTGTCGGGCCTGGTGGTGTGTGGTTCGGTGGGCGAGAACACCTCGCTGACCGCCGAAGAAAAAATCGCCGTGACCGAAGTCGCGGTCGATGCCTCCCGTGGCCGTGTGCCGGTGATCTGCGGCGTGGCCGAGTTCACCAGTGTGCAAGCGGCGAAAGTGGCCAACTCGGTGCGCAAGGTCGGCGTCGATGGCGTGATGCTGATGCCGGCGCTGGTCTACGGCTCCAAGCCGTTCGAGACCGCCGAGCACTACCGCTACGTGGCGAAAAACGCCGACGTGCCGTTGATGGTCTACAACAACCCGCCGATCTACAAAAACGACGTGACACCGGACATCCTGATTTCCCTGGCCGACTGCGACAACGTGGTGTGCTTCAAGGATTCCTCCGGCGACACCCGCCGTTTCATCGACGTGCGCAATGAAGTGGGCGATCGTTTTGTGTTGTTCGCCGGCCTCGACGACGTGGTTCTGGAAAGCATTGCCGTGGGCGCCGAAGGCTGGGTCTCGGGCATGTCCAACGTATTCCCGAAAGAAGGCGAAACCATCTTCCGCCTGGCCAAGGCCGGTCGTTTTGCCGAAGCCATGCCGATCTACGAATGGCTGATGCCGATCCTGCACCTGGACGCACGTGCCGACCTGGTCCAGTGCATCAAGCTGTGCGAAGCCATCGCCGGTCGCGGCAGCGCGCTGACCCGTCCACCGCGCCTGGCCCTGCCGGAAGCCGATCGTGTGTTTGTCGAGCAGATCATGGCCAAGGCCCTGGCCAACCGTCCGCACCTGCCCGACGTCGGTCTCTGAGTGATTGCCGGGCGGGTCCTCGCGGACCCGGCCCGGTTGCCTGTTTTTTTGCGCCACTACAGGAAACGCGAGCATGTCCAACACTCAACACGCAACCACACCGCCCGGACTCAAGCGCGTCGTGGCCGCCGCCATGGCCGGCACCGTCGCCGAATGGTATGAATTCTTTCTGTATGGCACTGCCTCGGCGCTGGTCTTCGGCCAATTGTTCTTCCGCCAGACCGGCAACGCCATCGACGGCATCATCGCCGCCTTCGCCCTCTATGCCGTCGGCTTTCTCGCCCGCCCATTGGGCGGCCTTGTGTTCGGTCACTATGGTGACAAATTCGGGCGCAAGCGCCTGCTGCAACTGAGCCTGGTGGTGGTCGGTATCACGACCTTCCTGATGGGCTGCCTGCCCGGCTTCAACGAAATCGGCTACGCCGCGCCCGTGCTGCTGGTGCTGCTGCGCCTGATCCAGGGTTTCGCCTTCGGCGGCGAATGGGGCGGCGCAATCCTGCTGGTGTCCGAACACTGTCCGGACAATCGCCGGGGCTTCTGGGCCAGTTGGCCGCAGGCGGGTGTGCCGGCGGGCAACCTGCTGGCCACCGTTGCCTTGCTGGCGTTGTCGTCGAGTCTGTCGGAGGAACAATTCCTTGCCTGGGGCTGGCGTGTGGCGTTCTGGCTGTCGGCCGTGGTCGTGCTGATCGGCTACTGGATTCGCACCAGCGTCGATGACGCACCGATTTTCAAGGAGGCCCAGGCCAAACAGGCACAGACCAAACAGCAGCAACTGGGGGTGGTGGAAGTGCTGCGCCATCACTGGCGCTCGGTGTTGGTCGGCATCGGCGCGCGATTCGCCGAGAACATTCTTTACTACACCGTCGTGACGTTCTCGATCACCTACCTGAAACTGGTAGTGCACAAGGACACCACGCAAATCCTGCTCCTGATGTTCGGCGCGCACCTGCTGCACTTCTTCCTGATTCCGCTGATGGGTTACCTGTCCGATCTGGTCGGGCGCAAACCGGTGTACCTGACCGGCGCGGTGCTCACGGCGTTCTGGGGTTTCGTCGGTTTCCCGATGATGGACACCGGCAACAACTGGCTGATCATGGCCGCCATCACCCTCGGCCTGGCCATCGAATCGATGACCTATGCGCCCTACTCGGCCTTGATGGCGGAGATGTTCCCGACCCACGTGCGCTACACCGCGTTGTCGCTGTGTTACCAGGTGGCGCCGATCTTCGCCGGCTCACTGGCCCCGCTGATCGCCATCACCCTGCTCAACAAGTACCAGAGTTCGACACCCATCGCGCTCTATCTGGTGGCCGCAGCGCTGATCTCCATCGTTGCCGTTGGCCTGACCCGGGAAACCCGTGGCAAGTCGCTGCACCTGGTCGACAGCGAGGCCGCCGCCCGTGTCGCCGCCACCGTGAAGGTCGAAGCGGCGGGCACCCGCCGCAGCGACTCGCTGGCCTGACGTGACGCCCCTGCCGGAGGCGCCTTCGCGTCTCCGGCAGGACACGCCACATTTCCAACAGGAGTTTTCATGTCCGAGATCATCGGCCACAACTACATCGGTGGCGCGCGCAGCGCTACCGGCACCATCACCGTGCACAGCCACGATGCCGTCACGGGTGAAGCGCTGCCCTTTACCTTCACTCAGGCGACTGCGGCAGAAGTCGATGCTGCAGCCCAAGCCGCCGCAACCGCTTACCCGACCTTTCGTGGCCTTTCGGCCAGCCGCCGTGCCGAATTCCTCGAAGCCATCGCCACGCAACTCGAAGCGTTGGACGACGACTTCGTCACGCTGGTGACCCGCGAGACCGCACTGCCCACCGCCCGCATCCAGGGCGAGCGCCTGCGCACCAGCAACCAGATGCGCCTGTTCGCTCAGGTACTGCGCCGTGGTGATTTTTACGCGGCGCGTATCGACCGCGCACTGCCCGAGCGCCAGCCGCTGCCACGTGTGGACCTGCGCCAATATCGGATCGGCGTCGGCCCGGTGGCGGTGTTCGGCGCCAGCAACTTCCCACTGGCCTTCTCCACCGCCGGCGGCGATACCGCTGCCGCACTGGCTGCCGGTTGCCCGGTGGTGTTCAAGGCCCACAGCGGGCACATGGCGACCGCCGAGCGGGTGGCGGACGCCATCCTCCGCGCCGCCGAGCAGACCGGCATGCCCAAGGGCGTGTTCAACATGATCTACGGCGCCGGCGTTGGTGAAGCACTGGTCAAGCATCCGGCGATCCAGGCGGTGGGTTTCACCGGGTCGCTCAAAGGGGGGCGCGCATTGTGCGACATGGCCGCCGCACGAGCGCAACCCATCCCGGTGTTCGCGGAGATGAGCAGCATCAATCCGGTGGTGATCCTGCCCGACGCGTTGCAGGCAAGGGGCGAGAAAATTGCCAACGAACTGGCCGCCTCGGTGGTGCAGGGCTGTGGTCAGTTCTGTACCAACCCGGGCCTGGTGATCGGTATCCGTTCCCCGGCCTTCAGTGCATTTACCGCCTCGCTGACCGGACTGATGGCCGGGCAACCCGCGCAAACCATGCTCAACCACGGGACGCTGAACAGCTACGCCAAGGGCGTACAGACCTTGCTCGCACAACCGGGCATCGAACATCTGGCCGGACGTGAACAACAAGGCAGGCAGGCACAACCACAACTGTTCAAGGCAGACGTCAGCCTGTTGCTCGAAGGCAACCCGTTGTTGCAGGAAGAAGTGTTTGGCCCGACGACGGTGCTGGTGGAGGTCGCTGACGATGCCCAGTTGCAACAGGCATTACGCAGCCTCAACGGGCAACTCACGGCCACCTTGATTGCCGAGGACGGCGACCTGCAACAGCACGCCGCGTTGCTGCCGTTGCTGGAGCAAAAGGTCGGTCGGGTGCTGTTCAACGGTTACCCCACCGGCGTCGAAGTCTGCGACGCCATGGTGCATGGCGGCCCCTACCCGGCCACGTCCGACGCCCGTGGCACGTCCGTGGGCAGCCTGGCCATCGAACGCTTCCTGCGCCCGGTTTGCTACCAGAACTGCCCCGACGCGCTGCTGCCCGAGCCACTGAAAAACGCCAACCCGCTGGGCATCGCACGACTGGTGGACGGTGCAAGCACGCGCGACGCGCTGTAAAAAAAGCGCCACCGATGGTTCGGTGGCGCTTTGTCGTTATCCCAGCAGTGCCTTCAGATCGTTGTACAACCCCTCTGGAATCTGCACGCCCTCCTCCAGGCTGCGCGCCCGCGCCTGATAGCGTCGCTGCGACGGCAAGCGGGCGCCCTGCCCCTGAATGCTCTCGAACAACACCTCGGCACGCGCCAGGTGCTGCTCACTGGTGCCGCCGAGGAAACGTTGCGGATCGAAGGCGATGATCAGTTCACCATGATAAGGCGACGACTTGCTGCCCGCGTCATAGGCCAGGGACTCGGCGCTGGTGAGGTCACCGATCAAGGGACCTGCGATCAGCTCGACCATCGCCGCCAGCGCCGAGCCCTTATGCCCACCGAAAGTCAACATCGCGCCGGCATCGAGCACCACGTTGGCATCGGTGCTTGGCTGGCCTTGCCCATCCACACCCCAGCCTTCAGGGATGGCCTTGCCCGCGCGGCGATGCAGTTCGATGTCACCGCGAGCAATCGCACTGGTGGCGAAGTCGAACACAAAGGGATCCTTGCCCGGACGCGGCCAGCCGAATGCAATGGGGTTGGTGCCAAACACCGGTTGATGCCCACCCGCTGGCGCGACCCAGGCATGGCTGGGATTACAGGCCAGCGCCACGAGGCCGGCGGCGGTCAGTTGCTCGATCTCGACCCACAACGCCGAGAAGTGCACACAATGGTTGATCGCCAGAGCGGCAATGCCGTTGGCCCGGGTCTTCTCCATCAACGATGGAAGCCCTGCCTGAAACGCCAATTGCGAAAAACCACCGGCGGCATCGACCCGCACAATCGAAGGCGCCTGATCGATCACCTGCGGCTCGGCATCGGCCGACACCTTCCCGGCCCTGAGCGAATTCACACAACCCAACACCCGGTACAAGCCATGGGAAGCGCAGCCATCACGCTCACCGGCAATCACCGTGGCGGTCACAGCCTGGGCGTGGGCCAGGTTGAAACCGTTATGCAACAAGATCGATTCGGCCAGCTCGCGAGCCTCGGCCAGGGTCAGTCGGATCATAATCCACTCCTTGAACAGACCGATCAGCCTGGCGCAGATGCACCGCAAAGGCTTGATCGGTTTAGCCAGGGGGGATGACGAATTCGGCACATCCGACATCCATGGCGATTGAACCACCGCATTCGCGAGCAAGCCCGCTCCCACAAAGGCCGCGGATAACCTGTAGGAGCGAGCTTGCTCGCGATGGTGGTCGGAACACCGCGGGGTGTCAGGCTGCCAGCGTTATCGTTGACGACCATCGCGACGGTTCGACGCCTCGACAAGCTCGCTCCTACAGGGGGATATGTTTAGCCTGCAGGGACGAGGTTATCCAGCGCCCGATTCACCGCCAGGTCCGCCAGCATGATGATCTGTTGGATGCCCAACAACATGCTGCGCTGCGGCCCGTCCACGAATACCGCAAGATCACCGGCCAGGATGCTCGCCGAGGCCAGGGATTCGCAAGCACTGGCCAGCAGGGTTTCGGTGTCGATGTCCGGGGCAATCTGGAACAGGGTGCTGGGGGTGTGGGGGGATGCGGATTTCAGCAGCGCTGGGTCGAAACCGAGGTCGTCTACAGGATCTGTGTGCGGGGATGATTCGGGGGGATTTGGGGTTGGTTTTGGCATGGAAGTCTCCTATGAATTTTCTTCGCCACCATGACCTATCGCTAAACAAGTAAGGGTGGCAGCTATGCGCGGGTTAGCGATCCGGGACATAGGAATCCCGGGTAGACCCGAAGGTCTCCCACGCACAGCCGCCATAACACGCCATCGCAGACACAAAAGTCTGTGAGTGTTAGGAGCGGTGTGATGCCTATGTGGAGTCGGATCGCTAAACCCGATCGCTGAATTGGCAGCGATACGCAGACATTAGGGACCGGAGCCAAGCCACACAAGCCGGCGGATTCTGGCGGAGTTGTAGGCAAAGGCGCAAGACAAGGCAAATTCGGAACGTTCTGACAGAACCGCCCCCTGTAGGAGCGAGCTTGCTCGCGATGGTGGTCGGAACACCGCGGGGTGTCAGGCTGCCAGCGTTATCGTTGACGACCATCGCGACGGTTCGACGCCTCGACATGCTCGCTCCTACAGGGACAGCGCCAGCCAAACCAAACCAAACCACGAGGTCGAGCGTTAGCTCGCCTCGCAGGCTTTTGATCCACCCGCCCCTTCGGCAGGCTGAGTGGAGGCATTCATCCGGGGAGTGGGCGCGTAGCGCCGTGCGGCGAAGCCGCACACATCGAGAGGAGGTGCAGCGAAGCAAACCGGAGGCGATGTCCCCGGAGGGATGCCGGAGCGAAGGAACCACGAGCCTCAGCGAGAGGCCGTACGCTTGGGGCCAGCGTTTTTTTGCTTACTTTTTTTTGGCGCTTGTAAAAAAAGTGAGTCGCCGTAAGGGCGAAACCATAGGCGGCCGTTACCGCAGGAATGGATATGCACGCCGTAAGGCCGCCATCGCGAGCAAGCTCGCTCCTACAGAAAGACAACAAAAAAAACCAAAAAAACACCGCCTTCATTTCCCCCTGCCCGTTGTTTTGCCGTAGCCTCGAACTCACACGGGTTCCAGACCCCAAACCTGCACAAGGCTGTCGACTGTTTTTCCATGCGCAAACTTCTGTACCTGACCTTCTCCATGGCGTTGATCGCCGCCCTGACCACCTACGCCATGTGGGCCGCCGATCGACCGGCGGGGCATTACCTGTCGGACCTGCGGATCAACCTCGCCGTCGACCAGGGCACGCCAGCCGATCGCGGCAACCTGTTGGGCATCCAGCCCGAGCTGTTCCCCACCGACTATCAAAGCCCCGACCGCCTGCGCCGCAAGCTGGCCGCCTATCTTCAAAATGCCCAGAACCAGGGCCTGGTCAACGAAAAGACCATCGTCGTACTGCCCGAGCACATCGGCACCTGGCTGATGATCAGCGGTGAAAAGGACGAGCTGTACCAAGCCAATACCATCAGGGAAGCCATGAACTGGCTGGCGGTGAGCAACCCCGCGCACTTCCTGCGCGCCCTGATAAGCGCCACCGGCGACAATCGCCTGGACGATGCGCACCTGCGCATGAAAGCCAAAGAGATGGCCAGGGACTACCAGACGCTGTTCGGTGGCCTGGCGAAAGAGTTTCGGGTGACGCTGGTCGCCGGCTCCATCGTGCTGCCCGAACCGAGCGTCATCGACGGCATCCTGAAGGTCGGCCACGGTGCGCTGTACAACAGCAGCGTCGTGTTCGGTCGCGACGGCCTGCCGATTGGCCAGCCGCAGCGCCAGATGCACCCGGTCTTCAACCGGCAGGATGTGTTACAGGCCAACGGCGGTGAGTCGCTCACCGTCGTCGACACCCCGGCCGGACGCCTCGGCGTACTGATCGGCCGTGATAGCTGGTATCCGGACAACTATCGCCTGCTCGACGATCAGGGCGCGCAACTGGTGGCCGTCCCGGCATTCGTCAACGGTCGCAATACGTGGGACCAGCCTTGGCAAGGCTACAAGGGACAGACGCCCACGGTCGTCAGCCTCAAGGTCGGTGAAATCAGTGAAGGCCAAGCCTGGCAACGCCTGACGCTGACAGCGCAACCACCCGCCAGCCAAGCCATCGCCGGCATCAGCGTTTTCCTGCGTGGCCAGTTCTGGGATCAGGGCAGCGCCGGACAAAGTTTCCTCACCCGTGACGGGCAGCATTTCGCCAGCGATCCTGTGCGTGGCGCCCGCTTGCTGAACCTGTGGTTGTAACCGATGAAACCCTCGCCGATGCGCCTGGGCGATCTGTCGGTGGGCTTTGTTCACAGCCTGGCCGATGCGGTACGCAGCCATGGCATTGACCCGCAGCCCTTGCTCGAACAATACGGCCTCGATTCGGCCCGACTGGGTGAGGCCTGCGGTCGCTTGTCGATCCCACGCTATATGCGCCTGGGACACAGCGCGATTCAACTGACAGACAACCCCGCGCTGGGTTTGCGCATGGGCCAGCTCAGCCGCCTGAACCAGGTCGGCCTGGCCGGGGTTACCGCCGCGCAGGCGCCGACAGTGCGGGAAGCAGCGCGCTGCCTGACGCGCTTCGAAGCCCTGTACGGCTCCAACTATCGTGGCCAGTCGAGCTTTCATGAAGACGCCCAGGGCGCCTGGCTGCGGTTTTATTCCATCAGCCCGTACAACGCCTACAACCGCTTCGTGGTGGATTCGATCATCGCTGGCTGGCTGCAGCAATTGTCCAGCGTCAGCGCAACGCCGCTGCGTGCCGAGCGCATCGACATCGAGTTCGAGGCACCGGCCTATCGTGAAGCCTATGGGGAAATGGGCGACTGCCCGATTCAGTTCGCAGCCGAGCACAACCAGCTTCGCCTGAGCCTGGCCAGCCTCGCCCTGCGCAACCCGGTGCATTGCCCGAGCACGTGGCGGCACCTGCTGCAACTGTGTGAACGGGAACTGGAGCAACTGACACGCACCCGCAGCCTGCGTGAACGCATCATTGCGTTGCTGGGGCCGTTGCTCAATGGTGGTCGGGAACCCGACCTCGAAGAAGTGGCGGCACGCCTGAAACTGCCGACCTGGACCTTGCGCCGCCGCTTGGCCGAGGAAGGTACGCAATTTCGCGCAATCCTCAACGACACCCGTCGCGACCTGGCCATGACTTACATACGCGATACCGAACTGGCGTTCGGTGAAATTGCCTACCTGCTGGGCTTTGCCTCAGCCGAGGCCTTTCAACGCGCATTCAAACGCTGGAGCGGTCAGACACCCGGCGAATTTCGCCGCAGCCGCAGAGGGACAGTTTGAAGCTGCGAGCCTCAGGCTTACAGCTCGGTAGCGTCTTCCGCAGGCTCAACGGGGTCGAGTTCAAAGGCCTGGAACTCGAGCAACTCTTCCTGATATTCGTCCATGGTGCTTCCTCTTCTTAAGTGGTCTGGATAACTGACCTGCCACTTGAGCCTAAAGTGCCAACGTGAAAGAAAAATGACGCACCCACGACAGCTCGTCGCTACTGAATAAAACGTAGCAGCGGGTCAGGAATTTATCAGGGGATTTTATTGCCTCTTTGCGCACGCTCCCCTGTAGGAGCGAGTTTGCTCCGGGCGGCGTTCCGACGATGGTCGTCAACGATGACGTTGGGCAACTGACACCCCGCGGTGTCTGAGCGTCCATCGCAAGCATTCGAGCATCGACCGGCTGCGCCTACAAAAAGCTTGTTTTCCGGGACTCACAGCAGCTTGGAAACATCCTACAGATCCCGCGCCATAACATTTGGACGCATCCTACGCGCCCATCAGAACCGTCCTATTTCCACAATTTTCAGCTTCTAGAACACTGACCCGCATCCAACGCGGGTGGATAAAAACCTCCCCGCCACTCCATCCAGGCCAGGGAGGCTTGACCATGAGTTCACTGCCGATTTTCTTCGACCACAGCCGCCACAAACTCTGGGTGCGCGACCTTGAACCCACCCTCGACGTGCTGGCCTTCCACGGCGAAGAACGCCTGAGCCAACCCTTTTGCTACCACATCGAATTCACCAGCACCGAGCAGGACCTGGCCGCCCAGCAACTGCTCGGCCAGGACGCCGGCTTCAGCCTGCACGCCATACCGGTGGCGGTGATGCCCTGGGAAACGCTGACCATCGAACCGTTGCGCACCCTGCAAGGGGTGATCACCGGTTTCCAGCGCCTGTCCGCCTCTAAAGACGAAGCGCGCTACGAAATCACCCTGCAACCGCGCCTGCAACTGCTGGGCCTCGGCCGGCAATACCGCATTTACCAGCAGCAGTCGGTTCCGGAAATCGTCGAGAGCATCCTGCGCAGCCGTCACGACATGCGCGGCCATGAATTCCTGTTTCGCCTCAAGCGTGAATACCCCCGGCGCGAACAGGTCATGCAATACGGCGAGAGCGACCTGACGTTCATCAACCGCCTGCTGGCCGAGGTCGGCATCTGGTACCGCTTCGTCAGCAACGAGCGCCTGCGCTTCGATGTGGTGGAGTTCTGCGATAACCAGAGCGGCTACCAGTTCGACGTGCAGTTGCCGCACCGCCCGCCAGCGGGGTTGGGCAGCGACGAGGTCGGCGTGTGGGCCCTGCAAACCCGGCACCGGGTGGTGGAACAACACGTCAACGTGCGCACCTATCAGCACCGCGATGCCAAGGCGCGGCTCGATGCCGAGGTCGATCATTCCCGCGGTGCACGCGGCACTTACGGCGAGGCCTACCACTACGCCGAACCCTACCGGGCGCTGGGCGACCCTTACGAGCGCCACGAAAAACAGCTCGGCGAAAGCGGCTACTTCTTCGCCCGCCTGCGCCACGAGCGATACCTCAACGACCAGACGCACCTGAGTGGCACCAGCAACAGCCCGACCCTGGCGCCGGGCCAGGTGCTGACCATCAGCGACGGCGCCCCGCAAGCCTTCAACCCGAGCTGCGCGGTGATCGCCGTCAGCACCCGCGCCAGCCGCGATGGCGCGTTTGTCTGCCAGTTCGAGGCGATGCCCTACAGCGAAGAGCTGTGTTTCCGACCGCCGTTGTTACCCAAACCACAGATCGCCGGCACCGTGCCCGCCCGCGTCACCAGCGGTCTGGCCCACGACCGCTACGCCGAAATCGACAAGGAAGGCCGCTACAAGGTCAACTTCCTGTTCGACCGCGACACCTGGCCACTCGGCCGCGAAAGCGCCTGGCTTCGCCTGGCCCGACCCTACGCCGGCGACACCCACGGCCTGCACCTGCCACTGATCTGCGGCACCGAAGTGGCGATCGCCTTCGAACAGGGCGACCCCGACCGCCCCTACATCGCCCACGCCCTGCACGACAGCGAACACCCCGACCACGTCACCCTCAACGCCCGCAACTACAAGCGCAACGTGCTGCGCACCCCGGCCAACAACAAGCTGCGCATGGACGACAGCCGGGGCCAGGAGCACGTCAAGCTAAGCACCGAGTATGGCGGCAAGAGCCAGCTGAATTTGGGGCATCTGGTGGATGCGCAGCAGAAAAAGCGCGGGGAAGGGTTTGAGCTGCGTACGGATGATTGGGGCAGTGTGCGGGCGGGTAAGGGGGTGTTTATCAGTGCGGATGCGCAGGGCAAGGCCCAAGGCCCGGTCCTCGACATGAGCGCCGCCGTCAATCGTCTGCAACAGGCCGGTAAACAACTGCAAAAACTCTCCACCGACGCCGAGGCCGCCCACGCTGAACCGGCGGATGTGGCGGCGCAATTGCACCTGCTGCGCCAGGACCTGGAACAACTGAAATCCTCGGTGCTGCTGCTCAGCGCTCCCCAGGGCATCGCCCTCACCAGCGGCCAGCACCTGCAACTGGCCGCGCAGGACAACCTGATGCTCAACGCCGGCGGCGAAGCGGACGTCAGCGTGGTCAAGCGCCTGTTCATCGGCGTGGGCCAGGGCTTGAGTCTGTTCGTGCGCAAGTTGGGCATCAAGCTGATCGCCAACCAGGGCGCGGTGAGCATTCAGGCGCAGAACGACAAGTTGCAACTGCTGGCCCGGCATGGTTTGGACATCACCAGTACCGAAGATGAAGTGCGCATTACGGCCAAAAAGAAAATCATCCTGAATGCCGGTGGCAGTTACCTGACCCTGGAAAAGTGTGGGATCGAGTCCGGCACCGCGGGGGACTACAAGGTCAAGTCGGCCTATTACGGATACACCCAAACCAAGGCCACCCAGCCGATGCGCCAATCCTGGTTGCCGGCAAAGATCGACCCGCCGCTGGAGTTCGACGAGCAGTTCCGGATATTCACCGCCGATGACCAGCCCTGGGCTAACACGCGGTACAAGATCACCGCCGCCTCCGGCCAGACCTGGAAAGGCACCACCGACAGTCAGGGGTTTACCGAGCGCGTCTACACACAGACGCCGCAAGCGCTGTCGTTGAGTTATGACCTGGAGGAAGAGGAAGAAGAGGAAGAGCAGGAGGGGATCACGCTGCGGATCGGGCTGTTCTTTGATGGGACCGGGAATAACCTGGGTAACTCAGCGCATACCGCAGATTGCCGTCTTGAGAATGTCGGGCATAGCCAGCGGGAGATCGAGAGCATCCTCAAGCAGTGCATTGAAAGCGGATTTGGCGATTTTGACGGTGAAGCGTTTGGCAGTGCCCCGGATAACAGTTATGGGAATGCGCCGAGTAATGTGGCGCATCTGCATGGTTTGTATCCGGACCATGCCAGTGATGCCTTGCTAGAGGGAAGTGAGATTGGTTATGTGAAGGTCTATTTGGATGGGATCGGCACCACCAGTGAAAAAGCTGATTCGGTCTACATTGGGCAAGGCATGGGGCTTGGGGAGACCGGGGTAGTGGCGCGGGTCATGCAGGCGCCGACTCTCATTGAAAGGCAGTTGGAGCGCCTTCACAAAGCTAATCCCGAGACATGCATTCGACGTGTCGAGTTCGACATCTTGGGCTTCAGCCGCGGCGCAGCCGCTGCTCGACATTGCGCCAACGAGCTGCTCAAGCCTGGGTTTGGGGTATTCAAGGAATTGCTAAAGCCAGGTCACTTCGGCTTGTTGAAGAGTTTCGATCCGGCCGTAGATGTCACTATCAACTTCATCGGCCTATTCGACACTGTCGCCGCCATCTTCGACCTCCCCGAGCTTCTCGATGGTGACTTGGGTGTGCACAACGACAACAACCCCGGTGTGAACCTGTACCTGCCGCCCAACTGTGCGCGCAAGGTTATTCAGCTACAGGCGCGGGACGAGCGCCGCCAAAACTTTGCGCTGAACAGCGTGCTGGAAGATCACCAGCAAATCATTCTGCCCGGGGTGCACTCGGACATTGGCGGCGGCTACTTGCCCAAGGCTCGCGAGCGGGTGTGGCTGACCAAACCACGGCGTTTCACCGTACCGGCCAATCGCCCAGTGGACGCACAGCTTGCGTGGGCAGAAGCGCGCTTCAAGAAGGTTCAGTTGGAGGGCACCGGTGTCGCGGTTGACGGCCAACTCAACATCAAGGCCTGGCCGATCGCCCAGGCACCTCGGGGGCCACAGGAACCGCAAAACGAAGACTATTTCCTGATCATCGAACTGGACCGGCCGGTGCGTGGTGAGCTTTCGTTGATTCCATTGCGGGTGATGCGTGAGTTGGCGGTGCGGTATGGGGTTCCGTTCAAAACCGTAGAGGGTCGAACGGACCTGAAACTACCTGAAGAGTTGAAGCCGATCGCCGAGCGCATTCTGGATCAGGTGCTGGGTGAACTTGAGGTCAGCCTTCATCGCGACCAGGAAAGTTTGCTGCGTCGTCGCTACATCCACCAGTCTGCGCATTGGGTGCCCAGTGGACCTTTTCTCGTAAGCAAACCGACAGAAAACGGGCAGCGCAACGTTTACCCCAACCTGCCGCAGAAGGGGTATCCACAATGATGCGTCTCGTCTTGCTCATGGGACTGTTGGTCAGTTTGAGTGCATGTGCCAGTGGGCCAAAAGTGCCCCCTCGCCCCCAGTTGGTACGTCGCTTTGGCTGCTCCACGTTTTATGGAAGTGTGGGTCGAAGGCGTGGATGTACTCGATCAGCGCCGGCTGGCGTTCTACCGCGTGACTGGTGGCGTGGCCAGCTACACCCGCCAGCCAGAAGGCTGGCACAAGGGTGGAGGTGGGGGTATGCCAATGAACAATGTCGACTTGCCAGTGGAGCTTTTCCTGCGCTGGCAATCACTGGTGGAACCGCAGACCTACAAGATCGGCATCAAGATCCCGCAGAGGGTGCGCGATGAGATGGTCCGACCGGAGCGGGTATTTTGCCAAGGCTCAAGAAAATGGAAGCATGATTATCGCGACACCATCACCCTCGGCATGGCCCCCGGCGGCATCGTCAAGGTCTGGTTCGGTGGGCCTTGCCTGGATTTTAGGGAAGTCGGTCGCTTTCAGGCCGAGATCGAGCCGCTGGGACCTTACCGAGGTGGTAGCGAAGGTCAGTACGTCACCATCGAACCCGAAAACAAAGCTTACGTCGAAAAACACGGGATTCCTTATGGGAGTTGGTAACGAGTGATCGGTGCTTAGCGAGTTGTCGTTGATCCCGTTGCGCGCGCGGTCATGACGCGCATCAAAACCAGAGGCATCCGGGGGCGCAGGGCTGGCAGCGGTCCCCGGAACGCAGGTGACTTACAGCGCCGGAATCGGCTCGCTCGGCGGTGGCAGGTCCGACGCTGGCGGTGGCGTGATGGTCTCGGTCTGCGGTGCCGGTTCGGCACTTGGCGTCGGGGCCACAGGGGCAGGCTCAGGCGGCGCAGCCATCGGTTGCGAGGCGGCAGGCTCGGGGGTGGGGGTCGGCTCGGCAGCAGGCGCAGGTTGCGGCGTTGCCGGCGCGGCTGGCGGCACCGGGGCCTCAGGCACGCCCAGATCGGTTTTTGGTTTCTCTTCGATGTGCGCCGCTTTCTTCGCTTCCGGCGGCAGGAACAGCTCGACCAGGGCAAAGAAACGTTCGTAGAACTTGGCCGATGAGACCGTCTCACTGGCCACCTTGACCATGGAGTCATCCGAGGAGCCAATCGGCATCGATACGGAGCCCAGCACGCCCACGCCGACACTGGCGGAGTTGCTGCTCTTCTTCAGCGCATAACTGTCCTGAAGCGCGTTGGCGAACACGGTCGCATGATGCCCTTCGCTGCCGTCATCGGCGCAAACCACACTGAAGCTGATCTCCATGTGCGTCTCGCCGGTCTGCTGGAAGCTCTTGTGACCGGAAATCAGTTTTGGATCGCTGCTGGTGATGATGTAACCCTGGCTGAGCAACGCACGACGGGCGGCTTCACAGCTTTGTTTGTCGGTCACCGGGTAATTGCGCGAAAAGGTTCCGGAGTCGTCAAAGTTCTCATGCTCATAGATCGCGGCTTTCTTCGACGAGCAACCGGCTGCGGCGGCCAGCACCAACGCCAGCCCGACAACCCGTGCGGGAGATGATTTAAACATTGAGCATCCTGATGAAAACGGTTCGGCGCGTATTGTGCAACATAACGTTGCTTAGCGTGGCATCGATTAGTGTCTTGAAACATTTACAAGTGTACTGACTGCGATTTACCGGAAAAAGTCGTTCGACGAATATTTCAGGTGACGGACAGCATCAGTGAATTTTCGAGCGCCCATAAAAAACCCCGACCTTTCGGTCGGGGTTTTCATACCGCGCGAAACTCAACCAGGCGTCAGTAGCGCTGGATGTCCGCTTCAGCTTCCAGTTGCTTGCGATACGCCGCGAAGTCCTGCTGACCGATGCGCGAAGCAAGGAAGCGACGGTATTGCGTCTTCTCTTCCTCGCTAGGCGCGGCGGCTTCATTGACACCGTTCAGACGCACGATCACCAGGCTGCCATCCGCCAGGGTCACGCTGGTGAACGTCGGCTTGTCCTTGCTGGCCGGTTTCGGCATGCGGAACAACGCTTGCAACACCGTCGGGTCAACCCCTTCCTGAGCCCGAGTGGCTGCGGCCGTCACTTTCCAGCTCTGGCCGTCGATAGCCTTGTCCAGTGGCGCCTTGCCGTCGCGCAGATCGGCGATCAGCTTTTCAGCCTTGGTCTTGGCGGCAGCGCTGGCGTGCTCTTTGGTCAACTGGCTGCGGATCGCAGCAGACACGCTTTCCAGAGGCAATTGCGACGGTTTCAGGTGTTCCTTGGCGCGCAACACGATCACGGTTTCCGGATCGAGTTCGATGGCGGTGCTGTTGGCACCCTCATCCAGCACTTCAGGACTGAAAGCAGCCGTCAACACGGCACGGTTGGCGGCAATACCTTCGCCCCCTTCCCGGCCAAATGGCTTGGAGGTGTGTACGGTCAGTTTCAGGTCCTGCGCCGGCTGGGCGAGGTCTGAGGACTCGAACGACGAATCTTCCAGCTGCTTGGTCGCCTCGACGAAACGCTGTTCGACCTGTTGGGTTTTCAGCTCACGGGTCAGCTTGTCTTTCAGGCTGGCGAAGGTCGGTACTTCCGGTGCTTCGACACCCAGCAGCTTGATCAGGTGAAAACCGAAGTCGGTGCGCACCGGCGCGGACACCTGGTCCTTGGCCAGCGCATACAGCGCGGTTTCGAACGCTGGATCGTAAACGCCCGGGCCGGCAAAGCCGAGGTCGCCGCCGTTGTTGGCCGAGCCTGGGTCCTGGGAAAATTCCTTGGCCAGGGCTTCGAACTTCTCGCCTTTGGCCAGGCGTGCCTGGATGTCTTCGATCTTGGCCTTGGCTTGCGCCTCGGTCATTTTGTCGTTCACTTCGATCAGAATGTGCGCAGCCCGACGTTGCTCGGACAGGTTGGCAATTTCTTTCTGATACGCCGCTTGCAGGTCTTCGTCCTTGACGGCGACCTGATCGAAGAAGGACGACTTCTTCAATTCGATGTAATCGATGACCACCTGATCCGGGGTCATGAATTCCTTGGCGTGCTCGTCGTAGTAAGCCTTGACCTCATCATCGGTCAGCTTCACGGCAGCCGGATCAGCCTTGACGTCCAGGGAAGCGAAGTCGCGGGTCTGCTTTTCCAGGCGGGCGAAAGCCAACACCTGGGCGTCGGTAACAAAACCGCTGCCTGCCAGGCCTGCACGCAGCTGGCCGATCAGCATTTCCTGGGCCAGCATCTGGCGGAACTGCATGCGGCTGTAGCCGAGTTGACGGATGACCTGGTCGAAACGCTCAGGGCTGAACTTGCCGTCCACCTGGAATTCAGGTGTCTGCAGAATCACTTGGTCCAACGCGCCTTCGGAGAAAGCGAACTTGGATTTTTCTGCGCCTTGCAGCAGCAACTTGCGATCGATCAGGCCTTTGAGGGCCGATTCGCGCAGCATTTTTTCGTCGAGCAAGGACGCATCGAAATCCTTGCCCAGCTGTTGCATGAGCTGACGGCGTTGCATATCGACCGCCTGGCTCAGCTCGTTCTGGCTGATTTCGTCGCCGTTGACCTTGGCCGCATCATTCTTGTGCGTCGTAGCCTGAAAAATCGCGTCGAAACCGGTCAGGGCCATCAGTACAACGATGACCCCGATAATGGTCTTGGCAATCCAGCCTTGTGAATTGTCCCTGATATTTTGCAGCATGCGTCCCCCAGAAACGGTTGAACTTCAAAAATTTAGGCAACCGTGGAGTGTGGGTAGAATCCGGATAGAAGAAAGGCGCATCCGAGGATGCGCCTTCTCGTAACTGGCGGAGCGGACCAAGAATTCGAATTTGCGACCCTTGGTGTCTCGGACCGGCAATTTGCCGGTTGGCCTACCGCCCCGCTACCAGATCAGGCATGACCCCGACCCGGACAGGTAAAAACCTGAATCAAACTTAGTTGACAGCTTCTTTCAGCGCTTTACCGGCTTTGAAACCTGGCTTTTTAGCGGCTGCGATTTGCAGTTGCTTGCCGGTCTGTGGGTTACGACCCACGCGAGCTGGACGATCAGTCACGGAGAAAGTACCGAAGCCAACCAGAACAACGGAGTCGCCAGCCTTGAGAGCGCCAGTGACGGATTCGATTACAGCGTCCAGCGCACGGCCAGCAGCAGCTTTCGGGATATCAGCGGATGCAGCGATAGCATCAATCAGTTCCGACTTGTTCACTCTAAAGTCCCCTTATATCTATTTGAGTATGATTCTAAGTTTTTTGGTGAAAGCAAAAACGAGTGCTGAATGGCCTACAGACACTATAAGAGCCGCTTTATAACAAGGGCTCTAAAAAGCTGTCAACAAGCCCCCCAGGCAAATGCGTATTAATGCGTGCTAATTCTTTCCTTAGAGTCAGACTCGCGTTTTTCGTCCTTCGCGACTATCTCCGGAGCTACATCGGGCAAGGGCTCCGGCGCGTATTGCAGCGCAATTTGCAGGACCTCGTCAATCCATTTAACCGGTTTAATCTGCAGATCCTGCTTGATATTGTCCGGAATTTCCTTGAGATCACGCACATTCTCTTCAGGAATGATCACGGTCTTGATACCACCACGGTGAGCCGCAAGCAGCTTTTCTTTCAGACCGCCAATCGCCAATACCTGACCCCGCAAAGTAATTTCGCCGGTCATTGCGACATCTGCGCGCACCGGAATGCCGGTCAACGCCGAGACAAGGGCCGTGCACATGCCCACACCGGCGCTTGGGCCGTCCTTCGGGGTTGCCCCTTCCGGCATGTGGATATGCGTGTCGCGCTTCTCGTGGAAGTCCAGGGGGATCCCCAGGCTCTTCGCACGGCTGCGGACAACGGTCTGGGCTGCAGTGATCGATTCGACCATCACGTCACCCAACGAACCAGTCTTGATCAGTTGGCCTTTGCCTGGAACGACGGCGGCCTCGATGGTCAGCAATTCGCCGCCCACCTGGGTCCATGCCAGCCCGGTCACCTGACCGATCTGGTCCTGGGATTCAGCCAGGCCATAGCGGAATTTGCGCACGCCCAGGAAGTCTTCGAGCATCGACGCGGCCACCTTCACCGAGAAGCGTTTTTCCAGTGCATGCTCTTTGACCGCCTTGCGGCAGACCTTGGCAATCTGGCGCTCCAGTCCACGTACACCGGCTTCGCGGGTGTAGTAGCGAATGATGTCACGGATCGCCTCTTCCTCGAATTCCAGCTCGCCTTTTTTCAGGCCGTTAGCCGCGATCTGCTTGGGCGAAAGGTATTTGACGGCAATGTTGATTTTCTCGTCTTCGGTGTAGCCCGGCAGACGAATGACTTCCATCCGGTCGAGCAGCGCCGGTGGAATGTTCATGGAGTTGGAGGTGCACAGGAACATCACATCCGACAGGTCG
>Ga0308165_1001375_pt1 | contig 34250 bp, 34 predicted proteins | sample PhyWR2_FD_201032 | JGI IMG/M metagenome (GOLD analysis project Ga0308165, IMG submission 201032) | Phyllosphere microbial communities from UC Gill Tract Community Farm, Albany, California, United States - DLSLW.R2 | ecosystem: Host-associated > Plants > Phyllosphere > Unclassified | place: USA...
AACTTCCATTGTTTGGCAACCACCGGTGCCGCATGAGCCATTACTTTTGCATCCATTAGGGGTGCAACCACCACCTGTTGAACAACTTCCACATCCCATATTAATTGTATATATATTGAGTCCCCGCAGGGAGCGTTTTAAACTTGATAATTTTTACCAATTGTAAAGATACATCTAAAAACAGAATTTTTGGGTTTGCGTTTCTTTCAATATGGTAATGTGCCTTTTCCAGTTCGCCGATTATGGCCTCTGCCATAGGCAGGGTGAGTACATGGGTACTTAGTTTTTTTGCCGTTTCAAACGTTAGTGGCGGCAGTTTTACCAATTCCTCGGCACCACTTAAAATCAAACAACATTCGCGTAAATAGTTTACGCCATATTTTAAAAAAATCTTTTGGTTTTCTCTTCCCCACTTCGCCGCTTCATCCGTAAACTCGATTAAATCGGGAACTTTATTGCCAAAACCCATTCTTAGCCAGGCGGTAAATGTACCCGAACTATCACTTTGTGTATCGGCAGCCAGGGCTTTTGCTTCTATTAAATTTCCATCTGCTAAAAATGAATAATCAATAGCCTGATGTTCGGTTAATCCACTTGCATTTAATAAATAGCCGGTTACCTCCTCTGATGATAATTTCGGAATCTTAACAATCTGCGTCCTCGATAAAATAGTGGTTAAAATCTGATCCTGACTTTGTGCAATTAAAATAAACAGCGTATTTGCAGGTGGTTCCTCAATTAATTTAAGTAATGCATTGCCTGCTTTATCCAAATATTCGGGCAGCCACATAATTAAAACCTTGGTTTCGGCCTCGAAGGCTTTATAACTTAGTTTTTTAATAATATCGTGGCATTCAGCAATGTTAATATTGGCTTGTTTATTGGCTGCATCGAGTTTCGACCGCCAGATATCGATATCGAAATAAGGATCCTGCATCACCATGCTCCGCCATTCTTCCAGAACATCTACAGCGATTTTTACACTTGCGGAGGCAAAAAAAGGATAGGAGAAATGAAGATCGGGGTGAATCAAACGTTCGTATTTTCTACAGCTCGAACATTCGCCACAACTATCATTTTCACCTTTATTAAGGCAATTAATGTACTGCGCATAGGCAATGGCCATTGGTAAAGCACCCGAACCAGCTGGAGATAAAAACAGTTGCGCATGGCTAATGCGGTTTTCTTTAACCGTTTGCACCAGTTGTTGCTTCACTCTTTCCTGTCCGATGATTTCTTTAAACTGCATTTGGTGCAAAATAGCAAATAGATATGATAAGTTAGATATTAGATTTGAGATTTGACCAAAGTCAAGTTAATTTGCTTTATGAAAATTAGGTTAAAGTTTTTCTCTGAACCGTTCAACCGCCCTTTCTGTTCTACTTTCTCAGGTATTACCGCATAAAGACTGAAAAGCTGTTACATAATGTACATATGGATTCTGAAATGGCTTTTTTGCCGAAAAAACCCATTTCCTAAAAAACCTTACCTTTGGCTTTTATTTTTTTAAATGGTGCTAAACGCTTTACGCCCGACGCCCAGCCCTTAACTATTTTATGGCACGGATCCTCGCATTTGATTATGGCACAAAACGCATCGGTATTGCGGTAACCGATCCTTTGCAGATTATTGCAACTGGTTTGGATACGGTGCATCCGAAAGATGTGATCGAATATATTAAAAAATACATGCTTACTGAACAGGTTGAGGCTTTCGTGCTGGGCGATCCTAAACAAATGGACGGTTCTCCATCTGATTCTGCACAACATGTAAAAGGATTTGCTACCCTGTTGAAAAAATCATTTCCCGATATCCCAAGACACTGGGTAGATGAACGTTTTACCTCTAAACTCGCCCATCAGGCGATTATGCAAAGTGGCTTAAAAAAAATGGATAGAAGGGATAAAGACCGGGTGGATACCATTGCCGCAACCATCATTTTACAATATTTTATGGAAAGTAACCGTTTATAACCAACAAATGAGCCTGATAAACGACGATTTACAAGATTTATTAATTAGCTACTGCGAGCCTGAAAGCGAACTGCTTCAACAAATAGACCGCGAAACCAACCTAAAAGTTTTAATGCCCCGTATGCTCTCGGGCCACTATCAGGGCAGGGTTTTGAGCATGCTTAGCAAAATGGCATCTCCAAAACGCATTCTAGAAATTGGCACTTTTACCGGTTATGCTACTTTATGTCTGGCAGAAGGGCTAACTAAAGATGGAATACTGTATACCTTAGATATTAATGTGGAGCTCGAAGATATGGTGCGCAACCATTTTGCAAAATCTGCATACAACGATCAAATCAACTACATTCTTGGCGATGCAACCGCTACGATTGCTTCCTTAGATGAAATTTTCGACATTGTTTTTATCGATGCAGACAAAAAAAACAACGGTACTTATTATGATATGATCTTTGATCGCGTTCGCCCTGGCGGGATCATCATTGTGGATAATGTACTGTGGAGTGGAAAAGTACTTCAGGAGAAACAAGATAAAGACACCAGAAATATTACTAGTTTTAATGATAAAATAGCTGCAGATGAACGGGTTGAAAAACTGATACTACCTGTTCGGGATGGTTTGTTTGTGATTAGGAAGAAATGACGATAGCCTACAGTTAATGGCTCATGGCCCTATAGGTCATAGCTATCAACCATTAAACTATGGTCTATTAACCAAAAAAGAAATGAAGAAAATCTTTACTTTTTGCCTGCTCCTTTTAACGGGAATTATCGCGAAGGCGCAAGACACAGAAGAGTATATCGCAGAGCATGTAGAATATGCACAGGGTTTAATGCACGATCATAAAATTCCGGCAAGTGTTATACTTGCCGTTGCCATACACGAATCTGCAGCAGGTAACAGCAAAATTGCCCAGCACCTTAATAATCATTTTGGTGTAAAAGGTCCAAATAACAACGCCGAAATCCGATCTTCCTATCGCGATTACTTAAATGCCGATGAATCTTACAGTCATTTCGTAGAAATTATGGAAACCCGCGAACCCTTTAACAACCTGTTCGCAAAATACGATCAATACGATTATCGGGGTTGGGCTTATGGAATCCGCCGCTGTGGATATGCCAGCAGCAGAAGCTGGGCGAGTCAGGTAATCGGTTTGATCAAAAAATACGAACTGTACCAATACGATGAAAGGCCGGAAGGTTACGAAGAACCTGTTTACGCCACACCAGTGCACCACCGCACAAAAAGCAGAAGAACAAGCAAAACTTATACTGTTAAATCAGGTGATAACCTGGGTGCTATCGCTAAAAAGAAGGGCACTACGGTTAAGGCACTGATGCAGAAAAACGGCATGAAAAAGGTAAACTTAAAACCAGGACAGAGAATTAAGTTTTGAGTTGGGAGCCCCTAGTCTCGAGTCCAAAGCCCAGTTTGCAATTTTCAGTTCACAGTTAACTAATTAACCGATTTAAACAATTAAACATATACCACGAATGCGTTCATCCAATCATTTTATTTTATTAGCGGCAATCCTTGCTTTACTTAGCTCATGTGGTTCGCGGAAGTTTTCCAAAAACAACAAACAGATCGAAAAAGCAGCTAATAAGGCCAATAACAATTCTTATAAAAGCTATAATACATTAAGTTATATCGACGAGTTTAAAGGCGTGGCAGTAGAAGAAATGAATGCAAACGGAATTCCCGCAAGTATTACTTTGGCGCAGGGCATTTTAGAATCGGGTAGTGGTAACAGCGATTTGGCCAAGTACGCCAATAACCATTTCGGCATTAAATGTACATCTGAGTGGAAAGGAAAAAATTATTTCCGTGATGATGATCAGAAAAACGATTGTTTCAGGGTGTATAAAGATGCCCGCGAATCTTTCAGAGATCATTCTGAATTCTTAAAACGCAAGCGTTATAGTTTCCTCTTTCAGTTAGACAAAAACGATTACAAAAGCTGGGCGCAAGGGTTAAAAACGGCTGGATATGCTACCAATCCGAAATATCCTGATCTTTTGATCAATACGATAGAAAAATATCAGCTTTATCAGTACGATCAATCTGAAAGCGAAAAGCAGAAAATCGCACGTGAGGACAGGGTATTTACAGAAATCAATCAGAATATTCCACAGGAAAAAGCCAAATTTACACCCGTTGAAACACCTCCTCCGGGAGCTAAGCCAATTCTTGCCGATGGCACCTATACCGTTGTAAAAGGCGATACCCTGTACAATATTGCAAAACGTTTTAACTTAACTGTTGATCAATTGAAAATGCTGAACGAAATGAGCACAGATGCAATTAAACTCGGTCAGATTCTTAAGGTTAAATAATGTTAAGTACAAACATTGCCTGCCAGATATTTGTAGTTTTGTAGTCTGATGAAATTTTTTTTCACCCTTATTTTCGCTTTAGGCTGCTCTGCGCTGCTTTATGCACAAACAAAACCTGTGCAGGGAATCGTTATTGACAAAGAAACCAAACAACGGTTGGCAAAGGTTTATATTTACAATATCCGCACGGGTGATGGCTTATACAATACCACCAAAGGAGAATTTAGCACATTTGCCATACCTGGCGATACTTTGGTTGCAGCTTTATCGGGTTATGGAGTAGATACGATGGTTTTTAAAGGGCAGCCAGCAATGTATTTCCAACTTAAAACATTGGGCATCAGGCTTCGTGATGTAGTAATCCAGCAGAAAAGATTAACACCACAGCAGCTTTACGAAAAAAATGTACAGGAATACCGCTACCAAACCATGAAAGGCAGTAGTAAAGATTTGTTAAACCTCGGTAACGGCGGGGTCGGGCTGGGAATCGATGCGATTTATAATTTATTGAGTAAACAAGGGAGGAATGCGCGTCACCTGCAAAAAATCCTCGAAAAAGATTATCGTGAAGATTTGATCGACTACCGCTTCAATGCCAATTTGGTGCGACAGGTTTTGGGTATAAAAGATGATGAACTTACCGATTTTATGCAGCAGTACCGCCCAACTTATCAATTTGTACTCGATGCAACTGATTATTCTTTTAATCAGTTTATTAAAAATGCCTATAAGAGCTACAGGTTAAACCCAAAGGCTTTGCAATTGCCTGCACTGCCTAAAATAACCATCGAGAAGTTGTGAAAGCGCCAATACTCATCGTCAAAAAGCTTCCGGCAGCGGGTATGGCAATATTTCCGTTTATATTGTTAAAGTCGGCAAGCTTTAAAAGCGACATTTGGATCATAAACCACGAGAAAATCCATTTACGCCAACAACTGGAGTTGCTCATTTTCCCGTTTTACATCATTTATCTAGTTAACTACTTGATCAATCTCATCCAATACAAAAAGCATCATCTAGCCTATCGTAACATCATTTTTGAAAAGGAAGCCTACGATCATGAAACGGACTTAAATTACCTTAAAAACGGTAGTTGGTATGGGTGGATTAAAAAGTTTTGAAACAACTGTTTTCTCACTCAATTCAATTGTCAATCTGACAATCATTTTGTTAAATGCTTTTTATCTCTAAAATTTTTCTTTTTCTTTGTAGGTAATGAAGAACTGTTTAGCTGCCATAATCCTGATTCTAAGTTTCTGCTCTACAAAATTATATGCACAGGAAATTGATACTATTCCAATCAATACAAAAGACCTGAACATAAAATTAAAACGTAGTCCACTGCCAAGCAGACAAGGGCCGTTGAATTTTGAGCCCGTAAAAATTAAACCTTTGGTTGTAAACGCAAAGATTAATTACTGGAAAACCAAAACCAGCATCGGCATTAATGTTAACCAGGCACAATTTAGTAATAACTGGAAAGGCGGGGGTACAAACTCTGTTGCCGTTGGCGGTTTAGTAAACTGGAAAGCAGAATATAACAAAAACAGTTATAGTTATGTTAGCGAACTTGTTTTACAGTATGGTAAAATAAAAAACAAAGATCAGTTACAAAAGAAAACCAACGACCGTATTTTCTGGGACAACAAGGCTTCTTTTCAATTGTCGAAAAGCTGGTTTTTCTTTGGGTCGTTAAGTTTTGAATCTCAATTTGACAATGGTTATTCTTACAACATTACAAACGGCCAAGAAATCGCAACCTTAATTTCAAAATTTATGGGCCCAGGTTATCTAACAGAATCAGTCGGTTTCGAGTATAAACCTGTTAAATATTTTTCTACCCGTATAGGTACAGGTACTGCACGCCAAACTTTTGTTTTAGACGAGAAACTTTTCCTTGATCCAGATCCAAAAAAACAACCAAAATCTAGCGTTTACGGGGTCGATTTAGGTAAAAAGGTACGTAACGAATTGGCTTTTCAAATAGTGAGCGCATTCGACAAAGATGTATTTACCAATACCAATCTCAAGGCCCGATATCAGATGTTTGTTCCGTATGAGGACTTTGAATGGTCTAAAATAGATCACCGTTTAGATGTGGCCATAACTGCAAAGATTAATCGTTTTATGAACACAAGTTTAACTGGGGTTCTATTGTTTGATGCAGATACACAAACCAATAAGATACAGGCCAGTCAAACTTTGGCGCTTGGCTTTGGTTTTACCTTCCCCAGGTAGTAATGATTACCCGCCACCAATTTTACCGATCTCCCAATAAGGCAGGGTAATAATCTGTTTAAAGCTTACGCCTCTTTGTTTGAGGTATTTTTTAAACGCGTGCACCGATTTGGCCCTGCCAGTTAAGTAAAATGTAGCATTTTGCCACATTTCCCAACAAATAGGATGCATATTCTCCATCCAGTTGATGGCATTTTTGCCTGGGGCATTCACATCAGCAGGCACGGTATCGATCAATAATTTAAGCTCATTAACAGAATAGAGGTTTTCTTCCTGAAGTTCCAGAATACCAAAGTATTCAACATCCTCATCAATCACTTTTTTTCCTAGCGATTCGTACAACCCAAGGCTGGTTTCATCACCAAAAAAGAAGTGTTGATTTGCCTCTTCATTGTATTTTACCTTTGCGTTATCTACAATAAGCCTCAAATGATCCCCTTTTTGGATGTTAACCGCCAGGCTATGACCAGGCCCCAGCTTATTCAAATAGAAAATCACTTCGCAGGTTTGATTTTCTTTATCAAATCCAGATAGTGTGTAGTGCCTATATTCGTTGGCATTAACCCTAAATAACACTTCATTTCCAGGTATAAACTTAGCATCAAAAAAATCACCTTTAAACTTTACAGCCTTCAAATTGCTGCTTAACATCTTAATTTCGACTACTTCTACTTGATATATTTTATTGCTGATCACTTTTTCCATTGTGTTGGCCAGCCATGAAGGTAATTTGGGCATCGTATTCTTTTGTTTAGTAACTTTGAACAAAAGTAGTTGTCTAACAAACGGATCTTTTTATACCAAAAGGATTAAAGTTTATATCAAAAGGATTTTATGGCCTTAAACATTTATGATGGCGACGAGAAATATTATATTGTAGGGAACACAATCGACAATATTGCGCTAAATCAGGCATTGGTAACCGAGCGGAGAGATAAATACAGCTTTCCTTTTGGTGATGCTGAAATTGTAGAAATCGCTTTTTCGGGTATTTACATCGTTTACGGCGATATGGTGGTAAAAAAAAGCCGTTTGCGCATTAAATCTTTTGATGAGCCTGATATGGTTGAGCTCCATTTTTCGATTACAGGCGGCGGTATCATGGAAAATTACCTCACCAATAAACGCCTGGATATTAAAGCCAATCAACATAATATTATCTATAGCCCCGATTTTGATGGAATGGCTGAATTTACGGGAGGTGTTACCCATAAATTTTTCGAAGTAAATTTTGAAAGATCACGTTTTATCGATTTAACCAGCGAAAGCAGTACTTTGTTAAAGAATTTTGCCGAAAACATCATGAATAACCGTGCGGTAGAAATTTCTTCAGAAAACCTCCCGATTAGCTTAGCCATGCACAGTTGCATTAATGATATCATAAACTGTCATTTTACCGGTGGGTTGAAGCTCTTGTTTCTGCAATCGAAATGTTTGGAGCTTTTGGCCCTGCAGGCACAGGCTTTTGAGCTGGCCGCAAAGAAAACAGAAAGTCCAGCTATCAAGTCAGCATATGATAAGGAGCGCATTTACTATGCAAGAGAGTTTTTACTGGCCAACGCGAACCATCCACCATCTTTAACCGAGCTTGCAAAAACCGCCGGAATAAATGAGTTTAAACTTAAACATGGTTTCAAGGAAGTTTTTAACAATACTGTTTTTGGTTACTTAAGCGATTATAAACTGATGCGGGCCAAAGAACTGCTGGCCGATAAGAGTAAAGACATCAAGCATATTTCTGAAGAGCTGGGATATTCTTCTGTGCAACACTTTAGCCATGCTTTTAGCAAGAAATTTGGCATAAGCCCGGGGAAAGCACGTTAGTTTAGCCAGAAGTCCCCAGTCTTTAGTCTTTAGTCTTTAGTCTTTAGTCTTTAGTCTTTAGTCTTTAGTCTTCGAACGCTTCCAACAAGCTAGGGTTTAAACCTTTTTCCTTTTTTTCTTCAGATCAAGATAATCTACATAATATAAAACCTTAACCGAAAGGCTGTTATTCTGCGGGGCATTTAAAATCCCGCTCAGGTTTTTATTGTACCGTTGCGTATAATAAGTATCGTAAGTTTCGGCTGCGTCTTTGTACGAAACAGAAAGTGTACTGCCGGGTGCGAACTGCCAGGTGTAGATTAAATCGATGTTAAATACATTATAATTTCGATCTGTTCCGGTTAGTGCCGGCCCTTGATAATCTGTCAAATTACCATCTGGTTTAAGCAGGTAAAATTCTTTATTTCTCCTATCGCTCCAGTAGTGCCTCAATACTACTGTTAAGCCCATTAAATTGGTAAAAGTATACTTCGCATCAAAAGAGTTTTCTACGGTTCTACGATCGTATTTAGAAAAAATGGCTTTGTCGCTCTGCGCCGTTACCCAGTTTACATAATTGTAGTTCGGATTAAAATTAAGATCTAAACCAAAGGCAATCTTATCATTTATCCTCAGGTTTTGGAAAAAGTAAAAGTTGTATTCTTTGCCCTTAAAAAGTTCTTGCTCTCTGTAGCGTATGTTTCCACCGAAATTATAAGCCTTGGCACGGTTGGGGTTAATGTATAAAACAAAACTATAACTCTCGGGAGCTTTATATACCTGCCCGTTTCTTGATTCGTAAAAATCGTTTTTTGCTGCTGTATAAATACCATTTACTTCTGCCGACCAAAGGTTTTTGAATTGAACATATGGGCCGCCCTCTACAGAAAAAGTTTGAAAACTGCCCGGCATGGCCCTTCTTGAATATAAAATATTAAGATAGCTGAATAATTGATTGTACCAACCGCTTGGTTTATAAACATTGTAATGGAAATCTGCCACCTGATCTAAAAAATTATTATTGGTGAAAAAACCCATATCGGAAGGGTCGAATTTATCATCAGCATATTGCTGAGAATAACTCCAGAGAAAATTACCGCTCTGTTTACCAAACTTAAGCCCATAACTATATCCACTACTTATTTCTTTACCCCTTAAATAGCTCATTTTACCGCTTCCGTTGACAAAATATTTATTGCCTTTATTGTTTAGGTTAAACAGCAGCGCCGTTACGTTTGCATCGTAAGCTGAGCCTTGTCTCAAAACATTGGTATTGATAAATGTTGCAGAACTGTTGTTTTTTAAAGACTGATCGAAAACCAGGATATTATAGTTGGTAAGGGGTTGGGTTTCTACCTCACGAAGACTGCCCTGCGCATCTTCAACCTCGGTCTGCATGCTGTTGGTAACTGCATTAAAAATCCCTATCCCAAAGCCTTTTGCCGTCCGCCCCGAAATTTTTGTAGCATTGAGTACCTTGGCTTCAGTTTGATCTTTTACAATTTTATCACCATTACCCACTCCGCTGTAATCGTAATAAGAAGGGATGGAACCGATGCGCTTGGAATAAAACAGATCGCCTTTATTAAACAGCTCTGTTCCTTCGGTAAAAAACTGCCTATTCTCGTTAAATTTTACTTCGAAAGGGGTGAGGTTTAATATCCGGTTATCAGATTGTACCTGACCAAAATCAGGCACTAAAGTCATATCTAAAGTAAAACTGTTATTAATGCCATATTTAACATCCATACCCCCGTTAAAGCGCGATGTTGTATTTTTCACCCCATGCAAATTAGCCGGATAATGGTTTATATAGGCAGAAATGTATGGCGAAAATGATAACCTTAATGGTGGTTTAATATCTTTAACCCCCATCCAAAGTCCTTCCTGGTTGATAAAACCGTTTATTTTGGGATCAACAAAGTTCCAAAAAGTTTGGGTATTGCTCCGCTGTACCCTACGGCTAAAATTCAATCCCCAGTTCTGAATATCCTTGCCCGAAAAACGTAGCGCTGAATAGGGAATTTTCATTTCGCAGGTCCAGCCTTTATCATCAATTTTAACGGCACTTTCCCATACCGCATTCCAGTTTGCATCTTCATCGCCAACTTGCGAGTATTTGGCATCGAACTGCACGCCTGCTGCCGTTACAAAAAATCCGTTTCCGTTCATTTTATCATAAAAGGGATCAACAATGATCGAAATGAAATCGGCGTTGCCAATGTTATCTCTCGAAACCAGTTCGTGCGAAACGCTATCGGGATGATCGTACATGCGGGCATAAACATAAATGGCCACATCATCATAAAGTACCTTCATTTCGGTCCGCCTATCTTTAGATTCGATCCTACCGGGAGTAGGCCTTATTTCAATAAAATCGGTTGCAAGCTGCACATTATTCCAGCATTCATCATCTAAAACACCATCAATTTTAGGGCTTAGCGATGTTCTTTTTGCACCCAGATGCTTTTGTTTGGAAATGTCCTGAGCAGAACAAAAAGCACAGATAAACACGAAAAAAAGTAGGATGCAGCGTTTCATTGGTTTAGGTTAATCAGGTATAAGACCGTGTATCAAACTAAATGTTGCACCAATACCTAAATATAATATTCATTTGCCCTAAAGTTTTGACTTTGAGTTGCTAAGATTTACAAGCAAAATTTGATACATTTGCCTCTTATTAAAAACAAGTAGCTTTTTGCCCACTGGCATTAAGCCTTTAGCTTAAAAAAAGATGTTTGATAATTTACAGGACAAGCTAGACAGAGCATTTAAAGTATTAAAAGGACAAGGCAGCATTACGGAAATCAACGTGGCAGAAACCATGAAAGAAATCCGCAAAGCATTATTAGATGCCGATGTTAACTATAAAACAGCAAAAGCATTTACCGATGATGTGAGGCAGAAAGCTTTAGGACAAAACGTTTTAACAGCGGTTTCTCCGGGCCAGTTGCTTACCAAAATCATGAACGATGAACTTGCGGCCTTAATGGGTGGCGAGGTTACGGAATTAGATACTAAAGCAAACCCAACTATTATTTTAATTGCAGGTTTAAACGGTGCGGGTAAAACTACCTTTGCTGGTAAATTGGCCTTACATTTAAAAGGTAAGGGCAAAAAACCATTGTTGGTTGCCGGCGATATGTACCGCCCGGCTGCTGTAGATCAGTTAGAGGTTTTAGGAACTTCAGTTGGTGTTTCAGTTTACGCCAACCGCGCATCGAACGATCCTGTTGGCATTGCTTTAGAAGGTATTGAACACGGTAAACAAAATGGAAACAACGTTATCATTATCGATACGGCAGGTCGCTTGGCGATCGATGAATCGTTAATGAACGAGATATCAGAAGTTAAAGCCAAAACCCAACCGCACGAGATTTTATTCGTGGTGGATTCGATGACTGGCCAGGATGCGGTAAATACAGCCAAAATATTTAACGATCGTTTAGATTTTACTGGTGTTGTGTTAACCAAGTTAGATGGCGATACCCGTGGTGGTGCAGCCCTTTCTATTAAATCGGTCGTAAACAAACCGATTAAATTTATCGGTACTGGTGAGAAAATGGAAGCACTGGATGTTTTCTATCCAGACCGTATGGCTTCGCGTATTTTGGGCATGGGTGATGTGGTATCACTTGTTGAACGTGCTCAGATGCAGTTTGATGAGAAAGAGGCAGCAGAACTTCAGAAAAAAATCCGTAAAAATAAATTCGACTTCAACGATTTCTACAACCAGATTCAGCAGATCAAGAAAATGGGTAACATGAAAGATTTGATGGGTATGATTCCAGGCGTTGGCAAGATGATGAAAAACGTTGATATTCAGGACGATGCATTTAAATCAATCGAAGCGATTATCAACTCTATGACCCCCTTTGAGAAAGAAAACCCAGATAGCATCCAACAAAGCCGTCGTTTGCGCATTGCAAAAGGTTCGGGTAGTAAGGTAGAAGAAGTAACCAAGCTGATTAAACAGTTTGAAGATATGCGTAAAATGATGAAGCAGTTTTCGAACCCTGCAGCCGCGGCAGCAATGATGAAAGGAATGCCTAAAATGCCGTTTGGAAGATAGGCTTTAGCTGAAGGGTTAAAAACCAAAGCTTAAAGCGAAAATAACATATTACAGATATTTAAATCCCGATCAGCAAAGATTGGGATTTTTTTGTTTTATAGGCTGTGGAAATGAGCGTTAGCATTTCATAGAGAAAAGCAGGTTAAGTAACAACTGCTGCTGAAACCAGTGTATTTAGTGCTTATGCTGACTAAAATTTGATCGTTATCTAAACAATCTCTATATTAGTCATCAACATTCATCCCGAATAGTTTACATCCCAATTTATTTTAATCAAAATTTAATGCTTGTAAAAACATACGGGAGTGCTGTTTATGGTGTAAATGCAGTAACCATAACAATCGAAGTGAATATTAGTGCGGGCACCAAATACTATATGGTAGGCCTGCCAGATAATGCAGTAAAAGAAAGTTTGCAAAGGGTGGCCAGTGCCATAAACGTTTCTGGTTTTCGCATGCCGAAACAGAAAATCGTAGTCAATTTAGCGCCTGCCGACCTTAAAAAAGAAGGCTCATCTTACGATCTCCCAATTGCGATTGGTATTTTAGCCGCGTCAGGGCAAATACCAAGTGATGAATTAGAAAACTACTTTATCATGGGCGAACTCTCTTTAGATGGAAGTATCCAGCCGATAAAAGGTGCCTTACCCATTGCCATACAGGCTCAACAAGATGGTTTTGAGGGTTTCATATTACCCAAACAAAATGTTCGTGAGGTTGGTGTTGTCATCGGTTTAATCGATTATGGTGTTGAAAATCTGGCCCAGGTAGTGGCTTTCTTTAATAAAACAGAGCCGCTTGAACAGGTTCAGGTGAACATCCAGGAAGAATTCTTCAAAAACATCAATAATTATGAACACGGTTTTGCCGATGTTAAAGGACAGGAAAATATTAAAAGGGCATTAGAAATAGCCGCAGCGAGCGGGCATAATGTTATTTTAATCGGTCCACCGGTCGCAGGCAAAACCATGCTTGCCAAACGGTTACCAACCATTTTACCGCCGTTAAATTTAACAGAGGCCTTAGAAACCACAAAAATCCACTCTGTTGCCGGAAAACTTTCTGCTGCCGATGCTTTAATGACCGTACGCCCCTACCGCTCGCCCCACCATATCATCAGCGATGTTGCGTTAGTAGGCGGTGGCATAAACCCTCAGCCCGGCGAAATATCTCTGGCACATAACGGGGTGTTGTTTTTAGATGAACTGCCCGAATTTAAACGTACTGTTTTGGAAGTGATGCGGCAACCCTTAGAAGACCACAAAGTGGCCATTGCCAGAGCAAGATTATCAGTAGAATATCCTGCCAGTTTTCTGTTGGTGGCTTCGATGAATCCCTGTCCGTGCGGTTTTTATAACCACCCTGAAAAAGATTGTGTTTGCGCACCCGGTGTTGTTCAAAAATACCTGAGTAAAATATCAGGTCCACTTTTAGATCGGATTGATCTACATGTAGAAGTTACGCCTGTTAATTTTACAGAGCTAGCGTCCGCTCAGGAAGCTGAAAAAAGTGATGAGATCAGAACCCGGGTAATTAGAGCCCGGGAAGTTCAGGATATTCGTTTTGCCGATAATAAAGATCTGCATTATAATGCACAAATGAGCCCGAAAATGGTGCGTAAAGTTTGTCAGGTCAGTAACGAGGGAACCACCTTGTTAAAAACGGCCATGGAGAGGTTAGGCTTATCTGCCCGTGCATACGACAGAATTTTAAAAGTTGCGCGAACCATTGCTGACTTGGCGGGAAGTGAAAATGTAGAACTCGAACATCTGGCTGAATCGATCAATTACAGGAGTTTAGACAGAGATGGCTGGGCGGGATAAACCTTTTCCAAAATTTGATGACTATTTATTTGTTATCTTGATAAAGATTAAGTTTATTGGTGGGTAATTATCATCTATGAAAAAATTAGTTCTCTTCTTTATTTTCGCCTTAATCACCTCATTTAATATCTACAGTCAAACATTAGCTGATTTCGCTCCACCCAAAAACTATAAAATGGTAACCGAAACCAAAGGCGACCTCGATAAAGACGGTGTTGATGAAACCGCTTATGTTTTTGATACCGACAAACCAGATGGAAAAAATGGACTCAAAAGAGTTCTCTATATCTGCAAAAAGGTTGATGGAAAAATGAAACTATGGAAAAGCAATAGCAGTATTTTAAGAAGTAACCAAGATTGTGGCTTTTGTATCGATGCAGGGGTAAACCTATCTCTAAAAATTAAGAATAATACCTTAATAACCGAACAGAGTTTTAACCACAACAGCAGGCATTTTAGCACATGGAAAAATGTTTACCGCTATCAAAATGCAGATTGGTTTTTGATCGGTTCTACCTATGATGATTATGATACCTGCAATTTTGATTATAAATACGACATTAATTTCTCTACCAAACAAGTGAGTGTTGCCTATACTTATGGCGATTGCGATGATGGCACAAAGATACCCAAGGATAGTTTTTACAACTTTAAGTATCCCTTCAAAGGTATTCCGAAAATGGATGGTTTTACGCCAGGCCAGATCGAATTAAAAATCCCGGCAAACGGCAAATATTTCTATTACTAACGCTCAACATATTTGCCATGAGAAAGATCTTTTTTTTATGTTTTATATTCCTCACCAGCCATTCGTTTGCGCAAAAAATATTCCATCAGCCCAATGCTAAAGGCACCTGGCAATACATTTATCCCTTTAAAGACACAAGTTATGTACTGGCCATACAATACCTCATCATTGAACGGGAACCTTTTGACGATATCCGGAATGCCAACCTCTATTTTGGTAAAAGCAGTGAAAACGCAGATAAAATCATCTGGAAGGAAAACATCGATATGCGCCACATTATACACAATATCGCTTATGAAGATTATAACAACGACGGCATAAAAGACCTGTTAATTTTCGAAGATACCGGGGCAAGGGGAGGAAATTCTTACTATAACCTCTATCTCATTAATACCAAAAACCATACCTTAACCAAGGTGAAAGATTTCGACAAAATTGTTAACCCCAGTTACAATAAAAAATATAAGGTGATTGTGAGCTGTGGTTTGACAGCCACTATTGATTATCAGTTGTACAGGCTTGATAAAAAGCTTATGCTATATGAAATTGGTGATTCTTTTGAAGAAACTGAGAATTTAGATCTTGATAAAAAAATCGCGTCAATCTTAAAAAAAAGCAATAATCTAAAACCACAATTTAAATGATAAACAATTAGCGCCTCAAAAAATGAACATTAAAAAAATCATAAAATTGCTATTCTTCGCCTTTATTTTGGGGCTTATTACAGTGTTGGGTATAAATTTATTGGTAAAACACCAGACTGATCCAGTGATTTACTCGAATGCGCAAGATGCACCAAAAACCAAGGTGGGTATTATTTTCGGGGCAGGCATAAACAACAATAAACCAAGCAAATACTTAAAAGACAGGCTTGATGCTGGCATAAAACTATACAATAATCATAAAATTGATAAAATTCTGCTGTCGGGAGATAATGGCAGTGATGCACACGACGAACTAACCGTAATGAAACTTTATTGTTATCAGCATGGTGTTGATACCAATAAAATTTACCTTGATTATGCTGGTTTCGATAGCTACTCTACGCTGTACAGGTCAAAATTTATTTTCAAGATTGATACCGCGATCCTGGTATCGCAAAAATATCATCTCAACAGATGTATTAACATTGGCAATAAACTGGGCGTGAAATCTTATGGTTTTGCAGCAGATCAGGGGACGTATCAGGGTTTCAAATATGTTTCTTTTAGAGAATATTTTGCTGTTGTAAAATCGACACTCGATCTGATGATTGGTAGAAAACCTCATTTTTTAGGCGAAGTCGTAAACATTAATGGCCCATCAAACTACACCAAAGAATAACATGAGATACCTTGCTTATTTATTTAATCACTTGTTGGCTTGTTGAGATAACTTTTCCTAAGTCAATTACCCTGGATGGAAAAATTTCTCTCATGCTGCAAATGTTGGCATCTATCAATTGCGAAATCGAGTAAGTTCTTTTAAACTGAACAGTTTTACTATCCTCAAACTTTAATGCGAATAGCAATATTAATGTTTAAAAAATTTTAATCTTTTCCTACTTCAAAAATCAAACAATACACTGTATTATAACTCTTTAACATCAATAAATAAATTCATTTTGCTATATTTTAAAAGGCTATCTAACCGATAACCAAAATACTTTGGCATAGTCATTGTCATAGGGCTGTTACATTTATTACCTATTTAAAAAATAAAAAAAGTGAAAGAGATGAAAAAGACAGTTCAAATTTTCAGCATGCTATTGATAGCATTAACCGTAATGGTATCGTGTAAAAAAGATACCGATCCGGCAGACAAAGATTTCTTCGTGGGCACCTACAATGGAACAGTTTCTTACCGTAATGGCGAAACGACCATCAACAGTTCTGACGGCAAAGTAACGGTAAGTAAAGTTGGTGAAACGTATAATTTTTACTTCGGAAACAACATTCCTGACATTACCGGTGTAAAGTTTGAAAAGAAAAGCGACAACAGTTATGTAAGTGTAGGCTCAGGTTTAACAGGCATTAGCATTGATGCCAGTAACCTCAAAGTTCTGGTTTTAAAAGATGGCCAAACCTGGACAGCAAATTGCACCAGGTAAAAATTTTATAAAGCAAAATGCCCGATCTTAAAAAAATCGGGCATTTTGCTTTATCATTATAATTCTTCTTCTTCGTCCTCATCTTCTTCTTCAGGCACATATTTTTCAATGGCCTGCCCGATGGCATTTACTTCTTCATCTTCCTCAAAAATTGGCAATTCAGTTTTATAATCCATTTTTAACCAGATCGATGAGGTATCTTTTTGAATCTGAATATATTCTCTGCCATCTTTAAAAATGGTATAAGAATCATTTCCTTCAGGGAAAACTGAATAGTTGATGGGTCCGATTTCGATATCAAAAGGCTCTTGCATGCTGAATGTTTTTTTTTACAAAGATAAAAAATCTTTTCGTTGACTTTAAGCTTGACCGGATATATCATACATTCTTATCTTTATGGGATCAATTAATAAAGATGGATTTTTCAAAAGCAGATAACAAGGTTGCCCGAAAATTATTTGAGGTAGCTTTACAAAGAGAATTAATAAAAAGCATGCACGAATTCGCTGAAGTTTTGGATCAATGGAAAACGCAACAACCTGAAGACAACAGGGATGACTACTATAAAATTTTTACCGCGGTAAAGGATTTTGACAAACATATCGCCAGAAGATATGACGGCCTCAAAAATTCCTGGTTTTTTGATACTGTCATCGCTATGCTTTTAGACAAAACAATCACACAAGCTGATTTAGAAGATTTTTCAGAAGAAGCCAAAACTGAAATCTTAAGGATCCTAAAATTCAGGGAAAACGACAGACTATAATTAAAAAATTACGCCTGATTGTTTAAAAATCCCATCAATTATACTACTTTACGGCTGAAGAATTTACTGTACAGATAAGAAGATGAAGTTAACGTTTTGGGGCGCAGCACAACAGGTTACAGGCAGTATGCACTTGCTGGAGGTTGGGCATTATAAAATACTGATAGATTGTGGATTAGATTATGAGAAGGATACCTACCAGGAAGAAAACCAACAATTCCCCTTTGATCCGGCAAGTATTAACCTCGTAATTCTAACTCATGCGCATATTGATCACTCTGGAAATTTACCTACTTTGGTTCGCCTGGGTTTTAATGGCCAAGTACTGTGCACACCGCCAACTGCCGATTTAACTTCGATATTACTATTCGATTCTGTCGAACTTTTCCTAAGAAAGGCAAGTCGAAAACCACGCACTAAGCGCGGCAATTTTAGCGGTCCGAAACCATTGTACCTACATAAACATGTGATGGACACGATCGACCGTTTTGTAACCATTGCTTTTAACAAGCCGTTTAAAATCAATGGCGATATCAGCCTAACCTTTGTTCCCGTTGGCCATTTGTTGGGAGCCGCCGCAGCCATTCTAACGATAAACAACAATGGCACAGAAAAGAAAATTGCTTTTACGGGCGATATCGGTAGAGAAAACTATCCTGTTTTGGTTAATCCAGAACCCTTGCCAGAGGTGGACTACCTGGTAAGTGAGGCAACCTATGGTGGTAGAATGCACACCAAAGACCAAACCCTGGAAGAAAGATTGGTTCAGGAAATAACCGAAGCCTGCATTAAAAGCCCTGGTCGGCTGATTATTCCGGCATTCAGCATTGGCCGAACCCAATCACTGGTATTTGCATTGAACCAGATATTTACAAAAAAACTTCTGCCGCCCGTTCAAATCTTTGTCGATAGCCCTATGGCTATTCAAGCTACCGAAGTTTACCGAAAACACCACAACCTGGTGAACCAGGAAGCGAAAGATTTTTACCAAACCATGGGTGATGAATTTGAATTTGAGCATTTGGCTTACGTTCAAACGATGAAAGAAAGTAAAGATGTTTCCAATTACTTCGATCCTTGCATTATCATTTCATCTGCAGGTATGTTAGAGGGTGGAAGAATCCAGGATCACCTATATTACAACATTCAGAATTATTATTGTACCATTCTCTTTATTGGTTATTGCGCAAAAGGAACACTCGGCCATAAACTGTTAAGCGGCGCACCAATTGTACGCATTAAAGACCGCGAAATGATGGTTTATGCCACCATACACCAAACCGATCTTTTAAGTGGCCACGGCGATCATAACGATCTGGTCAACACAATTAAACAAACTGGGCAGCCCAAAAAGGTTTTTCTAGTTCATGGAGAGGATAAAAGTTTGAAAAGTTTGTCACTGGCGTTGCAGGAAGAGGGTTTTGATGTAGCTGTACCTGAAAGGGGAGAGGTTTTTGAACTTTAGTTCAGTTGGCCATTGGTTCGATAGTCCATAGTCTTTTGGCTCATAGTTGATGCCCATAACGGCTAATAAACCATCATCCATTAACCAAAAGCAGATTAAATTTATTATCCCCTCACTTGTCCATCACCTCGCACCACCCACTTATAACTGGTTAGTTCTTCTAATCCCATCGGTCCGCGGGCATGTAGTTTTTGTGTACTGATGCCAATTTCGGCACCAAGACCAAACTGCGCACCATCCGTAAATCCGGTAGAGGCATTGGCATAAACCGCAGCAGCATCTACTTCATTTAAAAATTGAGCAATATTAGCGGCATCTTCAGAAATTATGGCCTCGCTATGTTTGGAGCTATAATTGGCGATATGGTTCAGGGCGTCAGTCAAATCATCAACTATTTTTACAGCCATTTTTAATGATAGAAACTCAGTTCCAAAATGTTCAGGCTTGGCTTGGTTTAATAATTGGACAGGATAAGTAGTTTTTAAAACTTCGTAACTTTTTTCATCTGCATACAGCTCCACATTTCCGTTAGCCAAAGGAGATAAAAGTACAGGCACATCGTTAAGCCTATTTTGATTAATCAGTACACAATCTAAAGAATTACAAACGCTTACCCTTCTGGTTTTCGCGTTAAAAATGATTGCTTTGCCTTTCTCTAAATCGCCTGATTCATCAAAATAAGTATGTACAATACCCGCTCCGGTTTCAATGACAGGGATTTTACTGTTTTCGCGAACGTAGTTAATTAACGATTGGCTTCCTCTTGGAATTAAAACGTCAACAAAACCCCTCGCATTTAACAAGGCTTCAGTGGCTGCTCTTTCTGCTGGCAAAAGTGTTAAAACGTCAGGATTAATTCCATATGTATTCAATACCCCATGAATTACTTTTGCAATGGCCAGATTTGAAAACTCTGCATCACTACCACCTTTGAGCACCGCAACATTTCCGGTTTTAAAGCATAACGAGAATACATCAGCCGTAACATTCGGGCGGGCTTCGTAAATTACACCAACCACACCAAGCGGAACACTAACTTTTTGAATATGAAGCTGGTTTTCAAGCGTTTTATCCGAAAGAATTTTACCTAATGGACTGTGTAAGCCTGCAACATTTTTAAGGTCGTTCGCAATATCTGCAATACGTGCTACGCTTAACTTCAGCCTGTCGTATTTTGGATCCTCAATGGGCATTTTAGCTAAATCCTTAGTGTTTTCTGTAAGAATATCATCCATATTGGCCTCCAAAGCAGTGGCTAAGTCTCTTAAAACAGCATCTATTGTTTCTTTGCTAATCAATTTACGACTAGCTTGCTTTGCTTTTTCGAAGTATTGTTTGTAATCCATTTTTGTCTTATTAACCGCAAAGAGCGCTAAGTTTTTGCAGAGAAACGCTAAGTCAGGTGCATATTAACGCTTGTTTATCTAACTCTGAGTTTCTTTGCATTTCCTTTGTGGCCTTTGCGGTAAGGCTTTTAAATCGTTGAATAAAAATAATCGTAATGTACCAGCGCTTTTTGCTTCTTCTGCCCGATACGTTCTCTGGCTTTATCAGACCCATATTCCGCTATGCCTAGCCCAATCAGGTTATTTTTTTCGTCGACAATTTTAATAATATCACCTTTTAAAAAGTCGGATTGTATTTCGATAATCCCCACGGGCAACAAACTTGTGGCTTTGCCTGAGGTTAATACTATTTTTGCACCATCATTCAATTTCACAACACCTGTTGCGGCAGTTTCGGAATGGGCAATCCATTTTTTCTTACCTGATTTACTTTTTTCGGGCACAAAGCGCGTATGCACCAGTTCGCTATTTAACAAAGAAGTTAGCACATTATCTTGGGTTCCGTTAGCAATATGAACGGTGATGCCCAGCTTGGCTACTTTTTGCGCCATGGTCGATTTAGTGATCATCCCACCACGGCCAAATTGCGATTTACCCGTTTGTATAAAAGAGGCCAGGTTAGCAACCGAACCATTAATTTCCTCAATAACAGCAGATCCTTCAATTTTAGGGTCTCCGTTATAAATGCCATTCACATTCGATAGGATAATCAATGCATCAGCATTTAACATCGAAGCGATCAAGCCCGCAAGCTCATCATTATCGGTAAACATCAACTCAGTAACCGAAACCACATCATTCTCATTCACCACAGGGATCACTTCGTTCTGAAGCAAAATCTGCAAACAGTTTTTCATGTTTAAATAATGTGCCCGATCACGGAAATCTTCTTTCGTAACCAAAACCTGTGCACACTGAATTTCGTGTGCGGCAAAAAAATTAGCGTAGGTGTTAATCAGTTTAACCTGACCAATGGCAGCCAACAGTTGTCGGGTAGTTACCGCATCTTGTTTCTCCGATACCTTAATCAAACTTCTTCCCGATGCTACAGCTCCTGATGAAACTAAAATAACCTCAATATTACGTTTTTTTATATCCGCCAATTGATTCACAAGGTGTTTAATCCTTGCTTCATCAGGCAAACCATTCGCTTGTGTAATTACATTTGAGCCTACTTTAACAACTATTTTTTTGTACCCTAATTTCATTATGATCTTCAAACCTTTTAGATGTGGCAATTTAACATCAATTTTTCTATTTCAGATGATTATCTATAGGCATAATGGATTTTTGCTAAAATGATAATAATGGAGTCCTCAGTCGGTAGTCTCAAGTCAACAGCCTGTTAATTACAATTAGAAAATTAATTCTTTATTCAACACTTTACCCACTAATGAAACAATGACAAATAACTCTTAAGCCATTAATTTGGAGTTAATTAACAGATTTAAACAATTAACCGGCTAACCATCAACTCACTAATGAACCAAAAAATTATTAAATTGCATTCAACCTAAATCAAACCGCTATGAAACGTATCTTACCCAGCCTAATATTACTTAGTGCAATTACGGCATGCAATAACCCACAAAAAAAAGAAATGAAACCAATAAAATGGCCGGATGCGAAAGCTCCAATAGCAGAAATTATTCCTCACCAGAGAGTTATACACGGCGATACCGTAATAGATAACTATTATTGGATGATTGATTATTTTAAAAAAGGCCCGGATAGCACAAAAGTTGTCGATTATCTAAAAGCCGAAAACACTTACCTCAATACCATGATGAAAAGTACAGATCAATTTCAGGCCGATCTGTTTAAAGAAATGAAGGGTAGAATTAAAGAAAAGGATGAATCTGTTCCTGTTTTCAAAAATGGCTACTTTTATTATACCAGAACCGAAGATGGACAGCAATACTTTAAATACTGCCGCAAAAAAGGAAGTTTATCTGCTGCAGAAGAAGTACTGTTAGATGTAGATAATTTGGCAAAAGGCCATGCCTATTATAGCGCAACTGGTTTTAGCGTAAGCCCGGATAATAAACTTTTAGCCTTTGGCGTTGATCAGGTTTCCCGCCGCCAGTACACCATTAACATTAAAAACTTAGAAACTGGCGAAATACTTAATGACGCCATTACCAATACCGAGGGCGGTGTTGCCTGGGCAAATGACAACAAAACATTCTTTTATACGTCAAAAAATCCCGTTACGCTGTTAAGCGAAAAAATTAAAAAACACACGCTTGGTGCGGACGCTAAAACAGATGCCGTTGTTTACAATGAAAAAGACAATAGCAACTATATCGGGGTGATGAAATCGAAAAATGGCCGTTACATTTTTATCGGCTCGCAAGGAACGTTAACAGCAGAATATAGAATGATTGATGCCGACCATCCTGAAGCGGACTTTAAGGTATTTTCTCCCCGTTCGAAAGATGTTTTATACGATATTCTGCCTGTAGATGATAAATTCTACATTATAACCAACTGGAATGCCAAAAATTTCCGTTTGATGGAATGCCCTTTGGATAAGACAGAAAAAGAAAACTGGAAAGAGGTTATTCCAAACCGCAAAGATGTGTTATTGGAATATGGAGAAGAATTTAAAGACCATCTGGTATTATCCGAACGTAAAAATGGTTTAACCGAATTACGCGTGCTCAAGAAAGATGGCAGCGATTATTACATCAAATTTGATGAGCCAGTTTATGCCGCTGGAGTAGGTGCAAATCCGGAATATAACAGTAAAACTCTGCGTTATTCGTATACCTCATTAACCACTCCAAATTCGGTTTACGATTACGATCTGGAAAAGAAGGACAAAAAACTAATGAAGCAGCAGGAAGTTGTTGGCGGTTACGCTCCTAAAGATTATGCGACAGAACGTGTTTTCGCGACGGCAAAAGATGGCACGAAAATTCCTATTGCATTAGTATATAAAAAGGGCTTCGAAAAGAACGGAAACGCGCCTTTATTGCTTTATGCATATGGATCTTATGGGTCCAGTACCGATGCTACATTCTCTTCGCCAAGATTAAGCCTGTTAAACCGTGGTTTTGTTTTCGCCATTGCCAATATCCGTGGCGGACAGGAAATGGGCCGTCAGTGGTATGAGGATGGAAAACTGATGAAAAAGAAAAACACTTTTACCGATTTTATTTCGGCGGGGGAATATCTTGTTGATCAGAAATACACCTCAAAAGCCCATTTATATGCGCATGGTGGTAGTGCTGGTGGTTTATTGATGGGAGCTGTGGCTAACATGTCGCCAGATTTATGGAATGGTATTATTGCTGATGTTCCTTTTGTTGATGTAATTAATACCATGTTGGATGAAAGCATTCCTCTAACTACAAATGAGTTCGACGAATGGGGAAATCCAAAACAGAAAACAGCTTACGATTACATGAAAAGTTATTCGCCTTACGAAAATGTAGAGAAGAAGGCTTATCCAAATATGCTGGTAACTACAGGCTTGCACGATAGTCAGGTACAGTATTTTGAGCCGGCCAAATGGGTAGCTAAACTAAGGGCAACGAAAACTGATAAAAACATCTTATTGCTTAAAACGAACATGGAATTTGGTCACGGCGGCGCATCAGGCCGATTTGATTATTTAAAAGATGTTTCCTTACGTTGGGCCTTTTTGTTCTCCTTAGAGGGCATAACGAAATAGTTTTTTACAAGGTTCGTCATTCCCAACTCGATTGGGAATCTTAAAGCGTGCTACATTAAGATTCCCGGCTGCGCGGGATTGACGGCCGTTCTTTTTAAACTTTAAATCACACTAAAAGCATATCACAAACTCACAATGAATACCAAACTAAAAACACTCCAAATTATCCATCTTGCTTTGTGCACAGGCGTTTTCCTATTTGCTTTGGTTACCATATTTCTTAACCGTGAAATGATGTTTTTTGATGCCGATCCTAAAACGACGTCCCCTTTTAATCCAATATTTCCGATTATGGGACTGATCACCATTTCGGCAAGTATCTTTTTTCACAGGAACTTAATGGCAAAAATCGACAAAAAAGCAACAGCTGATACCAAGATCAACATGTATCAAAGTGCGTTTATTATTAGCGCGGCAATGCTAGAAGGCGGTGCGCTCTTCAACATTGTTGGTTTTTTCATGACCCACAATTCGTTCTTTTTAATATTCGGAGCAGCTAATTTTATTTTTTTGGTGCTCAAAAGACCAACTAGAGATAAATTGATCTCCGCTTTACAATTGCAATACCCAGACACAGAGTCATTGTAAGCAATTAGCCTTATCTTTGCCCCTCAATGGAATACAATGTTCACACTTTGCCTAATGGTATCCGCTTATTGCATGTACCTTCGGCCTCTGCCATATCTCACGCCTGCATCATCGTAAATACAGGATCTCGCGACGAGCCTGAAAATAAAGCTGGTTTAGCCCATTTTATAGAACATCTTATTTTTAAACGGACTGAAAAACGCAGCACCAACCAGATCTTAAACCGCTTAGAGAGCGTTGGAGCAGATTTAAATGCCTATACGACAAAAGAATATACCTGCGTACATGCTTCTTTTTTAAACCCATATTTAGATAGAACTTTAGATCTTTTCAACGATATTATGTTCCACTCCACTTTTCCAGAAGAAGAAATGGATAAAGAAAAAAGTGTAATCCTGGATGAGATTTCTTCTTATCTAGATCAACCGGAGGAGGCTATTAACGATGATTTTGAAGATATGCTTTTTGCTGGTCATGCGCTAGGGAATAATATTTTAGGCACAACTGAGTCTGTTCAGCATTTTACCCGTGAGGATGTAATCAATTTCATAAAAGCCAATTACCGTACTGGCGAAATCGTAGTCGCCGTTTTAGGAAATTATACCTTAAACAGTGTTGTAAATAAAGGGAGCAAACATTTTGCCGATGTTGAAGAGAACAATCCAGCAAAAGCAAGGATTAAACCGGGTACAATCGCGCAAAGCAATACCACCATTTATAAACCGATTATGCAGGCACACTGCATTTTGGGCACCCAAGCTTATTCTACCCATCAATCGCAAAAAGTACCTTTAATGTTGCTGAACAATTATTTTGGCGGTAACGGAATGAGTTCGGTATTAAACCTGCAGATTAGGGAGAAATACGGAATTGCCTACACCATCGAATCTAATTTTTCGCCTTTAAGCGATACGGGTATTTTTTCTATTTATTTTGGAACGGATAAAGAAAAACAGACCAAGGCACTTTCTTTGATTTTCAAGGAAATCAAAAAGCTTAGAGAACACCCTTTAAACGAATTACAGCTACAAAAAGCCAAAAACAAATTTATCGGACAGATTGCCCTAGGAGAAGAAAACAGGATCGGTTTGATCATATCGATGGCCAAAAGCCTGATTGATCACGATAAAATAGATTCTCTGGAAACGGTTTTTGATAAAATAAATGCAGTTACTACAACAGAAATGGCCGATGTGGTGCACGAAGTTTTAGATATTGAGCAACTGAATATCTTTACTTTCTGTCCAATAGAGGAATAATTCTTATTTTTGTAAAAAATGCTTTTGCATTGCTTTACTTTTTCGTCATCGCTTCATGCCTCGCAATGACGGACGACATAACTATAATATAATGAAATTACCAATAGTAGCTTACGGCGATCCTGTTTTAAAAAAGGTAGGAACCGATATCGAGAAAGATTATCCAGAATTAAAACAATTGATCAGCGATATGTTCGACACCATGTATTATGCAAATGGTGTGGGTTTAGCTGCTCCTCAGATCGGCCTGCCAATCCGTTTATTTATTGTGGATACTGGCGAGGATGAAGATGGTACCCCTGGTTATAAAAAGGTATTTATCAATGCAGAAATTTTGGAAGAAACAGGAGAGGCCTGGAGTTTTAATGAAGGCTGCCTAAGCATCCCTGATATCCGCGAAAATATTATGCGCAAGCCGAATATCAAGATTACTTATTTTGACGAAAACTGGGTAGAGCATACGGATGATGTGGATGGAATGCCTGCACGCGTAATTCAACACGAATACGACCATATTGAAGGTAAATTATTTACCGATAAAGTAAGCGTACTGCGTAAAACAATGCTAAAAAGTAAACTGGATGCCATTTCGAAAGGAAATATCAAAACAGATTACAAAATGAAGTTTCCGAACAAGAGCAAAAAAAGATAATATTTGCTGAAAGATGTTAGAGGGAAAATGGAAACCTTTTCCCTTTTATTATTTAATACCCACCCTCATTAATCATCCTCTTGCGTCCTCCTGAATTTATTTCAGGATCTTAATAACGCCATAGATCCTGAAATAAATTCAGGAGGACGACTGATGAATAAATCAAGTAATTATTTTCAAGTGATCGGCCATGCGCCCAAGACTAAAGACTCCGAACTCAAGACTCCAGACTAATTCGTCCGGCTCTTGTCTCCATCAAAAATCTGCTGCATCAGCTTGCCCCAGGCAAATGGATTAAGTAGGGGATTGGTTTGCACCATGTTCTTATTAATCATCCTATCGAAATTATATCGATAATTTTGACTGCCTATTTCCTGCCCATCACGTGGCAAAGTTTGGATTAAACCATCAATAGAGGAGCGCGAAAGGTTCTTTTTGGCGATCGCCATATCATCATCCGCCAGCTTCATTGATAAAAACTCTCGGGTAAATTCTTCTGTTGTGGCCCAAGGGAAAACACGTACCGATGGTAAATCGATCACATTGGCTTTCAATTTAACCATGATGGTATATTTGCTATCCGGAGTACTTTCAGGAATTACAGTAGAAAACTTTTTATAACCAATGGCAGTAAATAAAATGGTATCGCCAGGGTTAACAATAAAAGTAAAATACCCCCTGTAATCAGCACCAACCCTTTTACTCTTGGCAGAAAGATTGGTGATGGTAACGTAAGGAATCACGTTTGAACTATCAATATCAGTAATTATCCCAGAAAATTGAATGAGTTTATCCTGCGCCGGCTTTTGTTGCGCAAAAGCGGTTACAGAAAAAATTAAGCAAATCAGGGCAATACAATATCTCATTAAGACAAAAGTAATTTTATTAATAAAACTTCCTTGTTAAATAGTGTTAAAGCTTACTCTTGCTCGGCCATGTTTACGGCAACTACCGAAGTGATCTGTGGAACGGCTTTCATAATCGCCTGTTCGATACCAGATTTCATTGTCATGAAACTCATCGGGCAAGAACCACAGTTGCCTAAAAGCTTAAGCTTTACCGTTCCTTCTGATGTAATTTCTTCAACAGCAACATCACCTCCGTCAGCCTTTAAATATGGCCTGATACTTTCCAATGCCTGTTCTACTTGTTCTGTTAAATTCATTATATATGTTTTAATTTATAAAAATAGTAATTTTTTAGCAATTCACCATTTGTGCATTATTGATGGATATCTGCTGTGCGATTTTACTTGCAATATCGCCAAATATAACATCAAGCAATGGATTTTGGTTCAAAGCTACCGGTTTTCCATTATCTCCAGCTTCCGAAATACTTTGTATAATTGGAATTTCCCCTAAAAATGGGACATCAAAACGCTCGGCAAGTTTAGTGCCACCACCTTTTCCGAAGATATAATATTTATTCTCCGGCAATTCTGCTGGTGTAAAATACGACATGTTTTCTATAACACCTAAAATGGGAATATTTATTCCAGGCATTCTGAACATAGCCAAACCTTTATGTGTATCGGCAAGTGCAACCTGCTGAGGTGTAGTAACCACCACAGCACCAGAAATCGGGAAACTCTGGGTTATGGTAATGTGAATATCGCCAGTTCCCGGTGGAAGATCAACGATCAGATAGTCCAATTCTCCCCAATTCGTATCGTTAAACAACTGCTTTACAGCATTCGAGGCCATTGGTCCGCGCCATGGCACCGGCTGCCCTGGATCAGCAAAAAAGCCTAACGACAGTAATTTGATTCCATATTTTTCGATCGGTAAAATTTTTGTTTTACCATCTGCGGTTTCTTCAGCACCTGGCTTGGCATCAACCAGATCGAACATCGTTGGTACCGATGGACCATAAATATCGGCATCAATAAGACCAACTTTGGCGCCATCTTTTGCCAATACAACCGCCAAGTTACTGGCTACAGTAGATTTACCCACACCACCTTTACCAGATGAAACCAAAATGATGTTTTTGATGTTATCTAATGATGATGAATTGGTTGGCTGGGTAACCCTTGAAGTTACATTGATTACCACTTCTGCCTTTTGCGAAACAAAATGTTTGATCGCATTTGTACAGGCATTTTTCAACATTTCCTTCATCGGACATGCTGGCGTAGTAAGCTCTAATGTAAATTTGACTTGGTTATCCGTGATCTGTAAATCTTTAATCATGTTTAAAGTAACCAGGTCTTTTTTAAGATCCGGATCTTCAACATTTTTAAGCGCATCTAAAACTTGTTGCGGGCTAATCTGCATGGTATTAATTTAAATTCAAAATTAACAAAACATAGCTATAAATACTTTTATTTAGGCTTTTAAACTGTAATTTTAACACGAAATAAACATTTAATTGTTACGTTTAAGCAATTAACCATTTTAACGACTATATGCGAATACCAAAAATTAAGATCCCCAAAAAATATTTAAAAATCGGAGCCTGGGTTTTAGGTGTTTTTTTAGTTGTTTGCATTGCATTAGGTGCGGTAGCCTATAGCAAAAGGGAGGCGCTTCTTAAAAAAATGGTAGCCAAGGCAATCGCCAAGGCCGACAAAGATTATGGCTTAGAAGTTAAAATCGGTTCGGCTGGTTTTACAGGATTAAGTACCGTAAAAATGACCAATATTTCAGTTGTTCCAAAAGAGAGGGATACCCTTTCTAACATTGGAGAACTCAGTGTGGGCGTAAAGCTTCTTCCGCTTATTTTTGGCAATGTAAAACTCTCTGAAGTAAAGTTAAATGATGGATTTGTTAGCGTTGTGCTTAAAGATTCGACCACAAATATCGATTTCATCCTAAAAAGAAAAAAGAAGGATAGTACAGAAACAAAAGGCAAGGTTAACTTATCGGAAATAGCCAGCAACATTTTAAATCAGGTTTTATACAAAATACCTGACGATATGGATGTTCAGAACATGATTTTCAAATTAAATGATCATGATACGGCCAAACTAAGTTTTGCCACAATGGCAACAATAGATGGAGGCGATCTGAAATCAGCAATAAATGTAAATAACGGCGAATCCACCTGGCATATTGATGGTTATGTAAATCCTGGAAGTAAAGAGTTACGGTTTACTGCTTATGCAGACGGAAAGAAACTCGAATTGCCTTACCTGAATAATAAATTACATGCAAAAATCAGTTTTGACACCTTACAAACTGAACTTAAAAATGCGAAATACAGTGGCGATGATTATAAAATATCGGGCTCTTGGTCGGTAAAAAATATGTTGATCAATCAACCTCGGATTGCCTCAAACGACATCATTGTACAACATGCGAAATTAGATGCAGATATTTTGGTCGGACCAAATTACATTGCCCTTGATAGTACCTCCACAGCTTTCCTTAAAAATGCTCAGATCCATCCTTACGTAAAATACACATTAGGAAAGAACAAGATATACGAATTAAAGCTAAATGCTGAAGAACAGGAAGCGCAGGGAGTTTTAGATGCTTTTCCACAAGGTTTATTCGAATCGTTAGAAGGGTTAAAGGTACAGGGTAAGGTTAAATACAACCTTAATTTTTATTTAGACACCAAGGTGCCGGACAGTGTCCGCTTTAGCTCGACACTTACCCCTGTCGATTTTAAAATTGTACAATGGGGCAAAACGAATTTGCAAAAAATCAACAGCCCTTTCGTTTATACACCTTATGAGTATGGTAAGCCAATGCGCGATATCACAATTGGCCCATCCAACCCGAACTTTACACCATTATCTTCCATTTCAAAAAACTTTATCAATGCGGTTTTAACTGCAGAAGATCCATCTTTTTTTACACACAATGGCTTTGTTGAAGAATCGATCCGCAAATCGATCGCTGTAAACTTTAAAGAAAAGAAATTTAAACGTGGTGGCAGTACCATCAGCATGCAGTTGGTTAAGAATGTTTATTTAAGCCGTCAGAAAACCTTGGCCCGTAAAGCCGAAGAGATACTCATTGTTTGGCTTATTGAACATAACCACTTGGTTAGCAAGCAACGGATGCTAGAGGTGTACTTCAACATCATGGAATTAGGACAAAATATTTATGGAATTGGTGAGGCCTCCAGATATTATTTTGGAAAACAGCCTGCCGATTTAACCATTGGTGATGGATTGTTTTTGGCCAGTATTGTTCCTAAACCAAAGGCATCAATGTATAAATTCATGGCCGATGGAAGCCTGAAACCTTACATGTTCAACTATTTCAGGTTTATGGGAAATATTATGGCCAGAAGAGGTTTAGTGGCTAGCGATACTTCTGGTTATGGTTTCTATAATGTTCGTTTAAGAGAAGGCCTGCGCCAATATTTAGCACCTGATACTGCAGTTATCGACACTAATGCTTTTGACGATGAAGGAGACGGCCTGCCGGTAGTGATCGTACACGACAAAAATAAAAGTTTCTTCGAACGCCTTTTTGGTGGAGGAGCTAAAAAGGATACCACAACTAAACAGGTAACTACTCCAACAGATACAGCAAAATCTAAAAAACAATTGAGGCAGGAACGTAGGGAAGAAAGAAGACGACAAAAAGAGTTGGAAAGCACTCAATAGAGGCTTGGAGCGATCAAACGAAAATAGTTAATGTTTAGCCCGGCGATTAAACAGTTAACCAGTTTTTAAAATTACCTAAACCAGTTGGCCATTGGCCATGTATAGTTCTTTGTGAAACCCAACGATTAACCAGTTAACCGATTTAAACAATTAACCAACATTACAACAAACCAGTTAAAATCAACATGCACAAAATAAAAGTAGAAGATAAAGAGTTCGAAATATTTTTAGAGAATGATACCTTAAACAAACGTATCCGTTTAATGGGTATTCAAATCAATGTTGATTATGAAGGTAAATGTCCATTATTTATAGGGGTACTAAACGGCAGTTTCCTCTTTATGGCCGATTTGATTAAAGAAATTAGCGTACCCTGCGAAGTGGCATTTATGCGTGTAGCTTCTTACGAAGGAACATCAAGCTCAGGGAATGTAAAGGAACTGATCGGGTTGCCCGAAAATATCGAAGGCAGGGATATCATCATTGTAGAAGATATTGTAGATACAGGCCTTACACTGACTCATATTTTAAAGACGATTAAAGAAAAAAATCCAGCCTCTGTTAAAGTAAGTTCTCTTCTGCTTAAACCAACTGCGCTCAAGTATGAAGTTGAAGAGCTGGAATATGTTGGTTTTGAAATACCTAACGAGTTTGTGGTGGGCTATGGCTTGGATTATAATGGTCTTGGCCGAAACCTAACCGACATTTATAGAGCAACGGGAGCATAATTTTTAGATTGGATTAATTTATTTTTCGCACCTTTGCCCAATAATTTTTAACAAAATGACCATACATAAAGAAGGTTACACCACCATTGCATTAAGCATATTGTTTATTTTCGTAATCAATGCAGTAGTTGATTATAAATACCATGATATAACTTGGTTACGCTGGTTCATTTATATCTTTTCTGCCGTATTATTCATTATTGTACTACAATTTTTCCGCAATCCGAGCCGAAGTTTTTCTTCAGGAGAAAACTTAGTCATCTGCCCGGCAGATGGTAAAGTGGTGGTAATTGAAGAAACTGAAGAAGGTGAATATTTTAAGGACAAACGTTTACAGGTTTCTATTTTTATGTCGCCTGTAAATGTGCATATCAACCGTAACCCAATTTCAGGAGTGGTAAAATTCTTTAAATATCACCCGGGAAAATACCTGGCTGCATGGAATCCAAAATCTTCAACAGAGAACGAACGCACTACAACTGTAGTTGAACATAAAAATGGTACTCCTGTATTATTTCGCCAGATTGCGGGTGCTTTGGCCCGTAGAATTGTCTGGTATGTAAAAGAAGGTGATCAGGTAGTACAAACAGAACAGTTCGGTTTCATTAAATTCGGATCAAGGGTTGATGTTTTTCTACCAGTTGGCACAAAGGTTAATGTTGAACTAAACCAGGTGGTAAAAGGTGGAATAACTACACTAGCTACACTAAGCTAAGCCATAAATAACAAGATATAAAAAAGCCGTTTCGATATAAAATCGGGACGGCTTTTTGTTTTATACAGAGTGTCTCTTTCTAACCGCTATTTAATCCGTAGCATCATTACCCACTTCTTCCTTATCACCTGCCGGAGCTGGCCTATCGCTAATCAAACGCTGTGTTGGATAAGCAAAATCTGATTTATTGCGGATCACAATATCCATAATCTCCAGGTTAACTTGCTGCCTGATTTTAAGGAATTCGGCATAATTAAGTACCGTAACAAAGTAATTAACCTCTACGTTCAAACCTGAGTCGCCAAAGCTTTTAAATGATGCATTGCCATCATCGCTGGTTCCCTGATGATTGTTGATGTAACTTTCTATTTCAGTAATAATTTTTCTAAGCGATTCTGAATTGGTTTCGTAAGTAAGCCCAATGATAAAAGATACTTTACGCGAATTTCTCAATGAAAGATTTTCCAAAACTCCATCAATCATACCCCGATTGGGAATTGTAGCCATTGTTTTTTCAGAAGTTCTGATCCTCGTGCTCCTAAAACCAACCTTCTCTACCGTTCCTTCCACACCATCAACCTTTACCAGATCGCCAACGGTAAAAGGCTTGTCTAAAAAGATGGTAAAAGACCCAATAAGATTCTCTAGGCTCTCTTTGGCAGCCAAAGCAATGGCAATACCACCAATACCTAATCCGGTGATTAGCGTTAAAACATTAACTTCAAAAACGAAACCCAAAAGCGTAAAAAAACCTATAAAAATTACGATCGTTTTAAATAACTCTTTTAAAAAAGGTACCAATTGATCGTCGGCCTTATTCTCAGTTAGCGAAGCTTTATAAAGCAATACATGACTAATGAAGTCGATTATCCTCAAAATAATCCAAAAGATCGACAGAATGATCCCAAAAAGAAATATCCGGTCTATACAATCACCAATGGTTATTGGGATTAACTCCTTAACCTTACCTACTAATTTACTGTAATGGAGCACAGCTACTTCAAGCGGATGTTTTAGCTGGTTGATGGAAAGATATAATGTGGTTAAAAGGATAAAAACCTCAATTGGCTTTACCAATAACGCAACAAAGGCATCGTTGTGCGATTGGTTTGAAAAATTTCTAAAAAGCTTAAAAAGTAAACGGCTTAACAGCTTAGAAACAATGTTCTTAAAAACTAATCCTAAAAAAAGTATGCCTCCAAAAAGGAAGTAGGCTTTTACAGTGTTGCCCCAAAAAATTTGGTCGAAAAAAGCAGAATCTAACATTTAACAAAGGTATAAACAAAAAAACCTCCACGAAATTAATCGTGAAGGCTATATCTTATAATAAAGAATATTATTTTCTCAAAGATTTGATACGGGCAGCTTTACCAGTTAAAGCACGTAAATAGAACAATTTCGCT
>Ga0308165_1001376_pt1 | contig 34245 bp, 31 predicted proteins | sample PhyWR2_FD_201032 | JGI IMG/M metagenome (GOLD analysis project Ga0308165, IMG submission 201032) | Phyllosphere microbial communities from UC Gill Tract Community Farm, Albany, California, United States - DLSLW.R2 | ecosystem: Host-associated > Plants > Phyllosphere > Unclassified | place: USA...
GTCACTGGTATATTGAGGCAAGCAACCACCCGTTAATTCAGAGTAAAAACATGTTTTGTGTGATCTATCGAAGTGCTAAACGCGACCAGACCTATCTTTATGTCGAAAAGAGAGACGATTTTTCCCGAGTGCCTGAAGAATTAATGAAAGGTTTCGGTACGCCGCAGCTGGCGATGCTGTTGCCGCTGGACGGGCGCAAACAGTTGGTTAACGCCGATCTGGAAAAAGTCAAAACGGCATTGAAAGATCAGGGCTATTATTTACAGCTTCCGCCACCGCCTGAGAATTTATTAAAACAGCATCTCGAAGGCGAAGGGAAAAAATAACGCCGGAGAAATCCGAGGGTGATATATCAACCGTTTAGGGGATGAGCATGTATCAGCATCATAACTGGCAAGGCGCATTACTGGATTATCCTGTGAGCAAAGTCGTTTGTGTTGGCAGTAATTATGCGAAGCACATTCAGGAAATGGGCAGTGCCGTGCCAGACGAGCCGGTTTTGTTTATCAAACCCGAAACCGCACTGTGTGATATTCGCCAGCCGCTGGCGTTGCCGCAGGGGCTGGGGTCGGTTCATCACGAAGTTGAGCTGGCTGTGCTGATTGGCGCAACGCTGCGCCAGGCCTCCGAAGCACATGTGCAGAAAGCGATTGCGGGATACGGCATTGCGCTGGATCTGACGCTTCGCGATGTGCAGGGCAAAATGAAGAAAGCCGGGCAACCGTGGGAAAAGGCCAAAGGGTTTGATAATTCTTGCCCGATATCCGGTTTTATTCCGACGGCTGATTTTAAAGCCGATCCGCAGAACACGTCGCTCAGCTTGAGAGTGAACGGCGATATCCGCCAGCAGGGCAACACGGCCGATATGATCCATAAAATTCTGCCGCTCATTGCCTACATGAGCCGCTACTTCACCCTTAAACCGGGCGATGTCATTCTCACCGGCACCCCTGAAGGGGTCGGTCCGCTGAACAGCGGCGATGAACTTGACATCGAATTTAACGGCCAGTCCGTTAAAACCCGCGTGCTGTAAAATCCTTTTGCCGCCTTTAATCGGCGGCAAAACTTGCATCCACGTGCCAGACTCGTTATAAGGTGCGCTTTCTTTTGACGTGTGGACATCATCCTTATGAGCGAAATCCCTTTCTGGCAAAGCAAAACTCTCGACGAAATGACCGACGTGGAGTGGGAATCGCTGTGTGACGGCTGCGGACAATGCTGCCTGCATAAGTTGATGGATGAGGACTCTGACGAAATCTATTTTACCAACGTCGCGTGCAAGCAGTTGAATATCAAAACCTGCCAGTGCCGTAACTACGAGCGTCGTTTCGAGTATGAGCCTGATTGCATCAAGCTGACCCGCGATAATCTCCCGACGTTTGAATGGTTGCCGCACACCTGCGCCTATCGCCTGCTGGCCGAGGGGAAAGAATTACCGACCTGGCATCCGCTGCTCACCGGTTCAAAAGTGGCGATGCATGGCGAACGTATTTCTGTTCGACATATTGCGGTGAAAGAATCCGAAGTGCAGGACTGGGAAGACCATATTCTGAATCATCCCAATCGGGCATAAAAAAACCCGCCGAGGCGGGTTATTTCAAACGTCCAAACAAGTCTCGTTGTTTCGGCTTGAAAGGTTGGGCTATCAGCACCAGCAGTGCGATGACGAAGTAGGCAACAAAAATACCCACCAGCCACTGCGGCATCTCCAGCGTCAGGAATTCCCACTGACGTACCGAGCAATCACCTGAAGCAACAAATACCTGCGGCAGCCATTTGTCCAGCGGCAGCCAGCTCGGGAAGCGAGCGGCGAAGTCACAGGTCATGAACGGCGAAGGATGCAGCTGCATTGCAGTGTGCTGCCACGCAAGCTCAATGCCTTTCCAGGCACTGTATAACCAGATAGCGATCCCGGCATAGCGCAAAGGTGATTTCGGGGCAATTGCACCGACAAGCCCTGCACCCATAATGCCGAAAAGCGCACAACGTTCGTAAATACATAACACACAGGGTTTCAGCAACATCACATGCTGAAACCACAGCGCTACCATTTCCAGCGCAAAGGCGGTCAGGGCCATCAACAACCACGCTCCGCGACCGCGAGAGCACTGGTTCAAATATCGCAACATAATTATTTCCCTGGAACTTGCTTAGAAAGCGCAGTGTAAACCAAAACGTTTTATGCGCCACCTGCTCCTGGCAAAATAAAGCGTAATTGGATATTTGTAATGCAGAAAGCCAAACCGGGCAGCGAACTGCCCGATTTCAGGGACTTAATGCGCGGCCAGTATACCTATTTGCATGAACCATTGCGTATAAGGAATGAGGGTAAATTTGACGCACAGCAAACCTACCAGCGTTAATACGAGCGTATAAGGCAGCGCCATCCACACCATTCTTCCGTAGGAGAGTCGAATGAGTGGTGCGAGAGCGGACGTTAACAGGAATAAAAAGGCCGCCTGACCGTTCGGTGTCGCGACAGAAGGCAGGTTAGTCCCCGTATTTATCGCCACCGCCAGCCGTTCAAATTGAGTGATATCAATCGCACCGCTTTCCAGTGCGGTTTTCGCTTCATTGATATACACCGAACCGACAAACACGTTATCCGAGATCGACGACAGCAGACCATTAAACAGATAAAACAGCGACAGCTGAGAATCTGGCGAAGCCTGCAACACAAAGTGAATAATGGGCGTGAACAACTGCTGGTCAATGATGACCGCAACGATGGCAAAGAAAACGGCCAGCAGAGCGGTGAAGGGCAGCGCTTCGGTAAAGGCCTTGCCGATCGCGTGTTCATCGGTCACGCCCGTAAATGACGTCGCCAGAATAATGACCGACAGGCCAATCAATCCCACTTCTGCCAAATGAAACGCCAGGGCGAAGATCAGCCATGCACCGATAATCCCTTGTGCGATTAACGCCAGCTTTTCCTGACGAGTACGCTGGCGGCGGCTTTTGAGATCGAATTCCTGAAGCACGTCGCGTACCGGTCCAGGAAGCTGCGCGCCGTAACCGAAGGTTTTTGTCCTTTCAAGCAGGAAACAGGTGAGCATTCCGCAGATAAACACCGGCACGCTGACGGGCGCAACGCGCAAAAAGAACTCGGTGAAATTCCAGCCAGCCGCTTTCGCAATAATCAGGTTTTGCGGCTCACCGACCATCGTCATCACACCGCCCAACGCAGTCCCAACGCCTGCGTGCATCATCAGACTGCGTAAGAATGCGCGGAATTGTTCCAGAACGTCACGCTTGTTGACGTCGAGCTGGCTATCATCCTGAAGATCGTTATCGCTACTGGACGATGCGACGCGGTGGTAAATGCCGTAAAACCCGACAGCCACGCTAATGACCACGGCTACCACGGTCAGGGCATCGAGGAACGCGGAGAGAAATGCAGCAGCCATGCAGAACGAAAGAGAAAGCACCGTTTTGGAGCGAATACTCAGCAGCAGGCGGGTAAAGATGAAAAGCAATAACTGCTTCATGAAGTAAATCCCTGCCACCATAAACATCAGCAGCAAAAGTACTTCAAGGTTGGTTGCCAGTTCGTCTTTCACCCGCTCGGCACTGGTCATGCCGATAACAACCGCCTCAATCGCCAGCAGACCGCCCGGCAGCAACGGATAACATTTCAATGCCATCGCCAGCGTGAAGATAAACTCGGCAACCAGCAGCCATCCAGCCATAAACGGCTGAAAGATAAACACCAGTGGATTAATAATCAGAAATATAAGTAGCGTCAGTTTGTACCAGTCAGGTGACTGGCCTAAAAAATTGCGCCACAGGGCGCGCCCATAAGAAATTTCCACGACAGACTTCCTTCCCCGCCAAAGTTAAGCAAAACATTATTATACGCATAATCGCGGTGAATGCCCCCTTGCTGCCAGGGTAGGGTATTTGATAAAAATGAAACAGCGATCCCTTTTTCCCTCTTCGCTGCGCTACCTGCCTCCGTAAGCCTCTGGTATGATGAGTCCATTAGTTCAAGCTGTGTAATGGAAATCTCACTATGGTCATTAAGGCGCAAAGCCCGGCGGGTTTCGCTGAAGAGTACATCATTGAAAGCATCTGGAATAACCGTTTCGCGCCAGGAACGATTCTTCCCGCTGAACGCGAACTCTCTGAACTTATCGGCGTCACACGCACCACCTTACGCGAAGTGTTACAGCGTCTGGCCCGTGATGGCTGGTTGACCATTCAGCACGGCAAACCCACCAAAGTGAACAACTTCTGGGAAACGTCGGGTCTGAATATTCTTGAAACGCTCGCACGCCTCGATCATGAAAGCGTTCCTCAACTGATTGATAATCTGCTGTCAGTGCGCACCAACATCTCGACCATTTTTATTCGCACCGCTTTTCGTCAACATCCCGATAAGGCGCTGGAAGTGTTGGCAACGGCGAATGCCATTGAAGACCATGCCGATGCCTTTGCGACTCTCGACTACAACATTTTCCGTGGTCTGGCTTTTGCTTCCGGTAACCCCATTTACGGGCTGATCATCAACGGCATGAAAGGGCTGTATACCCGCATTGGTCGTCACTATTTTGCCAATCCGGAAGCCCGTAGCCTGGCGCTCGGCTTCTATCATAAGCTCAGCGAGCTCTGCGCCGAGGGGCTGCACGATCAGGTGTACGAAACGGTACGTCGTTACGGTCGTGATAGCGGCGAGATCTGGCACCGTATGCAGAAGAATCTGCCCGGCGATTTAGCGATTCACGGACATTAACAGTAAAAAGCCTCTCGAATGAGAGGCTTTTTTTTCGCTTTTTAGTGAGCGTGTTTATAGAGAATTAGTACGCGCCGGGCAACGTTCCAGTAATTCCACGCTACCATCTTCGTTTTGCTGTTCCATCATCACGTCAAAACCCCATAGACGATGCACATGCTTGAGCACCTCTTTGCGTCCTTTATCCAGCGGGGCACGGTTGTGCGGAATATAGCGGAGCGTTAGGGAACGATCGCCGCGAAGATCCACATTCCAGACCTGAATATTCGGCTCCAGATTGCTCAAGTTATACTGTGAGGACAGGCGCGAGCGGATCTCACGGTAACCCTCTTCGTTGTGAATCGCTGAGATCTCAAGATAGTTGTTGTGATCGTCATCCAGCACCGTAAAGAAGCGGAAATCACGCATGATTTTCGGCGACATAAACTGGCTAATAAAGCTCTCGTCTTTAAAGTCGCGCATCGCAAAATGCAGCGTTTCCAGCCAGTCTGACCCGGCAATATCCGGGAACCAGTATTTATCCTCTTCCGTCGGCGACTGACAAATGCGTTTGATGTCCTGGAACATCGCAAACCCGAGCGCATAGGGGTTAATCCCGCTGTACCACGGACTGTTGTAAGGCGGCTGGAACACCACGTTGGTGTGACTGTGCAGGAACTCCAGCATAAAGCGCTCAGTCACTTTCCCTTCGTCGTAAAGATGATTAAGAATGGTGTAGTGCCAGAACGTCGCCCACCCCTCATTCATCACCTGCGTCTGTTTCTGCGGATAGAAATACTGGCTCACCTTACGCACGATGCGCAGGATTTCACGCTGCCAGGGTTCCAGCAGCGGCGCGTTTTTTTCCATAAAGTAGAGAATGTTCTCCTGCGGCTCGGAAGGATAACGCCGCGCTTCGGCAACGATTTTTTCTTCTTCGCGTTTCGGCAGGGTACGCCACAGCATATTCACCTGGCTTTGCAGATACTCTTCACGGCTTTTCTGCCGCGCTTTTTCTTCCTGCAGAGAGATTTTTTGCGGGCGTTTATAGCGATCGACACCGTAATTCATCAGCGCATGGCAGGAGTCGAGCAGTTTCTCCACTTCATCCACGCCGTAGCGCTCTTCGCACTCGGTAATGTATTTCCGCGCGAAAATCAGATAATCGACAATGGAGCTGGCGTCAGTCCAGCTGCGGAACAGATAGTTATTCTTGAAAAAAGAGTTATGCCCGTAACAGGCATGCGCCATCACCAGCGCTTGCATAGTGATGGTATTTTCTTCCATCAGATAGGCAATACACGGGTTTGAGTTGATAACAATTTCATACGCCAGCCCTTGCTGACCATGTTTATAGAGCCGCTCGGTTTCAATAAATTTTTTGCCGAACGACCAGTGAGGATAATTGATTGGCATCCCGACGCTGGAATAGGCGTCCATCATCTGTTCTGAAGTAATGACTTCAATCTGGTGGGGGTAGGTATCCAGCCGATACAGTTTGGCCACCCGGTCAATCTCGGCCAGGTAAACATCGAGTAATTCAAAAGTCCAGTCGGGTCCATCGCTGAGACGTGTGCTGTCCTTGTTCATCGAATCAATGGTAGCCATTAGCGCGCCCTCGTTGTCGGTGCTCTCTCTGTCTGGAGAGCCTCCTTTCAAGCATAGAACAACGCTTTCAAAAACGTGCTGGCGCAGAAATGTTTTCTTTACGATTTCACGTTTTTGATCTGGTAGAAAACATGACTTCCACAGAGCATTGTGCTGGCTAACGTTGAAGCGTAGCACGAGATCCCAGATTACCCCTCTCCCAGTCTGTCAGGGAAGGTGTGAGTTAAGTCACCATAAAAAAGTCGTATGTTGAATAATATTTTCAACTAGGTTATCAATCTGTAATTAGATGATTATTCTTTTGCACATAATGGAGCCGCTATGCGTGTTGTCGTCCTGGGAAGTGGAGTCGTTGGCGTGACCAGCGCCTGGTATTTAAGTCAGGCTGGACATGAGGTGACCGTCATTGATCGTGAGCCGGGCTCCGCGCTTGAGACCAGTGCAGCGAATGCCGGGCAGATCTCTCCCGGTTATGCTGCGCCGTGGGCAGCACCAGGCGTTCCGTTAAAAGCCATTAAATGGATGTTCCAGCGTCATGCGCCGCTGGCGATCAGTCTTGATGGGACGCCGTCCCAGCTCAAGTGGATGTGGCAGATGCTACGCAACTGCGACACTCGCCATTACATGGAAAACAAAGGCCGCATGGTCCGTCTGGCGGAGTACAGCCGCGACTGTCTGAAAACCCTGCGTGCATCAACGGGAATTGAGTACGAAGGTCGTCAGGGGGGCACGCTGCAGTTGTTCCGCACCGCGCAGCAATACGAAAACGCCACGCGCGATATTGCCGTGCTTGAAGATGCCGGCGTGCCTTATCAACTCCTCGAGGCGAGCCAACTGGCACAGGTGGAACCGGCGCTGGCCGAAGTGGCGCACAAGCTGACCGGCGGGCTGCGTCTGCCAAATGACGAAACCGGCGACTGCCAGCTCTTCACCCAGCGTCTGGCGAAGATGTGCGAGCAGGCTGGCGTGACGTTTCGCTACAACACGCCCGTCGATAAGTTGCTGTCTGAAGGCGGAAAAATCTACGGCGTGAAATGTGGCGATGAGGTGATTAAAGCCGACAGTTACGTCATGGCGTTTGGCTCGTACTCCACTGCGATGCTGAAGGGACTGCTGGATATTCCGGTCTACCCCCTTAAGGGGTATTCGCTCACAATCCCGGTCAAAGAGGATAACGGCGCGCCAGTTTCAACTATCCTTGATGAAACTTACAAAATCGCCATTACCCGCTTTGATAACCGAATTCGCGTGGGCGGCATGGCTGAAATTGTCGGTTTTAATACGGAATTGCTGCAACCGCGCCGCGAAACTCTGGAAATGGTGGTACGCGATCTCTTCCCACGAGGAGGGTTTGTCGAACAAGCCACTTTCTGGACCGGATTGCGTCCGATGACCCCGGACGGCACGCCTATTGTCGGGCGCACGCCGTTTAAGAACTTATGGACCAATACGGGCCACGGAACGCTGGGCTGGACTATGGCCTGCGGCTCAGGACAGTTGCTCAGTGATTTGATTTCGGGCCGTACGCCGGCGATTCCGTTCGATGATCTAAGCGCTGCGCGCTACCAGTCGGGTTTTACGCCATCCCGCCCACAGCATTTGCACGGCGCGCATAATTAACAAGGAGTCGTCATGTCCCGTCCTATTCTGGCTCAGCTGGATTTGCAGGCCCTGAAAAACAACCTGCAGATAGTCCGCCGTGCTGCGCCAGGCTCTCGCGTTTGGTCGGTCGTAAAAGCCAACGGCTACGGCCACGGAATTGAATCCATCTGGAGCGCGCTAAGTGCCACCGATGGTTTTGCTTTACTGAATCTGGAAGAGGCGATCCTGCTGCGTGAGCGCGGCTGGAAAGGTCCGATTCTGCTGCTGGAAGGCTTCTTTAATGCCGACGAACTGCCGCTGCTGGATAAGTATCGTCTGACCACCAGCGTGCACAGCAACTGGCAAATCAAGGCGCTGCAAAATGCGAAACTGCATTCGCCGCTCGATATCTACCTCAAAATGAACAGTGGCATGAATCGCCTGGGTTTCCAGCCTGAACGCGTTAATACGGTCTGGCAACAGCTGCGTGGAATCAAAAACGTCGGTGAAATGACGCTGATGGCGCACTTCGCTGACGCCGAAAAGCCCGACGGTATTACAGATGCCATGGCGCGGATTGAGCAGGCGGCAGAAGGGCTGGACTGCGCGCGCTCACTGTCGAACTCCGCGGCGACGCTCTGGCATCCGGAAGCGCATTATCAATGGGTACGGCCGGGAATTGTGCTGTATGGCGCGTCGCCGTCCGGTCAGTGGCAGGACATCGCCAACAGCGGGCTCAAACCGGTCATGACCTTGCGCAGCGAAATCATTGGCATCCAGACGCTGAAAGCGGGGGATACCGTGGGCTACGGCAGCCGCTACCGCTCAACGGGCGAGCAGCGCATTGGGATTGTGGCTGGGGGGTATGCTGACGGCTATCCACGCCTTGCGCCGACCGGTACGCCCGTGTGGATTGACGGCGTACGCACCGGCACCGTTGGCACGATTTCGATGGACATGATGGCGGTAGATTTGACGCCGTGCCCGCAGGCAGGCATCGGTTCACCGGTCGAACTGTGGGGCAACGAGGTGAAAGTCGATGACGTTGCCTCGGCGGCGGGCACGGTCGGATATGAACTGTTAACGGCTCTGGCACCCCGCGTCCCTGTTGTAACGGTGTAACCACCCAAAAATTAAGGCAACCCTGGGGTTGCCTTTTTAGTCTGTTCTGATGGGAATGAGCCGAGGTGACGTTACTCAGGCTCATCTTCCAGAGGACGTACACCCACTTTGCGCACCGCATTGTCTTCTTTCTCTGCGACAGTCCAGATCATCCCGGCAAACTCAACCTGATCGCCCACGACGGGCGCGGCCCCCAGTAGTTGCTGCACGATCTCACCCAGCGTCTGCTGTTTATCACGATACTCAAGACCGTCTTCCAGCCCATAAATCAAGGCCACGTCGGCAAATTTCGCGCTGGCTTCCAGAATAAAATCGCCGAAGAAACGCTGATCCAACGCCACCGGCGGCGACTGGCTGAAGAGCTTGCCAAGCGCCGGAAGGTCGGTTTCCCGGCCAATTACGCAGAGAATATCACCCTCACGCAGACGGGTGCTGCCGGTCGGGTGCAGCAGGGCATTATCACGAAACAGCGCGGCGATGCGCGTTTCGGTGGGCATATGCAGATCGCGAAGCGACGCGCCCACGCACCATTTATCAGCACTCAGCTGGTAAACAAACTGCTCCCACGGATTTTCCGGATGAATATCCAGCCCGACGCGTGAAACCGGCAAACCGACAGGCGGAACCACTACTTTTGCTTTTTTCGCCGCCAATCCCAGAGACGTCCCCTGGAACAGCAGCGACACCAGGACCACGAAGAATGCGACGTTGAAGAACAGCCGCGAGTTATCCAGACCGGCCATCATCGGGAATACGGCAAGGATGATTGGCACGGCGCCGCGCAAACCCACCCAACTGATGAAGATGCGTTCGCGAAGGTTAAACCCGCGGAACGGCAACAGTCCGGCAAAGACCGACAGCGGACGGGCAAAGAAAATCATCCACGCCGAAAGCAACAGCGCCGGAATGGCAATTGGCAGCAGATCGGACGGCGTCACCAGCAGGCCCAGCACGAGGAACATACCGATTTGCGCCAGCCAGGCCAGACCGTCAAAGTTTTGCAGAATGGCGTGGCGGTTGCGGATCGGGCGGTTACCCAGCAGGAAGCCGCAGAGATAGACAGCCAGAATACCGCTGCCGTCCATGGCGGTCGTCAGGGCGAAAATGAGAATCCCGCCGCTCAGCGCGAGCAGAGGATACAGGCCAGCAGGCAGGGAAATACGGTTGATCATCTGCTGTAGCAGATAGCCGCCCGCTAAACCGATAATTATACCCAGCCCAAACTGCTGCAGAATATGCCAGGCGAACATCCAGCTCAGGCCGGTTTCATGCTGCTGAATCATCTCAATCAGCGTGATGGTGAGAAACACCGCCATCGGATCGTTGCTGCCCGATTCAATCTCCAGGGTCGAGCCAACACGTTCGTTCAGCCCTTTGCCGCCCAGCAGAGAAAACACCGCCGCCGCGTCGGTAGAGCCAACGATCGCGCCAATCAGCAGCCCTTGCATAATATCAAGATGGAATAGCCAGGCGGCCATCATGCCGGTCAGACCGGAGGTGATCAGCACGCCAACCGTCGCCAGCGAGAGCGCAGGGCCGAGTGCCACGCGAAAGGAGCTGGCCTGCGTGCGCATCCCGCCATCCAGCAATATCACCGCCAGCGCGAAGTTACTCACCATATAGGCGAAGGGATAGTTATCGAAGGGAATACCGCCAATACCATCGATACCGGCAAGCATGCCGATGGCGAGGAAGATAACAAGTATAGGTATGCCGAGACGCGACGAAAATGAACTTAATAAAATACTGCAGGTTACGAGGACTGAACCCAAAATGAAAAGACTGATTATCGCTGCGGCATCCAATGTTGTCTTACTCCCACCTCAATGTAGTGACTGATACATAAACCCTAACATAATAACGAACGAAACCACGTTTTATTGCCGCGGTAAAAAGGCTTTTTTATGCCTTTATAACGGGATGGCCGCTGATTGTTAATTCGCTGACAGCCCCGTCGTGCTTAAGGACAGCCTGTGCGCCGAGCGGCAAGGTCACCGTCTGCTGTTCGTGACCAAAAGCCAGCCCGTCGATCACCGGAATATTCACTCTCGAGCGCAGGTAATCCATCATACTTTCCAGCGTATACCCGGCATCGTAATCATTCGGTGTCGCACCGCTAAAACTGCCGAGGACGATGGCGCGCTGACGAGAGAGGATCCCCGCGTGCATGAGCTGCAGCAGCATGCGCTCGACGCGGAACGGCTGCTCGTTGATATCCTCCAGCACCAGAATGCCGTTATTAATGTTAGGCAACCAGGGCGTGCCAATCAGCGAGACCAGCATCGCCAGATTTCCGCCCCACAGCTGTCCCTCACACTCACACTGCGGGCCATTGCCTTGCCATGCAATCTGCAGAACGGGATTTTGCAGCGCGCGCCAGAAATGCGCCTGCGTAAAGGCGTCCAGCTCCGGTGCACCAAAGTTCGCTGCCAGCATCGGGCCGCTAAAGGTGATGACGTTATGCCGCGCCAGCAAACCCAACTGGATGACGGTGAAATCGCTGTGCCCACAAATCAGCAGGGGATCGTGCTGTTGGCGAGTCGCCAGTCCGTCCCAGTCGATGGTTTCCAGTAATCGGCTGGCACCATACCCGCCACGCACCGCCAGCACGATGTTGTTCGCCCCTTCAAGCTTCACCAGGTCGTTGATATCCGCCAGCCTTTGCGCCTCAGTTCCGGCAAAACGCTGCTGGCGACGGGGGATAATTGTCTGATTTGTTACCGAATGGCCAGATTCCAGTAAGCGCTGAATACCGCGCTGTGCGGCGTCCTGGTTGATGCAATAACCGGAAGGGGCGATGAGATGAAACCGGGACATGGCAATTCCTTGCTGAATGAGAACCTAATTATCTATATCATGCCGCCTATAGGCCGCCTGCTTCAAGGGGGATAACGTAATCGCGATGACCGGATATAAGGACAGATGACGTGAAATTGAGATGGTTTGCTATTTTGATCGTATTGCTGGCGGGGTGTAGTACTAAAAAAGATTATCAAAATCCGCCATGGAATCCGGAAGTGCCCGTGAAACGTGCGATGCAATGGATGCCTGTCACTGAAAAAGCCGGGAAGGCCTGGGGCGTGAGCCCGCGGCTGATCACGGCGATTATCGCGGTGGAGTCTGGAGGCAATCCTGAGCTTATAAGCAAATCGAATGCGGTCGGTTTAATGCAGCTTAAAGCCTCTACGGCAGGACGCGAAGTTTACCGCTACATGGGCTGGAAAGGTCAGCCGTCGACCAGCGAGCTGAAAAATCCGGAACGGAATATCTCAATGGGTACGGCGTATTTGAGCATTCTGGAACATGGGGTTCTGAAGGGCATCGACGATCCGGAAGTGATGCAGTACGCGCTGGTGGTTTCTTACGTCAACGGCGCGGGCGCACTGCTGCGAACCTTCTCATCGGATCGCAAAGAAGCGATTGAAGAGATCAACGGCATGGATAAAAACGAATTTGTTGACCATGTTGCGAAGAACCATCCGGCACCACAGGCCCCACGCTATATCTGGAAAGTTCAGAAAGCTATGGACGCCATGTAATGCCGTTGCCGGGTAGCACGTTGCTGTCCGGCACGTATCAAATCACTTTATTCGCGCGTTCCCGCGCCTCTCGCTCCAGTGAGAAAATAATACGCTGGAGTTCGCGCTCGGCGCCCGGGCCGACATTCAGAAACCGGAAGCTCAGACGTGGCGTAGTAATGGTTTCGTTTTTGCTGTCCACGACTTTGCGTTCGCTAATGGCAATTAACTGCGCGTCAAAGTAAAACCGTCCCCAGCCGCCCATATCCAGCTCAATCTGCGAAAAACGCATCCCTTCGACCAAACCTTCCGGCCTTGCCGTATCCATTAATGCGCCCATGCCGCCTAACGAAAGGTCAAACAGGCGAAAGCGGATCTCTTTTTTATCCGGCATTTTGGCTTTACAAAAATAGGACGGATGCAGCGGGGCATTGATACGAAAATACTCGCGGCGCTGAACAAACCACACGCTGTTGGGTAATGGCGCAAAAAAAGCAGGCAGACCCTGATAGTCGCCCTGAATCAGTTGCGGCAGGACAAATTCGACTTTTGCGCCTTTCGTTTCCGCCATCACAGAGAGATTTTGCGCGCGCACCGCCGCCCGGTTTTCATATTCCTGACTGCCGAGGTCGATGACCAGTCGCTCAGGGGTGGCTTCAAGGATCTTGCTGATAAACTGATTTGTAGACCAACTGATACGCAAAGGAACTTCGCCCTTATGCAGGTCGCGTAATACCCCTAATACAGCCAGCGGATTTTGCTTCAGGAACTGCTCACTGTAATTACTCACGCCGAATGGCTCCTCGGTTGTCTGACAGACTGTCGATGAAGTATCGGCAGTAAACGAAAGAACTTAATACAAACCGGTGAATTTTTTTTAAAAATGAGACGTAATTAAGTCGGTGACAAAGAATGGCTTTCGCGCGCTGTCCTATACTTAAGTCACTTGCGCGGAAGGTTTCAGCGCATGCATTTAATCTGCAAGAGGGCATCGTATGGGTATCATCGCGTGGATTGTGTTTGGTCTGATTGCCGGTATTATCGCAAAATTCATCATGCCTGGACGTGATGGCGGCGGCTTTATCCTGACCTGTGTACTGGGTGTGATTGGTGCGGTAGTGGGAGGCTGGCTGGCGACGATGTTTGGCGTTGGCGGTAGCGTAAGTGGCTTCAACTTGCACAGTTTCCTGGTGGCTGTCGTGGGTGCCATTGTCGTGCTGGCAATATTCCGGCTACTCAGGCGTGCGTAAACAAACATCAACGGCTCTCATGGGAGGGCCGTTTTTTTTGGTCTTGATATTGCTTTGTAAATCGAAATGAGAATAATTGTCGTTTCTAGCTATCTCTAATAATAAGACGACAATATGAAAACCTCACATTTTGCGATATGTGCGTTGGCAGGCGCGGTCACGCTGGCGTTGCACACGCCCGCGTTTGCTCAGGAAACCACCATCGTGGTCAGCGGGACGGATCAAGACAGCGCGCTGCCCGGATGGACCAACAGCGCCACAAAATCCGCCGTGGCTGAAAGTAAAACCCCGCAGGTGATAAACACGATATCGGCCACGGAGATCGAACAGCGCCACGCGAACTCGGTCAATGAAATTCTGCGCTACGCGCCGGGCGTGTCCACCGAAGTGCGCGGCAATACCTCGTATATGAGCGAATACAAAATTCGCGGCTTCACCGTTGAGCAAGAGTATTACAACGGTCTTCAGCTGCCCTATAACGTCACCGGGAATACCAAAGCGCGGATCGATCCTCTGTTAATCGAGAGCGTGGATATTCTCAAAGGGCCCGCGTCTGTCTTGTACGGCGGCGGCTCCCCCGGCGGGCTGGTGAATATGCAGGGCAAAAAACCGCAAAAAGATCAGCACACGGAAGTGGGCGTTAATACCGGCACACGCAATCTGAAAGAGGGCTATCTGGATTCCACTGGGCAAATCGCCGACAGCGACTGGAATTACCGTCTGCTGGGTAAAGCGACCGAAGGTGACGATCAGCCGCATACCACGCGCACGGAAAACTATCTGGTTGCGCCGTCTGTCACCTGGCAGCCTGATAGCAAAACGCGTCTCACCCTTGACGCGCTGGCGCAAAATACCCCGAGTCTTTCGCCATCTAACCCTTTGCCGCTGTCCTATTTGCGGTCGAAATATGCTGGCCGTCGCGACTACGCGGGCGATGAGTGGAGCGGCTTCAAACAGCGTCAGTGGATGCTGGGTTACAGCTTTGAACATGAATTTGACAGCGGCTGGGGCTTCAACCAAAAAGCGCGCTATTTTGACGTCGACACCCATCAGCGCAGCGTCTATTCAACGGGTGCGGGCAGCGAGGTTTACCAGCTCAACCGTTTTGCGTACACCACAGATGAAGATCTGCACAGCTTTAACATTGATAACCAGGTGACCAAAACCGTGACCCTGGGTGAATGGAAACATCATCTGCTGGCGGGCTTTGATTATCAAAAACTGAATTCCCATTTCCATTATCGCTACGCATCCGCAACGCCTGGCATTGATATGCGTGACCCGGATTACACGCAAATCAGCGAAAGCACGTTGGGCCTGTATACCGCGCAGAAAAACCGCCTGAGCTATCAGCAAAACGGTTACTACCTGCAGGATCAGGTGGAGTTTGGTGGCCTCAATCTGCTCGGCAGCGTGCGTTACGACGATTACCGTTCGGTTACCACCAACTATCTGCAAAATGGCGACAAGGCGTGGGTATCGCAGGATCGCGTGACCAAACGGCTGGGCGCGCTGTACGCCTTTGAAAACGGAATTTCACCGTTTATCAGTTACTCAGAGGGCTTTGCGCCGGTTTCGCCGCAGGGCACGTTAATGGCGAAAGACGTCAAACCCACCACCAGCAAACAGATGGAAGGCGGGGTCAAATACCTGCTGGAAGAGTACGCCACCACGCTGACAGCGTCAGTGTTTAATATTCGCCAGAAAAATGTAGTGACCACCGATCCCGGTTTCCTGAACTATCGTCAGACGGGCGAAGTAGAGTCGAAAGGGGCAGAGTTGTCCGTCGTCAGCCGTCCAACCGATAATCTGACCTTGATCGGCAACTACGCGTATACCCACGCCATCAATACCGAAGATGATAAGTATCAGGGCAAACGACCGACGCAGGTGCCGGAGAATGCCTTTACGCTTTGGGGGGATTACACCTTCGATAGCACGCCGGTCAAAGGATTGAATCTCGGAGCCGGTGCGCGTTACACCGGGCCAATGGAGATTGCGCCGACTAACGACCAGGGCAAACTGGGCGGCACGACTCAGTACGATCTGGCGGCGTCTTATCGTATGGGTGAAATTATGCCTTCTCTTGAAGGGCTGACCATTAAGGCCAGTGCGCAGAACATCACCAATAAAGAAACCTTTACCTGTTATGACGCCACAAACTGCTGGATTGGGCGCGACCGTACTTATCAGGTCGGGGCAAGCTACAGTTTCTGATTAAGTTCAGGGTAGGGCTAAAAAGTAAAACGGCAACTGAGGTTGCCGTTTTTTAATGTGGGATGCCGAGTAGAATAACGATGATAAAAAGCCTGTATCGGAAATGTTAATAGGCATTGATTTCATATTTCTGTTTAACGAGTTTGCCTTTTTTATTGGTGTGGTAAGTACCGTCATTAACACTAAAGAGAAGATTCCCATACCTGTCGTTTTCCACGGTAAATAAATAATTTTTATCGATACAGTGGAGTTTGGTTTTCATATCATCAAAACATAATCTGTCATACTCATCATCTTCCTTATAACCGTCTCCAAAATCCCAAAAGGTAATCTCATATAAACCGTCCTTGCCGGGATTAGGCATTTTATAATGGCTCTTTAAAAATAATTCATTACGGTACCACCAGTTTATTTTCCCCTTGTCAGTAACAGGAAAATGACGAACTAACACTTCACTGTAATCCCTATCGTTGTGAACAGCAACAACGTCAACAGGTTGTAAAAACCACCCCAGGATGACGCAGAATATAATTTCGCCTACCAGAATCCATGCACCTGAACGTGACGTAAGCAATTTAATCATTGCGTCTCCCATGGATTATTACGGTTGTTTCCATATTCGTTATAAAAGGTTTGTAGCCAAATTGATTATAACGTTGTAATAAAAAAATTCTGAATATACGTAACGTTTTATTTTTAGGTCTGCCGATTTAATAATCATTTTAATTCCCCTGAGCGTTTTTACTTTACACTGATTGTTACGTTGGAATTATATTTTTCAAAGGAACCATCGGTTTTGATAACGTAATTATCACCATCGTATATCAAAATATTAACTCTGCCTTTAATGTCATTCTCAATTGTGAAGATAATATTTTTATCAATGCATTTTTTTTGGGCGCTCATATCATTAAAGCATAGTTGGTCGTGTTTTTGTTGTTCTTTATAGCCTTCTCCGAAGTCCCAGAAGGTCACACTGAAAAATCCGTCACTTGCAGGTCTGGGAATGCCAAAATTTCTTTCTAAATTTTCTTTATTACGTAACCACCATTCAATTTTGGATGTATCAGTTAATGGCGGGTGTTTTATTAGTACAGAACTAAATTCCCTGTCATTATGCACAGCAATAATCTTTGTAGGCAGGAATATTTCCCAACTCAAGAGGATAATGATAGTGATTATGATTGATACCCCAAGGAATACGTTATTTTTGATTTTCATTGCGTACCCCAGAGATTTCAACACGTGTTTCCATATTAGTCATGAAAGGCCTGAATGCAAATTGGTTAAAATGCTGTAATACGAACCAGATTCTGAATAAACGAAACTGGTTAAATTTTGATTTAGAGATATCAACATAATCCAGGCCGAAATGGTCTTGAATTCTATATCGTATGACAGCCTTAAATTTATTAGTTTCAATTTTTAACGACTGTAATGATATCTCTGTTGCCCATGTATCATGGACGGTAATACCCATACCGTTAAAGTTGTCCTTGAAATTGTCAAATTTTGGTAGTCTGCAATTAAGAATAATTTGATATAATCTCTCTTTATCTGTCGTCAGCAAACACTTCTTCTCCCAATCAATCCGCTCAGCTAAACAATCAATTATTCTTAATAAAGAACTGTTTTTTGATTTATCACCCAAAACTTGCGCATTTAACGCCGCATTCAGATATAAGCTCGTAAAAGGTGAACCGTTACCATGCTGCATATGATCAATCATTTTTGCCATGATATTTTTGTAAGGGCCATAAAAAGAAAATGAACGAGATAATGACTTAAATTCATCGAAAAGAAGGTTTGCACACTCTGCTTTGGAGATCTTTGTTGTATTGATTGAAGAGGGCGCGGCGAGTGAATACATCCCTGAAGGAAAATCTGTTTTTGTGAGCGTATAAGGGTTCACTTTCGCTGACACATCACTCAGGTGATAGGTTGTTTTAAGCTGTGATTCGTTTAAATCACCACAACACATATCGCTGGCACTATAATCGTTCATTCTTTTGGTGGTTTTAAATATGACACTTGGGAAAAGTAATGCGGACATTCTGGGACTCCTTGTCAGTAATATTCCATGTTTATTCCGGCCTGCAATGATATGCCTTTATCTGAGGTGATGTTAGTTCTACCCTTCAAAAGAATATAAATTCAGATTCTGGCCCGAAATAGTCAATATAAGAGGAGGTAAAGCAGCGGCAATTTAAGCTCATGCTGAGCAGTGAAGAGCAAAAAGCGATCTTCTCCGTTGAAGCAGAGAAGATCGCTAACAGCAATTATTTCAGATTACGATATGACTACGGCGTAGCGCTTTTCTGTGGGGCCGATTGCGGAGCAACATCCTCGTTCGCCGCCGGCTGTGAGGCCGGTACGCTGTCGCACGGTTTCTCTTTCGGACACACGAGATCCAGCATTTTTAACGTCACGCCGTTGGTCCAGCCGAATCCATCCTGCAATGGATACTCGCCTCCGCCGCCACCCGTTCCGGTGGTAGAAACGTCATATTTCTCGACCAGTTTTTGCTCGCGATCGTAGGTGTGCTGAACGTTAGTCAGGAAGCGCCAGGTGACATCCATCGCCACTTTTTCATGACCGTAGTTTTGCAGCCCTTCAGCGGCAACCCATTGTAAAGGTGCCCAGCCGTTTGGCGCGTCCCACTGCTGGCCGCTATTGACGGTGGTGGTCGAAATCCCCCCCGGTTTAAGCAGACGCGAGGCCGTCGCGCTGGCGACTTTCGCGGCGCGATCCTTTGACGCCGCGTTCACATACAGCGGGAACAGTGCGGCGGCAGTCAGCTGATTACGCACCTTTTTGCTCTTCAGATCGTAATCGGCGTACCAGCCCTCTTTGTCATTCCACAGATGGTTTTCCATGGCTTTTTGACGAGACGTCGCCAGGTTTTCATACTTGCTGGCCGCGGCAGTATCGCCCGATTCCTGGCTCGCTTTTGCCAGCAGTTTTTCCATCTTGAACATCAGGGCGTTCAGGTCGACGGGCACAATACTGGTGGTACGGATCGTCCCGAGCTTTTGCGGATCGTCCATCCAGCGGGAGCTAAAGTCCCAGCCAGACGCCGCCGCAGATCGCAGATCGCGATAGATCTCCGTCGCCAGACGGTTCGGGTTATTTTTAGCGGTGGTCACGTCATCAAGCCAGGATTCAGGGCGGGGCGTATCGCGGTCATCCCAGTAGCGGTTCAGAATCGCGCCATCATCCAGTTTTACCACACGTTTGTTCGCCTGCCCTGGCTGTAAGCTCTCTGCGCCTTCCATCCAGTAAGCGTACTCTTTTTCCATCTGCGGACGATAGGTTTTCAGCGCCTCTTTATCATGCGTCGCCAGCAGCTCAACCATTAGGGAGAAGAACGGCGGTTGGGAGCGGCTCAGATAATAGCTGCGGTTACCGTTGGGGATATGGCCCCAGGCGTCGAGTTCGTAGCCAAAGTTCGCCACCATATCGCTGATTTTGTCCCAGTGGCCGCTCTCGGCCAGGCCCAGCATAGTGAAGTAGCTGTCCCAGTAATAGACTTCACGGAAACGCCCGCCCGGCACGACATAGGGTTTAGGCAACGGAAGCAGTGAATCCCATTTGCTGGCCTTATCGGTGGTGCGCGTCAGCACCGGCCATAAACCGTCAATATGTTCGCGTAAGTTCTGCCCGGCGGGAGGAACATATTTTTCCCCTTCGCCAGGCAGGCTGAAGTTCATCTCGACAAAGTGTCGCAGGTCAAAGCTGGACTGTTTATGCTGCATGCGGTAATCCGCCAGGATCATCAGGGGATCGCTTTTGGGTACCGCGTCGGCAAAGGTTTTTTGATCAGGGAATAATTTTGCGGTCTGCACGTCAACAAACAGGGGACCGAGCAGAATATCCGGCGACTGCTTTTGCGTGGATTGTGCCTCTTCGGCATGGCCGAACGCAGACACGGCGAGCAGTGCGCCTCCCAATGCGACGCGCAGCGCCAGCGTTAAAGCCGCAGGACGGCGCAGATCAATTATCGTCATCGATTCTTCTCCTTTTTATTTGCGAGCAGCGTGACCGCTGTCGTCAATCACCTGAAAACCTTAGACGAATATCGCCGGCTTCGCGTGTTGAACATCCCACTTTAGGCAGAACCAGACGATTTACTGTTTAGATCTCCTCTGCAATCGGGGTGGTTTCCCGTAAGGCACCGGGCGCCTGACCGACAATGCGTTTAAACGCCCGGCTGAACGCCGCGAGCGAGCCATAGCCCAGGCGCAGCGCAACGGTTTCAATGGGCTGATGCTCATGACGAATGTACTGAATCGCCAGCCGCATCCGCAGCTCGCTTAAGTATTTTGCCGGTGTCGTACCGGTGGCCGACAAAAAGCGCTCGGCAAAAACGGATCGCGACGTGCCGGCCTCTTTCGCCAGCTCCGCCACGCTCCAGTTGACACCAGGCTGCTGGTGCATGGCATAAATCGCGCGGCTGAGGCGCGGATCGCGCAAAACCTGTACCCAGCCGGTGGCTTTGCCGCAACCCGCTTCAACCCAGCCACGCACGATGAGTGCGGCGACCACATCAGCCAGACGCGCCAGAATTCCGGCAAACCCCACCTGGCGCGTCATGGATTCGCGCTCCATTGCCGCCAGCAACGGATGAATCTCGGGCCACGTCGACATCAGCCGACTCACCATCATTACTTCTGGCATCGCTTTGATCAGCGGCTGCATCCCGCCTAGCTCAAAGTCCATACACCCGCTGAATATCACCGTATTTTCACTCTGAGGGCAAGGCTCGCAGGTGATGGCACAGACAGAGTTGCAAATCGATTCGCTGGGATAGGCGGAAACCGGGGTCACTGTGGCGTTTTCATCAGAAAGCAGGGCGTGCGCGTTACCATTCGGGATAAACAGCGCATCGCCACTGTTCAGGGTAAAGTGCGCGCCGCTCTCCATGCGCAGCAGCGCTGTACCCTGACTCACGAAATGAAACTGCGCTTTGCCTGCGACATAGGCAAACGACACGCCAAAGGGTGAGGTGGTTTCGATGCGACGATATTTCACACCTGAAAGCCGCATTCCGCGCAAAAGCTCGCTGATCATATCGGGTGGCTGAACGGTCATGGAGACAACTCCGGACGAATAATCAATAAGTGGAGATTATATGTCATAGATCGTCCGTGGGGAACGCCCTATGATTCGTGACAGTTGTCACATTATTTTAACGGGAGAGCAACCGATGAGTTCATGTATCGCGGCGAGTGAGGCAATCGTGCCCGCAAAACCCGCCTGGCGAGCCGTCTATTCACTGGGACTGGGGGTATTTGGCTTGATTACGGCCGAGTTTTTACCCGCCAGTTTATTAACACCGATGGCGGCAAGTCTGGGGGTGACCGAAGGCATGGCCGGGCAGGCGGTCACGGCAACGGCGCTGGTTGCGCTGGTCACCGGTTTGCTGATAACGCCAGCGACGAAAAATATCGACCGTCGCTGGGTACTGATGTTTTTCTCGGTACTGCAAATTATCTCCAGTTTGCTGGTGGCATTTGCGCCGACCCTAAACGTGTTGCTGTTTGGTCGTTTACTGCTGGGGATTGCCATTGGCGGTTTCTGGGCGATGTCGACGGCGACGGCGATGCGACTGGTGCCTGCGGATAAAGTGCCAAAAGCGCTGGCGGTGATCTTCTCCAGCGTGTCGGTCGCCACCGTGGTTGCCGCGCCACTCGGGAGCTATCTCGGTAGCCTGATTGGCTGGCGCAACGTCTTTATCCTCTGCATTGTGCCGAGCATCGTGGCGCTGCTCTGGCAGCTCTGGGTGCTGCCGTCAATGAAGCCGGAGAGTAGCGGCAGCCTGGCGACGCTTCTGCGCGTGCTGCGCCGTCCGGGGATGATTGGCGGTTTACTGGCGACGGTGCTGATTTTCAGCGGACATTTTGCCTTCTTCACCTATCTGCGCCCGTTCCTTGAAACCGTTGGACAGGCCAGCGTAGAGACCATCTCCCTGATCCTGTTTGGCTTCGGGCTGGCGAATTTTGTCGGCACGTCCATTGCCGGGATGTTGCTTGCGCGGAATTTGCGCCTGACGCTGGCGCTGGTTCCTTTCGTGATGGGCATCCTGGCATTGATGATGGTGGCGTTTGGCCATCTGGCGATGCTGGACGGTCTGCTGGTGGCGCTGTGGGGATTTGCGTTTGGGCTGGTGCCCGTTGGCTGGTCGACCTGGCTTGCCACGACCGTGCCGGACGAAGCCGAAAGCGCGGGCGGGTTGCTGGTCGCCTCCATTCAGTTTGCGATTGGTGCTGGCGCGGCAGGTGGCGGGGCGATATTTGACCTCAACGGGGCCAGCGGCGTATTTGCCGGCAGCGGCCTGCTGCTGGTCTCCGCCATGGTGATTGTGCTGGCAGGCGTGCGGGTCAAACCGGTGACGGCTGAATGAGAAAACGCCCCGGAAAGGGGCGTTTATTTCACACGGCGGGCTGTACTTTTCGGGCGTGAAACCCGTTCTGCCTCGCAATGGCGACGATAATCAGCGCGCCCAGTTCCAGGAATACGACGACCCAGACGATCCCGCCGTTAACGTTTCCTGTCACGTCTTTCCTTGCGACATTTTGGCAAAGGTTAGCCATTTAAATTCTTTGTTATTTCCGGCGTTATCTCAGATCTTCATGAATTAAACAAAGACTGCGAAAATGGCGCTGGGACAGATGGGTAAAGGAACGTCTTACTATTTACATGAAGAGCAGCGCGCATTGATACGGCGTCTCTCGCAAGGCTGGCTGTGGCGCAGTGAATTCCCGACCTGGATGGTGATTGCGGGGGTTTACGGCGGTTGGTTTTCAACGCTGATTTTCTGGCAAACCCTCGGCCTTATCCCCTCCACGCTGTTGCTTATCGGGTTTACCGCCTGGTATCTGTCGCTGCAGCATGAATTGATCCACGGTCATCCTACCCGCGTGGCGTGGTTTAACCAGCTGCTGGGCACATTGCCGCTCGCCGTCTGGTATCCGTACGGGCTGTATCGTGATTCGCATCTGGCACATCATCGCCACGATCGCCTGACGGTGCCGACGGACGATCCCGAGTCGTACTATTTCACCGACGCAAGCTGGGCGCAGTTTTCACCCGGGCAGCGTAAAATCATTGATCTGCGCAATACGTTCCCGGGACGACTGCTGTTAGCGCCTCTGCTGGATATTGGTCAGACGCTGGCGAGTGCAGGGCGGGCATTTCGTGATTTGCACTACCAAGCCATGGCGATGTGGCTGGTACACGCCGCACTGCTGGCGGGACTGTTTGTCTGGATGGAAGGGCGCGGATTTTCTGCGCTGTATTTTGTGCTGGCCGTAAGTTATCCGGCGCTGGCGCTGACCAAAATTCGCTCTTTTTACGAGCATCGAGCCGCAGACGATCCGCTGGCGCGCTCGGTGATCAACGAGGCGTCGCTCCCCTGGCGCGTGCTGTTTCTGAATCTCAACTATCATTCTGTGCATCACGATCTCCCGGGCGTGCCCTGGTACGGCCTGCGCGACATCTATTTGCGTGATAAAGCGGACTATCAGCGGCGTAACCACGCATTTGTGGTTGGCGGCTATGGCGAGTGGTTACGCCATTTTTGGGCAAAAACTGTGGATGTGACGGTCCATCCCGGAGTGAAGACAAGCGAGACACATGAGTAATCTCTTTGCGTTTCCAATGTATGCCGTGAAACGCGCCGACAATGAGGCGTTAACGTTTGCCGTGCGGACGTTGCTCGCTGAACACGGTGTGGATGTGAGTCATCTTAATTGGAAAATGTCGGAGGACAATGTGTTGTCGCACTGGCGTCACCCGGATCTGTTGCTCAGCCAGACCTGCGGTTTCCCGCTGATGACGCAGCTACCGGACGTGCAGACCGTGGGGTGCTTTCATTACACCGCACCCGGCTGCGACGGGATTCATTACCGCAGTTTTTTAGTGGCGCGCGCGACGGATGCGCAACAGATGCTGGCGGATTTCAAGGGGAAACGCGTGGCGTGCAACGCGCGCGATTCGCAATCGGGCTATAACGTATTGCTGAAAATGGTCGCGTCGCTTCACCCCGATGCGCCGTTTTTCGAACGTGTCGTTATCAGCGGTAGCCATCGACAATCATTGATCGAGATTACGCGCGGTGCGGCAGATATTGCGGCTATCGATTGCATCACCTGGGCACTTTTACAGCGCCACGAACCGGCGCTGATCGACGGATTGACAGTGATTGGCGAAAGCCCGCCAGCGCCAGGATTGCCGCTGATTACGGCGAAGACCACCACGCAAGAGACACTTTCCCGCATCCGGGCCGCGCTGAGTGACCTGGTGAGCGCGACAAAATACCGGCAAATATGCGATGACATGTTCATCGGCGGATTTAGCGAGGTCACGCGCCAGCCCTATACCGTGTTGCTGGACTGGCGCGATGAGGCGGCGCGAAAGGGTGTGACTCAGCTGTAAACTAGCCCATCAGAAAATAGCTTAACCCTGAAAACGCCACCATGCCGGCAAGGACGGTCGCAAACAGGCTGCGCGTGACGATGCCCGCCAGCGTGGCCGCCAGTGCGGCCAGCAGCGACAGGCTGATCCCGGAGGGTGTAAGCGCCGGTTTGCCCATCAGTTCGGCGGTGACAATCGCGGCCATAATCGCGGAGGGAATGAAACTTAGCCACTGCTGTAATATGGGCGCCAGACGGAATCGGGACAGCAGTAAAATCGGCACCGTACGCATCAACGCCGTGACGACCGCGCAGGCCATAATTGCCAGTAAAATATTCCGCTCCATCTTATTTCTCCTCTAGGCTGAAGAGGCGCAAGCCAAGCGTCGCCAGCGTGGCGGAAACGGACGCTGCCACAATCACCACCACGCTCATATCGGTATGGCTGGCCGTCAGCAACGTAATGATTACCGCAGCGGCGATGCTGAAGGATTCCAGCGTTTTTCGGCGGCTGGCAAACCAGATCATCAAGACCAGGCCGATAAACATCGACACCAGACTAAAGCTCAACCCTTCCATTAACGACGGTGGCAGGGCAGATGCCAGCCCCGCGCCGACGACGCAGGCGAGGATCCAGTTGATCCAGGCGGCCAGATTGAGCCCCAGCATCCACGCGTAGGGCACGCTATTTTGCTGACTACCTTGCTGCACGGCGACGCCAAAGGTTTCGTCGGTGAGCAGCAGCCCGCTGATGATTTTTTGCGTTGTGGTGTAGTCACGAAAGAACAGACTCATTGCGGAACTCATCAGCAGATAACGAAGATTCACCAGGAACACGCTTAAAACAACCGACGCGATTTCTGCGCCCGTCGCCCACAGGGAATAAAACAGAAACTGCGCCGAACCGGCGTACAGCGCACTTGCCAACAGGGCGGTCTGGACGGTCGTAAATCCCGACAGCGTTCCGATCGCTCCGGCGGCAAAACCGATACTCCAGTAGCCGGGGATGGTGGGCAAGCAGGCGGTGATGCCTGCGCGAAATTCCGCGCGGGCGTCGTTTCGCTGAGAAGTCTTTATATTCATCAACATCTATTTGTCTCATTTATACGTCACTGAATGATAATCTTAAGAATTGGTGAAAATCGCTATAGTAAAATCCTGCTCACTGGCAGAAATAATTCACTTCAAGGGCGAAAGGCATAGACGGAATGAGAGAATCGCGGGATGAAATCAAGCTCTGGCGCGACAAGGGCCTCCACGGCGGGATGGAGATCCTGCGGGCGTCCTGCTACGAGCACAGTTATCCGGCTCATTTCCATGATGAATTTGTTATCGCCGCCTTTGCTCGCGGGGCGCAACGCACGCGCATCTGTCGAGAGCGGGGGATCGCCGCGCCGGGGACGGTGATGATCATCGCCCCCGGCGAAGTGCATACCGGCGAAGCGGTGCAGCGCGACGAAGGCTGGGACTATTGCGCCTTTTATCCCTCGCAAGCCCTGCTGAACGGTGTGGCTGAAACGGTGCTTTGCGGCAAGGGCGAGGTCAATTTTGGTTCCGAAGGCATGCGTCACGATCCCAAACTGGCACGCAGCATGCTGCAGGCCTCGGCCGTGCTGAGTGAAAGTCGCGATCCGCTGGAAAAAGAGTGCGTGATGTATCAGGTGCTGAATCTGCTGGTTGGGCGCTACGGAGAACGTTCTGTGAGCAAGGGACGGCAGGACGTTGTGCGCACGGATATCCGTCGGGCGGTCGATTTTCTGCAATGCGCGTATATGCATCCCGTTTCGGTAAAAGAGATTGCTGAGGTGGCGGGGTTAAGCGAGTTCTACTTTATGCGCACTTTTCAGAACATGACCGGGCTTTCTGTGCACCAGTATTTAACGCAGCTTCGGCTGGTGCGCGCCAAAGCGTTACTTGCGAAAGGCGTGAGCGCTGCGCAGGTTGCCAGCGACGTGGGCTTTTTCGATCAGAGCCATTTGATAAAACATTTTCGCGCGCATTTTGGCACGACGCCGGGCGTGTTTGCCGCGGCGTCGGCGTAGCGACTATATCGCGCGGATCTCTTTCGAGCGCAGGGTAACGGTAACCGGCACAGATTTGTAGGAAGGCGTTCCGCTCTCCTTATCAAGATAATCCAGCGGGACTAACACGTTGGCTTCCGGATAATACGCCCCGACCGTGCCGCTGGCGATGTGATACGCCACCACGGTGATATCGTCCAGACGCAGTTTGCTATCCGGTAGCGCAGTGGTAATGTCCACGCGGTCGCCATGCTCCAGCCCCAGCTGTGCCATATCTCCTTCATTCATAAACAGCACGTCCCGGCGGCCAAACACCCCACGATAGCGGTCATCCAGGGCATAAATCGTGGTGTTGTACTGATCGTGACTGCGCAACGTGACCAGCCGCAGAACGTTGTCCCCTGTGCCATTGATATTCTCATCGACGCCGTCAAACACAGAGAACATCGCTTTGCCGGTTGGGGTGGGCCAGACGCGCTCCGTTGGCGGTAACGGCATGCGAAAGCCCCCCGGCGTTCTGATGCGTTCGTTGTAGCGGTCGAAACCCGGCAACGTTTTTTCAATCAAATCACGGATCAAATCGTAATTCGTCACCAGCTCCTGCCAGGCGACACTGCTGTTTGGAAGCGTAGCTTGAGCCATTCCCGCCACAATTGCCGGTTCAGAGAGCAGATGAGGCGATGCGGGCTTGAGCTTGCCTGAGGAGGCGTGAACCATCGACATGGAGTCTTCAACGGTGATGGACTGTTTGCCGGTCTGCTGCATATCCAGCTCCGTACGTCCCAGGCAGGGGAAAATAAATGTCTCTTTGGCGGTCAGCAGATGCGTGCGGTTGAGCTTGGTGCCGACATGGACGCTCAAATCCAGCGTGCGCATAGCCGGGAAAACGCGCTCGTGCTCGGGCATCGCCACGGCAAAGTTACCGCCCAGGCAGATCAAGGCTTTTGCTTGCCCGGCGATCATGGCCTGCGTGGTTTGCACCGCATCATGCCCGTGTTTAGACGGCGGCGTAAAACCGAAGACCTCTTCAATCCGCGACAAAAAGGCGGCGGAGGGCTTTTCGGTGATGCCCACCGTCCGGTTGCCTTGCACGTTTGAATGGCCGCGCAGGGGGCAAATTCCGGCGCCTGGCTTGCCGATATTGCCGCGCATCAGCAACAAATCGGCGATCAGCCGCACGTTAGACGTGCCTTTGTTGTGCTGCGTGATCCCCATACCATAGGTGATGATGGTGGCATTCGATTTGGCATACGCAACTGCGACGGTTTCCAGATCCGCTCGGGTAAGACCCGATTCGCGTTCAATGGCTTCCCATGGGGTCGCGGTAATGTCAGCGGAAAAGGCGTCAAAACCTTGTGTGTGTTGAGCAATAAACTCGTTGTCCAGCACATTGCCTTGTTGAGCCTCAAGCGCCAGCAGATGCTTCGCGATACCTTTCAGTGCGGCGGCGTCGCCTCCGGCTTTAACCTGAAAATAGGTCGACGCAATATCCGTTGAGCCGTAGGTTGCCATCTCGATAACGCTTTGCGGATCGGCAAACCGTTCCAGCGCTCTTTCACGCATCGGGTTGAGGACGATAATCGGCACTCCGCGACGGGCCAGCTCATGCAGCGTGCCCATCATGCGCGGATGGTTAGTCCCAGGATTATGACCAATCGAAATGACCAGCTCGGTGTTATCAAAATCATCCAGCGAAACCGTGCCTTTACCAATGCCGATTGAGCGAGGCAAACCTACGCTGGTGGCTTCATGGCACATATTGGAACAATCAGGAAAATTATTGGTGCCCAGCTCGCGTGCAAAAAGCTGAAACAGATACGCGGCTTCATTGGATGCGCGGCCAGAGGTGTAAAACTCGACGGCGTCGGCAGGGAGATCGCGCAATACTTCGCCGATGCGGGCGAAGGCGTGGGCCCATTCCACAGGGCGAAATGTGTCGCTCTCTTGATGATACTCAAGCGGGTGCGTGAGACGGCCATAGCCTTCCAGTTCAAAGTCACTTTTTGCCAGCAGTGACGTAACGGTATTTTCGGCAAAAAAAGCGGGCGTGACGCGCTTGTTGGTGGCTTCCCACGTCACGGCTTTGGCCCCGTTTTCGCAGAACTGGAACGTTGATTTGTGTTCTTTATCCGGCCACGCACAGCCTGGGCAGTCAAATCCATCAGGCTGGTTGGTATTAAGCAACGTGGCGGGCGCTTCGAAGGTATCCATTTGCGTGCGCACGGCAATGGCGGTGGCTTTTAAGGCCCCCCATCCGCCGGCTGGACCGTCATAGTGTCGGATTCCGGGTACTGAGCGTCGTTTGTTATTCATGGGAACTCCTGACTATGCGGATTGAAAGCGGCTTCATTTACGTTTTAAGCCGATTATTAGCTAATCTTAGAAGATTTTTGTTAATGATAATTCAACGAATTAGTAACAGTATTTTATCTTTATCATGCTAAACCTTTCGTCTCGCGCAATAAAAATGTCGGCAAAATACAGAGAGGGGAAGGGATGAAAACGTCAATTGCGAGCGTCGTGGCAGATCTGCCGCAAATCTGGCAGTCGCGCATTTTGGGCGCGGTAGGAAATGCCAGAATCAAAGTCATTAAAATGGGCGGAGAGGGCATTCCCTGGGAAGTACACAATGATTTTGAAGAGATGCTGCTGGTGGATTTGGGTGAGTGACAGCGGTATCCATTTTGTCATAAAAAAATCCACGCCAAAGCGTGGATTTAAATGTTTCAGGCAGTTTTCACGGGTTCCCAAAACCCCGTGAAAAAGCGGAAAGCGTTAGACGTTGAACAGGAAGTTCATCACATCGCCATCTTTCACGATGTAGTCTTTACCTTCAGCACGCATTTTGCCGGCTTCTTTCGCGCCTTGCTCACCCTTATAGGCGATGAAGTCTTCAAACGCGATGGTTTGAGCGCGGATAAAGCCTTTTTCGAAATCGGTATGGATCTTACCGGCGGCCTGTGGAGCGGTAGCGCCAACCGGGATTGTCCATGCGCGGACTTCTTTCACGCCTGCGGTGAAGTAGGTTTGCAGATTCAGCAGCTCGTAGCCTGCGCGAATCACGCGGTTCAGACCCGGCTCTTCAATGCCGAGCTCGGCCATGAACTCTTCGCGATCGGCGTCGTCAAGTTCAGCAATGTCAGACTCAACGGCAGCGCACACCGCCACAACCACAGACCCTTCGCCAGCGGCGATTTCGCGCACTTTGTCGAGGTACGGGTTGTTTTCAAAACCGTCTTCGTTAACGTTAGCGATATACATGGTTGGCTTGAGCGTCAGGAAGCTCAGGTATTTGATCGCCGCTTTATCTTCTTCGGTCAGCGCCAGGGAACGCAGCATACCCGCGTTTTCGAGCTGAGGCAGACATTTTTCCAGCGCAGCCAGTTCCGCTTTCGCGTCTTTATCACCGCCTTTAGCGCGTTTCTGCACGCGATGAATCGCGCGCTCGCAGGTGTCCAGGTCAGACAGTGCCAGCTCGGTGTTAATCACGTCGATATCGTCAGCCGGATCCACTTTATTATTCACGTGGATGATGTTGTCGTTTTCGAAGCAGCGAACCACGTGACCGATCGCTTCGGTTTCACGGATGTTGGTCAGGAACTGGTTGCCCAGGCCTTCGCCTTTGGACGCGCCTTTAACCAGACCAGCGATGTCCACGAATTCCATGGTCGTCGGCAGAATACGCTGCGGCTTAACAATTTCCGCGAGCTGGTCCAGACGAGGATCGGGCATCGGCACAACACCGGTGTTTGGCTCGATGGTACAGAACGGGAAGTTTGCTGCTTCGATGCCCGCTTTGGTGAGCGCGTTAAACAGGGTGGATTTGCCAACGTTTGGCAGGCCAACGATACCGCATTTAAATCCCATCTTTAAATCACCTTAATGTCTTGATATTCAACCCGTTAGCATTAACCGATTGAAGAAAAGTAAATAACTTTGCCTATTATACACGTAACCTGCGTCACGCGCGGTAAAAAAGCCTGAACGTCGGGATTATTGCGCTCTGAAAGCATGCAGGCGATTGGTCGCTTTGGTTAAGCCATCCTGCAACCAGATTTCAGTACAGCGCGCCGCTTCGTCTACTGCTTCGTCGATGAGCTTCTGTTCCGAACTCGGCGGTTTGCCTAACACAAAACCCACAACTTTATTTTTATCGCCTGGATGACCAATTCCAACGCGTAAGCGATGAAAGTTTGGGTTATTACCAAGCTTGCTGATGATGTCCTTCAGGCCATTGTGCCCGCCGTGCCCGCCGCCCAGTTTAAATTTCGCCACGCCTGGCGGTAAGTCGAGTTCATCGTGAGCGACCAGAATTTCATCCGGATTAATGCGATAAAATGTCGCCATCGCGGCCACCGCTTTGCCGCTTAAATTCATGAACGTCGTTGGAACCAGCAAGCGCACATCTGCACCCGCCAGGTTGATGCGCGAGGTATAGCCAAAGAATTTCGGCTCCTCACGCAGGGGAGCACGCAACCGCTCAGCCAGTAAATCAACATACCAGGCACCGGCGTTATGGCGGGTTGCCGCGTATTCCGCACCGGGGTTGGCAAGGCCGACAATCAATTTAATCGTCACGTTTCAATTCCTAAAGGTTCCAGATTTGGCGCGTAGTTTACTGTTTGCCGCGCCGATTGACAAAATTCTGCGAGAGGAAGGGTTATTTGCGAATAATGACGCAGTTGAATCATTAGAATTTCATGTTGTTCAGACGCTTATTTGTAAACTTTTGTTGTGACGAGAGTCATTAATGTGATCATTCACGCAACTCATAAAAGGGGTGGTGTCTATACTTTACACACAAGGATTAGGGACATTTTCCCTGCAACCCAGGCTGCGGAGGTGATATATGAAACGCAAAAACGCTTCACGACTCGGTAATGTGCTAATGGGATTGGGCCTGTTCGTGATGGTAGCAGGCGTGGGTTATTCAATTTTAAACCAGTTGCCTCAGATTGACCTGCCGCAATATTTCGCCCATGGTGCGATTCTTAGCATCTTCGTTGGGGCGGTTCTGTGGCTTGCGGGCGCACGCGTGAGCGGTCATGAACAGGTGAGCGACAGATATTGGTGGGTGCGTCACTATGATAAACGCTGCCGCCGCGACCAGCACAAGCACAGCTGACGCGCTATGTGAATAAAAAAACGGCTCCCGAGAGCCGTTTTTTTATGTCTGAAGGATAGTATTACCGCCCGACAGCGGTATCAGGAGAGAGCCGCTAATGCCGCCTCGCGGTTGGGATAAAAGGCCAGCCGTCCAGGGATCGGATGCACAGCGGCACGCGCCATCGTGCGCAGTGGCTGGAATTCCAGATTACTGACGCGCAGCTCGCAGCCGTCCGGTAGACGATCGACAAAACGCTGGAAGGCATCCAGACCACCCGCATCGAGTACCGGAACCGCATCCCACTTCAACACCACAATGCGTTTACCCTGAATACGGGATTCCAGGTCGCTAAACAGACCTTCTGCCGCCGCAAAAAACAGTGGGCCAATGACGCGCAGAACCAGCACATCCTCAGGGACCTCAACATTGACTGGGGCCAGCCGCGTCATCTGCGCAATGCGACGCATGAACAACAGCGATGCCAGCACGATCCCCACGCTAATGGCGATCACCATATCAAACAACACCGTCAGCGACATGCAGATGAGCATCACAATAATGTCGTCTTTTGGCGCACGGCGCAGCAGATGCACCACTTTATGCGCCTCGCTCATGTTCCACGCGACCATCAATAGCAGTGCAGCCATCGCGGACAGTGGCAGCCATGACAGCAAGGGTGCCAGAGCCAGCAGGGCGAGGATAACCAGCAGCGCGTGAATAATTGCGGAAACCGGTGACGTAGCCCCAGCGCGCACGTTAGCGGCAGAGCGCGCAATCGCAGCCGTCGCGGTAATACCGCCGAAGAACGGGGCGATAATGTTGCCTAATCCCTGTCCAACCAGTTCGCCATTGGCATTGTGCTTGGTGCCGGTCATGCCATCAAGGACAACGGCGCAGAGGAGCGATTCTATCGCACCCAACATCGCCATAGAGAACGCAGCGGGAAGCAGCGCGCGTAACGAATCCCAACTCAGAGTAAAGCTGGAACCCGGCAGATCCCAGGGCAGCACAAGCTGCGGCAGCAACTGTGGGATGCCGCTACCCTGAGAGCCATCCGCCAGAATATAGTGGAACTGCGAGCCGATGGTGGCAACGTGTCCACCCAGCAAATTGACCGCCCCCATGACTGTACAACCCAGTAACAGCGCGGGTAAATGACCCGGCACACGGATTCCCAGCCGCGGCCAGAGAATTAATGTCCCCAGCGTGACGATACCAATCGCGGCATCACCCAGATTAGCCGTAGGGAGCGCCATAAACAACGCCCCGACTTTTTGCAGATAGTGTTCAGGGACGTGCGCGAGCTGCAAACCCAGGAAATCCTTAATTTGCATGGTTCCGATGGTAATGCCGATCCCGGAGGTAAAGCCTAGCGTCACGGAAAGCGGAATGTACTCAATCAGTCTGCCAAAACGTGCCAGCCCAAACAGGATCAAAAAGACGCCGGACATCAGCGTGGCAACCAGTAAACCTCCTAGTCCAAACTGCTGTGAGACAGGATAGAGGATCACCACAAAGGCGGCGGTCGGGCCAGATACGCTGAAACGCGACCCGCCGGTGAGGGCAATCACAATGCCGGCAACGGCTGAAGTATAAAGCCCGTACTGCGGGGCAACGCCGCTGGCAATAGCCAGCGCCATTGCCAGCGGGATGGCGATGATCCCGACGGTGATACCGGCAATCAGATCGCGGATAAATCGCGATGAGGTGTATTTCTCTTTCCAGCAGGCGTCGATGAGGGCGCGAAAGGGCAGAACATGTGAGGGGACAATATTTTTCACAATTATCTTTCATCCGAGAGCGCATCATCTGTCATGTGAATGGCAGGTGAAGTTGGCATTGATCATACAAATGAATATTCCAGACAAAAAAACCCGCCGCAGCGGGTTTTTGCGCTGGGTTCGATTAATGCTCGAACATAGCAGAGATGGATTCTTCGTTGCTGATACGACGAATCGCTTCGGCCAACATTCCGGACAGGGTCAGAGTACGCACGTTTGGCAGCGACTTGATCTCTTCACTGAGTGGAATGGTATCGCAAACCACAACTTCGTCGATCACGGAGTTGCGCAGGTTATTGACCGCATTACCCGAGAAAATCGGGTGAGTTGCGTATGCAAATACGCGTTTAGCACCACGTTCTTTCAGTGCTTCGGCGGCTTTACACAGCGTGCCGCCGGTATCGATCATGTCATCAACCAGAACGCAGTCACGGCCAGCAACATCACCGATGATGTGCATCACCTGAGAAACGTTAGCGCGCGGACGGCGTTTATCGATGATAGCCATGTCGGTATCGTTGAGCAGTTTTGCAATTGCACGCGCACGAACTACGCCACCGATATCCGGGGAAACCACAATTGGGTTGTCCAGATTTAGCTGCAGCATATCTTCGAGCAGGATTGGGCTACCGAATACGTTATCAACCGGAACGTCGAAGAAGCCCTGGATCTGTTCTGCGTGCAGGTCAACGGTCAGAACGCGGTCAACACCAACGCTCGACAGGAAGTCAGCAACAACTTTAGCGGTAATGGGAACACGCGCTGAACGGACGCGACGGTCCTGGCGGGCATAACCAAAGTAAGGAATAACAGCCGTGATACGGCCTGCAGAAGCACGGCGCAGGGCATCGACCATAACAACCAATTCCATCAGGTTGTCGTTAGTTGGAGCACAGGTGGACTGGATGATGAAAA
>Ga0308165_1001377_pt1 | contig 34217 bp, 33 predicted proteins | sample PhyWR2_FD_201032 | JGI IMG/M metagenome (GOLD analysis project Ga0308165, IMG submission 201032) | Phyllosphere microbial communities from UC Gill Tract Community Farm, Albany, California, United States - DLSLW.R2 | ecosystem: Host-associated > Plants > Phyllosphere > Unclassified | place: USA...
GTGACATACATTCTCAAATGAGAATCATAGTCACTATAAAGAAGGTTTTTTGTTTGTGGTGTTTTATTAATTTTAATCAAAAATCATCTCTCAGATTAAGTTTAAAGTTCGCCCGTTAATTTTTATCGCAAAAGAACTTTAACTTTCTTTACAGAGACTAAAATAATGAAATTCAGAATGATAGCTTTATTCGTGAGCGCTGTTGCTTCAGTGTCTGCTTTTGCGGGAGAGTTTGATACTGCTGTTAAAAATCGTGATAACTCCCGCGCAGCTGAAGCTAAATCCGTAGCGGCCTTTAATGATGTGGCCAGCCGTGACGGTTCAGGGCGGTTCAATGCAGATGGTTCTACATTCAGTGCTTCAACAATCAGCAATAACCAAAGGGCCATAGCTAACCGTATTGCCGCTGAGAATGCAGTGAATGGTACTCACTACCGTAATCAGGTAACAGCACAACAGACTAACCAGATCAACAAACAGTTTGGACAATCCTACATAGATGCCAAAAATAATCAGTCTGCAACAGCGCCTGTAGTTAATGCCACTTCATACCGCTTAGGCATCACCCAGCAACAACAGAAAACTATGGGTGTGGCTTCAATCAACAAAGTAAGCCTGGATAATGCTCATAGCATCAATGTAGCGGCCGCCAGCCTTCCAGCTAACACGCCAGTAACGGCAATTATCCACGGGGTTTCTCAAACTACAACCGCTGGCGCTATTGCAGCCTTGAATCCTGCTGAACAAATTGCTGTACCACACGTTGCCGCTTTCCAGCGTACAGCTGTTAAAGGCGGTGCAAATGGTAAATCAAGCCATTCGACGACAACCAGTCATGATGGACACGGGCAAGAAAACGCGCATAGCCACGCTTTTGGCGGTCATGGCTATGGTGCTGATAACAGTCGGTCAGAAGGTTTTGGCGGGCATTCCCATTTTCACTAAGGGGTAATATTAAAAGAGTTTATTTTTTACTATCAACTCATTAGCTAACCAGGCGACAACGATAGCGACTATGGCTACTTCTTACCTTGTCAGAGAGTGGATGAATAAAAAATGAAGAAAGTTATATTTGTGGTAGCGCTTTCCCTGAATATTCTTAATTTTGCCACTGCATCTCCCTCACCTAATCACACTTTATCGACTGGTAAGGTATCGCAATGGAAAGGGTACGGTGTCACAGTTAAAAAAGGCAGCTCAGGGATTGTCACTGTTGACGGGAAACCAGCAGCCCCGGATGAAGTCACAGAGAAAGCGACAACCTATCAGCAAGGGTTGTTTAATGTGATCATCTATAAGAGCGGTAAAGTGGCGCTGATGAAGCAAGGGCAGTTTGTCGGTTATCTGAAGAGAGATCAATTAAGAGGGGGCTGATAAGCCTAATGCTGATCAGTTAAAATTAGATTTGTAAAGGCTGTCACGGTCAAACGTGGCAGCTTTTTTTCTGGGCGAACGAGTCGCAGTGCGGGCCTGAGCACCTCAGCTGCTGCCGGGCCGTCCTCGCGCCGCTCACGCCGTACCTTCGGCTTTGACGGCGTGCCGACGAACCGTTCGGGGATCGGTCCTCCCTGGCCGGCCCCGAACTGTCCACGCTTCCCGGCGTGGACTTCTGGCCCGGCGTCACGCCTCAGCGCTGCGGATAGCCCTTTCAGCAGCAGATGCGCTCAGGCCTCCACTCTCGTGCCCTTTTTGACAATACACACTGAGGTTTCAGAGCAGGCCGGCACCAGACTGCGTTATCACCTGTCGCTTAAATGGCTGGCATTAGGCTGATAAGCTTCCTTTTTTATGGGGTATGTGTGGGATATGTACGCTGTAGAAAGGGTCAGAGAATTAATGGCAAGGGAAGAATATAAAAAACATCAGCTATTACAGCTTGTTATTGATTCAGAATGAAACATTAGATTTAAGGCCGCGTTCAGTCCTGAGGTAGAGGTTAAATCACCTTGAGTGGCGTTGATCAAAGAATGACAAGATGAAAATGAATTGGTCTGGATGAAAGGGCTGAAATAGTAAAACCTTTTGCCGTGTTTGATCGCGCTTAGGCCGCTATCCCATCCTATGGAAGGCACTTGCACCTGAAGTCAGTCTCTGAGCTATGGATGTTCTTTGGGTCTAATGTCACCTCGTGGGGATCTCAGGGCATGAATAGCCCTGTCAGGACCTGTCTGAAGCAAGCAAAGTATATGTGCAAAATAAAGAAACGAAAAAAGCAGCCTTTAGGGCTGCTTTTCAGGGAATTTGGTCGGCACGAGAAGATTAAAGTTGAAGGGCTATATTATTGATTTTGAATTTTTAATTTTTTAGCTATCAACGATAGTATGCCTAAAAATATGCCTATAATTCAAGTATGAACTGAATAGATAAGTTATTTTTAATAAAGTTATTGAAAAGAATGTCAATCTGTTTAAAATGCATAAAGTAAAGTTTAAATGGGCTTATGCATAATTTAAAAAATCAAATAAAATCAAATAAAATCAAATAAAATCAAATTAAAATTTAATTTTTTGAATTTAATTCATTGGTTAAAGGTTTTTTTCTTTTCTGTCAACAGGAGGTTGTATGATTGCGGGCCTATTTCTTAGAAATTTCAAAAATTATGAGAACATAAATTTTATTCCTTACTTGAGTTCAGAGAAGGATAGAATGACTATATTTTCAGGTGATAACGGAGCAGGTAAGTCAGCTTTGTTAGAAAGCATGAATTGCCTAATGAATAATATTGACAGTAAAGACTGGGCATACTCAATAGGACAAAAGAAAGATCGTGTAAGTATATTTCCACTATTTCTTATTAATAAAAGCGAATGGAACGATGAGCCTCAACAAATTGAAAGGATTTCACATTACTTCTGGAATTATAATTTTCAACAGGTTTCTAACACCGAATCTACGAACAATTTTATAAAATATAGAGACGAGCTAAGTAACTGGTACTCTCAAGAGGATTATTACTTGGTGGCTATTGGTAAAGACTATAACGGAAATATATTGCTAACAACCACATTCCATAAAAAAATTGCCAGTTCAACTAAAAAAGATGGAGTTTCTAAAGAGAAAATTAACGGAATATTCAAAAAGATAATAAATAGGTACAAGTATATCTATCTGCCGGTAGAAAATAAAATTAGTGATATTTTATCTTTGCAGGCAAATGAAATGCAAGGGATGATGGATAAAACAATTGCAGATGAAATAAAACTTTTGTTATCTTCAAAAGATCATTCTTTTTCAGAAGTTGGAAGTGAAGAAAAAGCTGTTACTAAGAAAGAAAAACACAGTGTAATAGACATCATAAATAAAAAATTAGACGATTATATAGGCGGAATTAATGATAAAATCCCTGAGGGTTATCGTTTTGAATTTAGAGGCGCTATAAAAAGGCAAATAAAAGCCGTTGATATTCTCGATTCGATTTTTATAAAGTTTTTTTCTTTGCGCCCTTTGTCTAAAGATGCGAAAAATATAAAAAATTTAAGCTCAGGCGAACAAAGGTTAGCATTAATTGATATAGCAACGTCTTTGTTATCTACCAATAAAAAAACTAACAAAGAAGTAATATTAGCTATAGACGAACCAGAAATTTCTTTAGAGTCAGCTCATAGATTTGAGCAGTTTCTCAGCTTGATAAATTTATCAGAAAAATTCCAAAGGCAAATATTCATTACAACTCACTGGTATGGTTTGGTTCTACGACCAATAGAAGGTTCATTAAACTATGTTCATAAAAAGAAAGATAGTAATAGCGTACAAATAGACTCATTTCCGCTAAGCAATATAAATGAACAACGAAGAGCATTTCCTAATTCCATTGAAATAAGAAGCTATTTTGATCTCATGGCTTCAATGTTAACATTACTCAAGAAGAAAAATTATAATTGGATATTTTGTGAGGGTAGTGAAGATTACAAGTATTTAAAGGCATATTTGAAAGATTCTATTCCTAATCTTTTTATCCTGCCATTTAATGGCTGCGGAAATATTAAAAAAATATATGAGTTCTTGCACGTCCCATTTTCTGACAACCAAGAAAATAAAGAAATCAAAGGGAAGGTCATGTGTTTAATTGACACTGATACTAAAAATTTGATAAAAGTTGAAAATTATAAGGCTGGTAAATACAATGATAAGTTATCTTTCTCAAGGCTGTTAATGCACGATGATAAGTCTAGTCTTGTAACAATAGCTTCAACCGATGCAACAAATACAGAGATAGAAGATCTTCTAGAACCTAGTCTAATGTTTAATTGTTTGAAAGAGTTGTCAAAAAATAATACTACTTTAAAGTCATATCTACGTCATTATGAATTGAAAGAAGATGCTAACTTTGTAGGATTAAGTGGTGGGTTGAAGTTTCTCAAAAGAAAAACAAAAGAAGGGTATGAAAACGAAGACGCTTTCCTAGAGTATTTGACTTCTGATGAGTTAAAACACTTAATTGTCGAGCAATACACAAGTGACGAAAAATTAGTTGTAATTAGAGAAGAGGATGTCTGGATTAAGCAGATTCAAGATTTCTTTTTAAAAAGTTAGTAAGAATAGTTAAATGCCAATATTTTTATTGGCATTTAACGAGGATATTCAATGAAAAATTGGTCTACGGAAGACACTAAAGCCGTCAAAGCATGGCTAGACATTGAAAACTACAAACGATTTGAAGAAATCACCCTGAATCGTTTGTACTTTGAACTCTGGGCTAGAGCCCTTCTCTTCAAACCATGGCCTACAGTAGAAGAGAAGATCGGCCTTGGCGGATACATGAGGCAAATATTTAGGGGTAAGCCCTTCCTCTTTGAAAATGAACAGCTCGATTCCATGCAAAACGGGCAAGCTCTTCAAAGCGTTCCTCATGTCTTCATTACTGATATAACCAGGCTTGCTGAACTCAGTGTAGCTGGCCTGAGGGCTAATTTGTTCACGTGGGAGAAAGGTAGCGACGAATACTGTGTCAATCTTCCTGACCACGAAGACTACGTATCGACGGTTATGTCAGTAATATGTGAAAAGACAGTACTTCTGGAGATAGACCTTGCGAGCGGAACTGACGACGAAATTGCTGAATCAATCAGAACGGCGTTACCGCAATGGCGCAAAGTCATAGGAGTGGAGGAAAAGCCGTCAGGCACAGTTCGCTTCGGTTACGGGACGATAAAGAAGATTATCACCTACAGGCTAATCGCTATGCTCGACGTGCTTTTGTGGGCAAAAATGAATGATCTACGCCTCTCAGACGACAGGCTGTCGAGACTGCTGTACACAGACGAAGACGATGAGGCAGTTATTCGTCTGCACTACCATATCAAAGACGCAGACAGACCGCTGGCAATGAAGGCTGCAACCATAGATTTCATTAGGCAGTTCAACCTCTTCATAAATCGAAACCAACACCTAAAAAACATGAGAGTTTCGGAGGTCATGAAACTCTCGGATTCTAACTGACCTATCCTTCAGCGATTCTGTTGTCTTGAGTCGCACTAACCTTCATCTTCGTATCTCCCTTACATTTGCTCTCGTCGAAACCGCACCGAGGAGAGCAACATGAAAACACAAAATACGAAACTAATCCGTTTACCTGCTGTGATTGAGAGGACTGGTTTTAGCCGTTCCTGGATCTACGAGTTGATCAATCAAAAGCAATTCCCTCAACCTATCAAGATTGGCTCTCGTGCGGTGGCATTTATTGAGAGTGAGATTGATCAATGGATTGAGGTGTTAATTTCTAAATCACGAAACGAAATTATTTAAGAGGGATTTAATATGAAGCTGAACGATTTTATTAGTACTAATAAATATTTTACGTCTATGAAAAAACAATCATTTGATAAAAGATTCGATCATGATGCAGTTACAGCCATGTGTAATGATGAATTTTCTAAAAGCATTGCTTTCTGGTTAGGAGAATATCTCTCAGGAAATATAAAGGGTGCAGTATCTACTATTTTTGAATTTGAGTTTAAATTACAGTACGCAGTCTTTTCAATATGGATGACTTTATTTAAGCAGAAAGAAGATGTTGAGAATCTGGCCAAAATAATCCTTTTGTTTAAATCTGAACATGAATTCAAGAGTTTTAAGTTGTAAGGTTGTTTTAAATAAATTGTATTTTTATAGGGTTAATGTAGCAGTGATAGGAATGGGGCCATGTATCATATGCATGGCCCTTCATGTATATATGAATTACAATCTGTCTTGCTTTTTTATAGTTTCTGATAGTGGTTCAATCTTCGAACCTAATCCTTTCTGTTCATTTTTAATTCTTTGAGTTAAATGTTCGCTTCTAAGATCGGCAACACGTGATTGAATAAACTGGAAGTTTTCGAATTGTGGTTCTCGGTCGAGAATAGATTTCTGACCAAAGCCATAGCTGATGAGTTGAGATATGGAATGTTTATCATCAAGATTATTATCGATTTTGTAGTCTAATAAATATTGGAAGAAATCAATGAACTCCCTTGCTGATAACTCCAGTAGGTAGCGTTCGTGGAAATCGAAGGAAGATGATTCATGTAATTCATGCAAGATTTCATTTTCATTTGCAGGAAAGTATATCCACATAATTTCCAGGTTGTTTTTAATATCGATCATAGACTCTCCTTGGTTTTTATTTCTATATAAGCATTTTTTAAAATTAAAGCAACTATTGACTAATTAAAAAGTTGTGTTATTTAAAGTGAATGCTGTGAAAGTTGTCGATAAAAATGGAAAGAATTAAGCTTCAAAATAAGATAAAATTTGCAAAATTCTTTACGGTAATAATGCGAAGTCAGTTATACCAAGCTGCGCAGAGTGTTTTTAAGGTATCAGGTAAATAGAAAATGCCTAATATATACCTTATTAACATTTGGAAAGAATATTTAGTGCCATCCTTTATTGACAGTTATTAAGCGGTATATTAATAGAATATTTTTGCAAAATTATTGTAGGTCATTGTTTTTGAATATTTAACCTATACCTGTTTTGCAAAGAATTTAACTGAAATAAAGGAGAGTTTATGGAAAGATTTGGTATTAAAACGTTTAAAATGAAAAATGGTGAGCGCTATTGTATTATAAAAAACAAGAAAACAGGTATTCCGGTATTTTATCCATGTCTATTTATTACAACACAACTGAGAAACAGTAATGAATCGATAAAAACAATTGAGACTCAGGCAGGGTGTATCGCACTTTTTTATCGATTTCTTTTTATACGCAACATAGACATTGAAGAGCGAATTCAAACAGCCAGATTCCTGGATAACAACGAAATTGATCTTCTGCGGGATTTTGTCGGGAAGAGGATGAGAACTGCGAAAGTGATTAATTTCAAAGATCATTATCCTGGAGTATGCAGTGCGACAAAGTACATACGTCTTACGACAATAGCAAAATATCTCGAATGGTTGTGTCAGCTAACTATCAAAAATATAGATGATGGCTACAGGAAAATTTCCTACTTCGTGAAAAAAATAAAAGCCAGAAGGCCGAAGATAAAATACAGGAATTCAGAAGGCAACGTCTATAAAACAATCGAAGAAGAAGACCTGGAAATCCTTCTCTCAGTTATTGATCCTCAATGTGAATTGAATCCATTCGACAAAAAAGTTCGCCATAGAAATCAGCTTATAGTCATAATATTACATTCATTAGGGATAAGGTGTGGAGAGTTATTGAACCTGAGAGTTGAAGATATTGATTTTGCAGCGCAAATGCTTTTCATAAGACGAAGGGCTGACAGTATTGAGGACACAAGAGTCAATCAGCCCCTCGTAAAAACGCTTGAAAGAAATTTACCCATGTCTGACGAACTTACCAGACTTCTCCATTCATATATTACAGGCGAAAGAAAAGCCAATATCAGAAAGAAAAAGCACGGATACCTTTTTATCACTCATAAAGAAGGAGAGACACGTGGCGATCCTCTGTCCGTTCCTTCTTACCATAAGATCATTTATAGACTGAGAAGCATTGACTCAGGTTTAAGCCAGTTGACTGGACATAAGTTCAGACACACATGGAACTATCTATTTTCGAAACTGATGGATGAAAGCACCGAGTATGTGAGTGAAGAGATGCAAGAGAAAATGCGTTCCAGTCATATGGGTTGGGAGCCGGGTTCTGGAACAGCACAAACCTACAACAGACGATTTATTGTTAAGGAATCAGTAAAAGCAGCCTTGCAACTTCAGGATAATATTTTTAAAAAGCGCAGCGGGGTATCTTATGAATAGTTTAAAGGTTCTGAACGCGCATAAAGATATCTTTCATGCAAAAAACGAAGGCTACAGATTCGGATTGGATGATGAATTCTGGGAGTTAAGTAGAAATATAAAATTGAATGTGGGTGAGGTCACTGAAAGGTTGTCAGATAACCTCAGGTACGGTTATGTGAACACACTTAAATATTTCGCAGAAGAAATCAGCCCCGGATCTGTTAAGCAAATTAACAGAGTTTTCATGAAATTCATTTCGTTTACGAGTTTTGATTCAATTGACGAAGCTGTAATGCTAACAACAAAATCCAGTAATAAGTTTTCGAATCAGGATTTCATTTGTCTCAGGATCCTAATCAAAAAATGGTATGAATTAGGTTTTGACGGGATTACCCAAAACTGTGTAGACCTCGTTGATAACTGGACGATAAAAGACAATAAAAAGGGGGAGGTTGTTAAAAGACGAGACCCTTATCAGGGCCCTCTAACTAACATGGAGTTTGATAACTTTTACGATGCTGTCTCACGTGCGTACCAGAAGGGTACGATATCCTATTCTGACCTGGCAATGGCCTTAATCACCATTCATACGGGAAGAAGAAGTCTACAAATCACACAGATAAAAACGAAAGATATCATAAACGAAAGAACTATAGACGAATGCTATATAAATATCCCCAGAATAAAACAAGGTGAAAAGTATAGAGCCTCATTCAGGCGATTCAGGATTACACATGAATTATTCAATATTTTTAAAGAGCAGGCACGTATTGTCTCTGAGAGTTTTAGCAAGCAGCTCGGCAGAAAACTCTCTGAGAAAGAGATGTTGGAACTACCATTGTTTGTCTGTAAGGAAAGGCTTGAGGGGGTTGTTGAGTGTGAGAATTTACATGAGATTCTTTCTTCAGACAGACTTCATGCCTATGCGATAAAGTGCACTCAAACGCTCAAAAGAATAGCTACAACAGAGGACGTGATCTCGGAAAGGACGGGTGAAGTAATAAATATGAATGCCAGGCGGTTTCGCTATACGTTAGGTACCCGGCTTGCCAGAGAGGGTTATGGAGAAGTCGTTATAGGCGAATTACTTGATCATTCCACTTTAATGTATACAGGCGTTTATGTTCAGTCAGGTCCAGATAGTTTAAATAAAATCGAAGATGCCGTCTCCGCTGAGCTTGGCTACTATGCAAAGATGTTTCAGGGAGTGCTGATTAACAAAAGTGAGGATAAATATCCCGGCGGCAATATCAGAATTAATACTGGTGAAAAGTCAGGGCAATGCGCCAGTTGCAAATCCTGCACAGCATGTGTGCCCATCCCCTGTTACACCTGCATGCATTTCAGACCTTTTGTTGAAGGGCCGCATGAAAAATTACTCGAATATTTACTCGATGAGCGTAACAGGATTCAGTGCATAGTGGCTGATCCTATGACTACACAAATACTGGACAGAACAATTATTGCAGTATCAGAGGTGATAAATAAGTGCAAAGAAATTAAATCAAACCCGGAGGTGTCAAATGGATAATATCAAAAATGATAAATTAAGAGTGCTCGAAACGCGCAGGGAAAAATATTGCGCGCAGAAAATAGATGATTTTGTGAGCTACTGTCGGTTCACTCTCAATAAAAACGCCCTTGTGAGCTGGGAGGAGGTTAACTGGCCAAAAGTTTTCCTTTTCACTAAAACCCCTGTCAAAGGCGTTAAAAAAAGTTCTGTTATCGTAAATGAGCCATTAGACAAGAATTTTATTGAGTTCGCTAAAAGCTATGTCCTTTACCACTACATGAATGGGGGCAAGAAAATCAATCAGCGTCTTAATATCGTTTTCAGGACACTTGAGGCAGCCCTATTGCAGATCAATGGGCGGAGTCATATTCAGTACGTTAACCTCACTGTTCTGGACCAGTGCATTGTCACCTTAAAAAGCACATACACCAAAGCAGTAGCGCACGCCTGCGGCAAAGTACTGGAAGGACTGGTTGCATTTCTCAGAGAAAAAGAATTTCTGATCATGCAGTCACTGCTCTGGAAGAGCTCGCTCAAAGCGCAGGAAGCAAGCAACAGGCTCACTAAAACTGCACAAGAGGCCCGTGAGGCAAAGTTACCTAACGAAGAGTCGTTGAATGCTATCGCTGAAATCTTCGCACTTCCAGACGATCAGCTTTCAGAAATGGATGTGTTCGTAAGCTCTGTCTTTGCGTTGCTTATGTGTGCACCTTCCAGAGTAACAGAAATCCTGACGCTCCCTGCGGATTGTGAAATCCGTGAGGCGGACAGAGAAGGAAAGCTGAGGTATGGGCTGAGATTCTATTCCGAAAAAGGCTTTGGTGGAAATGTGAAATGGATACCAGAAGTCATGGCCCCGGTTGCTGAGATAGCGATCAGGAGGTTGAGGACTCTTTCAGAAAACGCCCGGACATATGCCAAAGAGATTGAGATTTCTGGTGAGGGCCGTGAGCTTTACCCAGACTTCCCCTGGTACGATAAAGAAAAAAACATTCGATACAGCAACGCACTATGTCTTCTGTTCCGGTATCAGCTCAGTGCAAGTTTAACGACGCAAAGATCTCTTTTCAGACCAACTGCCACTATGGTTAGCACCAGTCTGGGAAGCACTGAATATCGCCGGAATCACTCAATTACAACGATTTTTGACAGGCACGGCTACAAAGGGTCAATGGGGAATAACCTTTCACTCAGAAGTCATCAGGCAAGACACTTACTTAATACGATTGCACAACGTGGTGGGCTTGGAGATTTTGAACTAGCCAAGTGGTCAGGACGAGTGAGGGAGACACAAAACAGGACCTATAACCACGTCAGCCAGGAAGAGAAGGTCCAAGAGTCAGTTAAGCATGGTGTGCAGAATATTGGCATTAAACCAGAAAATACCACCCCAAGAGCTATAGCAAACCCTTCATGGCGTATTGATGTCAAAGATACAGGCCACGCAGCCATTCACATGACAGAGTTCGGCTACTGCACTCATGACTACGTTATCTCTCCGTGTACGAAGTTCAGGGACTGTATCAATTGCAGCAATCATGTGTGCGTGAAAGGGGACAAAGACACACTATGCAGGCTGGAAGCTACTGCGGTATACACAGAGCAGCTTCTTGAAAAGGCAAAGGTTGATATGGAAGAGGAATACGGGGCTGACAAGTGGGCGGCCTATCACGAAAAAACTCAATCAAGACTTCTGGATTTGATAGGGTTACTCAAAAGCAAAAATCTTGAGGACGGGGCGCTGGTAAGACTGGAGGGTGATGATTTTACACATATGAAAAATCTCACAGGCGCGAGCAGAAATGAACTGATTGGAAATGAAAGGATAAATCATAATTAAAAGGAGAGTTATATGGCTAAACATCTAGATAATAAAGATATCAGTATAATTAAAAACACAATAGCAGGTTGGGACAGTGAGAAGTCAGGTAAGCTTTCATGGGAATATCTTTGTGACAGGCTTGAACCTCTGATTGGTAAGCGACCAACCCGTCAGTCACTGGGGCTTCACAAAGATATTGTCATGGCTTTCAATATTAAGAAGGAAAATATTAAGTCTGGAAACAATGAAGAAAAACGGCCAGCTAATTTAAAAATGGCCTCACAGCGTATCAGTAATCTCGAATTCAAAAATAAAGTACTGGCAGAAGAGCTCAGGAGTCTGGAAGAGAGGTTTGTTGTATGGCAGTTTAATGCTATAAATCACGGAATCAGTTTTGAACAACTTAATAATGGATTGCCTGAGATAGACAGGGAAACCAATGCTGATTAAATATTTATTTGCGCATATATTGCGCAATTAAAATTATATGTTATCTTGTATATACAACCAGGGAGTGGTTGATCATTTTTGCAAGGATGCAATCTATGAAAAATACAGACGCTCTTTCAAAGGAAGAAAAGCTACTTTTGCTTTTGCAAATGTTCATTGAGAGATTAAAAAAATCAGGGTTTGCTCAGAGCAAGATAATTAGATATATCTGGCTATTCTGTGTCGGCTACTACATTAAGTACTACCTTCCACAATCTAAAACAGATCTTGCAGATCGTTTTACGATCATATCTATGCTTTCAAACGCTCTAAAATCGAGTTCTCCAAGAATCATTCAGCACCTTGGCTATGAACATGAGATCACGTTTTTCTTTCGCTTTATGATTCATTATGCCATTGATAATGAAGAAGAGGCGGAAAATATTTATCGTGAGGAAAGGGTAAAATATGAGAAAGCTGTACTCCTGAATCAGGTTGTTGCTGCCAGAAGAAAGAGAAAAAGAAGGAGGATTTAAAAATTAAAGAATATACATTTTTTATAATGTTTTAAATTAAATACCTACTGCTAAATACGGGGTTAATATATTTCACAACGTTAGATAAGACACGAAAATAGTTCTTAAGTGAGGGCGGATTTTTAAGTCATTATTCTAATTTTGGGTTGGCATTTACATGGATTTCTCATTGCCAGGTTAGTCTCCAATGAAGAATTCTATCCTGGCAGAAAAATATCAGCCTTTAATCAAACTGGATATCAATCGTGAGCCTTCTGCGATATCTGCTGATTTTATATTATCATGTACAGGGAGGATAAGCAGACGACGAATAAATTTCATCGCTTTAGGCAGTTTATCATCTCCAGGATGATACTCTGCGAAAACCGGGTAGCAGGTGATTGGTTTCAGTTCATAGCGATAAGGATCTGTAAGCAGGCCAAGGGCAGCTAATTCAGCCGCAAAGTGCAGCCCGTCAGTATTATCATTGAACTGCATAGCACATGCATAGGGCGCTACTTTACCGTTATCTGCAACTGGTAAAGATTTAAGCTGGGGAAGCAAAGAGAGTGACTCGAGCCATGCTGAGCATAGTGCCTCACGAGACGATAGGTAATTATCCAGCCCCGTCAGCGAATGCAGACCCGCGATAGCCTGATAACCTGACAGTTTATAGTTCACACCGAACTGATTGCCATATCCATTCCCGTCAAAGCCCAGTCGTATAAAGGCACGAAGGCGCTCAGCCAGATCCGTATCATTTGTCGATACGAAACCGCCTTCTCCTGTTGAGAGCAGCTTATACTCATGGGTACTAAAGCAACCTAAGTGGCCCTTAAGACCTTCCTGCCCGTAAGGAGTAGAGGCTCCGAAAGACTGGGCGGCATCCTCTAGTAATGGGACATTGAAACGTCTAGAGAGTAAAAGCATAGTTTCTGACGTACCTGGATTACCCCACATACCACAGGCAATGATGGCTGCCAGTCCATTATTAAGTTCGGATTCCAGTTGTTCGGGATCAAGGCAGAAGGAGTCGCCATCTGTGTCAATCACAACAGGCGTAGCGCCAAGCTGAAGGACTGGTAATACGGTCATGACCGCACAGACTGCTGGTACAGCGACACGGCTACCTTTACCCACGCCAAGAGCTACCAGTCCTGCGTGGATTGCTGCTGTACCTGAGGAGACGGCGATGACATGTTTAACATTAAGCCTGGCTTCCAGTTTAAGCTCGTAGTCTCTTACAGCAGCTGCGGTACCTGAGTAGTCCCGATAGTTCATAAGGCTGTTCTGGTATGCTGCCGCCATGCGCTCAGAAATGACTTTAGGCCCTGTCGACTTAATCATTATTATTGCCCCAGCCCCATTCAAGATAATTTTCAGCCACATTTTCTGACAATGAATGAAACACGGGGGTTATGTAATCCACCAGTTCAATGCAAGCGTTGGCAGGTGAAATGAACTCAAGCGCGCTGCATTTGTAGGGTTCAGTGTTTACAGGCTGACCCTGCCAGTTCGTTGCCTCCATAAATACGTCTATGATTCGGCGGTCAGCCGTGCGTCTATGCATAATAGTGCGGAAAATCCAATCTGATTGCGCCAGATCCAGTCCTGTCTCTTCTTTCAGCTCCCGACTCGCAGCGCATGTCAGGGACTCACCTTCATCAACGTGCCCAGCAGGGAAAGACCACTTGCCATCTGCATATCCTGTATTAGAACGCTGAAGCATAAGTACTTTATCGCCGTCTCGGACGATACAATAAATGGCCAGGTAGGGGCGTTCACGTTCAATTTTCATTTCAATCTCCTGTTGATAGTTTGTGTCATTCCCATCGCAATAATCGAAACGATGACGAGCAGTTCTCCGGTCAGCTTGAACTGGCCAAACTGATAGCCGTAAAACGGTAGTGAAATCAGCGTAACAACCACGGGCGATAGCGCACGTAAAGCAGTGGCGACATGAAAGTCGACAGATCCAGCTGTTTTGATATATGAAAACATCGAATAAAAAATGAATGCTGCACTCACTACACTGCAGGTTGTTCCCTGAACATCCAGGCCGTTAAATATCTTCTGACCCTGACCAACACCAAGGAAAATCGCCAGTGCAAACAGGAACAGTCCGTTTACACCAAGTGGCACGCAGGGGTGTATATCCTGAGTCTTCTTTTTAAGCACCGCATAATTGAGCGCGAAAAGCAGGGATGAGAGCAGGGTAAAAATCACCGCCTGTAGCGTAACTGTACCCTCTGTGTCTGGCAGCGATGATAGAGCTACACCTGTAATACAGGTAACAAGCACAAGCACCTTAGCGTTCGTCAGCTTTTCCCGGAACCACAGAACAGATATGATCATGCCAAAGATTATGTAGCTGCGAGCTATGAAAGAGTGCGTACTGGGTGTCAGCTTCTCCAGACCCAAATAAAAACACCAGGTACCGAGCGTGTTAAGGACTGCGGAGGCTATTCCGTTTCGTGTTGTCAGATACCTGACCATGTCAGACATTCGAGCGTGAATCAGCGCCAGCAATATAAAAGTGACTGCATAAATCATGAGGAAGGCGTTTTCACTGATCCAGCCGAAACTGAACTTAGCCAGTAAAATGGAAATGGCATTCAGAAATACAGACATAAATTGATAAAACATGATTCACCACAGATAGTTTTTAATGATTCCAGCGATTCTGCTGATAATGATTTTCTTCTTATGCAGGGAAGAGGGAGATCTGCCTCGCGCAAGGTCATGGCGGACCTGAAGGGACCAGTCGTGCATGTCGCGCAGGTAATCCGTTGCATAATGAATCGGCGAATATCTGACACAGGAACCTGTTCGGGTGTTAAACCGATGAATTTCACGAGCAATGAAGGAAATTTCATTGTCAATAGACTCAACGCCGTTCATGGCAAGACGTTGACGTTGAGAGAACGTTTCCTCCATGATCGTTGGAACGGATGCGTGTATGCCTCTACGGTGGCTTGGATTGAAAGCGGTAAAACTATTCTCCATTTTTATAGTAGGACCCAGTTGGGTCAGACCGCTAAACATCTGATAATGAGAAGGTGTGAAAATTTTCTGATAGATATCTGCCGGTGCTGTGAGCGTTCCCAGCTTTCCAAAATAAATGATTTCTGATGGCTGAAATTGCTCGCAGAGAAAGCGAGCGATACTGCCCGAAAGCCTACCCCAGAAGCTAAACTTGCAGCCCAGTAAAACTACATTGTTCTGGGCTTTCCAGCATGTATAGAAGTCATTCTCTTCAAAAGAAAAAACCTGATCTTTCATATACTCAATGAGTAAATCACAGCAACCAATCACAACCTGAGCGCCCGGTTTAATATCAAGCACGTTAAGCCCAGTGCGCGCGGGGTATCGGCGGTCATTAAGCAGATCATAATCAATTGTCATTAAATCCTGTGGGCGTGATATGCGAGCTTTCAGGTAATGCAAAACCAGTGATGAAAAATGCCGAATGTAGTCATAGCCGGATGGGATGCGAAGGACGACAGATTCCTTATGTTCCTCGTCAATGTGCGTGTGCCATGTCGGTCTAAAGCTATTAACTACTCTTCGAGTATGACGGTAACTGAAATCGATCAGATCTGGTGAAAAGTCTGTACCGGCATGGTTTTCAACACGAATGGGTATTCGATTTGCTGCGACGTGTTCCAGCAAATCTGCTGGTAGTTTTTGCTCTACGTATTGTTCGAGGCTGTGGGACATGGTGTGCTCAAGTGAGTAAGACACCGGGATAATCTTTAATGATATTTTTCCTGTCCGCATTTCAATCAATAAATTCCATTTATTTATCATTTTGTGGTGTGGAAGTATTCAGTAGAAATGTTGCATTATTATGTCAATATCATTAATAAAAAATGACGAGGGTTGTGTTTAAAATTCAAGTCTTACACAGTCGTGCAATAGGGTGATTTCCTTAAAATATGCAGTAAAAAAGCTGATTAACTGAGTTATGATTACGATCATTTCTATGCTTTCAAACGCTCTAAAATCAAATTCTCCAAGAATCATTCAGTACCTGGGCTATGAGCACGAGATCACTTTTTTCTTTCGCTTTATGATTCATTACGCCATTGATAATGAAGAAGAGGCTGAGGGCATATATCGTGAGGAACACGTTAAGTATGATAAGGCAATGCTTTTAAGTAACTTGGTTGCTATAAGTTCAAAGCGTAAGCGAAGGAGGATATAAGATATTTATAACGTATAAGACATATCATAACGGTAATAAACTAAGAATTTAATTTGTGGTAATATTATTTTATTCTGCTAATATTATATGGTGTTATATAGAAAATATTTAAGTCAATACAAGGAAAAGGTTATGTATGAGAACTACTCTCACCAAGCTATGCCATCCAAGAATTATAGAGAGCTTTTAGGTACTGCTATCTATGTTTTTAACTCAAACAATGCATTTGTAATAGAGAATATTTTAAAGGAAGATTCACAAAATAAATATACTTGGCACTCATTGATTGATAAAACTTCAGGTCAGCTGGCCCCAGCTATAAAGGAGACAATTACCAAATCATCAGATACTACGGTAGCTGATCTTTTTGAAGATGTAGTTAATTTACGCAATAGAATAATACATAGTTTTGCTATAACCGACCAAGAAGGGTTAACAGACGATTCAGATCATCAAATTTTGGCAACCAAATATAAAGATGGTTATCAGGAGATAATCACAGAAAGTTTTCTGAAAGATTTTATTAGCAAAAATGATCTCTTATCAACGAAATTACATGAATTTAGAGGTTATTGAAGTTTACCCTCTTTGATTTTATTGTTTATAGGCTTAAGCTATTATGATAATTTCACAAAAAGTCGGGATTTTATAAATCTCGACTTTTTTAACGTCCGTATCCACGAAGTTTAACCTATCAGTTTTGCACCCAGAGTAAAGCTCCCAACAATGATTGTTATAACCCCCCCTATTATTCCCCATAAGATTTTTGGTTTTAAAGCAAATATTATTTCCCCAATTGACATTTTCTCAAGTTCATAAGGGGCAGGAGGAGAGCTTCTGACATTGCTCAATTTCAACTTCCAGTCTGCAAGTATTCCATTAAACTCAGGTGATTGCAGGGCATTAGCTTTTGGGTCGATGCGCTGTACGAACCAGTCATGCCCTGGTTCAAGCAAACCTTCTGTTCTAACGCCATTAGCAACAATGACTAATAGTGGTAAGCCTTGACTATATGAAAGAGCTGCCTCAATGTGATTCCATGGTGTGGTAATCATCGTATGAGTTATTGATACTTCTTTATTTCCGCCTCGTCGTTCAACCCCTGAAGGGAAATAAGTTCGTTCAAGTGCTATAACAACCGTACCATGGCATTTTTTCATTAAATCAGTTATAGCTTTTAAAGGAGCGTCTGAGCTAAAATAATTCCTCCCCAAAGTTAAGGGGTTTAGTCCTTCACTTTTCAACCTTTTTTCAATAGCCTCAACCAAAGCTTCTTGCGCCTTGTTTGATACAGTTCCTACGCTAACGAAAATGTCCATATCACTCACTTTTCAGATAATTTAATTAAAGCTTCATAACTTACTGTAAAATTTAGTCTAATAATATATTCCGATTCCTTGGTAAGGAAAATTATTGATAATTTATCCGTAAGCTGCTGTATACAAATGGCTCAATTCACATGAATGTGATGGTATGCTTAAAGTGGCTTTTTGGCAATTCCGTGCACAATTTTCTTAAGTAATGGCTTTGCTAAAAAATGAATTTTTCCTTTTATTATTTGTTTTTAAAAGGATTTAGGGAGTAACCTTCCACCCATCTGCAACTTTTGTAAATTTGAATTCAGCTACGGTTTGCTTCTCGCCCATGAAGGGTAGTGTTATATCGGTATTTACTTTGCAGAGGTATGTATCTTTGGCCTCTGATTCCTCACAGGAAACCTTCTCAGCTTTGTTCAGGGTCGTAAGCATATCTTTGCTGTTCTCACCGAAACGTTGCTTGGCTTGCTGGTTTGTATGGTCAATGTTTTCCTGCATAGCCTTTTGGATCTCTGAAGACGAGGGTTCGCTATCGCAGCCTGTAAGTAAAGCCGCCAAGGACAGGACTGCAACTGTTGAAAGTTTATTCATTTCTTAATCCCTTGTTTGATATTGATAATTATTGTGTTGCTGTGGTTTTGTTGAGTGTCTGGTCAAAAATTTCACACCACTGCTTTAACTGCATTTCCGTATCACGGATCCCGCGTTCATGGTGGAATCGGCCTTTACGGGGGTGAAATTTGATCTGCCACTCCGGGCATTCAATGTCTTTCACCTGGATAAAGAATCCAGAGTTCTCGAAGTTTATTAGGCGGGTAAGGTTGTTATGGCCTTTACTCCCCAGCATGCCAACCATATCGAGGGCTACGATTTCACCTCCCACGGCTAAGTGATACCGCCAGCCTTTGACGTCACTGAACCTGTAAGACTTTTTACGCTTACCTGCCTCGAGAGTTAGCAACTCACGATTCATATCAATGGTCATTTTGCTGTCCTGGAACTCATGGCTCCACAGACCGTTGTCATTGACGTTAAGCAGGTCGATAGTCGAGGCGTTGGCTCTTTTGTGCGTGTATGACACGTATGCTGTGAGTAGTAAAAAGAAAGCAGGTAATGTCCACATGAACAAAAACCCTGCAGTGTCTTTTGGATTTGAATCAGTCAGAATCCAGAAAATCACTACCACAACAATCCAGAATCTAATCGAACGAAAGAACGATGGTTTACGCACTTTCTGTACGCTCAAAGCCGCTGTGTCCATTTTATGCACCTTTAATTTAAAGTCGCTCATAACTAGCTGATTGGTAACTGCTTTTACGACGCATTTTTGAACGAGTTCAAAACTTAAGCAAATCACTTGTACCGATCGATGATTCCCTTTTGATAGTTGTTGACTATCATATATAGTTTATTGATCTGTAAAAGCGATCAAATGTTTGTGCAAATAAGAACTTAGGCTGAAAAATTGCATTGAGGCAGGAGGTTAATGAAAGGGCATTGTTATGCGCTCAGCCTGTATTTCGCTGTTAACTGGTAGTTCAGATAACGCAGGTTCAGCTGAGAGGACTGCATGAACTGTCGAAAATGAGGATTTTCTGTGGAGAAGTGTTTTGCCTGTCTTCTTCAGCATGTCTGTGAAAGCGGGCAGGTAAGGAATGCTCAGCAGCCATCTCAATACCCTTGTCATGAAGAAGTCAGCGCTTCTGGTTTGCTCGCTTGGCATACGCGTCATGTCGAGCAGTGTCTGCGCTTCGGTTGTCTCTGACGCTTCAACTCCATGTTCATACATAGGAGGAGACGTAAGTTCGGATTCTAAAGCAGATGGTAATGACGGTGTAATAGCTACCTTAGTAGCTTCTAACTCTGAAGCACTCGTCTCATTATCTCCTATGGACGAAGCTTTCAAAGCAAAGAGCAGAGGATTGTCACGTTCAGGTTCGTAGCGAAGCTTCTCTTGCAGGTTGGCCCATGAGTAAGACTTTCCCAGCTGGGAAGCTTTGAAGGCGATCCCGGAGTATTCGAATGAGAAACCATTCATACGACCCGTAGAGGAAATATTGGGTATGGTCGTTATACCGTTCTCAGTAAGTGCTTCAACGAAGCCCAAGATATTAATGGCACTCGTAAGGAGTTCGTCGATAGTGTTCTGTAAGAACGTCTTAGGCGTTGGCTGACCTTCGCGCTTCTCTTTCTGTTGCTCGTTGCGGGACAGCTTCTTGCGCTTGCTCGCAGGGTAAGGAACATGTGAAGGAGAGGGGCCTTTTGTTCTGGTCAGGTCATATGCCAGCTCAAGCTCTTGGATTATGCAGGTACTCGCAAGGTTTTCATTCCTGCCCAGGTAAAGCTTACCCCCAACTAAGTCGACTCTGCTGGCAATGATATGAATGTGCTGGCCGGCCTCATCGTCATGTAGGACATAACAACGTAGGTGAGTGTCACTGAATCCCATACACGTCATATAGTCGTCAGCAAACGTAGCCCATTGCTCCTCTGTGAGGGAGTCCCCCTGGGGCAGGCGAAGTGAGTTGTGCCACACCGGTTTCAGTATGTCTGTACGAAGTGAAGCAGAAGCGCTGAACTCAGATATCAACTCAGTTGCAGAAGCGCCCAGCATGTTCCCGCCGATAACAACCGGATCGGTTTTATGGTGCGTTCCAGGTTTCAATGCGTATAGGACAACACCTGCGAAGCTCTTACCTCGTTTGATCTTCTGCATGCCCTTCATTAGAGGGGATACTCCATAGATCGGCGGTAAGGAGGCGAGAGCGAAGTTCACTGATTTGCCGCTTTACGGCGAACAATTCTGTCTTAGTAAGCGGGTTGCATGATTGCTTAGCATTCAGGTGGTTTAGGATCTCGTTAAGCCTGTGATTAATCTCACCGAACATTTTCCATGCCGCTCTGTTGATCTCAGGAACGACAACAGGTTGGTTTTTCATGAAGCACATGCGAAGCCATTCGCTTTTAGCATATCCTTTGCGCTCATGCTCCAATCTATTTAGCTCTGAGTTATTTAATCTGACGCTGACGCAATGAATACGTAGGTTTTCTGCAAGGGGAGGGTAGTATATATCTCTCATAGAAGCTCCATTTCTAAAAATAAGCATATTCCTTATGCCTGATCTATTTATAACCGATAGCTAAATTATGTCAACGATGTGGGTTTTGACTTCCCTTTTTCAACCGAAGGGCAGAAAAAGCAAGGCAACTCAGCTTCGCTGAGTTAGCCCTTGCTGTTAAGAGAAAGTTGACATGCCATGAAATTGTGCTAATTAGTTTGTTACTGTTACTGAAAATGGAGATATTTTATGTTTAAATTAATTAAAGAAAAGCCTTGCTTTTCGACTACTTTAATAGTCGTAACGGCAGTGAATTTTGTTTTCTTTTACTTAATATTCAAGTGTTTAAGTGGCAGCTATGCACTGAATTTTTCTTTCGTTTCTTTCATAATAAGTTTTTTAATAAGTACCCTGGCATTATATACTGCTTTGTTTTTCGATGATAAAAAAGATTTTGCTAATGTTTAATTTTTCGTTTCAGTTTTACTCTTGCGTCTCTTCATGAAGTAGATTTTTACCTTAGTGACTACTAATGCTGAAAAGTTGTAATGAGTTGATTTTTTACATTGCAATATATATTTTTCAAAATATTCATTATATGTTAGAGAGCATTTAATGATAGTCGCAGTAGCTATGACAGTATAAATGAAATATGCAAATACATTATTAGTTAATATCAATTTTTGAGAATCTGTTGGTATTCTTAAAGAAGTTAATATCAATATACTCCCTGAGATCGATGCAGGGATATAAATTAAAAGATCAACAAGCGGCTTTAATGTATCTTTAAATTCTGGGATGCAAGTGAATGATATAAGCAGACCAATAAAAAGAGCTATGAATGTAAAAATGTAATAAATGGAAAGGGGATAGCCCAATATCAACATGCTCATTATTAAAAACATTAACGACGTCAAAATTATAAGAGGAGCAAAGACAATTTTATAATAAATAGCTGAGCGAATATTAGCATCAATTTTTTTTTGAACAGGGTATCGTTTTGTTTTTGTCTTAGTGGCACTTGGCATAGTATATTCTCACTATTTTTATTAACTTAAAATAGCTTTAATCTTTAGCATATCTTGTTTTTTTATGCAATTATTATTTGCTGATAATTTAGTGGTAACAAAATTGTTAGCACTATTCTGCGGGAATTGTAAAAAATTAATTTCCATTATACTATATACAGTATCGATGAGATTGGTTTTAATGACATAAGCATCGCTTCAAGTTATCAATATGAAGCGGGTGACGTGAACTTAGTAGGATTTTATATGAAAAAAGTTTCTTTGAGCGTATTACTTCATAATGTTTTTTCAGCAAAATCTCTCAACGGAGGTAAATCGCACTCATTTATAACATCAAATTTCATCAAAACATTAGAGCAATTAAGTGGGTTTGATTTGGATGTGTTTTTGATGAGAGCTACAAGTAACCCCAATTATCCAGTTAATCTCGATTTTTCTGCGAGGAATATATTTAATTTAGATCAATCACATGACATTAAATTCAAAAATTTTAATTCTCAACTTATATGGTATAAGCACCTTTTTTTAAAGCATAAAAAATTCCTAAATGGGATTTTACTGTCAAAGAAAACACTCGACAATATGATTCTCTATTCATCAGGAGAAAAATGCATTAAGCATATTGATGAAATAGAAAAATTGTATGGAGTTACTTTTTGGAGCGTGGATTGTCGTCTTTTAGTTAATAAAGTATTGCTCAACGAAAGCAATACACAATACATCAAAACAATTTTGGCTGAAAATAAATTTAAATTATCTGAGTTTTTAATACAGCAGCTGCTCTTCAAACATCAAGTAAATAACTTTGATGATTTTTCTAAAAACCTTAACAAAATCCTAGATGATATGCGCACAACTAACGACAATGGTTATGCAAAGTTTCTTGCAGATGGCATTTCTGCATATCTAATTCCCTTAGAGTTTGATAAAAAAATTGATGTTAATGAACGCAGTCTTTCTCCTTTTACGGTCTTACCATTAATTGATCAGTATTTGCTTTTCCATCGAATGATAACAGATATTCAAATTCATGGGCGTGGTTTAAGTAAAACTGAATTGAATATAGTGTTGGAGATCTGTAATGAGATAGATGATAAAAGTTTGAAGCAAGTAGTAAATAAAAAGAATGTTGAAATTGTCGACATCGATTCTGAATACAAAGAAATAATTAAATCTTACACAGTTGGTGATTACCACAAAACGCTAAAACAAATAGATGCTCTAAAGTGGAGGAAAGACATACTCTCTTTAATTGAAATCTATGCTAAATCCCATGTGTATTTAGGGTTAGAGCCAAAAAATAAATGTTTGTTCGAAAAAATAGCCGCTCTTCTTATAGATATCATTAAATGTGACAGGAAAGCAATAAAAAATATCGATGAGTTTGAACTCTTAGCTGCTAAATTGTATTTTAATGATTCATCTGCAGCTCTTCTTTTTACTTTATTTAATCTGATTAGTGATAATGATAATAAACTTCAGATTTCAAAAAAGAATATGAAGAAAAACGGTTGTAATGTTACATCTGCTCATCTTGATTTCGATATGAATGAGTTATGGACTATATTGAGCGTTAATGAGAAGGATATACCTGAATATCGAAGGCTGAAATTTAAAGAGATCGTCAATTTTGATAGCAAAAGTTTAATTGCCCATTACGAAGATTATTCAAAAAAAGTAGTAATTGAATCAGAGTTTGCAAAAGATTATTCGATTTTTTTATTAAACTCAGATTTGCTTGATTTGTGCATTAGATTTATTGCAACTAACTGCATTTTAAATCCAGTAAGCTATTATTTTTTTCCGGTCAAAAATGTTTTAAGCCGTGTTAAAGAAAATTTAGATGAATATGCATCAATTGCATTATGTATCCTTATTGATATTGATATTAAGCGTACAAACTGTTTGACAAACGAATTTCTTTTGGAGAGTTATGAGAGCCTTGCTGATAAAATGCAGATTGAAAGGCCATCTGAATTCTTTCTTAATAAAGGATTAGACTCACTTGAAAAGTATTTCTTAAAGTTTGTTTGTATACCCTCTGTATTAGATTCTGATCCTAATTTTACGGGGACAGAAGATTTAAAAAAAGAAAGAATAGCCATTATAGATTTACTACTTTCTCAAAAAGAAGATATTGATCTTAAGAAAGAACGAGATGAAATTATCGATGAGATTTCTTTTGAAGACATAAAGACAAGATATGAAACTGGCAAGATATTTGTTGATATTGAAAGTCTAAAAAGGTCAAAGCTAGAAAGATATAAATACTACTATGACACACTCAAAGATTCGTTATTACTGGAACTAAAGCCTCCAGAGGAATTTACTTTAATTTCTGATGAAGGCAATGTCACAGCTATTCCAGCTGGAGATACTAACTCTTTATTAGTTGAATTATTGAAAGAACTCATTACTGACTTCGTGAAAAATGAGAACTATGGACTCGATAAGTATTTAAGTGCGGACATTCGGCATGGTATTTTCGAAAATCAATTCCGGTCTAGTGCTGAAAAAAATCAATTAATAACTGACATGGATAGTGAAGGTAATTACTTAATTAGTAATTTGATTGCTGAAACATACCCTTTAATCAATTCAGTTATAAGTAATGAAATTGGAAATGCTATAGCAAATTTTTCAAAGCGTTTTGACACTGAGCTATCTAAGGCAAATTCATGGTTCAATGTAAAAACTACACTGGCAAGTGAGTCAGAAGAAGGAATGATTGATTTTATAATTTCGGTTAATATGTTTGAAACATTCAAAAGTAAAGTCGTTATAGCAAATAATTTTGAGTATTTTTTTGATGCATGTATAGCCTTCATGTGGGATATAACATTTAATCGATTGAAATTAATCAAAGAGCGTTTGCACTTTGAATTTAGGCATAATGTTTTAGATTTAATCTTAACTCTTAAGCATCAGGTTGATATTTACCGGCGCAGAAGTCCAATGATAGAAATACAGGAAAAATTAGATGCATTGGCAGAGGACATCAATAAAGAAGTTTCGACAGTGTGCGAATGGCTAAATGTTTTAGAATATAATGAAGAAAAAATATATAAAATATCTTCGGTAATGCTTGCTTGCAAAAAAACCTTTTTCAGCATTCATCATTGCGAAGAAGACGCGATAAGTATAAGTTTTGCTCATGATGAAGATGATGCCAGATTATCTTATAAAGAAGCCAAACCTCTGATAACATCTATAATTACTGCGTTAAATAATGCTATGTCTTATGGGGATAAAAAGATTTGTATTGGTATAACTACTACTATCCATGGATGTATTATAGATATAAAAAATATCATAGTAGAAAAAAAAGGTATGAGTTACTCAGGGATTTTGTCTGAAATTGAAGAGAAAATCAAAAAAGGTGATTCAAGCTTGAACACTAAAGAAGGTGGTGCTGGAATTTATAAAATTTATGATTTGCTGAATTCTATTCCAGAAAGATTCAGTGTTGAGCATGAAATACAAAAAGATTATTTTATTTTAAGAATCATGGTGAAAAAATGAATATCTTAATTGTCGAGGATATTGAATATAAGCGTGAGAAAGTAATTAGCTCCTTATTTAACATGTCCTCAAGAATTGTAATTGATGTAGCAAAGTCCTTTTCATCGGCTGTGAACTTGGCTAATGATAATAAATATGAACTAATAATACTCGATATGAGCATACCTACCTATGATAAAGGACCTAATGAAAATGGTGGCAGATTTAGGGTTTATGGAGGTAAAGATATTATTCGTAAGCTTTTGCGGAAAAATGATATACCGAGAATCGTTATTTTAACACAGCATACTACATTTGGAGAAGTTGGGGATCAAAAGACTACAGATACGCTCTCAGAAGAAATTGAAGCATTAATAGGAGATAAGTTTTTGGGGATCATAAAATATGATTCAACTAAACCGCAGTGGAAAGAAGAACTCAACAAAATTGTACAGGGTTTGATATGATTAAAATTCTTATTGTTGATGACAGCATCCCAAGAATCAACAAATTTAAAAATGCATTAACTGATCTTTTAGATAAAAACGCTATAGAAGTGGATGAAGCTTTTACGAGCGACTCAGCAAAAATCGCACTCAGATTAAAGCAATACGATTATTTAATACTCGATGTCTTTTTACCAAAAAAAGAAAAATACACACCAGATGAAAAAAACGGATTGGAACTTTTAAAGTATATTAATTCTGATAAATATTCATATTCTCCAAAAAAAATAGTTGGAATAACCGCACACTTAAAAGATATAATTAAGTATGAAGCTGAATTTAGGCATTATGCATCAATTATTTTTGAAGCAAGAATTAATGATATAAGTTGGGTTGAATCGTTAAAAAAAATAATTCATAAAGATGTCGAATCAGACGCGGCTGTCTATCTAAGAAAAGAAGATAATATATTAATTACCGTTCATGGAATCAGAACGCTAGCACCATGGCAAAAAGATATTGAAACCAAATTAAAAAGTTTAACAAATAATTTTAAGTTTACTCATTTTAATTATGGTTTTTTAAATGTTGTTTGTTTTATGCTTCCTCCGACTCGCTATCTGTTCTCAAAAAAAATAATAAATGATTTGGAATTAGTAGTAAAAAATAACTCTAAAAGGAGGATTTTTATCATATCCCATAGCTTCGGAACTTATTTAACATACCATGCTTTAAGAAGGTTTTATGGGTCTGATGTTAAAATTGAATGCGTAATATTCTCAGGTAGCGTATTAAGAAGAGATGTTTCTATGGAACCATTAAAAAAAATCACTAGAAGGATAGTCAATGATTGTGCTGTCGAAGATTATATTTTATTAGCATGTAACTCTTTAGTTTTAGGACTGGGAGATGCGGGGCGAAAAGGATTTAAGGAACCTAATGACGAATGTTTTACCAATAGATATTTCAAAGGTGGTCATTCTGTTTATTTTGAAAAAGATGACTTTATTGAACAATATTGGATGCCATTATTAACAGCAGAAGGGGATGTGGCAAATGTTGACTCTCGAAAATCACACATTTTTTCTGATGTAACTAATGCTGTGCAAAATTTACTATCATATGTCAAGGGGGGTATCTGGTTTTTTATATTTTCTCTGGTAGCCTTCTACATATTTAGTTGAATTAGTTTTGGTGGATTCAGTCAAAAACTTAAGCATGATCCTAATTTGCAACGTAACCCATATATACTATGAATATGCACGGCGTTGTTTTACGGGCTAACATAATTTTAATAATATGTTCTGTTTGCATTAATCAAAATAACATGTTGACCCACTTAACGCTGAGCCTTACCAGTCATTTCGTAATGTCGTATTACGTATCATAATTTAACAAGGGTGCTTCTATTTTTAATATTTATTTCTTCATCCGGTAATTTTAAACCTGAATCACAAGTTGGATGTTTGGTTTCAGCGCGATTAATAATTGAATGATTATAAATAGTTACATTAACATCAACAATAGCAGGGCTTAAGTTCGTAAAAGTGATAAGTAAGTAGTGAAAGATTTTACAGATATGTCAAATATTAATGTTTGTTATATTATTTTTGAGGATGTGATTTAAGTCTTCAACTAACATTGCTGTTTTTATTTTGGGGAGAGTTTATTGAGATTTTAGTATGTGTTTTCATTATTTTTTATTTGTTTCTTTTATATTTCTTATAGGGTGGAGAAGGGAAAATAATTATTATAAAATTCTCATCTATTAGGGCTGCTTTAGCAGCCCTAATGAGTTAATTAATTAATTTTAGTGTTAATTTATTTTATGCTCGATACTTATGGTAGTCTGATTTCCTGAAAGAACGTTTATAACTGGATGTTCTGGCTCACATATGTGAGAAAATGCAATTAGAATATATATAAAAAACCTTTTATGGGACATTTTATCAACTCCAATTAGGATGGGAATTCATCATCACTCAACCTGATTACTAAAACACGATCATAAAATTCTGTAGGAAATGATCTGGACTAGTCAACCTATTGATATAGTTGATTTTTTTATGTCACATCTAATATCGAACAATAATTTTTCAGGAGATGTCATATGAAGACAAAGGATTACGAGAGCTATGCTTTTACAAGAATAAAAAACTTTATTGCTCAAGAAGTATACATAATGGCTGTAAGGAAGAAGTATCCTTCTGTATACGATTATATATGTAAAATTAATTTCAAACTTAGAGAGGGATTTAGTTATATTAAGACTGAATATGATGATATTATCTCGAATGAATTTGAATATTTCATAGAAACAATGTTAAATAGTGTAGTTCATTGTGCTAGTTATAATGTTAAAAAAGACGTGGTTATAAATTGGCTATATAACATATATCCAGCCGATGAATATGAACATGATGATGAGATTATTAACGTTTTAGAAAATCTGAAAAAAAGGATGTTAATTTCTTTAGAGGATATTTCTCTAGTAACTACATGTCATTCTTTTAATTTTTCTCACGAGTTTCCGCCCTTTGTTTTTTGTCTTTGCAATAATCACGTATTTGCATTGCTATATTACTATGGTAAAGAGTACCTGCCAAAGATAAAGCAAGAAAATAAAAAAGTTACGATTACCTCTGTCCGAGAACCATTCCAAATACGAAGGAGTTATGGGCGTGATCTTTACCGAACCCGAAAGGAAAAGGTCGAAATATATGTTCCAAAAGAAAGTTTAAGAAAAAAAATGAAAGCAAGTGATGGGGTTTTAGATTTTTCTAACACTCAGGATGACTTAATACAAGATTTTTTCTATACGTCTTTATTGCCTGATAGTGAAACTGTAAGTTTAACAAAAGAACTCAGAATAGGTATTGATACTACTATTTCGCTCGATAACCTAGTTGTTGATAAACTTTTGGAGATGATCAGGTATGAGTTATCTACGGTTCAAAAAGATAATAAAAATGCCAGATATGTTTTGGCAAAAAATTTAAATGAATTAGAAGAGGCCTCTAAAATTCCTGAAATAAGTAAAGCTAATATTATAGTTTTTGAGAGGTTACATATGTCACATTTACCTGAAATTAAAGGCGAAATCATTGTAAAGAACTATCTTTGCGGGTTGATCATTTTAAATCGGTACCTCTTTGAAAATGAAGGTGGCTTGTCTCTGGATAATTTGTATTCTAATTTATCAGAGGAGCTTACAGTTAACTATAAAATTGACAAATCAAATTTTTCGGCAGTAACAATTAGACGAGGTTACGAGGCAATAAATAAAATGCTTAAAAATAAAATCGAATTAATTTAATTTTTACTTTTTTGATTTATAATAAATCATGGTGGAATGAATGAGCGTCTGTTTTCTTCTTTGCTTTGCTATAGAGAGAAAGTTCGTGAGTTAATATTTATACTGGTTTTTAATATTTCTTATGTGGATGATTTATATGATAGAGTAGGGGTTAATAAAAATTAATTTAGAATTTTAATAAATTAGTTGCACTATATTAATAATAAAGATATTTTATTTATGGCTTCTGAGGCTTATAAAGTGAGTATAGCTATCTCCCAAGTTGTCTTAAAATTCATTACAAATTTTTAGAGAAGTTGTAAGGCGTCAGAGTTCTAACCTTTCAGGCTATCCAGATAGTCAGCCCACCATTGCAACATAAGCTTCCGTTCTTCTAAATGCTGTGCTTTATGAATGTAAGCTGCTCTAACGCTATTACGCTCTTGATGGCTTATTTGTCTCTGTACGGCGTCTCTTGACCAAAGCCCGGATTCAATCAATGCACTGGAAGCCATAGTCCAGTACGAAAAAAGCCAGACCCAGTTGGCTGGCTTTTTGTTGAATAATGAAATTTATTGGCCTAAATCACGTAGCTTGTTGCCAGACATGAGATTCTTTTCGATATGCTCAAGAATGACTCCTTTGGTTTAAGGGATCAGAAGAAAAGTTATCACGATAAAGATCAGGTTGAAGCCGGTATAAAGCCAGAACGTTCCTGCAGGCCCAATACTACCCAGAAGTGACAGGAAGGTTGCTCCGATTATCATGTTGGCAACCCAGTTAGTAGTCGTTGAGCAGGTAATCCCGAAGTCCCGGCATTTCAGAGGTTGTATTTCAGAACACAGTACCCAGACCACCGCTCATTGCATAGCCCCCTATGCATAGCATGGTCATACCCACTGACACTCATGACAGGCAGGAACTGATATCTCCCTGACCCGCTTTCATGAGGCAGTAGCCCAGAACCATATTACAGATGGTAACTTCAATTGTTTCCTAAATGATAGTCTTTATCTTGGATATGCTTCTAAATACTCTCCTACTATTAAATTTTAATTGAGGCTTAAAGATATAATAATTCATTATTCAGACCGATGTATTTTTTTAGGAGAACTCTTTTTTTCGCTGTTTTGCCAGTGCTAGAATGTTTTTTAAGTATTCAAAATGGTTGATGATATTTTTCATTACAATGGCTCCAAGGGAAATGCCAAGAAGAAAAAACAAACCTAATATCGAAATTATATTGGCAACGTCAGTGTCGAATAATCCTTTAAATAAAATACTGCCTATTTTTTCAAATCCACCTAGAGATTGTACAGCAGAGTATGATAATCCTAAAATAGATATAATGGCAGTTTTAGTACCAAAGAAATCTGATATACGTGCTTTAAATCGTTCAATTTTAAGATTTAACCAATATGTTGCATATTCCAACTCGGGAATAGAATAGTGATCGAGTTGTTCAACATTCTTCTCATCGTGATTGATTTCTATTTGAAAGTCGTTTAATACTTCCTTTCGCATATTAAAGAAGAATTTCATATCAGCGACTATAGGTGTTGATAAGCATATAATTCCAAAGATATGATTCATTATAAGTAGCAATAAAGCGTAAATTTCTACGCTCTTTTTATCAATATTAAAAGTTAAGCATAGAATAATTAGTGCCCCCAACAGCAGAAGACATAGAAGGCATCCAAGCAAAGAGTAATTTTTTATTTTTATTGAGGTTTTTTTCTTGGATTTTATCAACGCAAATGGAGTGTGTGATTCCATTTTACTAAGAATGCTAACTATCTGATTAACTCTATTCATTTTGTTCTCGCACGTCTAAATTTAAATGTTATTGATCTAGTCAATCTATTTTCGTGATTTAAATCAGAACACAATACATAATTAACAGTAGCGATTTTTTAATATTTGAAGATTTAAAATCATTTAAATTCTTCTATTATTTTTTGATTGTAGTCTTCTAAGTATTTTTGTAATTCATTTCTGTCAATCAAACGTACTTTTGCTGATTCAGCAAGTTCTTTAGCCGAATTAGTGAAATATGAATTTGTAATAACCATTGCTTCGTCACATGAGTAAAATGCTTTAGCGGAGATAGCTTGTTGTACTGCTGAATTACCAACTGAGCCAGAGTAGTTTTTTGCCTGGATAACAATATTTTTGTCAAAGCGAGTGACAAATAGATCTGCACCTTGATCTTGGGTTCTCTTGGTTTCTTTAACATCATACCCAAGAGTCTGGAAAATTTTGACTAAGAAGTCTTCAAATTCAAAACCATTCATTGAGTCCACTGAGTACATATTAACATATTTATCGGGATTGAAGTGCTCAAGGCGTGTAGCCAATCTTTCGACTAAAATGTCAAAGTATATAGTTTCACAGATTGATATATATTTTCTAACATTATCAATCGACATTAATGGTGTGCCTGGAGTGTTTTGAGCATTCTCATTGAAATCTAATGCAGGGAAGGTTATTTTATTGTTCCAGACAAAATATAGAAATAAAGATAGATCCGCTCTAAAGGTTGTTCCTGCTTCTTCAATCCATGATTTTAAAGATTCTGTGAGTGTAGGTTTGATATGCCTTTTGATCTCATTCGAAAATCCACTATATAAAGCGTTGAATGATGTGGTAAGTAAAAGCTTGTCCAAAAGCATTGGCAGCTCTTCTAACTCATCAAAGCCCTTCCGAACAAGTACTTCGCGAAACAAAACAAAATCAGAGTAGGTACTTTTATCTTCAGTCAGATTATTCTCTGACCGCTTATCATGTGAAAATTTTGTCGTGTAGATGAAATTGGTGAAGTAAGGATCCTTAAATGTTGCATATTTATCTAGGACATTTTGCAGGAGACTATTGAGTTGGGATTGCTCTTTCTTTTTTCCGAATAAGTCTTTTATGATTCCTTTTGACTGATATTGAAACTCTGGATAAAAAGAGGGATTAAGAGGAATCATTTGTTCTGAGGTGATAGGGGGAGGCGTTTTTGTGCCCCATGAATTCGTTGCAGTTGGTACTCCGCCAGAACACCAGGGACAAATAATTTCGAAAGATGTCTTGCTGCATGAGTAACACTGATAAATCATTAGGCTATTTCCTTTTGAAATTATTAGGCTTAGTCACGGTCTTTGGATCTTAAGGTTTAGTGGCTACTCTTTTAGTTGAGTATAATAGTAGATGCAAATACTTTTCATACTTTCACATCATGGTAATGATTTACTGAATCATTTTCCAATCCTGATGAAAAGCTATAGTTGCCACTTGCTGATTGTTCAACATGCCTACCCCACCAAGCCATCATATCTCTTCGTTGTTCGAGATACTGAGAACGGTTATAAGCTCTCCTGACCTCATTGGTATCAATGTGAGCCAGTGCTGCTTCAATGACGTCAGGTTGAAATCCCTTCTCGTTGAGAACAGTTGAGGCTATGGATCTCATACCATGCGCAACCAGGATATCTTTGAAGCCCATACGTTTCAGCGCCATGTTTGCCGTCTGACTGTTCATTGGTTCCAGGGGATTGCGGTAACCGGGAAAAACGTATGATCTGTGCTGGCTGATTGGCTTCATAACTTCTAGCACAGCAAGTGCCTGTTCAGACAGCGGTACAATATGCATACGTTTCATTTTCATGCGCCCGGCAGGAATGTGCCATTCCTTTGTCTCGAAGTTGATCTCATCCCAGCGTGTCATCGCCGCTTCTGCCGGTCGTGTCATTGTAAGGAGCTGCCATTCGATGAGACAGCGCGTCTGTTTGCCAATACTCGCAAAGGCGAGATTCTTCATAAGCAGAGGTAGCTGTTCAGGTAAGAGGGCGGGGCGGTGTTTTACTTTCGGCTTATGGAACGTCTTACCGATTTTTGCCGCTGGGTTTGAAGTGACTAAGCCAGAATTCAAAGCGTAATCCATAACCTCATTGATACGCTGACTCAACCTTTTAACCGTTTCGAGTTTGCCTGCCGCATGAGTTGGGCTAAGGGATCCAATGAACTGTTGGGCTGTAATGCTGGAAATAGGCATGGAGCCAATATGTGGGAACACATATTTACTCATTGAACGCCAGATATCGTTAAGAGTGTGAGTTGTTAATCCTGCTGCCTCTTTGGTCTTAAATCACTCAGCTGCAACTTTTTCAAACGTACTTTCACTCACACTCTTCTGACGAAGTTGCTCTGCTTTTTTGTGCTCTTGAGGGTCGACGTCTTTGCTGAGAAGAGCGCGGGCTGATTCACGATTTTGGCGGGCTTCAGAAAGCGAAACGGAAGGGTATGAACCAAAGCTGATCATGGCCCGTTTACGAGTAAAGGGTTTGTAATAACGAAACCGCCAGAGTTTTGAGCCTCCGGGAGTTACCTGCAGTTCCAGACCGTCCCCGTCATAAAGAACCAATGCTTGTTCAGCAGCTTTGGCGTTCTTCACTTCGGTATTGTTTAAGGGTTTGGTCTGTCTTGCCATGAGCAGTCTCCATTCTGTTCCTCGGAAGGCTTAGGCATATCAAAAGGCAGTCTTAGAAACGTATGCCCATGAGTATGCCTAAATCAGGTGGATTCCACTGTATCAATCAGGATTTCACTAGACAACAGAAAAACAGCAGATTTCAACAACCTACTGTTTAAACTGTTTTTTATGGTTCTCTCTGGACTTCACCAGACAAAACGTTGGGAGAATTTGGTCGGCACGAGAGGATTTGAACCTCCGACCCCGGACACCCCATGACCGTGCGCTACCAGGCTGCGCTACGTGCCGAACACTGGAGGATTAGTCTACTGGTTATCACCATTAATGCAAGACACCTGCCGACTATTTGCCTGATTATTAATCAGTTAGCGATAAACCGCTTCTCTTCTGTTAATACCTGTAACAGCAGCGCCAGTTCTGG
>Ga0308165_1001381_pt1 | contig 34180 bp, 38 predicted proteins | sample PhyWR2_FD_201032 | JGI IMG/M metagenome (GOLD analysis project Ga0308165, IMG submission 201032) | Phyllosphere microbial communities from UC Gill Tract Community Farm, Albany, California, United States - DLSLW.R2 | ecosystem: Host-associated > Plants > Phyllosphere > Unclassified | place: USA...
GTCGTGTGGGATTCGAACCTACGACCAATTGGTTAAAAGACAATTGGTTTTAGTGCTTCAAAGCCCAGGATCGTGTTCGCTACACATGGCTATTCCCGTGGCCTCGCAGCCTCTAATGAACCCACATTAGAGGCTCCAAACCATGATCATTACTGCGGTCGTTTCGACCAAAGGCGGCGTCGGTAAAACCACCATTGAGGCGAACCTCGGCGCATTCTGCGCGGACGCGGGCCTTCGCACCCTCCTAATCGATCTGGATCCCGCCCAGCCTTCGCTTTCCTCGTATTACCAATTGGTCGAGGAAGCTCAGGGCGGCATCTATGACCTGCTCGCGTTCAATATCACCGACTCCCTCAAGATCATCTCCAGCACGACGATTCCTAATCTGTCCCTGGTGATCTCGAACGACGTAAATAACCAATTGAACAGCTTGCTCCTGCAGGCACCGGACGGCAGATTGCGACTGGCCAATCTGATGCCGGCATTCGAAGGCCATTTTGATCTGGTACTGATTGACACCCAAGGTGCCAGATCGGCCATGTTGGAAATGGTAGTTCTCGCGTCTGACTTGGTCATATCCCCTCTTCCACCCAACATGCTCGCCGCACGCGAATTCAGCCGTGGAACCATGCAGATGTTGGATGGCCTCCGTGCATATGGGCGCCTGGGTATGAAAATTCCTCCCGTGCGGATCGCTATTAACAACCTTGATCAAACCACCGACGCGCAGGTGATCGAGCAGTCAGTCCGCGAAATATTCCAAGACAATGAAGAAATCAGCGTTTTGGACAGCATTATTCCTACTGCAGTGGTGTTTCGTAGCGCTGCGTCCCAAGGCGTTCCAGCATACCGCCTGGAATATCGCCAGCCTTCCAACCGCAAATCCCCAGCAGCCCTAGTCGTCATCCGGCAATTGGCCATTGAGCTCTTTCCAGAATGGCGCGACCGCTTCGAGGCCATGACCGAAGAGAAGGTGGCCAAATTGGTGAAGGAGGATCGTTGAGATGGCAAAGCCCTCTATCACCGATGCTCGCAGTATTTCTGCAGACGTCATCCTTGAGATTGGCAAGTACTACAGCGCTCAACAATTACGCAGCTTGCAAGCCAAACTTAGTGGTACCGCTCGTGACATCCATTCCCTGACAAGTGGTACGCATCTACCCGGCCGTATAGGCGCTCACTTGAGCTTTGAACAGCGTCAGCTTTTGCAGGACGCCGCGAAGCTTATTGAGTCAGTAAATTCGAACATACGGCACGCAAAGGAGAAGCGCGGCCGCGACGAAAACGTGGCCAAGCGGCGTCAACAAGCACGAGATGCGGAGGCGAAGCGCCTTGTAGCTGAAACATATCTGGAACCTTTCGTCCCTGACCCAGCAGCTCTGGAACCACTCCTGGAAATTCTTCAAACAGCGCTGACGCTCAACCGCGCAGACGTTTTCAGGAATGATTACTCCCCTGTTGAGTTCAATCTCAGGCTCCGTGATTACCTGTCGCCTGCCCGAACACGAAAGCTCATTGGCTGGACCAGCCCAAATGCGTTCTGGATAAGCACGGTGCTCTCCCTGCGCAATGACGTTGTGCAAGCTATCGAGCAGGAGATTGCTTACGACGATGGTTCCAGCGTCCAGGACCGTCTCAATGTGCTGAAACAGAAGGTTTCGGACTGTCGCGCCAAGGTTTATCTCTCGGCGGATGAAGAGGAAACACTGCGACTTTGGTCAGAGGCGCTCTCCCCTCGTGCCCAGCAGGAAGGGGGTGAGTGATGGATAAGCAAAGAGTTCTTGAAAAAGTTGCTAAATGCTTTGCACTGGCCAACTCCAACGGTGCATCGCCGAATGAAGTAGAAACAGCGCTTCGCCAAGCCCGAAACCTGATGAAGCAGTACAACCTCGAAGCCATCGAGGTTGCGGCTCATACGGTTGATGAAGCGAGCGTTGCCACACATACCCGCCGGGCTCCACAAGATTGGCTTCACCTGCTCGCTCAAACGTGTGCGCGAGCGTTCGATTGCCAACACATTGCCTACTACAACCCTTTACAGGGCTGGTCCTTCAAGTTCCTGGGCAAAGGTATTTCGCCAGAACTCACTGCACACGCGTATTCCGCACTGCTTCACCAATTGGTGGCAGCACGCCGTGAGCATGTAGCCCAACAAAAGCGATGCCAACTGAAAACCAAGCGTCGTCGCGGCGCTCTGTTTGCCGAAGGTTGGATAAACGCCGTGAGTTACAAAGTGGCTGAATTCGCCGGCTCTATGGACAGTGAAACAAGCAAAGCTATCAGCGCTTACTTGGAACACCATCATCCGACGCTGAAAACCTTCGAGATCCGGTTCCTTGAAGCCAAAGGACACGATACAGGATCCATGACCGCAGGTTGGAATCAAGGGCAACACGTTCGACTTCATCACGGGGTAGGGAAAACAACCCACACCGCTCTCAGTTCTGGAGGTGGCCAATGACACGTCAATGTCTGTCCCCTCTGGCTAAGGCTACCTTGGAGCATGCGCGCTGCCGATTGGGTTTGGTGCCGGTTCAAAAGCATCATATTTGGAGCGAGGCTGAGGAGCGCATGCTCATTGCCCGCTATCCCAACGAAACGACCCAGGCCCTGGCCGATGAAATCGGACTCAGCGTCTATCAGGTCTATGCCAAGGCCAAACGCCTTGGCATATCCAAGAGCGCTGAATTCCTAAGCAGCCATCTCTGTGGCCGATTTGATGGTAGCTCAGGCACGGAGCACCGCTTTGCCAAGGGCATGACCCCTTGGAACAAAGGCGTCAAGGGACTCCCCTCAGTCGGCCGCATGGCAACAACACAGTTCAAGGCAGGAAACCGGCCCGAGAACTGGCTCCCCGTTGGCAGTCTGCGCACAACACCAGATGGGTATCTGCAGCGAAAAATCACTGACACCGGTTACCCACCAGTTGACTGGCAAGGCGTGCACATCCTGCTGTGGGAAGAGCATTACGGTCCCGTACCCATCAACCAATGCGTGTGCTTCAAGGACGGTAATAAGGCCCATATCGCTCTCGACAATCTAGAGCTGCTCACACGAGCGGAGCGTATGCGCCGCAACACCATCCATCGCTATCCGGAAGAGCTGAAGTCCGCCATTCGCGCCATCGGCAAACTCATGCGCACCATTCGTGAGGCTGAACATGAAAAACAAGATTGAGGATCTCCGCAATCACCTGTTCGTCACTATTGAAGGCCTGCTCGACCCCGACAAGCCAATGGAACTCGATCGCGCCAAAGCCGTGGCCGAAGTTGCTCAGGTGATGATCAATTCGGCCAAGGTCGAAGTGGGCATGGTCAAAGCTCTGGGTGCAGCTAACGGCAGCGGCTTTCTGCAGATTGGTGAGGAGCCGTTGAAATGAACCACCTTGACCTATCTCCACCCCACTCCGTCGAGGCCGAACAAGGCGTATTAGGCGGGCTGCTGCTCGACAATAACGCCTGGGATCTCGTCGCGGACAAACTCGACTACTCGGATTTTTTTCGGCACGACCATCGGCTGCTCTTCGGGACTATTGCCAGCCTGGCCGACAAAGCCATTCCGTTCGATATCGTGACCGTACATGACGCATTGGAGAATCCCGACGAAGCGGGTGGCCTTGCCTACCTCGGCGAATTAGCCAAAAACACCCCGTCAGTGGCCAACATAGAGCACTACGCATTCATTGTACGTAACCGCTCTCAGCTCAGGCAGCTCATGACCCTGGGCTACCAGTGCTCTCGCGAAGCCACAGATCCGCAGGCCGACGCCACGGAAGTTCAGGAGTCCATCGAGCAGCAACTCTTCGCCTTGGGGGAAGGTAAAAGCGCGTCGGAGTTCGTCAACATCAACAAGTGCCTGACGGCGGTCGTCGAGCAAATCGATGAGCACTTCAATGGTGATGTAGTAGTGACCGGCGTGCCTTCAGGTCTGGACGATCTGGACGAGATGACGTCTGGTTTCCAGGAAGCCGACTTGATCATCCTCGGCGCACGTCCGTCGATGGGTAAAACATCTCTGGCCTTGAACTTTGTGGATACAGCGCTGCAGGCAAAGCCTGATCGTACGGTCCAGGTTTTCAGCATGGAGATGCCCGCTAAAGCGCTGCTCTATCGACTGATGGCTATCCTTGGCCATCTCGACCTTGGCAAGCTGTTGAAGGGCAAGCTCGATGACGAAGACTGGCCAAAACTGACCTCTGCAGTTTCGCGCATCAATAGCTACGGTGAACGATTGGTCATCGACGACTCATCAGGTCTTACACCTGGTGCGATCAGGACCAAATCCCGCCGTGCGGCTCGCCGATTCGGCCACCCGAGCCTGATCCTTATTGATTATATGCAGCTCATGCGCTGCCCAGGTCAAGAAAACCGGGCGAATGAAATCAGCGCTATCTCCCAAGCACTTAAAGCGCTGGCCAAAGAGATGAACTGCCCTGTAGTCGCCCTTTCTCAGCTCAATCGGGAACTGGAACGCCGCCCAAACAAGCGCCCAATCAACGCCGATTTGCGTGATAGCGGCGCTATCGAACAGGACGCGGACCTGATCATGTTCGTGTACCGCGACGAGAAGTATCACCCGGAGACCGAACACAAAGGCATTGCAGAAATCATCATCGGCAAGGCTCGTAATGGCCCTACCGGAACGGTGCGCACGGCGTTCATCCCACACCAGACCCGCTTTGCAAACCTCAGCGCCAATAGTGGCTGGCAAGGAGCCCATGCATGACCATCTTAAATGAATTGTCAAAAGAGTCTCTTGCCATACATTTGCACGAGGCCATTACGCAATGCCTTACGGAGGAACCCAGCCCATCTGCATGGATTGTGAATGGAGCTGTTCTAGTCGACTCAGCCAGCCTGAGCGCACCCATCAGCATCGCACTGAACCAACTGCCACGCCGGTGCATCCCGAACGACTTAGCCGAGGTCCTTGTACAGCTGAGATTGGTTCAGCGCCCGCAGAGTTACGTCCTTCGGTACGACTCGAAGTTCGGCGGTAGAGCACGCTGGCGTTCATTATTGCAGCTCGCAAAAGGCGAACTGCCCGACAACATACTTCATGGCGCTCTTTCCTGGTTCTGCCATGAAGTCGAAGAACATCCTTTCATGGAACTGGGAATCCCCGGGGATACACACGCCATACGTCCTCCGGCGAATCCCTGGCGTCTAGCTCTGTTACTTCCCGATCCCACCACGCTTGTTTCGCATCATCGGCCTTCACCAATCCTGCCAGTTCCTCATGCAGTGATAGCCACTTATCACGAGGACTCATCAGCCGGATTAGGTCAGGAAACCAGGAGTGTCCAAGAATGAGCGCGTACTCAATGGCGTCCACCTTTTCTCAGGTCGCACCAATCACTCACTGGTGTCGCCAATGTGACAGCCACCACCCGATGCATCGCGTAAGCCACGCCTTCCCCTGCCCGACCAATGCGCGGGGGAAGAAGGAGGTATGGGTGTGCCCCAGTTGCAACAGCTACGACATCGAGGAGCTTCTGGAGGTGTCAGATGCAAAGTAACGCCTCCCTTTTCCCAAGCATTCATGCCGGTGCCGGGTTCGAAGCCTCGGCCGTGGTTCACGCTCATAAAACGGGGATCAACCCCGTTGAACTGGACGCTCTTGCTCAGGCTATCGGTCGCCTTGCTCGTGACCACAGCACAGTAGTCCCGTTGAGTATGCGAGGCGATCTTCTGGAGTTTCAGAAGCTCGGTTACATCGCGGTATCCGAAACAGCAAGTTCAACACTCACCATCGAACTGCTCTGCGCAGGTGCGTTGCTCTCAAGCTACTTCCGGTCGGTTTGGGTTCCCCGTCACCTGCAAAGCTGCTCGTTGAAAGTGGCTGTGATGTCCCACCTGCGGCATCCAGAGCCAGTTCAACATTGCAGCGTCGTGTTCCGCGTGCCAGGCGCACGTGAAGCAACACGTCAATTTCTACATGAGCTGGGTACCAAGTTTCCTGGTGATCAGGCTGAAATCATTGCGATCCAGGCCGGCAACGTTCTGGCAGACAAGGATGTTGATCAATGAACGCCTGCCGTTTACGTGGACAGCACGAGAACCTTCGCCACTTGGTGGAGTTTGCTGAGGCTAACGGCTGGACCGTCTCTCGAACTCACGGTGGCCACATCAAGTTCACAAAAGCTGGGCTTGGGTCCATTTACACCTCGTCGACCTCAAGCGATCACCGCTCAGGCCTCAACGCTAAGGCCCGACTTCGTCGCGCTGATCGGACTCAATCTCAACGTACTCAGGATGCCATCTAATGCCTATTCGTCATTGCATCGTTCACTTGATCGACAAGAAGCCCGACGGCACACCCTCGGTCTTGCATGCCAGCCAACACGAATTGGCCAACTCGCAAGCCCTTGAAAATATGCTGTCCGACTTCAACGAAGCCTACAACGCCAAACAGGGCAAGGCATGGGGCTTCTTCCATACAGAGTCCGGCGCATACCCTTTCAGTGGCTGGCTGAAGATGTACTTCGACGGTAACCAGGACTTCACGCAGTTTAGCCTGGAGGCAGTCGAGCACCTGCAACGATTGATGGAGGAGTCAAATCTGTCCACGGGTGGCCACGTGCTATTCGCGCACTATCAGCAAGGCATGACCGATTATCTGGCGATCGCCCTGCTGCACCACATAGAAGGCGTGACGGTAACGGACGATTTGGACGTATCCCCATCGCGTCACCTCGACCTTGGCCAACTACACCTGGCAGCGCGTATCAACGTGTCCGAGTGGCAGAACAACAAGCAATCCAAGCAGTACATATCCTTTATCAAGGGCAAGAGCGGCAAGAAGTTTTCGGAGTACTTCCGCGACTTCATCGGCTGTCAGGAAGGCGTCGACGGCCCGGGCGAGACCCGCACCCTGCTCAAGGCCTTCAGTGACTTCGTTGAAAGCGAAGACCTGCCGGACGAATCCGCACGCGAGAAAACCAAGACCCTGGTGGACTATGCCAGCAGCCAGGCCAAGCTCGGCGAGCCCATGGGCCTGGAAGAACTGTCGAGCTTGATCGATGAAGATCGGCCTAATGCGTTTTACGACCATATCCGCAACAAGGACTACGACTTGTCGCGGGAAATCCCGGCGGACAAGTGCACCCTCAACCAGTTCCGCCGCTTCACCGGCCGCGCCGAGGGCTTATCCATCAGTTTCGAAGCGCACCTGCTAGGCGACAAGATCGAGTACGACGAGGCTTCAAGCACGCTGACCATCAAAGGTTTGCCTACCCAACTCAGTGATCAGTTGAAACGTCGCTGAACATACACCTGCCCGATAAGTAATGGAGAACGCTATGAGCAATGAAACCAAACGTCAGCTCGAAGAAAAATTCGTAGTCCGCCTTCCGGACGGAATGCGCGAGCGAATCGCACTGCAGGCACGTGAAAACACCCGGTCAATGAACTCGGAAATCGTTCACCGCCTGGAAGCGACCGCGGGGCTTCAAGCCGCTTTGGATCGAGCCCACAAGATCATCGACCAACTGTTGGCTGCAGCTCCGGCCAATGAGCAAGCTGGGGCAAGAGTATGAAACAGTCATTGGCCCAGACCATGAAAGAAAAACTGCAGCTTCCTGGCTTTGAATCCAAGTCGCCAGCTGCCGCTCGCTTAAGCGACCCCATCGTCGACACACCGATGTTGCTGACATTGGATGAGACGCTGCCGTATGACGAAAACCCACGGACGACGCGCAACCCAAAATACGACGACATCAAGGAGTCGATCCGTCAGCGCGGCCTGGATACGCCACCGCCCGTAACCCGTAAGCCTGGTGAGGAGAAGTTCCGGATCAGGAACGGCGGCAACACTCGTCTCGCGATTCTCAATGAATTGTATCGTGAGACTGGGGACGAGAAATTCTTCAGGTTCCACTGCCTGTTTCGTCCATGGGATGCAGTCCGGGGGGAGATTATCTCTCTCACCGGGCACTTGGCCGAAAACGATCTGCAGGGGCAGCTTCTGTTCATCGAGCGGGCAATCGGTGTCGATAAGGCGAGAGCGCTCTATGAGAACGAGGTTGGGGAGCCTATCTCGCTGCGTGAGCTTTCGCGGCGGCTAGGTGACGACGGATATCCAATTTCGGCATCACACTTGAGCCGCATGCTGGATGCAATCCGTTATTTGTTACCTACGATTCCTGGTGTGCTGTACTCCGGACTCGGAGTAGACCGGATCATAAAGCTACTATCGCTGCGCAAGACAGCTTTTCAATGCTGGGAGCGAAATTACCAGCAGCAAGAAAAGGAGTTGCCTCTTGAATTCGAGACAGTCTTCCAAGATGTTCTGTCCCAGTTTGAGGGCGATGCCGAAGAGTTTCTGTTTCAGCGGTTTCAGGACGAGTTGATTGCGCAACTGCAAAAGCCACTGAATCTCGGGTACGAGAAAATTCTGCTGGAGATTACCCAGAATCAGGACCAATTGCGCAGATCCACACCAATACTCGAACTGCCTCAACCCAGCATAACCTTCGGCGGTGTTGCGCAGGGAGTTAGCTCGACCGAGACCGGTAACAATCCCCCTCAAAACCTGGCACAACAATCGCCCGCCCCCCAAACCGGGGGGGCGATTCAAACGAGCACTACACAACAACAAAGCAAAGAGCCCCACAAGCCGCAGCTCACGCCTCCGCCCTTGGAACAAATGAGTCCGGAGGAACAGAAGAGCCGGCTAGACGGGCACGTTGCGAGCCCGGTGAAAACATCTGCCCGGGTCGAAAAGATGAAGCGCGAAGTCGCAGCACTTGACGGGGAAATACTGCCTGACTTTGCTGCCAATGCTTTGGTGGCCATCCCGGTCCAAGCCGGTGGGCTGAATCCCATTTCTGACCTCTGGTACATCGAACGCGAGATCGATAATCCCATCACCCTGCGTCAGCATATTGCTCAGTTGGCACGGGAAGTGGCGAGTACAGTCAATGCACCTGGGGAATTCCTGGACGTGGACGGCGGTGTGGGCTTCAGCTATCGCCACCCGAGTGAAGACATAGAAGTCACTGCCACAGCTCATCACACCTTGACTCTGCTTCAGTCGTTAAGCGGATCGACCGCCATCGCGTTGAAGATGATTCAGCAACAGCCTGAACTACAGGTCGACGCGCTTACCGACTTCGAGTTTGCAGCGGGGCTCGGCCAGATCCTATTGGGTCAACCCTATGCCAAGGATCAATCTCCAGATAACACGAATCGTCTGAGCGATGGCGCGCTGGTGAAGCTCTTTCGAATTATTCGTCTCGCAAGACGTTTGATCGACTTAGAAATCAAGTCAATGGCCAACAACAATCCGAGTTCACCTAGCTGATTGGGTCGATGGCAGGGAGAGTGTCGTATGTCCAAAACACCTATCAATGAAGCCATCCTGTCTCAGGTGCTGCACTACATGCGCAACGGTCAACTCCGTCGCTGCATAGAGATGGGATTGGAGCCCGAAATTTTGGCCCAGCTTCAACAACCTTCAGCGCTTAGCTTGCTGCTTAACACTCCCGTTTCATGGTGCAGCGTCACGATTGACGGGGACATCATTAAGAAGCTGCTGACCGGGGCACAACGTTCTGACGAAGAAGTGCGCATGATTGAACGTGCGCTCCGACTGGGCGCTACGACGCAGATGCTGCAACAATTCTTTGGCTTGTCCCCCCAAGACGTTGCCCTTCAACGCCTGGTGATAGGCGTAACAGCACGCCGTGGCAGGTGGCGAGAGTTCAGCGAAGAGATGGATGCTCAGCTTTGGTACCGCTGGACCCACCTGATGAAAGAGCATCAGGTTGAGCTGGATGACAGCCTGGCGTTGCTGGACGTGGCCATGCTGGTGGCAGAAGAACTCAATGCCCCACAGGGCGCAGACTCAGCTGAAGGCACGGAAAACCTCAGCTTAGCGATTATTTGGCATCGCGTTCAGTCCTGGATCAGAGAGGGTCTTTATCCGCCTTCGCATCCTAGCGCTGGATTCACAAAAGGTTTGAAGCTGGTGTCAGCGGCCAACCAACAGTTGGCCATACCGGCAGTAACACTGGGGCAAGGTGACAACGATCTATGAAGTTGTCCCGGCTCCCCTTCTCGACACTTCTGGACTCTGCATCAGGGCATCTTGAGGCTCATCTACGTCAGAAAAAAGAGTCGATGCCACCGGGGATTGAGGGCTCAGCGCCCTACTCCGGCATTATTTTCAGCGGTAACCCTCATGAGACAGTTCCTCGTCGATTGCTTCTGGATGATCGATTGTCTCCGCTTGAGCGAAATGCCTGGCAGGTATTCCGCCTACTGATTAATGACGACGGCCTGACGGCGTTCCCCACCTATGAGCAGCTACGGCCATACCTGGGCATGCTACCCGGCAGACCGGCGTCCCGTGAAACGGTATCAAAAGCCTTGGTCACCCTTCGCCTGACTCGCTGGCTCAGCCTCGGTCGTCGCGTGCGTAATGACCTCAGTGGTCAGGTTCAAGGCAACGTCTACCTCCTTCACGATGAACCTGTAACGCCCGGTGAAGCGCTGGAGTTCGACAAAGACTATCTGCAGTTACTCGCTCAATCGATGGAGCATCAGACCAAGGCGATTCGTGAAGTCGCTGAAATAGCCTGGAAGGAGTTCGCCGCAGATCCGGAGGTTGGTCAGCGATTACCAACTCGGATGAACATCATCGAAGCTCGCTTGAACAGCCAGTCATGGGTTCAGCAAACAGCCCTTGAGCCTTTGACTCCGCCAGAGTTCGGTACCCGAGCTCTGCAAAATATACCTGCCTCCACCCTGAGTTCGGAATCCGAACTCAGTGAATCCAACGATAAGCGAATCGCTTTTGAGCTGAGTTCGGATTCCGAACTCAGCCGTAACTCACTGAGTTCGGACTCAGTTCGGAATCCGAACTCATATAGTACGTATACAGATACAAACAAAGGTGTTTGTAAAAGCTCTGTACATGTACCGCCCGCGTCAGATGACACGGCTGCAGATTTCCTGGATGCCCTGCACCGGCTACCCACGGATCAGAAACAGAGTGCCCTGGTGGCGTTGCAGAAAGTCCCTCCAGAGGTGAAACCAGCGCTCATCAAACAATGGGTGCACCGTTGTGACGCGGGGAGCGTACGAAACCCTTTTGGGTATCTGATGACGCTTGTCACCACGGCGGTACGAGGTGATTTCAACAGCAATTGGAAACCAGATGACAAGCCACGTCTCGGCCAAGTGAACACAGGAGGTCCGTCAACAAGCTCAAGCAACGTGGAGGTTGCTCAACCACTAAAAGCGATCGTGACTCCACGCAAGCCAGAATCCGTACAGACTGCCAATAAAACACTTAGCGAGATGCTGCATCTGCTAAAGCCTAACCGGAGTGCAAACACATGACTCAGGGTGAACGTACCAATCAATCACCCAGGGAGGGCCACACCACTACACCCGTTACAGACATCTTTGACGGCAGCGGGCTGGGTGTTGTGGTCCACAACACCCAGCCAGAAACGGACATCGGTGATCGCAGCCACTCAAGTGTTGTGGCCCACAACACCCAGCCAGGAACGGACATCGGTAGTCGCAGCCACTCAAGTGTTGTGGCCCACAACACCCAGCCAGGAACGGACATCGGTAGTCGCAGCTACTCAAGTATTGTGGCCCACAACACCCAGCCAGGAACGGACATCGGTAGTCGCAGCCACTCAAGTGTTGTGGCCCACAACACCCAGCCAGGAACGGACATCGGTAGTCGCAGCCACTCAAGTGTTGTGGCCCACAACACCCAGCCAGGAACGGACATCGGTAGTCGCAGCCACTCAAGTGTTGTGGCCCACAACACCCAGCCAGGAAAGGATATCGGTGGCTGCGGCCATTCAGAGGTTTTGGCCCTCCTTCTATATATAGACGCCTCAACAAATCCCCTTCCGTCTGACTATGGATTTATTGCTGCGTCCGTAGCAGCCCAATTGCAGCATGGCCATGTCAATCCTCTTTCCAAGGAATAACTGCACCATGGCTGACAATTACCGGCTCAATATTGGCTCACTACGCAGCGAAGTGAAGCTCACCCTTCACACCCATCATGCTGCACGGATCTGGATGGGACGCCCAAAAAACGATGTCAAGGTTGGCATCATCGGATTGTCGGGCTTCTGCACTGTTGTCAATCGCATGTCACGTGGCGCCCAGCAGGATGATCCGTATTCAGATTGGTGGATGATCCAGCTTGAAGAGAAGATCCGCGATTCTAAGGAGGCACTCAAAACCATCGAAGATCGTCTCGACACGGCCATGGCTTCCCTTCCCCCGGCCATCAGCATCAGCGAGAACCTGTCCATCCAGCCTGTCAGCCTCCCTCTATACATCGCCAATCCACTTGGCTTCCAAGCCGTATACCTGTTGACTAGCTACGACGAAATCGTCAGGCGCATTTTGCTGGCCCAGCACGTCGGTCTCGTCGGTCGTCATGACATGGAAACCTGGATCGATGAAGGCGCAGCCGTACTGCGCAGACTTTTTGGTCTGGCCCAGATCTACAAATACTCCGGCGCTGCACGCGATGACTTTGCCGCCAACAATGCCAAGGCTGAAGCAGCCCGCAAAATGTACGAGCGCTACGGTGAACTGCCGCAGGACATCCTGGAAGGCACCCGCCGCTCCAACTTTGCTCCCCCCATCATTCGCGGCCAACAGCAGTCCGAGGTGAATGATCACTTTGATGATGCCGAGGAAGGCTGATGGTCATGGGCCAGACGTCCTCAGAAGACGGCGTGCTGCAACAGACCGCCTTCCGACCACTGCAACAGGATGCCTTCCAACGACTGCCACAGGCTGCCTCACTAAAAGGCCTTTTAAAGCCTTTTAAAGGTAAGGGGGAGCTGAGCCAATTTGCCGATCTATGCCGGGTTCAAGAATCGGAACTGAAAGCACTTGCCCAGGAAGTGCTGAGCCAGGCTCGCCGGTATCCATTCACCCTTGTGCCAGTTCGACTGACCGAACAGAACACCCAGGCCGGAACCCAATTTCTGAGATGGCAGCAGGTGACGGACCGCCGAATGGGCGTCGGTGTTTGGGCAGACATGATGGGCTCATCCAGAACACCAGAAACCATGCTGCAGGACTTGTACGCAATGGAACTGCAGCGCATCACGCTGAATATGCAAATGAGCTTGATGCACTCAATTGCCAAACAGGCCGCCGAGTGCGCCGAAAAAATGGGCCAGGCAGAGGCCGTGTACACCGCTCGACTGCAGCAGCTCACCAATCAAACGCAACATCCATAACGTCGGAGAACACTCATGTCCACACCCGTACAAGGCTGGGAAGGCAATATCGGTTCCACGCCGGAATTCAAAGAATTCCCTAACGGCAACAAAGATCCACGGAGGCTCATGCGGGTCAACGTCTACTTCGACAATTCGATTCCGGACGGTAAAGGCGGGTTCGAAGATCGCGGGGGCTTCTGGGCGAACGTCGAGTGGTGGCACAAAGATGCTGAACACTACTCGCACCTGTTTCAGAAGGGCATGCGCGTGATCGTTTCCGGCCGAGCCGTAATGGATCGCTGGGAAAAAGACGGTGAGGAAAATGCGGCTCTGAAGGTTCAAGCCTCGCGGGTCGCCATCTTGCCGCACAGGATTGCGAGCGTGACCCTGTCACCGTCGCAGAGCCAAGGCAGCACGTCACGTGATCAATCCAGTCCGCAACCTGCCCCTGATTTCGACGACTACCCGGACCCCGACCGTCAATTCTGATTGCAGGGGCTTAATTTTGGCCCCCCAATCGTGAAGCTCGTGGTGGAGGGAAAAACATCAACGTCTTTCCCTCCCCAATCGTGAAGCCTTAAGGTGTGTGACAATGCGGGACGATGATGAGGTGAGGTGTCCAGATGGCTGGCTTCTGGTAGCAGCGGATCACCCCACGTTGGGACGGCTGTACTGGCGGTACTGTGATGAGAGCGACGTCAACGCAGCAGACTTCTACGGTGTAACCGATAACATTCGACTCGCCTCCTGGATAAAGGCTGGTTGGCGTGATAAAGACGTCTGGGCTGATGACTACAGTGACATGAGCTCATTCGTCGCACGAAGATTCATACAAGAGCTTTTGAACCCTGATCGCTACGACACCAACTATTTCGAACTTTTCAACTGGGATGATGAGTCTGAGGATCTTGAGCTTCATGGCGATTTACACGATTTTCAACGACGAAGTGGTCAGTCCGTCGAGTTTTTCGTGCATTGGCTAAGGGCCGCCAATTGGTTCGACATCCCGGCACCTGGCTGCAACACACTCCCGTAAAAAAATCGCGCCAAGCGCGGATCTGCTGGAATATGAATCTGAGCATCGTGGAGCAACCGGCGTGGGGTGATAACGCTTTCTTCCCTAAAGCCTTTGACAGGCGACGGTGCAACAATCCTCACCTAACGGTCTTAGACACTGGTGCGGCCGCTGCGCGGAAAGGGCTACGGGTGTATGACTGCCCTTACCAACACCCCGCTATGCGTGCGTCAGGGCTAAAGGGCTTTGCCCAGGCACAGCAGCTATCGCTGGACCTATAGCCGCATAATGCCCTCCCCCACGCATTGACCATTTCCTATTGTAGCCCTACCCGCCTGACGCAACAGTCCCGCTCTGATTATCTGAGAGGGACACACCGTGAAGCTATTGATCATCGAGGCACCTGGTAAGCTGAAAAAGCTCCAGCCAATGATGAAGAAGCTACGCCCAGGCGAAGACTGGCAGGTGGTTGCCAGTGGTGGGCACATCCGCGACCTGCCGGCCAAAGGTCAGGACGACAGCATGATCACCACCGGAGTACGTAAAAACTACACACCGGTGTACGAGATCCTGGATAAGAGCGCCAGGGCCGTCAAAACGATCAAGGCCGCAGCGAAACAGGCCAGTGAAATTTACCTCGCAACCGACCCTGATCGTGAAGGTGAAAGCATCAGTTGGCACATCCAGCAGGTACTGGCGGTCAAAAACTACAAACGTATTACCTTCAACGAGATCACTCTCAAGCGCGTTGAAGAGGCACTGGCCAATCCACGACAAATCGATCTGAACAGGGTTGCCTCACAGGAATGCCGGCGTGTTCTGGATCGCTTGGTGGGTTACCTGGTGACCCAAGAGTTGCGGCGCCTGATGGGTAAACCTACTTCTGCTGGCCGCGTTCAATCACCCGCGGTGTTTCTCGTGGTATTGCGCGAACGCGAGATCCGCAACTTTCAGGTGATCAATCACTTTGGCGTGCGTCTGTTCTTTGCCGATGTAAGTCGGGGCACCACTTGGTATGCCGAGTGGCAACCGGTACCGGATTTCGCAAGCAAGGACTTCCCCTACGTTCAGGACACCAACCTGGCACAAATGGTCGCCGGCACACGCAACGTCGTTGTAGAGTCCTGCGAGGATTGGAAGGCCGAACGTCACCCTCCCGCACCATTCATCTCGTCGACCCTTCAACAAGCTGCCAGCAACGCCTTGAAATGGGATCCGGACAAGACTATGCAGATTGCCCAGCGCTTGTACGAGCAAGGCGTGATCACTTATCACCGGACGGACAACCCCAATGTTCCGGATGAAGCCATGGCGGATATTCGAACCGTAGCCAACGCCCTTGGCATGAAAGCCGTAGATGAACGGCGCACGTTCAAAGCGGCCGAAGGCGCGCAGGAAGGCCACCCTGCCATCACACCGACCTATTGGTCCGAACGATCCGCCGGCGAAAACGATGACGAACTGGCCCTGTACAGGCTGATCTGGGTTCGGGCATTGGCCAGCCAGCTCGAAGCCGCCATCTACGACGTGCGCACTGCGAAACTGCTCGCCGTTGGTCCTGGCGGTAAAGCGCTGCGCTTCACTGCATCGGGAAAAACACTCTGTCATCCGGGATGGATGAAGGTGCTCAAGGGCGATGATACGGATGAGGAGGAAGACGCAGAAGCAGACAACCCTGTTCCAGCGCTCACTCCAAAACAGATTCTTTCAGTCCACAGCGGCGAACTGCTGAAGAAGAAAACTCAACCACCGTCACGCTACACCAAGGCCAGCCTGATCAAAGAAATGGAACGGCGCGGTATCGGTCGTCCCAGTACGTTCGCCTCGATCTTGAAGAACATCACCAGCAAAGGACTGATCGAGGAAAAAAGCCGTAAGTTGGTACCGGCCTCGCTGGGTGAAGAAACGATCGCAAAGCTCGAAGGGTTCTTCAGTTTCGTGGAGCTGGATTTTACGCGGGAGTTGGAGCGCGATTTGGACAAAATCGCCCAGGGCCAAGACACCTACGGCGCCGTCGTTGCACGTCTGCATAAGCGCCTGGAAGAGGAACTGTCACAGCAACGTGGGATGCCTAGCGTCCCCATGGTATCAAGTCCCCGAACGGCACCGGCGAGTAAGACTTACAGTTGCCCTAAATGCAATCAACCTCTCGCAAGGCGGCAGAAAAAAGGGGACGGCGGGTATGACTTCTGGGGTTGTACCGGATTCAGATCCAATGGCTGCAAAGTCAGCTTTCCCTCACTGAATGGCAAACCAGACCTCGATAAACCCAGAGGGGTTTAACCCTTACTACCGAGAGCATAATTCACTGCTAAAGGCGTTATGCATTAACGCTGGAACGTACCTCCTCCGTACCTGACATTCCTCTGCGAATTGCGGAGGAGGTCATGGGTGAGCGAACAGAATAGACAATCGGTGTTGGGACTGCGCATCTTAGCGCCGAAGCTGGAAAAGTTCTCAGATCGCCAGATTGAAGTGGCCCAGACTTGGGCTTTGCACTTTCAGATCTCACCTTCCCTCCTGACCTCGTTCACCGAGCATTACCTCAACTCTATTATCCACTCCCGCTGCTGGTGTGTGGCATGGGACAGTACCAATGCTCAAACGCGCCAGGTTCTGGCCAGGATCGGCAACCAGCTTCAGTACTTCGACGGCCAGCAATTAATGGCCTGCAAGATCGTAACTAAAGATCGCGTACATAAAAAAAAGCCGTCCGTCCAGGTAGCCCAGCAGCTGCTGCTGAGATTTAAGGGGCGTTGGTTTGCTGATGTGCTTCTGACGTCGTTTTGCAAGTCTGCACGAGCGGCAGCAGTTGCGCTCGCGGTTGAGGATCTGGGTAGTTTTATTCGCAAAGGCTCGGATGCGTCGGTAAGCAACAATCGTTACTTCAACCCGCGCACGCAGTTTTACTTGAAACAGATCGGCAGCACGCTGAAGCAGTATTGCCAGTGCCTGGACCAGGAACTTCTATTCGCTATTCGTTCAGCGCAGTGCCCTTCCCCAAAGCTCTATAACTGGCTGGCTCAAGGGGACCGCGTATGTCGACTACAAGCCCTCAAGGCTCAACCGGTGCTAATCCCTCTCTTAGTTTTGGCCAACCAATGGCCTTGGCCATGGGACGAAGAGCAAAAGATTTTCCTGGAAAGCCCATGGGATGAACTTCAAGAGTTTCGACCTATCTTGCGCGACGACGACTACTGCGTGGAATCCAGGGAATGCCTAGTGGGCCGTATCACGGACGCTGGCCTCCCCCTGATCGACATCTTGGCATGGCTCTTACAAGCTCCAAGAACATCAGTTCGGTACTTGGGCCAACAACGCGTTTTTGATACCGGCAGCGCATTGACACGAATAAACCGTGAAGGTCCGGAAACTCCGTGGCATCGATTGCTGCTTGGAGCATCAATGGGCAACCGGCGCCCATCGACTAAGACGCACTGGAAAACCTTTTTTGCATTGCTGGATAAGATTCCCTATCAACTTTCGGAGCAGACAAAAGACTGGAGCAGGTTTTTCTCAGGATGCCCGACAGAGTGGTCCAACCCTGATTGGCCTCAAATTGCTGATAAGCTACAAGATCTGAATGATGTTTTTAATAGCATTGATGAAAGCGACGGATCCGATGCCCGTGACGCACTGCAAAAACTCAAAAGCTTCATTGCTACCGCTACTTATCACCAGATCGCCAGCTTGGTGGATGGCTTTCACCTGGCATTGACAGACATACGTGAAGCTCTTGATGCCGCAGATCCCCAAACAAAAGCAGACTCTTTAAGGCCCTGGAGTACGCTGCTTAATTCGAACGACACACTTCTCGTAAGCCCGAATGGGCTGCAAATTGTCGAGCTGAAATGCCCAGCGGACCTTGATGCAGAACATCGAGCGCTAGGCCATTGCATTGATGGTTACGACTACAGCGCTTATCGAGGCAACTGCCGTCTTTTTTCAGTACGCGAAAACGGGCAATCATTGGCCTCTGCCGAAATCCAAATGGATGAGAGTGCCTGGGGCAAGACACCAGCAAAATTGACTCCTAAACACTTGGTCACGATACAGCTGAGAGGGCTCCGCAATCGCACCCCTAGGTCGGGCTCAAGGGTTGACCGGGCTTACCAATGGTTTTGGGCAAAAATCAAATCGGGTGAACTCCAGATCAACCTGGAATGGCCCGACCACACACTATCCATGCCTCGCTATACCAATCGAAACCGGAAAAAGCTACACGCTCAAGCGTGCACAGAATGGATCAACCAGCGTCTGAGCAGAACATGAGCCGTCCGCGCCTTTTGAATAGTCGGCCCCATCTTGTCGAAAAGGTGATTTTCGACGGCTATGACTTCGGGATTCTGCTGCAGTACGTCGAGGGGGCCAACCGCCTGTTTCTTGAGCGTGATGGGTTCTACATACGCCGTGCGGAGCATCCTCAACATCGCTACTGGCGATTGCCCAAGGGTAAATTGCTGGATGACCTGGATCTGCTCTTCCACCGTCTGATGGAATTGACGGAAGGCCGTTTCAACGAGAGCTGGCAGACCTTCTCGGCAAAACTTTCAGCAGCACAACAATCACCAGACCGGCAAGCATTCACCTGGGGTCTAACGTTTCGAATTGCTCCACTGGCTCAGGGAGGCATTCTGCTGTCGGGCGATTATCACCCTGGAGCCGTTGCGGTATCTCGGCGTATGCACGGAGTGTTCCTTGGCCAGTCCAAGTCTTGGCGCATTGATTCGACCGCCGAACTGGTGCGTTCCAACCTCATCCTTGAGCTGGGGCTTTATGAAGATCAGTTCGAGATCCTGGATACCGTGCAGGAGCTGCTGACCGACGGTTCCATTGTTCCCGCTGATGAAGTCACCCGCATCAGCCTCGGAGGCCCGCCGCAAGAGCGCGCAGCCCCAGTCGGGCAGGAGGAAGTCTCAACAGACGTTTACCTTGCCGCTGTGCCATCCATCGAGCGGACCGAGTTCACTAGCGAGCAAATCGACCAGGCGTTGACGGGGCATTCATTGCTGGACCATCAACCGGCAGGCATCCGGCATTTGTTGCAACGAACGAGCGCTTTACTCGCTGATGACATGGGCCTAGGCAAAACACGTCAGGCCATCATCGCCGCCGCTATTCGAGCGGGAGACGGACCCATCCTCGTCATCACCTTGTCGACCCTGATTATCAACTGGCAACGTGAAATCCAGATGGTGTATCCCGAGGCCAGAATAGGCCAGCAGGTCTTCGATCCCTCGTTGCAGTGGACCATCATTAACTACGAGCGCTTGGGCGACTATGTCCTGCAGGCCGGCCATTTTGAAGTGATGATCATCGATGAGGCTCACCGCCTGAAAGAGCCCACCGCAGCGTGGACACGCCATGGCTTCGACATTGCCGCCAAGGTGCCCAATCGCTATTTGTTGACCGGTACACCCGTCCTGAATCGAGAGTCAGAACTTCACACGCTATTGCGGCTTTCCGGCCATCCCGTTGGGAAGCTGTCACTCAAAGAGTTCTGCGAACAGTTCGCCGGCAGCCCAGAGTTTCGCAAGAACCTTCGAGAGGCGATTGGCGACTGGATGCTTAGGCGCCGCAAAGACGTGCTCACGGAGCTCAAGGGTAAGCAACGGCAGACTTTGCCGGTAGAGCTGTCAGTCGAGGAACGTCGTGAATACGACCGGATACGCTTTGAAGACAGACCAAGTCTTGCCAGGCTAGGCTCGCTGCGCCAGTTGCTGGAGCAGGTGAAGGTTCGGGTCGTCATGGAGCTGCTGAGCGAACTGGATGTGGAAGACAAAGTCATCTTGTTCTGTGAGTTCAAGGACACCGTCAGCACGCTGCGTACTGAGTGCGAGCAAGCCGGATACGGTTGCGTTACCGTGGTAGGCAGTGACTCCCTCGGCAAACGCCAAAAAGCGATCGACCGTTTTCAAAGTGATCCTGACGCCAGAGTGTTCGCTGCGACCACTTCTGCCGCCGGTACCGGAAATAACTTGACTGCTGCCAACTATGTCATGTTCCTGGGGCTGCCCTGGACGCCAGGACTACAGGATCAGGCTGAGGATAGAGCCTACCGGAATGGGCAACTACGCATGGTCATTGTAAAAATCCCTTTGGTGGAAAACACCATTGATCAGATGCTATGGCAAATGCTGATGGATAAACGACAACTAGCGAGCGACCTGATAGAGCCGGATGCAGCGGCCAACACTAGATCCGAACTGGTGAATTACTTGTAAGCAATTCAGTAGGCTTTCCTCAAGTCTGGATTCCGCAATATTCTTGTGCTGACAGCTTGGTTTGAGCACCCGCGTTATGTGTAAAATTCGCGAAGATGAAAAATTGTTATGGGGTAGTTATGAGAAGAACGTCTTTTCCAATTAAGCTGTACTTTCTAGTAGCCACCGCCCTCATGTGTGCGCTATTTGCATACTTAAGCCGCTACGAGACACACCTCCCAATACGCGGCGTTTTCAAGCTTGTTGGATTTGGAAATGCGAGCCTTGTTGAACACTTCACAACAGGCTTCGCGGTACCAGCTGCATTTGTAGCAATAATTCTATTCGCCACCTCCATTACAAATAAGCCACATTTCATAAAGTCGAAGATGCGAATATTGGCATTTGTGCAGTTTCGTAGATGGCTGACGACAAGGGTACGCCCCAGTTACCTCACCCATTGGACGGGTGCTTTAGCATGTAGTTACGTCCTGGTCTCCCTGCAATGGGAAATGGGCCAGGTTGCAGCCCATGGTTTTTTTCAGACGGATCAGCTCTGCATGGATCTTGGGGGAGCTGTAGCGTTTTGCGTGAGCATGTGGGCTCTTCTTGAAAAGAACCGCAGACGGGCGAAAACAAACCGGTCATTTTCATTGGCGTGAGAAATCGCCCAACGAGCTAGCGATCGCATAAAAACCTTGCGACGCAGTTCTCTATTTCCTGCTGCACCGTCAATGACCGACTGTCACTGTGCCTCCATCATCAAAGGGGGCCTTTCGGCACATGATCAGGCACTTCACCACACTCTCCCTGCTCGCGCTCGTCGCCAGTTGCGCAACCCACACGCCACAGGCGCCTAAACCGGCGTTTGATAGCAGCCGTAACCCGGACATGTTGACGCCGGACCTCTACCCCAGCGGCGCCGTGCCTGAAAAAGAACCGGTCGTACGCTATGGGCGTTACACCCTGGTCAGTACCTTTCCTGACTCGGGTCAGCGTGACCTGATGGCTCAGATCATTGACATCAGCATTCCTGCCAACATGCACCCCAATGTGCGCGATGCTATGCAATACGTCGTGGACCGTTCCGGCTACACGCTGTGCTCGCCCGACACCGATCACGTCAACATCCTTTACACGCGACCACTCCCCGCGGCCCAGTACAAGCTTGGACCCATGACACTGCGCAACACGCTGCAAGTACTCGCAGGTCCGGCCTGGCAGGTGAAGGTGGACGAAGTGAATCGCCAGGTGTGTTACGTGCTGCGTCCTGGTTACCAGCTCCCGGAAACATCGCGCACTGCCCCAACCCAAGTGGCAGCCATCTCCGTACCCTCCACTCCATCGGCTTCAGCGACTCCGAAGAACACCACCAGCGGCGAAACGCCCAGCACCGTTGTGGTCGCCGCCGTACCCTCACCGGCGCCGATCAAAACCGCTCCTGCAGCACCTGCAGCTGCAACCCCAGTATCTACCCCAGCAGTGCCCGCCAAGGATGGCTCTATTACGACCTCTTCCGGGAAATCCACATCGAGCCCGGCAGTCAACTCGCCGCTTAACGCTTCTACCACTCAGCCTGCAAGCATTGGGAAGTCTGGAAACGTTGCCCCAAATACCTCAGTCGCGCCAAAGCCTGCCCTCGCGGTGGTAACCGCTCCAAAGCCGCTGGCCCAGATATGGACGGCGACCACTGGCTCAACCCTTCGGCAAACCGTGGAAGCCTGGGCAGCTAGGGCTAAGTGGACGCTGATCTGGAAGGCAGACGACTTGGATTACCCGATTGACGCACCGCTTCGATTCGAAGGCAGCTTTGAAGAGGCTATCAAAGAGATCTTTCCGCTGTACGACTCAGCCCCTCGGTCATTCATCGTGGACGGCAGCCCAGCACAGTTGGTGCTTTACATCGCAGAAAGGAAAAAATGATGACTGTACGCCTCTGGATTCGAGGCACAGCCTCATTACTGGTCATGGCTCTGATCAGCTCCTGCTCGCTGCAGCGCGTGAATGAGTCGGCCAGCCGTGCCGAAAACGACGCAGCGACCGCCTCCCAATACAGCCGTTTCCTTCGCAATCAGCAACAAGAGCCGGCACGCGAAACCGTCGTTTTCAGTGACAAGCCATGGGTCTCAAGGCAACCCATGGTCGCCAAGCGCGGTTTGCCGCTGGCCATGGACTGCGAAATTACTTATCGCCCTTCTTACAACGTTGGGATCGCAGAGGTCGCGAACTACATCACGAGCGAGTGTGGCGTTCCAGTCATCGTGGCTCCAGATGCGATCGATCCAAGCGTGCTATCCGTTCGCAATCAAGGTAACGCAGGATCTAATTCGCCTCCGGTTATGGCCTCGCCGGATAATCTGTCCAGTTTCATGCCAGCCGGTGTCATCGGCAACATGCAGAGCAACGCCCGACCTTTGGGTATGGATGGGCTCTTCGCGCCTCGTACATTCCCAGTTAAGTACAGCGGCAAGCTTTCTGGTTTGTTGAATCAGGTGACCGCTCAACAGGGCCTGGCATGGAACTATTTATCCGATGATCGCAGCGTGCACGTCACCTACTTCGATACCAAAACGTTCGATGTCTGGGCCTTTGGTGATGACCAGGTGATTGAAAGCACTGTCAAATCCGGTTTGCTGACATCCACGGGCAGCGGGAGCTCCGGAGGGGGTGGCGGATCTTCATCATCAGGCGCGTCGGGGGAGTCTGGCAGCAACCAGAGCACCACCGTCTCAATCAAAACATCACTGATTGGGGACATTGAAAAAAACGTACAAGCGATGCTAAGCCAGCAGCCCCAGGGTCGTATGTTCCTTTCTCGGTCCACTGGGACCTTGACGGTAAGCGATCGCCCAGAGGTACTTTCCAACGTCTCGAAGTACTTGACCTCCCTCAACCGAAGTATTACCCGCCAGGTGCTGTTCAATGTCAAAGTCTTTGAAGTAACCCTCACCGACAAGGATCAAACAGGCCTAGATTGGTCTGCGGTTTACACTAATCTGAGCAGCAAGTGGGGCTTTTCCCTAAAAAATGCCACCACTGGAATTACCACTAATGCGGTCTCCAACTCGTTCAATGTTTTAGATACCTCCAAGTCACCTTGGGCTGGCTCGAATCTGATCATTAAAGCGCTATCTGAACAGTATCGAGTTTCAAACGTCCGATCTCCCTCGATCACAACTTTGAACTTACAGCCTGCACCTATCCAAGTCGGTAACGTGCAAAGCTATATTGCCTCGAGCTCTACTACCACAACAGCCTCGGTCGGATCGTCCACATCACTGACTCCCGCAACGATCACCAGCGGGTTCAACATGATGTTGCTTCCTCGCATTATCGACCAGGACAACCTGCTGCTAATGGTCACTTTGAGCATGAGCAGCAAACCCACCTTCACTCCCTTCACCAGCAACGGCTCCAGCGTTCAGACAGTCGATTACGACACCAGGAACCTGTCTCCCAAAGTCAAATTGCGCAGCGGCCAAACGTTGGTTCTGACCGGCTTTGAGGAGAACAGCGAAAACGCGACCAAATCCGGTGTCGGTGATCCTGGATTCTTCGGCCTGGGCGGTAGTCGCATCCGCAGCACGGATCACAACGTGCTGGTCGTGTTGATTACCCCTGTTGTTGATAGCGACACTGGAAGCCCTAGCGCCCTGAGTTTTCCTTCCGCCAATGATCCGTGGGGCTCTTGCCCCAGCCCTTTGCTGCGTTGCAGCGCATTCAAGGGTTAAGTCATGGTCGCGGAAATCGTAAAAAGCACACGCTCTGCACGGGTCCAGGTCCTGCAGCACAGAGGAAAATCGTTCGTCACTGGCCTACGCTGGCATCCATTGGGCAGCGTCACCGGCCACATGAGGGAAGCACGGCAGTACGGCCGTGAACACCAGTTAGATATCGTTGCCATTCGCAGAACACCGGCCATCATCCAGGCGGGTTTCGTTGCGCGCAGTGACGCAGTCACCAAAGGCATGTACTCGCTCGCAGCGACCCTGGCAGGCCAGTTGGGGGACTCGTGGATTGCGGCCTGGAGAACGGAAGCTGACCTTGACCAATACGCCCTTGTCGCGGTGTTTCAAGGAGGTGTGATCTCTGGGTGCGACATGATCGGTACAGGTGCCGAGGTTCGCCGCAGGGTTGTTCAGCAACGCAGTCGCGGCATCAACTTCGACCAAGAGTACCTGCCCACAGAGTTTGAAATGGGTGGTCAACCACTGGACGTGGAAGAGCTACTGCAACCCTCGCACCTGAAACGCGAATACCGGCTTCGACCACTTGTATTTGGGCTGTCCAAAGCAGAGTTGGTGCAACTGGTGATTGTTGGTGCGCTGATCGCTGCCGGTATCATCGGGTGGCTTCAATGGCAGAGTCATCAGGACCGGATAGCCAAAGAAGCAGCTTTCCAGGCTGAACAACTTCGCCTGGCAGAATTAGCCAGGCTGCAGCAAGAGTCTGGCGTGGAGCAATTGCCCCAGGCTCTGGAGCACCCTTGGGCCAAACGCCCTTCGGTCACAGACTTCATTGAGGGATGCAGCAGCGGCATTTATCAGTCGCCCCTATCCATTGAAGGTTGGTTGTTCACAAGTGCCGTCTGCGATGGTGCAAAGGTCTTGTCATCTTACAAACGCACGGGCAATAGCACTGCCGACGAACTGATACAGGCAACTCAGGGCCACTATGCTGATCGGCCGGTCTTCTTTGACGACGGTAATTCGGCAACGTTGAAACTCGACATTTCCTTACCAGCAGCCGGTGATGAACCGCTAAAAGAAGCCATCGTCATGCTGGCGAATTTGTCTTCCTGGCTGCACAGCTTCGGCCAAAGCCCCGTTTTAAAAGAGGTGCCGGTCGTAGTGCCCATCCAGCCGGCATTACCTGGTCAGCCTGCTCCCCCCCCCCCACCTCCTCCTCAATGGAAGCAATTCGAACTGCGCTACACCACAGGTATTACACCAATCGACTCTTTATCCGGCGCTCCAAGTCAGGGGCTTCGTCTTTCAGAAATCAAAGCTGATTACAAAGCCGACCATCTTGAATGGTCAGTTATAGGTGACCTTTATGCGAAGTAAAATTCAGCAGTTTTTCTGCCTGGTTATTGCTGCCGGATCCTCTATTGGCTGGGCAGCGGAAAACAGTGTCTCCGGTGTCAACGTAGGTGAGCTGGCCATCGTTCAAAGTCAGACGATCCTCCTCAAAGCGCAGGCGGAAAGGGCTCAGGCTCAGCGGTCAATCAATGGCGATGACAACCATTCAAACGCTCAGTCTCCAGCCTCATTCGTCCCTCAAGGCCTCCTCCCACCACCTATTACCGCCACACGCGCCACTGATACCCAGCAAGAACTGCCGGTCGTCAAAGCCATATTTGGCTCCGCAAGGCGGCTTCGTGCCACGTTGCTCTACAGCAGCGGATTTGAAGTGGACGCAGACGCCTCGACCCGGGAACTCCCAGGAGGCTACCGAGTGGCAAACCTCACCGTGGACAGCATGACACTCGAACGTGATGGCAAGCGCTTTCCTCTCGGATTTTCCAATGTTCCGCCAGGAAGCACTTCCAGCACCAACAACCCGGTCTCCAGCAGTATCCCGTCAGCCACCACGCTGCCCGGGTTTATCCAAGGACAGCGGTGAGGTTCGAACCAATGACGACTTTGACTGAAATACAAACTGAAGCGGAACCAGTTCTCGATGAGGCCGCTGCAGCGCTGCTGAACTCGCATCAGCAATTGCTCACTGCGCCTGGCGGAACTTTCGAGCTGAAACCGGAGTTACGTCAGCTGTGCGCACTGACCAACGATGGAATCCTTTATGTGTCTGCCCAGCATCAAACCGATCCCTATGTCATGGCTTTCGAGGATGAGTTAGAACACAAAAATCATCAGTTTGCGGTCAAGGTCTGCTCGATGAGCACGATCAAGGCGCTCTACCAGGCGAATGACGACGCCAATGGCAGAGCCCTCTCGACCACCGAGACCAAACGCCAGGCGCAGGTGGTACAACTGCTAGGCAAGGCACATCGGGATAATGCAAGCGATGTTCACTTTGTTGTGGGCCACGACATCACCAAGATCTTCTTTCGCATCCACGGGCTGTTGTGGGAGGCAGAGCAGCATCAAAGTCAGGTGGGCCTTGAGCTCTGCTCATCCCTCTATAACAGCATGTGTGATGTTGCGAAAGACCACTACCAGCCACAAGTCAGCCAGGACGCACGTATCAAACGATCCTACGTGGATCAACTTGGTCTGTTTGGTGCCCGGGTTGCCACCAGGCCCCTCGTAGAGGGGCCTTTGATGGTTCTGCGTCTGCTGTATGACGACAAAACCAAAATGACCCTTGAGGCTCTCGGTTTTCTCCTCGAGCAAATTGAGGCGTTTAGCCGTATCCGCAGCTTTCCTTATGGCGTGAACTTGGTCACCGGCCCCACAGGATCCGGCAAATCCAAGACTCAGCAGGTCAACCTGAACCTGCTCTATGAAGAGTGCGGTGGCACAAAACACATTTTGACCATGGAGGATCCGCCCGAATATCCAATCATGGCCAACCAGTCCCCTTTAGGCGCAGAAGAAACCTGGAGCGACGGCATCACCAACTCGATGCGACTCGATCCGGACGTCCTGATGTATGGGGAAATCAGAGACCTTGCCTCGGCCCAAGCGGCTTTCCGCGGCGGGATGACTGGGCACCTGGTGTCTTCCACTTTGCACACCAATAACGCGGTGGCGGCGCTTCAGCGGCTAATCGACATGGGGGTAGACCGCTACCTTGTGACAGATCCCGCGCTAATGACCAGCATCGTCAATCAGTCCTTGCTTCCCGTGCTGTGCCACCACTGTCGTGTACCTGCCGCAGCTCACCTGGACCAGCTCAACAGTGCATTGGTGCAACGCCTGCGCGGCCTGGACGCGGTCGACCTGACCTACCTTAAAGGTTCTGGATGCCGACACTGCAAAGGTTTGGGCGTCATTGATCGTACGGTAGCCGCTGAGGCGCTCATCACCGACAACAATTTCATGCACGTTTTCAATACAAAAGGGGCCAGTGCAGCACGTCGATACTGGGTGAAGGAAATGGGCGGTATCACCAAAACTGCCCACACAATCCTCAAGCTCAAACAAGGTTTGGTAGATCCACGTCACGCAGAAATGATGGTGGGACCGTTGGACTTTGACCGGCAAACCCTGGAGCTCGCCCATGCTGAGTGAAGTCAGAGCAGTGCTGAACCGCTGGGCAGAAACCTTCTACGCCAAACAGTTCGGCAAGAACGAGCGAATCCAATTCTATGAAAGCCTTATGGGCATTCATGGGGATGGCGTTTCGCTTGAAGATGCCCTGAATACTGTTGCGCGAGCATTCAGTGATAACGGCCAAAAACGGCATCCCGTCTCGATTGCCTGTCGTGAAATCGCGCAATCGGTCAAAGGAGGCAAGTCGTTCAGCGTGTCATGCGAAGGCTGGGTGCCTTATGACGAAAACTCTTTGATCGCTTCCGGGGAAGAGACCGGCAACCTGGTGCAGGCCTTTAGAGATTGCGTGAGGATTATTGAAGTACGCCAGAGGATCGGCAAGCTGGTGGCCTCAGCCACAGTTTACCCTTCGGTGGTGTGGAGCGTTATGGCAGCGCTGCTGTATGTGATCGCCGCGTGGATGGTGCCTTCAATGACAAAGCGCTCCAATCCCGATGCCTGGACAGGTGTGCCGGCGTTTCTTTACGCGCTATCGAATTTCGTGACCCACTACGGACTGGTGACCCTGATCGCAGTCGTCATCTTCATCCTCGTATCGATCTTCACCCTGCCGGTATTTTGCGGGCTTCAGATCACGGCCGCCAGCCCGTCATGGAAGCTACAGCTGAACAAATTGCTCCAGGTTCTGAGAGTCCGAGCAGAGCGCCTTCCCCCTTGGTCGGTCTACAAGGCGCTTCACGGTTCCATCTTTTTGCTCAACATGGCCGTGATGCTGCGCTCAGGCATCAACCAGCTCGACGCATTGAAGTCGCTGCAGCGCAACGCATCTCCGTGGCTCAAGGAACGGTTGAGCGCCATTCATTACGGCGTCAGTGCCGGCAAAAACTTCGGTACCGCCTTGAAACTTGCTGGCCATGAATTTCCAGACCCAATGGCCATGCATTTTCTTGAAGTGCTCGCCACCCGCAAAGGCTTCGCCGAATCGATGGAAAGGTTTTCCAACCGTTGGCTGGAGCAAACGCTCCAGCGGGTCGAGGCCATCGCGAAGTCGCTTATTGGGGTGTCCTCGATGGCCATGGGAATCATGATGATTCTGGTGGTGATCGGCATCTTCCAGTTGGCCGGCAATGTGACAGAAACGCTTAAATAAACCCAAGTGAGGTCGTAAAGATGAGAATAAATACCCGCCAAAACCAACGCGGATTTCTTTCCCTGGACGGGATGTTCTGGCTGATGCTGATCGCCGTGGCACTCGGTTTTATCGTATTTATGGGGTACAGGACGTTCGGTAGCTCGGACGTCACCATTGAACAGAGCAACCTGGGTACCTTGCTGAGCAATACCAAAAGGCTGAAAAGCACAACTGGGTACGCAACAGCCGGTACCAACCTGGCCCCGTCGTTGATCAACCTGGAGGCCACAGGTGGTATGAGCATTAATGGCAACGCCTTATCCAATCGTTGGAACGGAGCCGTTACTGTGACCAGTAATGGTATGACCTTCACCATCACCGAATCCAACCTTCCGAAGAACGCCTGCATCACGCTTGCGTCCAACATGGCGAAGGACAAGCAGACCACGACGGCGATCAACGGTGGTACTGCCATTGCCGGCGAAATCACAGCGGTAGCCGCTGCGACCAGTTGCTCATCGGATGCCAATACCATCGCCTGGACTTCGTACTAAGGAGTCCAGTGTGAGCGTGATCTCCGAAGCAGAATTCGTCGACCTGTATCTGGGAGACGGGTTTGCCGACGCTAAAGGCCTGCCGGGTCAGCCGCGTACCGTTGAAGCGCCGACTGAATGGATGGCTGACCTAGAACGGCTGCGTGAGCAATGCCTTGAAAAATACACGTCAACTCAAGATCCGGAGTTCACGCTGATTGAAGATGGAATCGTTCTCCGTGTTACTCAGCTCATAGATTTAAACGGCAAGCCAGTGTTTGTCCTCAGTAAGTCATCGGTGCAAATCCGTCCGTTGGACATGCTAGGTCTGCCCGACTATCTGCAGGATGTTCTAATGAGTGACAGAGTGCGCGGTCTCATTTTCATCTGCGGCGAAATGGGCACAGGAAAAACCTCAAGCGCAGCATCACTGCTGACGGCCCGTTTGAAAGCTTTGGGCGGAATAGCAGTGGCTGTTGAAGATCCTCCTGAACCTTTACTGCATGGAAAGCATGGTGACGGTCGCTGCATCCAGGTTCCTGTTTCCAGGCGCATGGGTGGCTATGAGGAGGCTTTAATTCTTGCACTGCGAACCAGGGCTGACCTTCTTTTTGTGGGAGAGGTACGTGACAGTCCTACCGCTGCTCAAGTCATTCAAGCGTCAATCAACGGGCATCTCATTATTTGCACTGGGCACTCAGGCGGCGTGGCTGACGCCATTGAGCGTTTATCCGCGATGGCTCAGCCAATTTTAAAAAACTCTCGAGAGTTACTTTCCAGAGGACTGGTGGCCATCATTCACCAAACCCTGTCAAAAAACTCTGACGGAAATACTCGGCTGACATTACAAAGCCTGTTGTTCACGGGGGAGGACGGCCCAAGCATCCGCGAGAAAGTCCATGCAGGAAAGATCAATCTGCTCGATCAAGACATCGCCAACCAATCATCAAGGAGCCTCTGGAATGACCAGTAAAACTAAACAACAGGGCTTCTTGAGCCTAGATATGGCAATCGGGTTGCTCGTATTTGGTGTCGTTGTGACCTTGGCGATGGTTTGGCAAATCAAACAAATGGATGCCCAGGATTATCGAATTGCGGCCGATCAACAGCGCACTATTTCAGAGGCCCAGGCCAAGTACCTGAAAGACAATTTCAACGTAGTGCTCGCCAACGCGTCTGCGACCGTGCCAGTGCAAATTACGGTGCCGATGCTCATCAACGCTAATTACCTGCCTGCAGGTTACAGTTCCACCAATGTTTTCGAGCAGACCATTCTAGGCCTTGCCCGAAAACCCAATCCCACTCAGCTAGAAGCGATTGTGGTCACCACTGGCGGACAGACGCTTCCGGAAATGGGTGTGCGTGCCATTGCTGAAAATCTGGGAGGACCTGGTGGTTTTATATCTACAACCAACCCTAACGTCGTTCAAGGCATCCGCGGTGGCTGGCAAGTCGCGCTGAGTAATTACTCCATTGCGCCTGGGCCAGGCCACACTGCCAGTGCACTGTTTCTCATGGACGGCGCCTTGGCCAACGATTACTTGTATCGAAATGCTGTGCCAAATCGTCCTGAGCTCAACACGATGAATACTGACCTTGGTATGGGCAACCACAACATTAATAATGCAGGGAGCATCTCCGCCTCTGGCAACGTTACGACTGGAGCCGACGTGACGGCTCGCAACGTCACAGCCACCGCGAATGTGAACGCGGCGACCGCGAACGTCACGGGCGAGACGTACACGGGTGGATGGTTCAGAACTCGGGGCGACACTGGCTGGTACAGCGAAAAATGGGGAGGTGGTATCTATCAGAACAGCCCCGATTGGGTCCAGGTGTACAACGACAAAAACTTCTCAACCGGCGGCCAGCTCTGGGGTGGGAAGATCACTTCAACCGGCAAAATAACGGCCTACGATCGAATCGCTACCAACGAATTCATCTCCGTCGGTGGTCTTGCTACAGAAGGTTCCGCCTGCAGCGATCGCACGCTCATCGCAAAGAGTGCAGTGGGAATAGTGCTCTCTTGTCAGAACGGCGTATGGAAAGGCGTTGGAGGGGCTGGCAGATGGGGCGGCTCATTTTGGACAGCATCGCACACGGCTGGCGGCTGCCCAGGTCCAAACCCGTATACGGGTTCCTGTAGTTGTCCTGCAGGTTACCGGACAAACACTCAGTTTGCGGTAGCAATTGGGGGATGCAACCCGTGCGTATCTTACTCTTGCTACAAACCTGATTGAGATAGTTCGACTACAGCCTCGGATCTCTAATGGAACAAATCCCACGTTTCCAAGGGTGTTAAAAAATGACATTACAATGGGCTGTCTTGATGATTCTGATCATTGCCACGGGGATCTTGATGGATACCCAGCAACAGGCCCAAACCGCCTCCGACTTCGCCTCCGTTGATTCACTTGGACGAAACTTTTTGATCTATCGATCTGCTGCAGCTGGTTTTACTCAGTCCAATCCGGGTTTCTCTGGAAGACCCGACGACACTGCGCTAAATCTACCGACGTGGTTCGTAAAACCGCTCGGTATTGAGGCCTACATCAATGGCGGAACAACCTACACCTTTTACAACGGCACGGCGCCGGCAGGGATGCCATCGACGCTGGTCGATATGACTCAGTCGACAATGGTTGGTGTAAATCGAGCGGGAGTGCTTGTCTCACCAAAAGCAGGAGTGACCGGTATCCCCATCCCATCTGTTGTACCCGACGGTGCCGTCACTGCAGTGAACTGATCGAAGCCCAGCTCAGCACTGGCTGTGTTGCATATCGCCCAGCCTAACAACATAATGCACGCAACAACGTTTCCACCCCGTTGGCTACTGGCGGTCATCAGTAGCGCCCGGAGATGCGGTTCGCCTCATCTCCATCCCCAAAGCACGCTGAGCTCCGGGAAGGGCGTGCGGATCTGGTTCAAAGCTCTCCCTGTGTCTCCCTGTTCAAGCCAGACACGCAGCCGTCTAACTCGTGAATTGCGAGTTCAAAGGCACATAGAGCTTTGTTGAGGTTCGAAGCACAGTAATCTCAGGGCCACACTGGTGTTGTGGCCCACATTTTTTAAAGCTCACACAAAGGGTAGCCTGATCATCCTGTGAAGGATTATCAGGCTACCCTTTGGTAGCTACTTTTCCCTGCCGGTGGCCCGCCGGCGAAACGCAGGGCTCCCTTTGTGCGCGGATGCGTGCCTTATGTTTGCTGGCCTCAGCCACGATAATAGGCCAGGTGTAGGAAGTGAGACGTTCAGATCACAGCCCAGGGATCGATGACGCCTTTATCCCACACAGGTGGTATTTTTTTCTGAAAGACGCTTAGTACTACATCCGAGAGTGACTGTTGAACCAGCTACTCTCGGTAGCTTCTCCTCTCATTGCCCCCCGATATCCCTCTCCGCTTGACACCTCTCAATCCCCCCTCGATTATATGAGCGTGCTTTGCTGACGTCGTCGGCATCATGCCCAGGCAACCAGGATCTTTAAGGTTGCGACACGTCAATCGTGTTGATTCGCCCAAGACCGCTGAGCTTCTGGTAGCGCGGTCGGTCGACAATCGTCGATAGAAGCATCTGATGTTACTCACCTCGCGGGGAATCACTTCCCCGACCGGGCCAGTGCTTTCTCCGCATCTCAACCTGCAGGAGAATCACCATGTCCAAACTCACTTATAACCTCGGTTTTGCACTCGGCGTTGTTGCTCGAGAGTTTCTGCGCGCCGTGAAGAAGTCGAACATACGTCCAGCGGATCAGCCGCAGGCGAAGTCTCACGGGCAGCTTCCACCACCCTGCGTTTCTGACAGCATGGTTCGTGAAATGGATCACTTGCCAGCCATGGTCCGTGCCAAAGGTGTTGATCTGAATCTTTGGTACAAGGCTAATACTCGTGAGGTCGAAAAGCCGGCGCGCAAACGGCGCTCCCCAGGCAAGGCTCAACAGCTCACACCTGCTGCTTGCTGAACCTCTCCTCATTCACCCCAGCAGGAAACCTCCCGCTGGGGAGGTTTCTCTGAAACCCTTCACCTGGGGCTTGACAATCAGCAACAGGATTTTCATGCTGTGTCCATGTATAGCTGACGTCGTCAGCAACATGCCCATGTAGTCTGGATCCGCAAGACTACGATGCGGTTTACCGCATTGATCCACTCCCAAGATCGCCATAGCTTCCGGTAGCGCGATCAGTCGACTTTGTCGATGGAAGCACCTTTCCCACCCATGACGGGCCTTTCCCGTCAGGGCAGGCCTCTCAATTTTTGGAGGTCTGATGAAAACCGCACTAGCTCTCTACCAAGCGCTGATTTCGATCAACGTTCCGGAACAGAAAGCAAATGCTGTTATTGAAGCTTTGGAGACCGACATGCAATCGCTACTCGCAACCAAGGCTGATATTGCCGCTCTTCGAACTGAACTGAAATCTGATATCGCTCAGGTCGAACTCAAACTCACTTTGCGCATGGGCGTCATGATGTCATTTACTGCCGGTGTGATTATCACCGCAGTGAAGTTCATGCTGCACTAAGCAAAACCTTTTGCTCTACCCACCCTCGCGGGGAATACTTTCCCCCAAGGGCGAAGTGTTTCTCCGCTTTCTGCTATTTCGAAATTGGAGAATCACCATGAGCACTACTCAAACCAACGAAACCAAGTTTTTCGACCTGCACACCACTGGTATTGGTTATCTCAACCGTATCCGTGAGGTGAAACCACGCGGCAAGGGCAAGCCATTCATGGCTGTCACTGTTGCTGCATTACGCGGTTCGTCTGACGACACCGAGTGAATCGCCCCGGGTTTCGTAGACACCTCCATGCCTTAAACTGAGGCCAATCAGGAGGTGCCATGAGCAACCCACGTTATCCCGAAGAATTCAAAATCCAAGCGGTCAATCAAGTGACCGAAAAGAA
>Ga0308165_1001382_pt1 | contig 34126 bp, 31 predicted proteins | sample PhyWR2_FD_201032 | JGI IMG/M metagenome (GOLD analysis project Ga0308165, IMG submission 201032) | Phyllosphere microbial communities from UC Gill Tract Community Farm, Albany, California, United States - DLSLW.R2 | ecosystem: Host-associated > Plants > Phyllosphere > Unclassified | place: USA...
TGAACAGCAGGCTCTTGGACATGCTGTAGCCCAGGCCCACCAGAATCGTCGGCATCAAGGTCAGCACCGAAATCTGCGCGCCATAGGTCATCCAGATGGTGATGCACAGCGGCACGGTGCGGCGGCCCAGCGCGCCCCGGAAAATCTCGGTGATGCGCACCTTGATCTTGGCCGCCGTGGTGCTGCTGCCGTCATCGCTGATATAGGGGTGGCTGGCTTGCGCAGCGCCCGCCAGCTTGCCCGATGCCAGGCGCGTGAGCACTGCATTGGTCTCGGCAATACGGCCTTGCGACAGCAGAAAGCGCGGCGTCTCGGGGATATAGCGGCGGTAGAACGCAGCCAGCAGTGCCGGCACCATCAGGCAGACAAAGAGCCAGCGCCAGCCGTTGTCGCCGGGGAAGATCCAGAACACAAGCAGGCCAAAGGCCGGTGCCAGAAAATTGCCCAGCCCGCCCGCGCCCACATTGACGAGGCCGACCGCCGTGCCCCGGAACTTGGACGAGCAGAACTCCGACAGCATCGTGACCGCAATCGCAATCTCACCCCCCAGACCAAAGCCCACCACCGCGCGGCCCAGTGCCATCACCGCCAGGTTGGGCGCCATCGCGCAGATGCCCGCACCAATCGTGAACAGCAACAAGTCCACCGACAGCATCACGCGGCGGCCGTAGCGGTCTGCGATATAACCCGAGACGATACGGCCCATCGCCGCGCAGGCAAAGGTCACCGAGTTGAGCATGCCGATGTCCGACGCCGTGAGCCCCCATTGCTCCTTGAGCATGGGCCCGATGATGCCGACCGCATTCTGCTCGAAGCTGTCAAACAGGCAGCCAATCAGGATCAGAAAGATGATCGTGTGGTGCGAGCGGGTCACCCCTATCTTGTCCAGGGCCTGGTCGAGTTCGGCCACCTTGGGAGAGTCGGGTGCAGAGGAAAGTGCAGGTCCACCAGCCATTGAAAGCTCCTTGAGAAGAGTCGTACTTGCTCGTTTCGGATCGCTGCGCCAGTGTTGGGCAGATCATCGAAGTTTGGTATAGGTATTTCACTAATATGGTGCATGTGAAATTGAAATTTCATGCACTAAGCAAACTTAAGCAAGCAACGTGCCATCCAGGGTGGCAGTGGGGATCAGGGTGGTGGTGGGCGCCAAGGCAGTTTCTCCGTCGTTGGTGCTGAGGTTTCCTTGGGTCTTGATGGTGTTCACTGTTGCACTGCTGCCGCGCCCGCTGGTGAGCTTCCACACGCCCTAGGCATCCTCACCTTGGCGGATGCCAATGCAGTGGTGCTCTTTCAGGTCCTTGGGTACTTTGGGGGGGCAGTGAGCCGCGAGATAGGTGGGGGATGCACTCAGCAGATGGCGATGGGCTGCCAAGCGTTTGGCAATCACTCTCGCATCTGGCGGCGGGCCGAATCGAAAGCAGACATCAAAACTGTCGTCCTTCAGCACAGGCGGGTTCACCGATAGCTGCAGCTGCACGTCGACCTGGGGAGGTTGGCGAACAAACTTCGATATCAGTGGCGATACATGCGTCCGGCCAAAGCCCAGTGTCGCGCTGACCCGCAGAGGCCCTTTGGGCGGCGCCTTTTCATGGCTTAGCAGGCGCTCCATATTGTCAAACTCGCCGAGGATGCAAGGCGCATGCAAGAGCTTGATCTCGCCCTCGGGCGTAAGGTTCCTGCGCCTTGGGCGGATGACCAGTGCCGTCTTCAGCCGGCAGGCAGCGTTCGGGAATTCGTTAGCAGTGGCAGACGAATCTCGAAGCAGGCCCCACCGCCCGGTACCTCCGTGACCTCCACCGAGCCATGGTGCAGATCGATGATCTCCCGCACCAAATGCAGGCCCAGGCCGGTGCCCTGGTCGCTCGGGTGCAGGCGGTAAAAGGGCTCGAAAATGCGTTCCCGTTCTTCAAGGGGCACACCCGGTCCCTGGTCGTGCACACGCAAGCAGCCATGCGTGGCGCTGGCCTCCACGTCAAGAGCAATAAGCCCTTGGCCGCCACCATGCACGATCGCGTTCTGCAGCAGATTGACCAGGGCACGTCCCAAGGCCAGCCCGTCGCCCTCGACATGGATGGGCGCGTCAACGCTGTTGACCTCGAACGCATAACCCGCGTCGATCACCAGGGGTGCCATGTCGGCCCCTACCTTCAGCGCCACTGCGCGCAAGTCGATAGCGGCCAGCGCATTCAGTTCCTGGCCCTGGCGCCCCAGGCGCTGCAGATCCAGCAGCGTCTCGGCCAGGTTCGACAGGCGTGCCACATCGGCCAGCAGGCGCGTTCGCGCCGTTCCGGATGTCAGCATGCCGACCCGGAGCTCCAGGATGGCGATGGGTGCGCGCAGTTCGTGGGCCGCATCGGCCAGGAAGCGATCCCGCGCGTCGTAGCCCTGGCCAAGGCGTGCCAGCGCATCGTTCACCGCTTTGACGAGGGGCTGCACCTCTGCAGGCAAGCCATCCTCCTCCAGCCGAGCGTCGCGCTCGCGGATATTGATCGCCTCGGCCTGCCGCGCCGTGCGAGACACACCCGCTAGCGCCCGCCGTGTGAGCCAAGGAACGACAGCAAGGGTCACCAGAACCAAGGGCAGCAAAAGCGGCAGCGCGAACACGGCCAGCATGATGCTGAAGGCCGCCCAAAAACCCTGCGAAGGGGCGCCGCCTACCAGCAAGTACAGCTGCCCGAAGGGCGCCTCGTGGATGACGACACGCAAGGCGAACACCGCCGGATCATGGCGCGCCCACAGGCCCGATTCGCCCAAAGAGGGCAAGGCCGCTACCAACCCCTGAACATGGGCTGGCACCGGCCCATGGCGGAGCTCCTGTCCTTTCCCGTCTGAGGCGACAAACCAGAGTGTGGAGAGGGCGGCCAGCCGACGGACCTCCTCGGTGTCTGCCTGCACCAGCCTGCCCTGGGCATCGCGCTGGATCGAATTCGCCACGGTGCCCACCACGCCTTCGTCCACCGTGCCCGAGGATTTCAGCGCGACGATCCATGAGAAACCGGCCAGCACCACCATGAAAATGACCAGTTGAAAACCGATCAGGCTCAGGCTCAGTTTCAGGACCAGCGATTTGCGCAACCTCCTCATCCTAGTTCGCCTTGAGCAGGTAGCCTATGCCCCGGATCACATGGATGGTGACCCCGGCCTCTACCGCTTCCAGTTGGCGGCGCAGTTTGGAGATGTGCGCATCGAGCGCATTGGATTGGATCTCGTCTTCAAAGCCGTAGACGCGCTCAATCAGCCATTCGCGCAGCACCGTGCGCTCGGCGCGCAGGCACAGCGCTTCCAGCACCAGAAGCTGGCGGCGCGGCAGGGGCACAGGCAGGTTGTCCACCAGCGCTTCCCGGGTGCTGAAGTTGAAGGTGAGGCGCCCCACACTCACCGTGGGTATGCTCACCTGGGCAGGACGACGGCCGATCGCCCGGATGCGGGCCATGAGCTCCTCCACGGCAAAGGGCTTGCTCAGATAGTCATCCGCACCCAAGTCCAGGCCGTGCACGCGCTCGGCAACATCCCTTTTTCCGGTCAGCAAGATGATGGGCAAGTGCGGGCGACTGCTGCGCGCCTCCACGATAAGACTGGCGCCATCCCCATCCGGTAACTGGCGGTCCAGCAACACCAGGTCATGCAGAGGTTGCTGCAAAGCGGCCCGCGCTTGGAGGATGGATACGACCCCATCGACCACCATGCCCTGCGCCTCCAGCGCCTGCCGTATCAGCGACGCCATTTCCGGTTCGTCCTCCACCATCAGTATTCGCATGCAGAGCGCTCGGTTCTTGTATTGGGTAAGCGCAGGAAAGTACCACATCTGCGCACTTCAGGACGCAATGTTCCGGCAACCTTGCTGAAGTCCAAATACAGGTCCTGTACTTCTTGCATCCCTCGTCAAGATGCGCCGCTGTGGTCAGGCGAGGCGGCTGCATCTGATTTATCCCAGCGTCCGTGAAAGGGATGAACGGGGGGTTGGTCGGGGCAGTGGGCCCAGGTAGCCGTCCTTCAATGTGCACCCTCGTAGCACCGCAGATGAATGTGTCGGTTGGCGCCATGTTGAGGCAATGTGGAAATGGTCCACTGCCAAGGAACACAACACATCCAAAGGACTACCCCTCATGCTTTTCAAGCAGATCAGGCCCATCGCCTTGTGCCTGGGTACCGTAGCCCAAGCCCTGGCGATCATGTCCCTCTCCATGCCCGCGCAAGCACAATCACGGGGCCACGAGCTTGCCCATCGCCAACAGAGCCAAGCGACAGGGACACCGCGCGCAGGCCAGTTGACGGTGGATCACCCAAGGCCCGTCCGGGCCACCCCTAGCGTTCCAAGCCCAGAGGCGGCTCTGCCAGGCTCGCCAGGCATGGCGCACCCGCCAAGAGGCGCAATCGCGCAGTTCCGCACGCCCACCTGGTTGTCAGAGCCCGCAGGATGGCGATGGGTGCGCACCGTTCGTGGACTGCAGCGGCCCAAGACCGATCAGGCGCGCCCCAACCACCGCTAAGCAGGTCCGGTCCAGATCGCTACAGCGTATCTGCGCTATGTACCAACCGGCGGGCAGTTGGCGCGTCTATGCCGGTCGGCTAGAACTCCTGGTGCTGCTCATGCTGCTGCTCAATGGCAGCCAGGCGCTTGCGGCCGGGCGCGCCGGCGGCCTCCAGCACCATGGTGGCCAGCAGGTCGCAGACGGCCATCACGGCCACATGGTTGTCCAACAGGCCTGGGCCATGGCAGTCGCACTGGATGGACCAGGTGGCGGCGGCATAGTGGGGGGAAGCCTGGTCGCTCACCAGCAGCACCGACGCACCAGCCTTGCTGGCGCTGGCCAGCAGTGCGGCCATCTGCCGGGTCTGGCGGCGCATGCCAAACAGGATGACGCAGTCGTTCTTGCCCAGCTGGGCGGTGTACTCGGCCAGGGTCTCACCGGGGCCAGGCAGGCTGATCACCTGGGGCACCACCTGGATGATCTGCCAGCGCAGGTACTGGGCAAAGGCATGGCTGCTGCGGCTGCCAAAGATGAGCACCTGGCGCGCGGCTATGATGGCCTGCACGATCTCGCTCAGTTGCGGCTCGCTCAGCTGGTCCAGGGTGTTTGTCAGGTTGGTCAGCGAGCGCTCGCGGTGGGTTGCCAGCATCTGCCCGCGCTGAAAAGCCTGGGCCGCCGACTGGAACAGCGGCGAGCCGCTTTGCTTGTCCTCACGCACCTGGCGGCGCGCCTCTTCGTAGTTCTCATAGCCCAGGCGGCGGATAAAGCGGCTTACCGTGGAGGGCGACACCTTCGCCAGCTGGGCCAGTTCATTGCCAGCGTAGCTGGCCAGCTCGCCGGGGAACTCCAGCACAAAGTCGGCCAGTTGCCGCTCGGTGGCCGGCAGTGCCTGCAGGTGCTGGCGCACCCGCTGCAAAAAGGATTCGGTCGCTGGTGGTCGCATCGCATGGCGGCGGGCCGGTGGGCCTGCGGCTAAAGGGGGATGAGGGGATTCTAGGGCAGCCGATTCATCCCATCCACCACGGCGGCGCGTAGAGCCGCTTAGTGGGCCTTGGCCAGATAGGGCTTGAGCCAGCCGAGGCCATCGCTGGTGGCATGGGGCGCCGCGCCGCGTGCGGGCTTGTACTCGCAGCCCATCCAGCCGTCGTAGCCCAGGCTGTCGAGCAGCGCAAACAGATAGGGGTAGTGCAGCTCGCCCACATCGGGCTCATGGCGTTCGGGCACGCCGGCGATCTGGATATGGCCAACCTGGCCCGTAGGCAGGTACTGGCGGATCTTCATCGCCAGGTCGCCCTCGACAATCTGGCAGTGGTACAGATCCATCTGCACCTGCACATTGGCGGCGCCGATCTCGGCGACCAGGGCATGGGCCTGGTCCTGGCGGCTCAGGAAGAAGCCCGGCATATCGCGGCCATTGATGGGTTCGAGCAGGATGCGCACGCCTTGCGCCGCCGCCTGCTCGGCCGCATGGCGGATATTGGCGATGTAGGTGGCGCGCACGGTAGCAGCATCGGCGCCCGCAGGCACCAGGCCGGCCATCACATGCAGGCGCGGGCATTGCAACGCCTGGGCATAGCGCAGCGCCTGCGCGATGCCATCGCGGAACTCGGCCTCACGTCCAGGAATGCAGGCGATGCCGCGCTCGCCCCGGTCCCAGTCGCCCGGCGGCGCATTGAACAGCACCTGCTGCAGGCCCTGCTGCTGCAGCAAGGCGGCCAGCTGCTCGGGCGCGTAGGCGTAGGGGAAGAGGTACTCGACGGCCATAAAACCATCGCGGGCAGCGGCGGCAAAGCGGTCCAGAAAGTCCAGATCGTTGTAGAGCATGGACAGGTTGGCAGCAAAACGGGGCATGGGGTGCTTTCTAAAAAAGGGGCGGCCGGCAGGCAAGTGATCAGCGCGGCAGGCAGGGCTAGGGATGCTCTGCAAAACCCTCGCCAAGCGGGATGGACGCGGATCGGGATGAGCCGCAAGGCGTCTTTTGCAGTCGAGCCGTAGCTATTGACAAGGAAGACAACGAAGCGGATCGCCCGAGACCGCGTTCAGACCACGGCAGGGAGTTTTGCAGAGGGTCCCTAGGGTTTTACCAGTGGGCGCCAAAGCTTTGGCGCAGCTCGTCAATCTGGGCCTCGCTCAGCGGCGCGGGTGCTTGCTGGCGGCACTGGTTCCAGAGCAGTGCCGTTTCCTCCAGCTCTTCCAGCACGGCCATCGCCGCAGCCGGGCTCTCGTGCCAGACATTGGGGCCCAGGCGCGCCAGCATCACCGCGCGGATCGGCTTGCCGGCGGCTGCGTACTGCACGATCGCCTCGGCCACGGCCTGTGCCGCATCGGGCGAGCCAGGGCGGTGGTAGGCGATATGCGGCACGCGGCCCACCTTCATTACAAAGTAGGGCGTCAGTGCGGGCAGCAGCTCGGCAGCAGGCGCCACCCCCGGCACGGCAGTGGCCTGCAGCGAGCAGGCCACCAGCTGGCGGCTGTGCGTGTGGATCACGCAGCCGGCCGGTGTTGGCGTGTTGGCGCTGGCCTCGTAAATGCGCCGGTGCAGCACGATGGTCTTGCTGGCGCGGTCACCGCTCAGCTGCTGGCCTTGCAGATCGAGCTTGGCCAGGCGCTCGGGCACCAATTGGCCCAGGCTGGCGTCGGTCGGGGTGATCAGGTAGCCATCGGCCAGGCGCACGCTGATATTGCCGGCGCTGGCATGCACATAGCCGCGCGTGTACAGCGAGGCGCCTACCCGGCAGATCTCGGCGCGGGCGCTGGGTTCGTCCATAAAGACCATCGTTGTCAGCCTTGCAAGGAGGTGAATGCCTTGGTGAAGAAATCGGTGCTGCCAAAGTTGCCCGATTTGAGCGCAATGTGCAAGCCCTCGGGCGCGGCAGGGCTGGCCGCATGGCACCAAGGCACACCCGGATCAATCTGGCCGCCAATGCGCATCTGCGCAATGCCCAGCGCCTGCACGCAGGCGCCCGAGGTTTCGCCGCCGGCCACCAGCAGCTGGCGCACGCCCAGCGCCACCAGGCCGCGCGCAATGGCAGCCAGGGTTTGCTCGACCAAGGCCCCCGCCTGCTCCACGCCCAGCTGGGCCTGGATGCTGCGCACCGCATCGGGCTCGGCGGTGGAGTAGATGAGTACCGGCCCGTTGGCCAGATGCGGGCGGGCCCAGTCCAGCGCCTCGCGCACCACATCGTCACCGGCGGTCATGCGCAGCGGCGCCAGCGCCAGTGCCGGGCGGCCGCTGGCGATGAAGTGCGCCACCTGGGCATTGGTCGCCACCGAGCAACTGCCCGACACCACTGCCTGCAGCCCGCTGGCCGCAGGCAAGGCGGCCGCCTGGTGGCTGGCCTGCAGGCCAAAGTTGGCAGGCAGCGCAATCGCAACGCCCGAGCCGGCGGTTACCAGCGGCAGATCCGCCAGCGCCGGGCCCATGCGCAGCAGGTCGTCGTTCGATACCGCATCCACAATCGCAATGCCCACGCCGTCGGCCTTCAGCGCCGCGATGCGGTTGCGGATGGCGTCTGCGCCCTGGGCGACCACGCTGTGGTCGATCAGGCCCACCTTGCGCCGGGTCTGCGACTGCAGCACGCGCACTAGGTTGGGGTCGGTCATGGGGGTCAGCGGGTGGTTCTGCATGCCGCTTTCGTTCAGCAGCACATCACCGGCAAACAGATAGCCTTTGAAGACGGTGCGCTTGTTGTCCGGAAAGGCCGGGGTGGCAATGCTGAAGTCGCTACCCAGCGCATCCATCAACGCGTCCGTCACCGGGCCGATATTGCCGGCCGGCGTGCTGTCAAAGGTGGAGCAGTATTTGAAATAGACCTGCTGCGCGCCCTGGCCCTGCAGCCAGCGCAGCGCTTCCAGCGACTGGGCCACGGCTTCGCCGGCGGGGATGGTGCGCGACTTCAGCGCCACCACCACGGCATCCACCTCAGCATCCAGCGGACCGCTGGGCACGCCAATGGTCTGCACCACGCGCATGCCTGCACGCACCAGGTTGTTGGCCAGGTCGGTGGCGCCGGTAAAGTCGTCGGCAATACAGCCCAGTTTCAATGCGGCCCCGCTCATCGCTGGCCTCCGTCGTTGGCAGCTTGGGGCAGGGTGATGCCGGGGAAGATCTTGATCACCGCGCTGTCGTCTTCCTTGGCGTAGCCGGCCGTGGAGGCCTGCATGAACATCTGGTGCGCGGTGGCCGCCAGCGGCAGCGGAAACTTGCTGGCGCGTGCGGTATCCAGCACCAGGCCCAGGTCCTTCACAAAGATATCGACGGCCGACAGCGGCGTGTAGTCGCCCGCCAGCACATGGGCCATGCGGTTTTCAAACATCCAGCTGTTGCCGGCGCTGTGGGTGATGACTTCGTAGATCGCCGCAGCGTCCACCCCTTCGCGCAGGCCCAGGGCCATGGCCTCGGCAGCGGCGGCAATGTGCACGCCGGCCAGCAGCTGGTTGATGATCTTGACCTTGCTGCCCGCGCCTGCCTTGTCGCCCAGGCGGTAGACCTTGCCGGCCATCGCATCAAGCACATCGCCCGCTGCGGCGTAGGCCGCTGGTGTGGCCGAGGTCATCATCGTCATCTGGCCGGCCGCTGCCTTGGCCGCGCCGCCGGAGATGGGGCCATCCACATACAGCACACCGCTCTGGGCCAGGCGCGCCTCCAGCGCGATGGACCAGTTCGGGTCCACCGTGGAGCACATCACAAAGGTGCTGCCAGCGCGCATCGCCGCAGCGGCGCCATGCTCGCCAAACAGCACGGCCTCGGTCTGCGCAGCGTTGACGACGACGGACACCACCACATCCACCTGGGCGGCCAGCTCGGCCGGGTGGGCGCAGGCTACGCCACCGGCGCTGGCAAAGTCGGCCGCTGCGCCGGGGCGCACATCACAGACATGGACCTGGTAGCCCCGGTTGCGCAAGGTTTGGGCAATGCCCAGGCCCATGGCGCCCAGGCCGATGACGCCCACCTTGGCGTGCTGTGCTTGTGTAGTCATTGGAGATGCTCCCGTGAATCAGAGGTAGAGAATGCCCGGCCTGGTGGCGGGGCACAAGAATGCAAGCGACAAATAGGCAAGCGACAAATAGGAAAGCGATCAACCAGGCTGCGGATCAGGCCACCAGCGCCCAGACCAGGCAGGTCAGCGCAAAGCCGGCGACGCCCAGCACGGTGGTCAGCACCGTCCAGCTGCGCAGCCCATCGGCCACGCTCAGGCCCAGGTAGCGGGTCACAATCCAGAAGCCCGAGTCATTGACATGAGACAGCCCCAGGCCGCCAAAGCCGATGGCCACCGTCAGCACGGCGATCTGCACCGTGCTGTAGCCGCCGCCCTGAATGCTTTCGGCCAGCAGGCCGCAGGTGGTGAGAATGGCCACCGTTGCCGAGCCCTGCGCGGCGCGCAAGGCCAAAGAGATGACGAAGCCCAGCAGGATCAGAGGCAGGCCGGTACCCGACAGCGCCTGCGACAGCGCGGTGCCAATGCCGCTCACCGTCAGCACCTTGGCAAACACGCCGCCAGCGCCGGTCACCAAGATCACCGTGGCTGCTGCGGGCAGCGCCGATTCCATCACCTCATTGGTGCGCTTGCGCGTCCAGCCCAGCGGGCGCACCAGCAGCACAAAGGCCAGGCCAATCGCTACCATCAGCGCAAACACCGGCGCGCCAGTAAAGGCCAGAAAATCACGCAGCGCATCGCCCTTGGGCAGCATGGTCGCCGCCGTCGTGCCCAGCATGATGAGGGCCAGCGGTGCCAGGATCAAGGTCAGCACGGCACCTACGCCCGGCAGCCTGGCGGCAGGCGCATCGGCGGCATCAGCGCTGCCAAAGTTGCGGAACTGGGCTTCTGCATCCGGCTGCATCGTGTAATGGCAGCGGTTCAAATAGCCGCCCACCCACTGCGCCACAAAGGCCAGCGGTATGCAGATGCCCAGCCCGATCAGCGTGATCCAGCCCACATCGGCCGACAGCACCGCTGCGCCGCCGACAATGCCCGGGTGCGGCGGCACGACCACATGGGTGGCCAGCATGATGCCGGCCACCGGCAGCCCGTACTTGATGGGGCTGACACCTGCGGCCTTGCAAAAGCCATAGATGATGGGGATCAGGATGATGAAACCCACATCAAAGAACACGGGGATCGACAGCACCAGCGCGGCCGCCGTCAGCGCTGCCGGCACCCGCTTGGGGCCCAGCAGCTGGCTGAAGCGCTGCGCCAAGGTATTGGCGCCGCCCGATACCTCGATCATCCGGCCCAGCATCGCGCCCAGCGCCACCAGGATGGCCACCGACCCCAACGTGCCGCCCATGCCGGATATCAACGTGGGAATGATCTCAGCGAGCGGGATGCCCGTGGCCAGCGCCACCAGCAGGCTCACCAGCATCAGCGCCACAAAGGCATGGACTTCGAATCGGATGATCAGCAGCAGCAGCGCAGCAATGCTGGCGCCCGCAATGCTCAGAAGGGCAAAGGTCGTCATGGCGAAGGACTTGTCTCACTCGGTTATCAAAGGGGCCAAATGGCGCGGTGCCACTGACAGCTTATATTGTTATCATACAAATTTTGCGCGATCATAGCACTGCGCGCAGATGGCCTTGCGCGGTACTTTCCCGAGGCGGGGCAAGGTTTTTAGGTTGCACACGGCAGTCCGGGGCGCCCGCCTGCAAGCCCCCGAAGCTCAGGCATGGGCGTCAAAAAAGGCGCTGCAGTGGTCTGCAGCGCCTTGGCGTTGGCTGGGATCGCAGCGGGCGGTGACCCGTGCGATCCACCCTGGCATCAAGCCAGCGTACGCAATGTCGGCTCGCGGTCCCAGAAGCGGGTCTTCGCGCCCTCGATGAAACCGGCCACATCCTTGGGCTCGAACACGCCTTCATCCGGCTTCACCCCAGCGGCGTCCAGGATCAGGTGCGTGGCCTTGCAGGCGGCAATCGCCTTCAGGTGGCCAAACGCGTCACGGAACCAGTCCTGCGCTGCGCTGTCCTTGGCCAGCGTCTCACCCGATGCCATCGGAATGACGGACGCCACCGCATCGAACTGCGCCGAGGGCGCGCCGGCCAGCTGCGCATCGGCAGCAATGTGCTTGCCGTCGCTCAACGTGGCGCCGCCAATCTTAGGGGCGATGATCTTGACCATGGCCTTTTCGGCAAGGATGGCCTTTTGCAGCGCAGCCACGTTCTCGGCGTTGGAGCCGTCGTCCACCAGAATCGCGACGCAGCGGCCTTCCAGGGTGGGCTTCATGCGGTCGATGATGCGCAGCGCGGGGCTGGGTGGCAGGTCTTGCACCGGCACCGCAGGCTTGGCGGGCTTGGGCAAGGCTGCCAGGCCCAGGCCCTTGGCCACGCGCTTGCCCAGGTCGTTGTCAATCACCAGCAGGTGGGACACCACCGCTTCGCGCACATGGGGCGTCTGCACCTTGGACAGCTCAAACACCAGCGCGGACGCAATATGGGCCTGCTCAATGTCGCTCTGGCTGGTGTAGAACAACCGCGCCTGGCTGTAGTGGTCGGCAAAGCTTTCCGGGCGGATGCGGCTCTTGGCATCGCCTTCCGACGGCTGGGCAAACGACTTGAAACCCTGGGCCCGCGATTCGCGTGGCGAGTTCGGGTCCAGGCTCGATGGCTCGTAGGCCACGCGTCCCTTGGGCACCTGGGTCTGCATATGGCCGTCGCGCTGGGTGTGGGCAAACGGGCACTTGGGCGCGTTCACGGGGATCTGCGTGAAGTTCGGTCCGCCCAGGCGCGACAGCTGCGTGTCCAGGTACGAGAACAGGCGGCCTTGCAGCAGCGGATCGTTCGAGAAATCAATGCCGGGCGGCACATTGGCCGGGCAGAAGGCGACCTGCTCGGTCTCGGCAAAGAAGTTGTCCGGCCAGCGGTCCAGCGTGAAGCTGCCGATCTTGGTCAGCGGAATCACCTCTTCGGGAATGATCTTGGTCGGATCCAGGTGGTCATAGGGCAGGGCGTCGGCTTCCTCTTGCGTGAACAGCTGCACGAACAGGTCCCAGGCAGGGGCATGGCCGGCCTCGATGGCCTCGAACAGGTCGCGGCGGTGGAAGTCATTGTCGGCCGCCTGCAGCTTGGCCGCTTCGTCCCAGACCGTCGACTGGATGCCCAGTTGTGGGCGCCAGTGGAACTTCACGAAGGTGCTCTCGCCCTTGTCGTTGATGAGGCGGAAGCTGTGCACGCCAAAGCCTTCGATCGTACGCAGGCTGCGCGGAATCGCCCGGTCGCTCATCGCCCACATGATCATGTGCATGGACTCGGGCATCAGCGAGATGAAATCCCAGAAGGTGTCATGCGCAGACGCCGCTTGCGGAAAGCCCCGGTCGGGCTCCATCTTGACGGCATGCACCAGGTCGGGGAACTTCATCGCATCCTGGATGAAGAACACCGGAATGTTGTTGCCCACCAGGTCCCAGTTGCCTTCTTCGGTGTAGAGCTTGATCGCGAAGCCACGCACATCGCGCGGGGTATCGACCGAGCCCGCACCGCCAGCCACCGTGGACATGCGCGCAAAGATCGGCACCTTCTTGCCGACCTCGGTCAGCACCTTGGCGGTCGTGTACTTTTTCAGCGAATGGCTCAACTCGAAGTAGCCATGTGCGGCCGTGCCGCGTGCATGCACGATGCGCTCTGGAATGCGCTCATGGTCGAAATGGGTGATCTTCTCGCGCAGCACAAAGTCTTCGAGCAAGGTCGGTCCCCGGCCGTAGGCGCGCAATGAGTTCTGGTTGTCCGAGACAGGGATACCCTGCTGGGTGGTCATCACCGGGTGGCCATCACCGGCCTGGTCATGGCGCTCGCCTCCGGTACTGGCTTGGTTGGCAGCGGATGCGGGCGATTTGCGAGTGGTCATCGTGGATCTCCAGATTGTGGGTTCAGGGTTGGCCTGGGGCTGGCAGGTGCTCCACAACTGGAAGAACCGGCTGTACCCATGGCCGCCGGGCGCCGCAGACCTGGCACCGCGCCGCGGGCAATGGCCTGTGGCACGGCACCGGGCGGGCGGCCGGCGAAGGAGGCAGCGAGGGTTGTGGAGCGACGCTTGGCGGTTCAAGAATGCCAGCAGCCCGTTCCCGCCCTTGTAGGCATTTGGAGGACTTGCTTGTCATGCACGGGCTGAGACGCCGCAATGCACTGCGCTGCACCGCCCTGGCAGGCGCGCAGCAAAAAGGCCGCTCGGTGAGCGGCCTGGTGATGTGCTGGCTGCGCCGATCAGTGAAAGAACAGCGCAATCAGGATGATGATGGGGATTGGCACGCCAATCAGCCAAAGCAGGATGGATCGCATGGTGTTTCCTTTCTAGGTCTGCCCGCAGGCAAAGTGGGTGTTCAGATGAAATCGATGGTCAGTCACGCGTCGCGCTGGCGGCCGCCGAAGGTGGCAGACAGGCTGCCGACAAAGGCACCAATCAGCAGCACCACGAACATCCACATCAGCGAATAGGCGGTGGCCTTGCGGGCCTGCTCAGCCGCTTGCTTGGCCTTCACTTCAGCGTCCTGGGCGGCTTGCTTGGCCTTGTCGATCTGTTGCTTGACTTGGTCATAGGTGGCCTGGACCTTCTTCTCCGACTCTTCCTGGCTCATGTCGGTGCGCTGTGCGACCAGGCGGCCCAGGTACTGGCGGTCTTCGTTCGACAGCGAGCCAGCTTGCAAGGAATGCATGAACACGCTGCTCATCTCGCTGGCGTCATCGGCGGCGGAGCGGGCTTGTTGCACGGCGTTCTGCGCGCCATCCTTGATGTCCTGCTTTTGCTGCTCGGTCGGGCCGCCCTGGCGCAGCATGCTGTTGATCCAGTAGTTCAGATCGGAGCCGGGTTCATTGGCCTTGCCGGCGGTCACGCCTGCGGCGCCGGTGAGCGCGGCAGACGCCGCACCGCCGATCACACCGGTGGCACCGCTGGCAGCGCCGCCCACCACCTGGGCTGCACCGCTGACCACGGCACCGGCAGCCTTGGCCGTGCCGGAGATCGCAGCACCGGCCACCGATCCGGCCACAGCCACCATCAGCATCGTTGCCAGTGCCCAGGCCAGAAAGCCGTGGGCGGTATCGCGGAAGTACACCTCATCGGTGTGCAGGCCTTGCCACTTGGTGCGCAGGCGGCCGGCGATGTAGCCACCGACGCCCGCAGAAGCGAGCTGCGTGAATGCCAGCCACGCGATTGCGCCCCAGCCAATCGTTTCGCCATCGGCGCCCCGGCCGGACCAGACCGAGACCGATGACAGCCCCAAGCCGACGCCCAGCATGAACAGCAGCAGCGACAGCACGGCTGCCGCCAATGCGCCTGCAAAAATGGCGGCCCAGGAGACCGCACTTTCACTGTTCCCCGCGATCGCGCGCGGTACTGCGCCGGTGACGACGCGCTCTTCCTCTACATATGTGGTGACCATGGCTATTCCTTGTTAGATGACGCCTTTATTCTGCTTTTGGACCTTGAAAAGTTTGTAGTCCAAACGCGAACGCGCCCGTGCGCGCTTCACTGTTAGCGCCATCAGCCGATCTGCGCAAAGCCGCGCCAGGGGTGGAGCGCGGTCTGAAACGGCAGGCGGAAATGGCAGGCGGAATCGCAAGCGGAAATGGCAGGCGATCAGGCAGACCGAGGCAGATGTCCGGCCTGCTGCTTCAGGGCCGGGCCGCCACGCGGCCGCCGCTGCGGCATGCTGCGGTCAGGGGCTCAATAGACGGAGACAGGCGCACTGCCGTCGCTTGCAAACACCCAGGCATGCAGCGGCTGCACGGGGACCGGTCCCGAGCCGGTGAATTCGGAAAATGCCGGCAGGTTCAGGTACGGTGCGGAGTACGCCAGGCAGGGCAAGCGTTTGCGCATCTGGGGCACACGCAATGTCGGGTGGATGTGGCCGTGGATGTTGAGCGAGAAATGGTGCACACCGGTTCCCAGTGGCTCATGGCTGAGCAGCACCTGGTGGCGCGCCAGGTGGGTGTGCACATCATCGAGCAGCAAGGCCTCCGTCTGCAGGTAGCGGTCGTGGTTGCCCCGGGTCAGCACAAAGCGGGTCTTGAGGTTGGCGCGACGCAGCATCTGCCACAGCTGAAAGGTGTCTTCGCCGATAAAGCGGCCATGCACAAAGTCCCCCAGAATCACCAGCTCCTGCGGCTGCCACTTCTGCAGAATCTGGTGCAGGCGCAGCAGGTCCTGGCGCTGCACCTCCAGCGGCACGGCCACACCCCGGCGGCGGAAGATATCACTCTTGCCCAGGTGCAGATCGGCGAGGATCAGCATGCTCTCCTGCGGCCAGAACAGCGCGCGCTCGGCCAGCACCAAAAACTCCATGCCGGCCATGCTGGCCGCGACATGGTCCTGCGGAGACGGGGACAGTTGAATGGGGGAGAAAAACTCTGCCGATTGCGTTCCTGCCATCAAGATCGATCCTGTAGTTGTGGGGTGCCCTTGGCGCGGGGGCGTGGGGGGGCAGCGCCACGGCTTGGGGCGCTGCTGCGGGATGGGCGGGTGCGAGGCGCGCCCGTGCGCAGTCCAGGCTCGCCTGCGGCCTGGCGCTCCTGCTGTGCGGCCATGCGGCGCACCTTGTCCTGCCAGGTCTCATTGCTGAGCTGGCCGCGAAAGCTCTCCGCCCACAGCCCAAACGAGAAGGGCGTGTGCCTGGCCGGAAAGCGCAAGGCCATCTGCCGCCCCGCAATGCTGGCCAGCAGCCTTTGCATTGTCGGCAGGTGCAGCTCCTGGTCCAGCGCCTCCTGCCGGGCCTGGCGCAGCAGCAAATGCTCGGGGTCGTATTTGCTCAGCACGTCAAACAGCAGGCTGGCGGAGACCTGCAATTGCCGGTCGCTGGCGCGGCTCTTCTTGCCCGGCACCTTGGATTGCACCAGGCCGGCAATCTGCGCAATCTCCTTGAAGCGCTTGCGTGCCAGCTCGCTGAAGTTCACCGCCGAGCGCAGGTCGGTGTCGAGCCCGTCGAGCTTGAAGATTTCCGCCCAGTCCACCGCATTCGCATCGATGGGCAAGGTCGGCTGGATCATCAGCCCGATCTCATTACAGGCCCAGGCAAAGGTATTGGCCTGCAAATGCGCCAGGCGCGTCGCAATCAACACCGCAAGCCCCTCATGCGCGACCCGGCCGGCAAAGGGGTAGACAAACAGCGGTGCGGCCTTTGCGGCCTGGGCGGCTTGGGTGTTGCCGACCTGCTCAATCAGCAGCTGGTCGGCCCCCGGCACCAGCGAGCGCTGGCTTTGCAGCTGCAGCAGCGGCTGCAGCCATTGCAGCTCACGGGCATGGGGTGCGTCATCGGCTGCGGGGCTGGCAGCGGCCGTGCTCAGCAGCTGCTGCATGCGCTCACCCAATGATGACGACATCGGCATCAACGAGCCCGCCCAGGCAGGGGTCAGCAGGCCCACCTCGGCGCTGCGGCGCACCCAAGCGGTCTGGTTTTCCAGCCGCACCAGCACCAGACTGCGGCCAGCAAAGTTGAAGACATCGCCAGGGCTGAGCCGTGCAATAAAGGCTTCTTCGACCGAGCCCAGCCGCGCGCCGCGCAGGTACTGCACATTGACGGCGCCGTGCGCGGTGATCGTGCCGATCGACATGCGGTGCATGCGCACCACGCCGGTGTTGGCAGGCTGGCACAGGCCATCGGCACAGTGCAGGCGTTCATACTGCGGGTACTGCACCAGCGAATCGCTGCCATGCTCCAAAAACGCCAGCACCGCCTGCCACTGCGCATCGCTCAGATCACGAAAAGCCGCTGTGCGCCGCACCTCGGCCAGCAAGTCCGGCGGCCTGAACCCGCCCGCCAGCGCCGCGCTCATCGCATGCTGGCTCAGCACATCAAAGCACAGGCGCAGTGGCTCGCGCCGCTCATACACCTGGGCCTCGGCCAGCTCACGCACGGCGGCAAACTCGGCCAGGTCCATCGCCTGGGTGGCAACCGCTTCCACATGCACAGCAGCACCGGGCCGGTGCTTGGCGCGGCCGGCGCGCTGCACCATGCGGGCGACAGAGCGTGCGCCGCCAATCTGGATCACGCGCTCCACTGCCGGAAAATCCACGCCCAAATCGAGGCTGCTGGTTGCCACCACGCAGCGCAGAGTGCCTGCGCGCAGGCGCTGCTCCACCGACTGCCGCACACCCTGGTCCAGCGAGCCATGGTGGATCGCCAGGGTTTCGGCATCCTCCGGCCAGATGCTGGCCAGCGCCGTATGCCACAGCTCGGCCTGCGCGCGGGTGTTGGTAAACACAATCGTGCTGGGCGCGCTGAACACCAGCTTGGCCACCTCGCCCAGATTGGCCAGGCCCAGATGCCCCGCCCAGGGCATGCGCGTACCCAGCGGCGGCGTGATGCTGTGCAGATGAAACGGCTTGGGCCGCATGTCCTGGATCAGCGCCGGCGCCTGTACCTGCCAGGCGCTCAACAGCACATCGCTGGCCTCCTGCAGATTGCCAATCGTCGCCGACAGGCCCCAGACCTGTGCGCTAGGTGCCAGCGCCTGGATGCGCGCCAGGTTCAGCTGCAGCAGCACCCCGCGCTTGCTGGGCAAGAGCTCATGCCATTCATCCACCACAATGCAGCGCAACTGGCTGAACTGCTCGCGGCTGCGCTCATGGCTCAGCAGCAGCGCCAGCGATTCAGGCGTGATCACCACCAGCTGCGCCTTGCCGGTGTCGGTGAGGCGTTTGTCGCGTGATGTGGCGTCGCCTGTGCGCATCGCTACTTGCCAATGGGGCAGCACCGCCGCTACCGGGCCGGTGATGCGTTCACGGGTGTCGCTGGCCAGTGCGCGCAACGGCGTTACCCAGAGCATGCGTGGGCCATGGCTGGCGCGGCCTTCAGGCGTTTCAGCCTCGGCCATCGCCTGCATCAACGGCCCACCCAGCGCCGCCAAAGTCTTGCCTCGCCCCGTGGGGGCCGATATCAAACCGCTGTGCCCGTCTGCATACGCGCGCCAGGCCTGCTGCTGGAACACGGCCGCGCCGATGTCCTGCGCCTTCAGCCAGTCGCGCCAGCGCTTGGCCGCGCGCTGCATTGCGCGGTCACTAGGGGCTGTGCTGTTGTCCAGCTCAGCCATCGGCCAACTCCAGCAAGGCGCTCAGTTGGTCGGCGTCCTGTGCGGTCTTGTCCTCACGCCAGCGCAAGATGCGCGGAAAGCGCACCGCCACGCCGGATTTGTGGCGGGTCGAGCGGTTCACGCCTTCAAACGCAATCTCAAACACGAGGCTGGGCGTGACTGAGCGCACTGGCCCAAAGCGCTCCACCGTGTGGCTGCGTATCCATTTGTCCAGCCGCAAAATCTCGACATCGGTGAGGCCTGAGTAGGCCTTGGCGACGGGCACCAGCGCATCGCCGCTCCACACCGCAAAGGTGTAGTCGGTGTGTAAGGTGCTGCGCCGGCCGCTGCCGCTTTGGGCATAGATCAGCACCGCGTCGATGCTGAACGGGTCCACCTTCCACTTCCACCAATCGCCCCGGCGCCGGCCTTCCTTGTAGGGGGAGGCCAGCGCCTTGAGCATCAGCCCTTCGGCGTTGTGCTCGGCAGCGGTATGGCGCAGCGGGGGTAGCGCATCCCAGCTGTCAAACGGCAGTTGGGGCGATATGCCCAGCGCCGGCAAATCCGCATGCCGGATGACCTGCTCCAGCTTGGCACGGCGCTGCGCCAGCGGCTGGGCGCGCAGGTCTTCGCCATCACACTCCAGCAGGTCATAAAACAGAATGCGCGCTGGCACGGTCTGCATGAGCTTGGCAGAAGGCTTGCGCTTTTGAATGCGGCTTTGCAGCGCCACAAAGCCCAGCGGCTTGTTCTGTTCGTAATCCCAGGCCAGCAGCTCGCCATCGAGCACCATGTCGCGCGGCAGCAGTGCGGCGGCGGCCTCCAGCTCGGGAAAGCGGCCATCCAGACGCTCCTCACCACGCGACCACAGATAAGGCGCATGGCCCTGGCGCCGCACCAGCTGCACCCGTATGCCATCCCATTTCCATTCGGCCAGCCAGTCCTTGGGGTCGCCCAGCGCATCTGGCTCTTGCGGCAGGGGCGAGGCGAGGTAGAACGGGTAGGGCTTGTCCAGCAGCTGCGCGCTGGTTTCCGGGTCCATCAAGGCCTCATAGGCCTGGGCGCTGGGCAGCCATTCGCCCACCATGCGGTGCGCCATATCGGCGGCAGATATCCCCACCAGCGGCGCCAGGCTGTTTTGCAGGCTGCGCTTGTTAACGCCGGCACGCAGCGATCCGGTCAGCAGCTTGTTGAAGACCAGGCGCGAAGGCGTATCCAGCTGCTGCCAGGCCTGCTGTATCGCACGCTTGCGTTGCTCGGCATCGGCAGCGACCAGCGGCAGCAAAAACTGCTCGGTCCATTCGTCGAGCCGGCTGTCGTTGTCCGGTGTTCTAAAGGTGGCGCCCAGCAAGCTTGCATGCCAGGGCGCATCGGGATCTGGAGCAACGGCAGTGCCGGGCGCAGCAGCCAGCTCAGGATGATTGATACCCTGCTTTTGCCAGGCCGCTACCAACAACGACAAGGTCTCCGCCAAATCACCCACTTGGCGGTAGCTCTCTTCCACCAGCCACAGCGGCAGGGCGGTCAGCTCGCTCACCCAGCTGCGCAGCTCGGTCGTGGTGGCCAGCCGGTTCTTGCCAGTGTTCACCTTGCCGCCACTCAGCACATAGACGGCCCAGGTCGCCTCGGCGGCAGTCACGCCAGCAAAGTACTGCTGCAGCGCCAGCTCGCGGTCGCGTGTGCCGGAGGCTTCATCCAGCAGCTGGTACAGCGCCACAAAGCGGTTCATTCGGCCGCCTCCTCTTCATCGCCATAGGCGGTGCGCAGGCGCTCCGCCTGTATGCCCAGGCTCTGCAGGTAGGGGATCAGCGCATCGGTATTGCCATGGGTAGCGAGCACCCGCTGGGCACCACTTTCGGTAATCGTGTCGACCAGTTCCTGCCAATCGGCATGGTCTGATATGACAAAGCCGCGCTGCATATTGCGCCGCCGCCGGTTGCCGCGCAGCAGCATCCAGCCCGAGGCAAAGCCTTGCTCCACCTGTTTAAAGCGCTTGAGCCAGGCAGAATCTTGTGCAGAAGGCGGTGCCAGCACCATGCGGCCAGCAAAGTCGGTATCGGTGGGCACATCGGCCACCATCTCGGTAGCGGCCAGCGCAATGCCCGCCTGCCGGTAAATATCGGTACCGCGCGCCATCGCGCCATGCAGCAATACGGGGGCATCCAGCTTGCCCGCCAAGCCTGCCAGCACCCGCTGGGCCTTGCCCAGGCTGTAGGCATACAGCACTGCCGCCTTGCCTTGCTCCTTGCAATGCGCCACCCAGCGCTCAATGCGCTCCACCTCATGCGCCATCGTCGGCCAGGCGTACACAGGGTAGGCAAAGGTCGCCTCGCAAATCAGGGTGTCGCAGCGCAGCAGTTCAAACGCCTCGCAGGTTGGGTCAGGCTCGCGCTTGAAATCGCCCGTAAACACCCACACAGCGTCGCCCTGCTGCACCCGCACCTGGGCGGAACCAAGAATATGCCCCGCCGGGTGCAGCGATACCTGCACCTCCCCCATCGTGATCGTCTGCCCAAACGGCAGCGCATGGATGTTCTGCTCCCCCAGCCGCCAGCGCAGTATCGGCTCGCTGTTTGTGCTGCAGTAGTACTCGCCCATCCCCACATGGGCATGGTCCGAGTGGCCGTGGGTGACAAAGGTGCGGTGTACCGGCTTCCAGGCATCAATAAAAAAATCCCCAGCCGTGCAGTACAGACCTTTGTCGGTCAGGGTGATGACGTCAGCGGGTGGGGCGTTGGCAGATGCAGAAGCAGCGAGCATGGGCAAATTCTGCGGCTGCGGGGGCGGGGGCGGGCGTCAGAGTTTGCCTTGTTGGGGTGCGGGAGTGGGGGGAGGCAGGAGACTCGTACAAGTTTTCGGGCTGAGCGTGATCGCTGAATAAGCTTCCTAAGTGGCTAAATGGCTAGCTATATTGATGGAGTCACTGATACGATCAGCAGCTAAAGGGGTGACATATGCTTGATCGGGTTCCGGTTCCTACAGACAACATCTATAAATTTATCGCACTGTTTTCACTAGTGGTGCTAGTTTTTTCTTCTTGGCAAATTATCTCCGTCACGACTGCGAGTAACGCTATTGTCATTAAGAACTACCCAGAGATTGTAGAACTTCAGTCTTTGGAGGTGCGAACTCTGGCTCAGGAGGCGAAGCTTGCTGTGCTGGAGCGTGAAAAGGAAGTGGTCGTGAAAGACAGAAAGCTATTCGTAAATATATTAAGTTGGGTTATAGCTTTCGCTTTTTACGGAATCATTTATGGGTTTTGGGTCTGGCGCAGAGAGATACAGCCCATGGTGGATGCGCAGAACAAGGCTCAGCTGGAGTTGTTGCAGCTTCAAGTTGAGAAACTGCGACTGGAGAATCAAAAACTGGAAGGTTCTCAGCGGGTTAATGAGCCTGTACAAAGTTCAGCGACAGGGTTGTTGGTTGCTCTTATTAGGGCACTCTTGTCTAAATGAGCGACGTTACGGCTATTGCAACATTCGGTTGGTTGCTGTTTTATATAAAGTACAACTTTGCCGCAATAGAGAATACATGGCCCCCAAAGAATGGTGGACTTCGCCACCCTATCTTGAGCAGACGCTTGTTCAGACAGAATAAACGCCCCTGTGAGAGCAAGTTCGAGCCAAACAGTGTGGCGTTAACGCGAATTTCTTCAGTCAAGTTGCATGCACAACTTTTCCTTATAGACACGCAGCCGGGCTTCGGCCCTGTCAATGAAATGCTGGTAAAGCAGCACCTCGGTGTACAACTCTCCGTAAACCATGCTGTTCGCAAAGTTCTTCAACTGCTGGCTCTTGAAGAACCCTCTGCCGTCAGGGAATTGCGTATAATCGCCATCCATTCGGGTTTCATCAATCGTGCAGCCAATTAGATAGCCATAGAACTTCTTGATTCGCCCGTTTGATTTGGCTGCCAAAAGTCGCGCGTATTGCGCCAAGTCTGGAATGTGCTCCTGTAGACCAACGTCCGGTGCTTTAAATTCAATAATTATCGCGGCGCCTTCGCTTGTAAAAAGTGCAATATCTGGACGCTTTGCTTCGTGATTTTTATTGTTTCGGGCAAACAACTCTTCGAGACTATCATCAATATCGGCATCGAAAACATTCTCGGTCGCCGACCATTTAATTGATTTCAAAGGCTTATCTGAAGCAATGTATTCAAAGTATTGATATTCCTCGTTGAGAAGCCAGATGTCGTGTTCCGTGGTTTCTGTGGAATCCTTCCCCATAGGGAAGAAAATATTGTGGATTATCCGTTCATTCTCGTTCTTCTTTCCGGGTTCAGGAGTTTGGCATATAAGTAGGCCATCAACGGCCATACCAAGTACTTCAATCATTGCACTGCGACGGACCACCAGTTGCGACAGATTAGTCATGTCCATCTTCTTGATGGAACTCGTGTACTTCCATGCCAGCTCGGAGATCTTTTTTCTAAAGTCATCGGAACGTGGATCTATTTGCAGCAACTCGTCCTTGATCCGGAACAAAGTCGAGGTGTCGCCCACGATTTCTTCCTGAAGTCTCTTCAGGACTCGGCGCGCGATGTTCTCCTCGTTATCGCCATAGTGAATTTTTATCTTTGTCCCCTCCATCATCTGACGGGTAATACCGAAGCGCTGTTCGGTGGAGCGAACCAAAACATCCTTGTCGAAATCTGGTGGGGTGATGATTTGAAAGACGTAGTCCTCGAGCGAATTGACCACGTCTTCCAGCGAAAAATCATCTTTTAGCGTATCGCTCTCGGTGCAAGTTGCTGGAATGTTGAAACCATCCCGTTGCTGGTTTACCGTCTCTTCAAAAAGTTCGCTTTCAACGATTAGTAATTCGAAATTACCTGCCGTTGGGCGTTTACGGTCAATCGCATTCCGCAGGTAGCGCTTGGTAATTTGTTGGACAACCGCTGAATTCGCACAGAGAGCCACTTCATGCTGAAAATTCGGAAAAGCATTCTGTGCGAACGAGTACCTGGTCACCCGCATTGTGGGGCCGTTTCGGAAATCCTTGCCGTGGCTACATAGCAGTGGAATGTGCGCGACTTCACCAGCGGGATTCGGTAACTCTTTGTCGTCGATAGATTCCTTATCGGAAGCGTCTCCGTGATGGGATTTCACTTCTATTCTGAAGTTGCCAATGAGCTTCTTCAGGATGATTAGGCGCTGAAGAAATGTGGTGTAAAGGTGATCCGCAATTGCCTTCGCCGAGAAAATCTGAGGTATTGAGGCTTCGTCTGCTCTCTGTTCCGGAGTCAATACACTCAGCCGGCGGCTCTTCAAGGTGAAAGTGGTCTCGATATGGCTTCCTTCAGCCGACGTAGTTACAAAGGACTGCTCGGAAACTAAGCGCGTGGAGTCATCGACTTGGAGTTGCCTGCGTTGAATTTTCCCGTCACGTTCGAACACGCTGTCGATGGCCATTCGCTCATAGTGGTGGAAAAACTGAATGCGTCCGGCTCCCTTGCACTTGCCGATACCAGGAATTTGCAGCAAGTCCTTATAGGTGGAATCTTTCGTAACGAAAGCTTTGACTTCGTCTTCGCCGAAGCCCGCACCGTTGTCAGTGCAGGAAATCTCGACATCAAACTTCGGGTCGAAAAAGTGTGTTTGTAAAATTTTGACGCCTACGCTCATCCAGAATGGAGGTGCAGTAGCCAGACGACTCCGGCGAATTAGGTAAGAGTCGATGGCGTTTGAGAGCATTTCCTCAAACACCACGTAATGACTGTGATTAACGGCAGTGTTTTTGCGACCACCTGGAACGTCGAGTGCCATAGATAAAGTCTGTTTAAATAGTATGGCTCAAGTTTGAGCCCGGTACCTATCCGTTAGGGTACCGCATCTGGCGCTCGCTATCAGGCGCCAATAACTTGCATTTTGCCACTTGGATCATCGCTGATTTTTGGTTCACGAACATCAGCAAGTTGCGGTAATTTTCGCGTAAGGAGAAAGGCTCAATGGGTAGAGAGTGCTTGGGGCCGTGCCTCAAGCCTTGGGACCTGCTTATCGGCTGAGAGGCCTGAGTAGTCTCGTTATGGATATGACGCAGCCACCGATGAGCTGGCACATACCTTCCTGATTCTGTTCTTGGTTCAATGAAGTGCTTGCTGGTCAACCGGCGGAAGCGGCAGTGAATCGCTCCAACTTATGGGGGTCAGTTCACTTTCGTGGAGACTAGTTGGTGTAAGTGAGGCCTTGTCTGGATCGTTGAGCGTCCTTTTCCGGGCGCTTACCGCGAAGATGCCAAGGACAGCGACCGCTGCAAAGTGGTCTCTGGCGTGTGCGGCCTAACGTAGCCATAAGCTAGAAACGAAAACCTTACTCCCTTCCCCCCAACAACACCCGAGCCAACCGCTCCCCATCCTGCCGCCAAAACGCCGGATCCGCCTGCCGGATCCGGTCAATCGCGTTATTCATATGCGCGGTCGCTGCCGCCCGCGCAGCCGCTGGATCCCCCGCCTCAATCGCCTCCACAATCCGCGCGTGCTCTTGCGTCACCGCAGCGGCAAAGTCCTGCCGCCGCGCCTCATTGGCGCGGGTGATGCGCGTGGCACCCGCCAGCACCTGCGACAGGTAATCCAAGGTACTGAGCAAGAAAGGATTGCCGGAGGCCTGGGCGATGACGCGGTGCAGGGCGACGTCTTCGGCTACGCCGTCTTGGCCATTGGCCACCGCTTTTGCGAGAGCTTTGACGCCAGCGCGGATGCGGCGCAGATCGGCGGTGCTGCGGCGGGCGGCCGCTAGTTCTGCCACTTCGGCCTCTAACGCGCGGCGCACTTCTACGATTTGGATAACGGCCTCTTGTGAGGCGGCATGGCCTTTTTCCAGATCGAGCGGTTCGGCCCTAGGCGCTTGTACAAAGACGCCGCTGCCTTGGCGGGAGGCGACCAGGCCGCTGGATTTGAGGCGGGACAGCGCCTCTCGCACCACCGTTCGGCTCACGCCAAACTGTGCCACCAACAACAGCTCTGTGGGCAGGCGGTCGCCCGGTTGCATTTGCCCTTGCCGAATGCTGGCCTCCAGCGCCTGGGCCACTTGGTCGGCGAGGGAGTTGGCGGCCTTGACGGGCGTGAAGGAGATCGGCATGCGTGGGCAGGAGAGCTAGTTGCTGGGAGTGGGCGCTGGCTGCTGCCAGGCCGCAAGATGGCGCTTACTGTACTCCAGCCCAGGGGCGGCGCCTGCGCCTTAGGCGCAATGGATGGCTATGCCGTGTTTTTGGACAAAAGGCGCGCTGCTGTAGATGCAGTGGCTACACCTGCCGCAGCGGGGCCATCTGCTTGCACCCGGCCTGTATATGCCAGCACGCAAACGCCAAAGCTGCAGGCCCATATCGGCGGCCTGCAGCGGGGTGCCTGGTGGCTACAGCCCTGCATGCACTGCAGTGGCTGCGGCCCCATCAGCGGATGCCAGCCTTATTTAGGCAGCAGCACCTTGTCGATCACATGGATCACGCCATTGGATTGGTAGACATCGGGGATGGTGACGGTGGCGGTGCCGCCTTTCTCGTCCGTCAGCATGACCTTGGAGCCTTGGGCTTTGGCCACCAAGGTACCGCCGCTGACGGTCTTGATGCTGGCCATGCCTCCGCCATCCTTGATCATCTTGCTGATCGCTGCGGCATCCCACTTGCCGGGGACGACGTGGTAGGTCAGCACGGTAGTCAGCATGCCCTTGTTCTCGGGCTTGAGCAGGTTGTCTACGGTGCCGGCGGGCAGGGCGGCAAATGCTGCATTGGTGGGGGCGAACACGGTAAAGGGGCCTGGGCCCTTCAGCGTATCCACCAAGCCTGCAGCCTTGACCGCTGCCACCAGGGTGGTGTGGTCCTTGGAGTTGACGGCGTTGTCGATGATGTCCTTAGTGGGCAGCATGGGCGCGCCGCCCACCATCACGTCTTTGGCGATCGCCGCCATGGAGGTGCTTGCCACCATGAAAGCCATGCCATAAGAGACCAGTTTGCGCGTACTTTGGATCGAGGCCATGAGATGCTCCTTGCGTGTGGATGAACAGCCGAAAAAACGTTGCGGCTGTTTGGAATACGCAGCGGATGGCGCAGTGGATTCAACAAATCTAGAAATAGTTTTGCAAAGAGGTGAAGCAGGGGAGTGATGCAGGGTGCGCAAAAAAATTCTGCATCCACTGCATCCAAACATGCCACAGAGGACTAGTACTACTAACAGCACACACCAAACAGCGCTGTTTTTACTCCCGTCCTGTCCCCCTCACTTAGGAGAACTCGTATGTTGACCTCTCGCACAGCTCCCCGTATCGCCGCCATCGCCACCGCAGTGGCCTCCCTCGGCCTGCTCACCGCTTGCGGCTCGATGCAGAAAAAGGAAATGGCTTTCTCGCAGGCATCGCTGCCAGCGACCATCCAGGTGCCAGCGGGCCATAAGGTGGCCTGGGAGACGGTGGGCTCGGGTGACATCACCTACGAATGCCGCGACAAGGCCAATGCCCCCGGCCAGACCGAATGGGTGTTTGTGGGCCCCGATGCCGTGCTGAAGGACCGCGCTGGCAAGACGGTGGGCCGCTACTATGGCCCACCTGCCACTTGGGAAGCGAATGACGGCTCCAAGCTGACGGCAACGCAGCTGGCCGTGGCACCATCGGGTGCCGGCAACTTGCCCTACCAATTGGTGAAGGCCAACCCGGCGATGGGCAGTGGTGCACTGGTAGGCGTGAGCCATATCCAGCGCGTGGCATTGAAGGGCGGCGTGGCACCGGCGGACAAGCCTTGCACGCCAGCGCAAAAGGGCCAAAAGTCGGTGGTGCAGTACCAGGCTGACTACATCTTCTGGAAGCCTATGTAAGTTTTTGTGCGGTAGCGGCTACACTCGAAGAAGGACGTCTTGCTCCTTCTTTGATCGAAATCTCCATGCCGCCTGCCGCTTCTGTGACCGACGACAATTTTGACCATGCCTTGGCGCTCGCTGCTTGCGCGCGTGGCGACCGCCATGCGCTGCAGCGTATTTACGAGCAAGAGTCGCGCTATCTGCTGGGGGTGGCGATGCGCATTGTGCGCAGCCGCGCAGCGGCCGAAGATGTGCTGCACGATGCCTTTGTGGCGATCTGGAGCAAGGCGCACAGTTTTGATGCGGCGCGGGGTGCGGCTAGAGGCTGGATCTATAGCATTGTTCGGCATGCCGCATTGAACCGGGTGCGCAGCAGCGCCCGCGAAAGCACACTGGATGAGCCGACCGCCGCTGCCTATGAGGCCAGCGCCGCGATGGCTGCCTGGCAGGAAGAGGGTGATGCCCTTGATCGCCAGGCCCAGCTGGGCCGCCTGGGCCAGTGCCTCGAAGGCCTGGAGCCGCAGCGCCGTGAATGCCTGCTGCATGCCTATGTGGATGGCTGCAGCCACAGTGAGATTGCAGCGCGGGTGCAAGCCCCGCTGGGAACCGTCAAAGCGTGGATACAGAGGGGCCTGCGCGCCCTGCGGGAATGCATGCAATGAGCGCCGATACCAACCACCAATTGCCGCCCGATGGCGACAGCCCGGACGACCTGCAGACGCTGGCCGGCCAGTATGTGCTGGGCACGCAGGATGCTGCAGAGCGTCGCGCAATCGAAGAGCGCCTGCCGCAGGATGCTGCGCTGCGCGCCGCCGTGGATGCCTGGGAGCAGCGCCTGCAACCCTTGACCACTCTGGCCCCGCCGCAAGAGCCGAGCACGGGCCTGTGGCCGCGCATTACCGCCAGCCTGTGGCCCGCAGCCGAGCCGCAGCGCGCCGCCGCCGCAGTGCCGCGCCGCTGGTGGCATTGGGACAGCCTGGCGCTGTGGCGTGGCCTGGCCGGCAGCGGTTTTGCTGCTGCTGCCGTGCTGGCCGGTGTGCTGGTGCTGGGCCCCGCCCCGGCGCCTGGCCCCGCCCGCTACTTTGTGGTGCTGGCCGCGCCGCAAAGCCAGGCCCCTGGCTGGCTGGTGCAGGCCCAGGCGGCAGACCGGCTGCGCCTGGTGCCGCTGGGTACCGATGTGGTGCCGGCCGAGAAATCGCTGCAGTTCTGGACCAAGGCCGATGGCTGGAGCGCCCCGGTGTCGCTGGGCCTGGTCAAACCGGGTGAAGCGATTGAGGTGCCTGTGGACAAGCTGCCACCACTGCAGCCCAACCAGTTGTTTGAGCTGACCCTGGAGCCCGCAGGCGGATCGCCGATTGGCAAGCCGACGGGGCCGATCCAGTTCATCGGCCGTGCGGTGCAGATCTAGCGCGAGTCCATTCCAAAGCACAAAGGGGCCTTCATAGGCCCCTCTGCTTTGGTCTGCCTGATTTCGGCAGATATCGACTGGGATCGGCAGATCAGCGGCACCGCATTAGCGGTTGTCACCACCCCGGTGTGCCCATGCGGTAGTCCGCTTCTCAACAAAGCTGAACAGCTCGTACATCACCATCGCCATCGCGCCCACCACCAACAGGCCCGCAAAGGCCAGGCCCATTTGCATGGAGGAGCCCGCAGAGATCAGCAGGTAGCCAATGCCTTCGTTGGCGGCGGTCATCTCGGACACGGTGGTGCCGACAAAGGCGAGGGTGATGGCAACCTTGAGCGAGCCGTAGAAATAGGGCAGCGAGCGGGGCAGGCCGACCTTGATGAGGACATCCCAGCGTTTGGCGCCCAGCACGCGCAAGACGTCTTCCAGCTCGGGCTCCAAGGTCGCCAGGCCGGTGGCGATGTTGACCATGATGGGGAAGAAGCTGATCAGAAACGCGGTGAGGATGGCCGGGCCAATGCCGATGCCAAACCACACGACGAGAATGGGCACAAAGGCGGCCTTGGGCAGCGCGTTGAAGGCGGTCATCAGCGGGTAGACGGCGGCGTAGGCCAGGCGCGAGCTGCCAATCAAAAAGCCCAGCAAAACACCGACGACGATGGCCACGCCAAAGCCTGCCATCGTCACCCAGAAGGTGCGCCAGGCATGCGCGGCGATGACGGCGTGGAACTCCAGAAACTGCTGCCAGATCAGCAAGGGGCTGGGGAAGATGAACTCCGACACCTGGAAGGCCGAGCAGATGATTTGCCAGACGATGACGACGGCCGCCAGCAGCAGCCAGGGTGACCAGCGTTCGAGCTTGGGGTTGTTGAGCTTGTACATAAGTGAATGGGCCTGGGCGCTTACTGGTTGATCACGGTGCCGGTCTTGCGCATCGCACCGATGTGGCCGCGCAGCTCATGCACGATGTCGCTGAACTCCTTGGTGTAGGTCAGCTCCAGATCGCGCGGGCGGGGGATGTCGATATCGCGGCGCACCACAAAGCGGCCGGGGCTCTTGCTCATCACATAAATGGAGTCGGCCAGGAACACCGATTCGCGCAGGTCATGCGTGACGAGGATGACGTTGAACTGCTGCTCGGCATGCAGATCGCGCAGGATGCACCAGAGCTCTTCGCGGGTGAAGGCATCGAGGGCGCCAAAGGGCTCGTCGAGCAGCAGCATCTTGGGCTCATGGATCAGTGCGCGGCAGATGCTGGCACGCTGCTGCATGCCGCCCGACAGCTCCCAGGGGAACTTGTCTTCATAGCCCGCGAGGCCGACCTTTTGCAGCAGGCGGCGGGCGCGCTCTTCGTACTCCTGGCGCCGGGCCTTGAACTGGCTGCGGTGGGGCTCGACGATCTCCAGCGGCAGCAATACATTGTCGACCGTGGTACGCCAGGGCAAGAGCGATGGCGACTGGAAGGCCATGCCCGATATCTTGAGCGGGCCGGTGACGGGCTGGCCATCGATGCGGATCTTGCCGATGCTGGGCATGCGCAGGCCGGTGGCCAGCTTCATGAACGTGGATTTGCCGCAGCCCGAGGGGCCGACGATGGCGATGAACTCGCCACGGCGCACTTGCAGGTCAATGGCTTCGACAGCGAACTGGTTCTTGGCCTGCAACTCGTCGTTGTAAGCCAGCCAGACATCGCGAAACTCAACAAAGGCAGGGTCTTGGAGGGAGGCCGTCATAGGGTGCAATCGTCTTCAAAAGGGCAGGGCGCGGGCAGCGCCCTGCAGGCGGCGGGATCAGCGCTTGGGGAGGATGTCCAGCTCGGCAGCGCTGGGCAGAAAGCTGCCGTTCCACACTGCTTGGGCGGGCACGGGGTTCTTGGTTTCGTAGGCCTTGGCGACCTGCTCGGCCATCAGGCCCAGGCGCTCGGGGCGCAGCTGGCCAAAGCCTTCTTCGCGCGCGCCCTTGCTGTCGATGGCGGTGTCGATGGTGAGCTTGAGGCGCTTCACCTCCAGCGGCACATTGACCAGGCCATCCTTGGCCTTAAGCGAGGCAATGGCGGCCTGCGGATCGGCAATTGCCTCCTTGGCGCCTTTCGCAAACGCCTTGAGGAAGGCGCGCACCGCTTCGGGCTTCTCGGCAATCAGCTTGGGGCTGGCGATGATGACATTGCCGTAGAGCTGCACGCCATGGGTGGCATAGGGCAGCACCACCACGTCTTCGGCCTTGATGCCACGCGCTTCCAGGTTGAGCAGGCTGGTGAAGGTGTAGCCGGTGACGGCATCCAGATCACCACGCACCAGCATGGTTTCGCGCAGCGGTGGGTCCATCGTCGTCCACTGCACGGCGCCCACGCCATTGGCTTGCGCAAAGATCGGGAAGGTGCGGCGGCCTGCGTCAAAAATCGGTGCGCCCATCTTCTTGCCGGTCAGGTCGCTGGCCTTGGTGATGCCCGATTTCTTCAGCGCCATCACCGATGCCGGTGTGGTGTTGTAGATCACCATGATGGCCACCGGCTTGATCGGCGCATCGGGGTTGTTGGCATGGAACTCCATCAGCGCCGCCAGGTCGGCAAAGCCCAGGTCATGCGTGCCCGAGGCCACGCGCTGGATGGCGCCCGCGCCGCTGGCCGCTTCCACCGTCACATCCAGACCGGCCTGCTTGAAGTAGCCCTTTTGTTCGGGGTGCACAAAGAGCGCGGCCGGGCCTTCAAAGCGCCAGTCGAGCTGGAACTTGAGCGGCGTCAGCGGCTGGGCCAGGGCGCTGCAGGTGCTGGCGGAGGCCAGCAGGGCGAGGGATGCGTGGAGGAAGCTGCGTTTTTTCACGGGATGGTCTCGTCAGGTGGTGGTTGATCAGTGAAAGGGAGCGGGGCGATGCGGTGTGCTCAGCTGGTGGATGGCTTACTTCTTGGGGAGCACATCCAGCGCGGCGGCAGGCGGCAGAAAGCTGCCGTTCCAGACGTCTTCGGCCTTGACGCGGGTCTTGGTGCCATAGGCATCGGAGACCTGCGCGGCCATCAGGCTCAGGCGGCTGCTGTCGAGGCGCCCAAAGCCTTCCTTGCGGGCGTCGGCGCTGTTGATGACGGTATCGATCGCCAGCTGCAGGCGGCGCGTCTCCAGCGCCACATTGGCGATGCCATCACGCGCCTTGACGGACTGGATCGCCTGGGCCGGGTTGGCGATCACGCCCTTGGCGCCCTGGGCGAAGGCGGTCAGGAACTTCTTGATCGCCTCGGGCCGCTCCTGGATCATCCTGGGGCTGGCGATGATCACATTGCCGTAGAGCTTGACGCCATAGTCGGCGTACTGCATCACCACCACATCGCTGGCCTTGGCGCCGCGCGCCTCCAGGTTCAGCAGGCTGGTAAAGGTAAAGCCGGTGATGGCATCGACATCGCCGCGCACCAGCATGGTTTCGCGCAGCGGCGGGTCCATCGCCGTCCAGGCCACGTTGCTGACGCCATTGGCCTTTTCAAAAATGGGGAAGGCCTTGCGGCCGGCATCGAACACCGGCGCGCCCAGCTTTTTGCCAGCCAGATCGGCGGGGGTCTTGATGCCCGACTTCTTGAGCGCCATCACCGAGGCCGGCGTGTTGTTGTAGACCACCATGACGGCGACGGGCTTGTTGGGCGCGTCGGGGTTGTTGGCATGGAACTCCATCACCGAGGCCAGGTCGGCAAAGCCCATGTCGTAGGTGCCCGATGCCACGCGCTGCACCGCGCCGCCCGAGCCATTGCCGGCATCCACCGTCACATCCAGGCCCTGGGCCTTGAACAGGCCTTGCGCGACGGGTTGCAGGAAGAAGGCGGCAGGCCCCTCAAAGCGCCAGTCGAGCTGGAACTTGATGGGCGCATCTGCCGCCTGGGCCGCACCCCAGGACAGCGCCAGAGCGGCGACGGTGGTCTTCAGAAAACTGCGCTTGTGCATGGGGAGCCTCCGATGTTGCATACAAGGTCGTTTGCAAGATCGGTGCCAGTTTGTAAGCCCCTGTATTGGCGTGCGTAGCTGCACCAGGCTGGTGCAAATGCCAGGTGATGCAGCTGGGGCATGCACGCGCTGATGCATGGCCGCGCATCTGCTTGGTGCAGCTTGTATACATGCTTGGTCGGCTACTGGGGCGGCGCCGCCCCGGCATGGCAATTGCAAGCAAAATGCCCCATTCAGACGATGAGAAAGCGCCCATGACCGAGATCGACTTTGCCCAGCTGGGCACCTACGAACGCTACAAGCTGATGGCCAGCCTGATCGTGCCGCGCCCCATAGCCTTGGTGACGACCCTGGGCGCCGACGGCACCGTCAACGCCGCGCCTTTTAGCATGTTCAACATGATGGGGGAGGACCCACCGGTGGTGATGCTGAGCGTGAACAAGCTGCAGGACACCGCGCAAAAGGACACCGCCACCAATATCCTGCGCGACAAGGAGTTTGTGGTGCACATCGCCGACGAAGCGATGGCCGCCGCGATGCACCGCTGCGGCGACCGCCTGGCCCCGCACGAGAGCGAGCTGGACCACACGGGCCTGACAGCCACACCCTCCCAAAGCGTGCGCCCCCCACGCATCGTGCAAGCCCCCGTCGCCTTCGAATGCTTGCTGCACGAAACCTTGGAAACCGCGAGCCGCTATGTCTTTATCGGCCGCGTGCAATGGCTGGCCGTGCGTGACGGCCTGGTCGACACCGAAAAATGGCGGGTGCGCCTGCAGGAGTTCTTCCCCGTCGGGCGCTTTGGCGCGAGCTTCTACATCAACTGCCGGGAGCGCTTTGCGATTGAGGCGGGGGAAGGGCTGGCGGGGGCGCAGGGTAGCGCTGCAAGTACGGCGATTGATGAGATGTGACGGAGCCGACCGGCGCGTTGGGATAGATTGGTTGCGGGAATGGATAGATCCCTAAAACGCTTGCACAAACAGAACCTCGCGCTGGATACGGGACACCTCGGCTTCATGGAAAGGGAAGACATGGTAGCCGCAGTGTTCCGTGAAGACCGCAATCGCGAACTTCTGCGCATTGACCACATGGAATGCGTGTTCGAACTGAACAAACGAGCCGTCCATCAGTTTGATGTGCAAGCTTCCGTTCGATGGAAAGTCTGCTGCGCCCAGGCCCTTTTGCTGTATTTCTTCAACAGAGCGGCCAAGGACTGGGGCTAGGTCTTCAGCCCATTCAGTGACAAGCTGTTGGGCCAAGCGCGGTACAGGATGCATGTCATTCCTTGGGTTGGGGGAGGCGGGGGATTCCGCTGAAGTGCACTTGGGAGTGGATTCTAGCTACAGGAGGTATGTGAGTTAGGTACGTGCTTGGCGCGTGTACTGCAATGGGGACCCCGCCCATCAAGGCAAATTCTCCCGAAAAATAACCTGACTCCGCACAATGTCCACCGCCGTCATCGTGTCGAGCTGGTCGCGCAGATTGCTGAACATGCGGATGCAGCTCATGATGATGCCCAGGTGGCTTTGGGTGATGACGGCGTCCATGGTGCCGT
>Ga0308165_1001385_pt1 | contig 34082 bp, 44 predicted proteins | sample PhyWR2_FD_201032 | JGI IMG/M metagenome (GOLD analysis project Ga0308165, IMG submission 201032) | Phyllosphere microbial communities from UC Gill Tract Community Farm, Albany, California, United States - DLSLW.R2 | ecosystem: Host-associated > Plants > Phyllosphere > Unclassified | place: USA...
TGAAAGGTTGAGGCTGCATATACAGCGTCCCGAACTCAACCATGTGACCGTAAAAACCGTCATGGGGCAGACCTTTGCCCTGTAACGGTCCTACGAGCAGAACCTGGTCGCCCTTTTTGAGCTGCACGCGAGCGAAGTTCATTCCCTTCGTCTCCGTGCTTATGCCGATACTGTCTCTGAGGTTGCCCGTGTCGACGGGCACGAGGCGCTTTGCTTCTTCCACGACCAATTCAGCGCCGGCCATCAAGGCATCTTCCACGACATCACGGTTCGTCAGCTGCATCAGCTTTCGCAGATTACGTTTGATTTCTTCCGTGCCCTCGATGCGGATCTTCATCTTCATGACCGGATGTCCGGACGGCCGGCTGTGGTGATCTCGATGCCGACGAACCGGCCGGTGACCTCCTTCGTGCCGATCACGGCGAACGTGGCCTTTCGATGCTTGATGAAGTCGCCGCCGACGATCGAGCGGGTCAATGCGTCGGAACGCACGGTCCACCTGGTCGTCAGTTCCTGCCCCTGCTGGCTGGCGCGCATACGCTCGCCATCCTTCACGTCGACGCGCTTGGCGCTGCGGCGGCCGATCTCTGCCGGCGGACCGTCGACGGTGGCGGTGCCGTCATCGATGGGCGAGCTGCGCCAGAATGAAATGCGGTGGTCGAGCTCGGTGGTCGAAAGGCCCCGGCGGGTGCCGGCCGCCATTAGAGCCAGATCCTGTCGTTGACGATCCAGGGATCGAGATCGACGATAGTATCGTCGAACAGAGCCCGGACCTGGAGAAGCAGCCCGGTTCGAACGCTCGCCGGGATCGCATCGCCATCCGCACCATAACCTACGATTGCGCGGACGGTGACCCGTCCCCCCCGGAAATGCGGACTGACCAGCGAAGACCAGGTGCCCGAGACGGGGCGAATACCCATCTCCAGCTCATCGCCGAAGATCTCGACGGCATCGAGGTCGAGCGACTGGACGTCACCAGCGGTATCCACGTAGCTGATGTCGATGAGGGATGCGATCGGGCCGATCGGGAGCAAATCGAGGTCGCTGAAACTGTCTGCCCTGATTTGCACCGTCTGGTGGATGAGACGCGTGCCGGTCACCGATTCAACACGGCCACGCGCACCGGCGACGTGAAGCGCCAGTTCATCGTCGAAGCCGACCTCGTCCTCGTCCAGGCGGAGGAACTGCTTCGCCTGGGCAAGCGAAATAGGCTCCTCGGCCGGCGCGACGATGGTGACCGGCTTCGCCCACATGGATTAAGCTCCGGCCGCCGGCGCCGCCTTGGCGTCCGCTTCGGCCTGCCTCAGCTCCTTCTTGAGCCGAACGACACGCTCCGCCGGCGTTTCTGCAACGGGCGCAAGTTCGGCGAAGTCGGCATCGATAAGACGCTGAGCTTCCTCCACGTCGTCGAACGTTTTGGTGTCGCCCGGGGCGAGCGACATCTCCGGGCCCGAAAGCCCGGTCTTCATCTTCAATTCCATTTTGGGATCTCCAAAGGGAGGCTGCTTTTCCTCGAAGCCGCGCACGGCGTCGGGGAAAAGCCCGGGCGGGGCATCGACCCCGCCCGGATGCTCATCACGCCAGCCGCAGGTGCTTGATGGCGTTCGGATCGGCGAGCTCGCCGTCGAAGCGCATCAGGCCGGCAATGCCGAGGTCGGGCCAGAAGCGCTCGCGCAGCACGCCGATGACCGGCGAACCGACCTTGCGGACGAAGTACTTGCTGTGGTCACCGAAGATCACGGCGCGGTTGCCGGTGGCGATCGCCGGCACATCGTCGTTGATCGAGTACGGCTTGCCGAGGAGCAGGTCGGGCGCGCCGACCTTCACGTCGCCCATCTGCCACAGGTAGTTGCCGTCGCCGTCCTTCAGCTTGCGGATGGCCTGCAGGGTGGTGTCGGCGAACTGCCAGCGACATTTCGGGCTGCGTCGATACGGCGCACGCACCGAATGCTGAAGGTCGATCAGCTCGTCGGCCGCGATCGCCGTGGTGGAGACCGAAGTCTTGCCGAGAAGCGAAGCGGTCACGATGCCGTTGGGCGCGTCGTTGCCCGTCCCTACGGTTAGCTGGCCGTTACCGAGGCGAGCAAGGCGCTCGCCGATCAGCGACGCGAGCAGCAGCTCCATGTCGAAGATCGAATCGGTATCGAGCTCCCAGCTCCAGCGGATGAACTCGGTATCGAAGCCGTAAGCACCGAGGACCGCGCGGCCGATCACGGCATCCTTGCCGCCGTCGTCCGTCAGCGCCGCGCCTTCGGCATGGGTGCCGGCGGTGCTGGCGGTGTCGTCCAGCGTGGGGAGGTTCATGGGATTGCCCGACGGCGTGGTAATGACGCGGGCGACGTCGGTATCGAACATCGGACCCCAGTCCTTCATGACGCGAACGATCTCGGTCATCAGGGTGGTGGGCACGGTGTAGCCGCCGGCGCTGTTGGTGCCGACCGACTGGATGCGCTGTTCGAATGCCGCGACGCCCTGGCGGAGCACGGCGCGCTCTTCGGGCTCGAGGTCCGACGGGGCGACGCCGCAGATGACCTTGGCGAAGACCGAACGATACTCGATCGCGGTCTCGTCACCCTCGGCCTGGCCACGCGCTTCTGTATCACGGCCCAGCGGGCGATTACGCTCACGGCGCTCGGTGGCGGCGCCTTCGGCGCGCGACATGCGCTCTTCACGCTTGATCGAGGCGTCGAGCTTGTCCAACTCGGCCATGATCACGTCATGACGGTTCTCGAGTTCGGCGGTGCGCGCCTCGTCGGTATTCTTGGTGATTTCTTCGAGGGCGGCGCGTGCGTCTGCGACGAGCTTTTCCCGCTTCTCCTGCATTTCCTTCAGGGTCATCGTGCACTCCAGGCATGAAAAAGCCCACCGGAAGCCGGCGGGCGGATGAGGGCGAAGCGGGACGCTGTCGCCACCTCGGGCCGAAGCCCGGTGAATTGTGTTATCGAATCCCGCGTTCGGCCTGCGCCTGGCGAGCGCGGCGAGCGGAGATGCGGCCGAGCGCGCCGGCCTGATTGTGCTCGCGCCGTTCGTTGCGAAGATGCTCGAGCGAACGCAGCCCGATCTCGGTATCTGGGTAGGCGGGGAACGCGGTGATCGTCACCTCGTACAGGTCCACTTCCAGGATCGTCCGGAGCGGCGGGTCGACGGTTTCGTCCCATTCCTGCTTGCGGGTGACGAAACCGAACGACATGCCGTTCACGTCGCCCCGCTCGATCAGCACCGCGAGATCTCGGCCGTCCGTGGTGTCCGGGAGATCGATCTCGACGGCGAGGCCCTTTTCGTCCTCCTGCAGCCGAAGCGTTCCGGCCGTCGACCGGCCGACAACGCGATCGGTGCGGTGGCTGTAGAGCGCCAGGACATCGGCGGTCTTCAGCGTCTCGGTGAAGGCGCCCTGGGCGATTTTCTCGCGCCAATAACCGCCAATATCCGTCTCGCTGTTGAAGATCGCCGCATAGCCGCGAACGGTTCGGCCTTCGCCGTCGCCCTTGGCGATCTCACGAACCTCGATCGGCAGCGTGAGAGCGCGCCGTTCGCGCCCCTCACTCTTCGGTGCCGGCATCGGCCTCTTCCTTTTCGGTAGTGTCCCCGGGCGCCTTATCGGCGGCGGGCTGGGATAAGACAGTGCCCAGCGGCACGGTGGCGCCCTGAACGTAAAGGCTGTCGCCATTGGGCAGCGGCGGCCGCTCCTCGAGCGCGCGAGCCTCGTTGGGTGTGATTTGCCCCGTCTGAATAGCCCGCGCCAAGCCTTCGGTGCGGCTCTTGAAGTCGCCGCGCTGCAGGCCCTCGAGATTATGTTTCACGCGCCTGGTCCGCCGGCGCTGACCGAACACCTTAAGGTTGGTCTCGTCCTCAAACTGTTTGGCGCGGTGGCTGATCAGATGCTTCACCAGCTGCAGGTCCTGCTGCTCGGTGTTGCTGAAGGTCCCCTTGGACAGGTCCTGCAAGAACACCGGCGGCATGTTCCAGATGCGGGCCACCTCCTGGATCTGGAAGAGCCGAGCCTCGGTCATCTGGCCCTTGGCGGGATCAATGCCAATTGCCTTCAACGCATGCCCTGGGGGCATGCCGAAGAAGGGCGTGTTAGCCTTCTTCGCCATGTCGATCGCGCGCTTGATGTCGGCCTGGGCGCGCTTGAACGCTTCCGGCCCAGCTGGCAGCGGGCCTTCGAGTGCGAGAGGCGGCACACCGCCCCCGGCGAAGAAGGTGCCCGCGAAATCATTCATGGCGATCGCTAGGGCAATCGCCTTGCGACCCTTGGCGATCGGGCCATAGGCATCGATCTGGTTCGGCTTCAGCATGAACGTCACGTCGATCACGTCGGCAGCGGGATATTCACGGCCGTCGAAGCGATAGACCTTTCTGCCGCCAACCCGGGCGACGGTGGTATACGCCGGATCCATCGGCCACAGCGCAACGGCGCGGGTGCCGACCCGTTCGATCCAGGTCATACCGCGTCCGCCGGTGAACACCTGCTGCCAGGTGTATTTCCGCCAGTCGAAGCTACTCCATTCCGAGTTCGGCGCCTCGTTGAGCAACATCGACAGGTCGCCGTCTTCCCGCGTCGCCTGTCCGTCTCCATCCCGGAACACATGCAGCGGTAGGCTAGCAAGTGTGGCCGACAGGAAGTTTACAGCGTCGAAGACCGCTGGAACCTCGAGCGCGCTGTCGATGGTCACCGGCGGCAATGCGCCGCGTGCGTCCAGCAAGCCGAAGTAGGAAAGCATATCCTCCGCGCTGGCACTGACCGGGATTGTCGGGTTTTCGAGCGGATTTGCGGCGCGCTCTTCGCGGCCGAGCATCCGGTTCCAAAAGCCCATCAGCTCGGAACCATGCTAAATTCGGGGTCATCCCAGGGAGAGGTTGGCACTTCGTCTGCTTCCTTCCCGCCCATGGCGACGCCGAGCGCGCTCATGAGAGCGACCGGGTTATCAATCTTGAGATGCGCCTGCCCGTCCGGCTTATTCGGGTAGACGTTGTCTTTTTTGTCGGGCTGGCCGACCACGTTGGAGATCTCCCACTCCATCACCGCGTCGCCGCCGTGAATCATGCGGGTAGAGCGCATCAGCGCGTCGAGCTCCTTCATCGGCTCGCTCATGGTGAGCACCGTCGGTCGGTATTCCATTACGGGCACACCGGTTTTCGCCAGCCGGGTCGATAGCTGCGTGGCCTGGAACGGATCGTAGGGCACCTGTTCGACCTGGAAGAGCGTCGCCGCTTCCTGGATCGCCTGCTCGATCTCGTCATAGTCGACGATGTTCCCCGACGTGACGTCGAGGAGGCCCTGCGCATCCCAGCCCTGATAGGCAGGTACGTCAGCCACCGTATCTGCCGGCAGGAAGTACCTGCCGATGCGGATGTACGGATCGTCCTTTGTCGCCTTCCCGCCCAGCGGGAGGAACAGATACTCCAGCGCGGCAATGTCTATCTTCGACGCCAGATCGAGGCCGAGGATGACGCGGCGACCGCGCAACCATTCGAGCGCGAGCGCCTGCCGCGGATCTGCGGGGATCCGGACATCCGCACATTTACGCCAGGCTTCGATATCGAAGTACGCGGCCTTCGCCGAAACCCACAAGTTCAGGTGCTTCGTCTTGAAGACGCCGACCTTGCGAGGGGTCGAGATCGCGTCCCGCTGCCGCGCCTTGAGGAAGTCCCCCGAAACCGAAATATCGTAGTTGGGATTGGCCTTGCGGAGCGCGGCCTCGGACTTCCAATCGTCGTCCTGGTCGATTGTGTACTCGACGAAGAACGTCTCATCGTCGAGCGGCGCACCGCCATTGTGACCGATCCCGGCGATCTTTTTTCGTTCGTCCAGGATCGAGGCGTAACATGGGCCCGCGAGGTTATCGCCGGCGGTGGTGATCAGCACCTGCAGGGGCTGGTCGCGGGCGCCCATGCCGGTCTGCATGGTGTCGACCTGGCCGTCGTCGGCGTGCTCGTGATACTCGTCGTGGATGGAGCAACTGGGCGACTGGCCGTCGCCCGGGTCTCCGATGATCGTTTCGAACTTCGAGGCGTCGGCCTCGCGCATCAGGTTCTTGGCATTGACGTCGATGCCGAAGCGCTTCAGCAGCGCCGGCGTGCGCATCGCCATCAAGCGCGCGGGCCCGAATACCTCCCACGCCTGCTTCTCGTTGGTCGCGCCCGAATAGACCTCGGCGCCGAACTCGTTGTCCGCGCAGAACATGTACAAGCCGATGCCGGCCGACAGAGCAGACTTGCCGTTCTTGCGCGGCACGACGACGAAAAGGCGGCGAAAGCGGCGCAACCCGCTCGCCTTGCGTAGCCACCCGAACGTGCAGGCAATGATCCATACCTGCCACGGCTCGAGGCGGAGCGTCTCCTTGCTCCGGGCCCACTTGCCTTTCGAGTGCGGCAGTCTCTCAATGAAGCGGCATGGCCGCGCCGCCCGGTCCTCGTCGAACCGGTACGGGAAGTCTTTCGAGCGCTGCGCCTTCAGGTCGTCCAGGAAGCGCTGGCACTGCAGCTTGATCGACTTACAGGCCGGGATCTTACCTTTTACGACGTCGCCGGCGTACTGGCGCGCTATCGCCGCGTAGTTGCGTGCCTCCACATTAGAAGTCGTCGAACGCGCCGGCCTCGTCCGGCTTGGCGGTGGCGATGCGAAGCGCGGCGGCCGGATTGAGCATGAGCTCGCCGAGGAGCGACTGCGCGTGGCGCATGGCGTCCGAAAGCATCGTCACCTCCGGTCTTGCCCGCACCATGCGCGTCACGATCAACTGCTCGCCTACACTTTTCGCTGACTCTGTCGTGTAGGTGTCGCCTTCCACCTCGAGCACGGCCTGGTACCGCTGGATTTGCTCAAGCCGTAGTGCGAGCAGCGCAACGTGTTCCGCAAAGTGCGGGTTCGAACGGCCTTGGTCCTCGAGCATTTTCGCGATCGTCGCGAAATGCAATTGCGCCAGGTCCGACAGGTGCAGCGGGCAAATCATTGGAGCGGTGCTGGGATCTGCACCTGGTACGGGAGCGACCTCCCGGTCTTTCCGCTCGGTTCCTGCGAGCTTTTTCAACGCCGGCTCTTTCGGCCGGCGACCAGCGCCGGGACGCGATCCACCTCTCGCCACAGCTACCTCCTACTTATAGCCAGGCAGCCGGCCGGATGTGCGCGCATCCCCGAAACTTTTTACCCTTTGAATTCGACCGCGTGAGAAACTGTCTACCCCACCGGTGTCCGCTCGGGACGGTCGGAGACTTGGACCCTCCCCCTCCCGTCACGGCTCTCGGCCGCGACGCGCCTCACTGAGCGTCTTCGCGTCGTGACACGGGGTGCAGAGGGCCTGCTTGTTGTCTCGGTCGTCACTGCCGCCCGCAGCCAGGTTGATGATGTGATCGACAACCTCGCTTGCCACATGCAGGCCGTTCTCGAGGCAATGCCGGCAGAAAGGCTCGGCGGTGAGGACCTCGCGGCGATCGCGCTGACCAGCTCGGCCGCGCTTGCGCTTGTCCTGGTGCAGCTTGGGCCGCTCCCAAGCCTTGGGCTCACGCCAACCGGGTGGACGGAAACGTGGCGCTTGCGAGGGCATCAGCGCGGAAACAAGGTGACGACCAGGTCGCCCTGGACGTGTTCGACTACGAGGCACTCGCGCACGTCGTCGATGACATAGTTGCCGTCATCACCGATCTTGTAGCGGGTGACCACGCCGACATCAGGGGCGGCGCCGAAGTCAAAGCCGATCACTGCCTGCTGCTCGATGCCGTCGAGGCTGATGAGGAGGCGGCGGCCGAAGTCGGGATCGTAACCCTCGTCCCCAACGAAGAGGCGCTCTGGGATCCGTTCGGCCAGGGCGGACATCAGCCGACCGCGACGTCAATGGTGACCGCCGTCCACTGCGCTTGGGCATTGGCTCGGCGGTACATGCGCACATAGCGCTTCGAACCGATCACGCGCATGCTGTCGCGGATCGCGCGCATTGCTTCTTGCCAGCGCGTGTCCTCGATCTCGAGCCGCAGAAGGCCGAGCAGATCGTTGCGGTTGATCCGGCCTTGGTTGTCGACGTCGAACGCGCGATTGATGATCGCCTGGATCTCGGCGCCGCTCCCGGCCGACCATTCCCGCAAGCACTCGTCGACCAAGGTCTTCGCCACTTGCAGCTCGGGTCCGAACGAGATGTTCTCGCTGACCTGCACGCAGATCTTGAGCGTGCCGTCGAAGCTGGTGAACGTCAGGTTGCCCTTCGATCCGCCACGGCGTGCGCCGTATTCCTGCTCGAGCAGCGACACGAAGTCGTCCATGTCGGCGAGCGTCTGCAGGCGGAATGCCGCTACCACCGCCGAGATGGGCAGCGCGGCGCCGATGACCTTGCGGACGATCTCGTCCTCCAGCTTGTCGACCGCCTTCACGGCGCTTTCGGGGATGAGGCCGCCGTCGCCTTTGATGAAGTAGAGCTGGCCGTCGATCGAGCGCGTGCCGGCGGATAGTTCGTCCGCCATGGTCAACGTGCGCCGGCCGGCATGTGGCGCCGTCGCGAGGCGACGAGCGCGCTAAACGTGCCGCTCGCAGCGAAGCCTTCGAGCGGCGGAATTTCGCCGGTCGGGCGGAAGTCCAGGGCGGCAGTAAGCGCCGCGCGGCCTTCCGCGATCTCAAGGATCGCCTGGCGTAGCCAGCGGCCGGAAACCGTCACCGGGCTTTCGTCGGTGAGCTCAGCGGCGAGAACGCGGGCGCGATCGAGGTCGAGCATCAGGTTGCCTTTCTGCAGCTGCGAAACGCCGCACGGACGCGGCGGCAGTGATCGTCTGCCAGTTCCTCGAGGTCATCGTAGCGATCGGTGCAGCGCACACCGGCGCGCACTTCGGCGAGGATCCTGTCGAATGCTTCCTGCTCACGGTCGAGCAGGACCTCGAGGCTCTCGGGCCTCGCCGTCAGACCGCTGCGCATGCCTGCTTGCGGTAGATCGGGCAGTCGTTCTTCGACGGCCGAGGCAGGCGGTGGCGGCGCGCGAAAGGCAGGGCCGGAAGGGTCGCGGCGACGATGCGTACAGCTTCGCGGTGCACCTTGTGCGGGCTCGTTTTGCCTGCCTTCAGGAGCTTGATGCCCCTGGCGGCGATCGCGGCGTCGATGCGCTTGTTGCGGATCGGCGTGAAGCCGATCGGAAGATCGCGACTGCGGTGCGAGTGGACGTAGCCCGACTCGTCGGCGATGTAGTGGGTCATGGGTGCTCCGCGCATGCAAAAAGCCCGCCTGCCGGTGATGGGCAGACGGGCTTTGCGGGTAAGACCGCTCGGCGCCCGGTTACTGGACGGAGCTATCGCAGGGCTCGATATGGCCGTTATCGTGACGGATCGGCAGGGTCTATTTTGCGCAGGGGGTCCTGAAGCTGTGACTCGCGCTTGAACCCATGGTGCGCGAGGAACGTGCAGCCGACGTCCGTCATGAAATCAGCCAGTCGGGACGACACGAGCTCAGTGCACACGCAGATAGCCCACAGTACCTTAAACGCGGGTCGAAACCAGAAGCGCTTCTTGCTGGTCAGGCGAACGGAGCATCGGTCCCACGCATCCATGGTCACAAGATGCCCGCCTGTGCGGCCGCGAGCGACGCGTGGTCGATCTCCCTGCGCACCTGGTCGTTCATGGTGTTCCAAAGGTCCAGGGCATCGACGAGCAGCTTCTTGGCCTTCGCGTTGCGCATTCGAAACCGCGCGGCGGCGCGCGTCACGCCGATGTCGTCTACGACCATAGTCAATACGACGAGCGGCTCCGCGATCTGCTGCCGCCAACGCGAATACGTCGCCTCGGCGCGAACGGCGCCCAGCTTTTCGAAGAACATCCCGGCGCCAGCGCCGCTCTGATCGACGCGCGTCTCGTAACTAACAGTCCCGATCGTGACGGGAGCGGTTATGCGGGCGTGCACCAGCGCGATCGCCACCGCAGCGGCCAGCTGATCGGCATCGATGTCGCCGGCAGCGCAGAGTCGCGCGAGCGCGCCCTGGCGGATAGTCGCCGCTTTCGCGTGCGTTTCGGGAGTGCCGTTGACCTTGTGGCCGTAGCCTTCGCGCGCCTGGCGGTTGGACTTGCGGAGATCTCGCTCTTCGCGAGCTAAACGCGGGTGACGCTTTGCCCAGGCCTGATGCCTGGCATCGAGCGCTCGTGCTTCATCCCGCGCGCGCTGCTTTGCTGCGCGGCTCATCGTTGTAGTCGCCACCCTGTACCTCCGCGAACCCGGGAGGAACGTAATCGAGCATGGGTCGCGCCGGCAGCGTCGAATGTGCGCAGGGGAGGCAGACGGTGAAGATGTCCTCGTCCACAACGTAGCCCAGCTCGCGCAGCTGGCGGACGGCTTCGTCGCGCAGCGTGGGCAGGTAAAGGCCGCGCGGACCCGGCCGGCGCAGCAACTGACCGGAAGCGACCAGGGCCTTCACCAGTTGGCGCGCCCGGGTAGGGCTGATGCCGAGGCCATTGGCGATCTCGCCGTACGATGGGCTGGATCCCCACCGAGCCAAGTAATCGCGCACGAAAGCGAGCACGAGCAAGCGCCGGCTCGTCATTTCAGGTTTGAGCCGCATGCCGGCCTCGTTGATATTCTGCAGCGACGCCGCCACGACCGCATGTTCCATCCGAATTCCCACGCCCCCGCTCCAAGAACATAGCAAGAAAAGGCGGAAATAACAGTGTGCCGCTGGTGAGAGGCATTTCGTCGCACGCAAAAGGGCGGCACCACTAGGATGCCGCCCTGGAATTTCCCCTCGAAAGCACGAATTACGACGGGCGAGCGCGGATCCTCTCCGCATCCGCGATGGCCGCGCGCATCAAGCTGGCAGCCTCGTCCAGTTCGCCGGCGACGTTGACGTCGGAGCGTGACTTGAGCGACCCGATCGCGGTGATTGGCCTCAAGGCGAACGCGGCGCCATGCCGTAGCCGGTCCAAGTCTTCACCAAGCACGAGTTCTTCCAGGGGCGCCACGACCGTGCGGGCGATCGTCTGCGCCAGGAAGCGCGTATCCCAGTGCGCGTGCTCGCGGCGGGCATGCTCGATGCGCCTCAGGATCAGTCGCAGGTCCACGATGGTCGTTTCGATCGGGTTTGCGACCGCGACGTGCGCCTGCGGGGGAAGGAAGTGAGCGAGCGCGCGGTGCAGCCACGAATGGGTGTTGGCAGCAGCAGTAGGAATGATAGGGGCAGCGATAGCCATCGTCGATCTCCAGCGGGTCGGTTGTGGTCAGGACCGGGCGGAAGTTGGCTCTTCCGTCCGGTCTGCATTTGGGGTAATCCTAAATTATGACGACGTCAACAATTAAGGATGCTCCTAAAAAACGGGGCAGGCCCGCTACGGGCAAGGACCCGATGCTCGGTTTTCGCTCCCCGCCGGAACTGACATCACAAATCGATAGCTATGCTGTTGAAGCGGGCATCTCCCGCGCTCATGCTATCCGCCGCCTAGTCGAGAAGGGGCTAGGCCACGGCTGATTTTCTCAGTGGCGCGGCCGATCGTCGAGAGCGTCATCGATGACGCCCTGCCAGAGATCGCGGAGCTGTTGCCATTTGGCCAGCTGATCTGGTGCCATGGTCGCCGCTAATTCTGTTTCGTTAGGATTGCGGCAGGCCAGTATTCCGGCACGCGCAAGGAGCGTGTAGCTCTTCCACCGGGGCTCGCCGTCGACCAGCTCGTCTTCCGCGAGCCCATCGGCCTGGCAGAAAGCCCGTGCCAACTCCTCGACCATCTTCATCTGCCGCTCCCTCTGTCGACGATCGCGGCGGATACACCAACCGCCGTGACGTCAATTGTTGGTGTCGTCTGATGCCTTCAATCGAGCGATGGCGGCTAGCATGTCTTGTCTCGAACCAAAGGCGTAATGTTCATCAACGATCGTGCGCGTCTTGCCTGTGACGCTAATTGGTCCGACGTAAGCGAAGCCGCCTGCCCCGCTCACTACGGGGACAACCTCCGCTTCCACAACACGCGTAAGGGCAGCCTTTTCGTCGACGCCATCGATAAGCGACAAAAGCTCACAGCCCGCCGCGGTGAGCCGGATTATCTTTATGAATAAGTCTGCAGTGCCATTAGGATTATACCCAGCGGCTCCCCACGAGTTCCCCCACATGACAAAGCGGCCGTTGGATTCAAATTTCACGGTATGAGTCACCTCATCAGGCCCATCCCGCACGAGACCAACCTCACTTAAACGAGAAATTTTTGAGAACAGTGGGCCTTCAGACCATTTAAGGTGAGGGTCTTGATACAGGTAAATCCCGAAAAGGGCACGTTTGCTTAATTCTTGAAAGTCTCTTGCAGCATCGCTGTCAATTTCGGCCAAGATACGCAGAGTCTTGACTGAAAACCTGCCTGGTCTCGACACTTCGCCCGCAAGCACCCGCCCCCAAAGTTTTTGTAGGCGCTCGGATGATGCGTCTTCAGCGAACTTCTCGAACGCGTTTAACCAGTCGTCGGATAAGTCTTGTTCCGGCTGAGGGGCCTCTGCCGCTGGCTCTGGATCCGAGCGCCGGGACAACTCGTCAATCATCACTGTGGCGACAGCCTCCCGGTTTACTTGTTTCCTGTAGGACGTCCGTACGAGAGAAGCCATCGCCCGATCGGTAACTTCGCGCTCCCCAGGGACCTTGTCGGCCACGGCCCTTGCTATCGAGGCCTCAACGAGGGTGAAAGCGCTGGTCTGGGCATCGATTTTGGCCCGTTGCTGGACGAGCCATGCGATCGGAATATCGACAGCCGACCCAATAAGCCGGTCGAGGGCCTTAATGCTGGCGGGAACTAACGCAGCCGGAATGCCAGCGATCAGGTTCACCAATTGACCACTTGGGCTAATCGTCAGATCGTTATTATCCATCATTTCCCGTTCGACTGTTATATGGATTGATTAGCGGCGGATACTCCCTCCGCCGCGATCACGACAAACCACGCTGCAGTGGGAGCAGGATACCCCGCACGTACCCCCTGCTTTCCGTCGCTCAATGGGGTTCGCTCCACCTCTCGATGCGATCGATACGAAAGCACCTAAACTCTTGACGGAGCATGCAATGGCCGCGCACCAGCCGCCCGGTACTACGCCAGTTTCTCACCAGGCGTTCGGTGACGACGCCGTCGGCATCGACATAGGTGAAGCAAGCTAAGGGCCCCTTCTGACCGATACGCTTCCAGCTGGTTCTCCCGACAGAGCGAGCTACCCCAACCTTCCCTTCAGGGGCCCCCGCCCTACCCCTTTTCAATACGTCATATTCGGCGATCGTTCCCCACACCGAACACGCCAGGGCTCCAGCTGGGTGCCGTTTGATCACAGCCGTCACCGCTATTGTGGCAAGCGTCGCGGCAACCTGCTGCACCCTACGATCAGCGGCAGCGCGTTTGCCTAGGATGAAAGCGTGGCCGGCAAATTCGGCCGTACTCACTGCCGATATGCGCAATGCAGATGCGCCTGTCTTGGCTTTGCCACGCACTAAAACTAATCGATCCGAGAGGCGAGATCGCGAGGTCACCGCGACTTCTTTCGTGCGATGGGCAACGTCATTAGATGAAGTGCGAACTTTGGTCGCCACGGATAGTCCGAGGTCGCGTGCGACCTCCACCTGAGTCCTCAGACCCGCCAAGGTTGTGACAATTTGCTTCACAGGAAACATGTTACCCAGCGCTGGCGCGAGCGCAGTTTGCAAGCGACCGGACAATCTGCACGGTGGCCTTCCGATCGCCGACCGGTAGAGCGCGCAATAGGTTGACCCATTCGCGCTCTTCGGTCGTCAGGATCACACCCTCGTCCGGGACTGAAGAAGCCGGGTCGTCGGTCTCGCCAGTAAGGTAGGCAGGCGTCGTCTGCAGCTCGCGTGCGATCGCTAGCAATGATCGTGACGTCCGAGAATTGCCGTTCACCAGTGAATTTATGGTGCTTTGGCGCACACCAATGCGCCGCGCTAACTCCGCTTGGGAGAGCCCGATAACCTTTCGGCGTTCTTCGATGCGGTCACCTAGCCCCATGCCGTATTATCTAACGTCACGCCGTTAGGACCAACTTCGATTTATTGTTTGCGACAATAACGTAATTACGTTAGGCCAACGGCATGGCGTTAGAGCACGACTCAGATTCTGCGTTGGCGAGAGCGATCCGGCTTGCGGGGTCTCAGACCGCGTTCGGCCGCCTTCTCGGCAAACGTCAATCTGTCGTGAATGATTGGCTCCGCTTCGAGCGGCCCCTTCCCGCCGAACACGTCCTTGCTGTTGAAACCGCCACAGGCATCTCGCGTCACGAACTACGCCCCGACATTTACCCGATTGACGAGCCCCCAATGCCCGGCACCCCGCCGGGCGGTGCGCCGGCGGAGCCCACCCAACGCTCCGCCGGCGTTCCTGAGTCGCTAAAGGGCCTTCAGTCGTGACGAGCTCCATGGATCGTTCTATTACCCATGCGGCGGTTACGCGTATGCTGCGACCGCGAGCAGTGCTTAGAGCGGTCAGTTGGGCGCTCGCCGGCAGTGCCTGGTCCTGCAGCTCCTGGCCGGGCGAAGGGCCTACGCGCGGCGCGCGTGCCTCACGCGCACGGGCAGCCGGCACCCATTTGAATTCGTCGGATGGTGGACACCTGACGATAGCCCGGCGGCGAAATACCGGACGCCGCCGGGCGCCCCTTATTAGCGCGACCGCACCGGCATGACGCTACAGAAGCGCCGCGCTCCTCTTACGACCGATGCTGCCCTGGCACGAATTGCAGGGCAGGTACCCGGTGCTTGGCCTGCCATGGCCGCGCACCTCGATCGAGGCGAAAGCCTTGTTCGCGCCTGGAGTGATCCGCAGCGCCGGGAAAAGATCCCGTTTGACGACGCGATCAAGCTTGATCTCCTGTACCGCGACGCCGGCGGCGATGGCGCGCCAATGTTCGAAACTTATGCCTACCAGCTGGATGAGGCAGGCATGTTCCGGTTCGCGGATGAGATCGCCCTCGGCCGTTTGGCCGCACTGGTGATTCGCGAGTGCGGAGAAGCAAGCGCAGGCTTGGTGCTATCCGCCCAGCCCGGCGCCGATCCGGCCGAGCACCGCCTTACGCTCGGGCACGTAGATGACGCGATCGATGCCTACCAGCGTGCCCGCGTCCTCGTCGCCGCCCTAGCGAACGGCGGTCGCATCGACAGCGCAACACTTCTCGCAGATCTAGCCGGCGACCCGCGCGCCACCGGGCCGCCGAAATAGCTCCCTCTGGAGCGGAGCCTACTCCTCATTCTTATTCCCGCGCTCGATCGGCCAACGCGCCTTTCGGAGCGTTTTCGCGCGTCTGGATCAACCTATGTCGATAGCCCCCGGGACATACCTCAAGAAGCGACGCGAAGCCGCTGGCTTCAGCGTGTGCCAGGTCGCGGCCGCGCTTGCCGGGATGCCTGAACGCATCCGGCCGCTGCGCGCGCAGGACTTCCAGTTGCTCGAGGAGCAGCTGCTTGCGGTGGAAGCGGACGACGTAGCGCTGACCATGCCCCAGGCCGCCCTCCTGCACCGCGTCCTCCACTTCGATCTCAACGTATACGAGCTGCTGCTCCTGCGGCACTTCTGCGAAACGCCCTCCGATTTTCCAGCACCGCAGATCTGCCGCGTATGCGCCTGCACGTGGCATGATGCCTGCGCCACGCCTTCCGGACCATGCGCCTGGACGCCGGGCGACCCCACGCTTTGCACCGCCTGCCGCGATTGCGCCGCCATCGCCGGCGCCGCGCCCCCCCAAGGAGAGCCTGCATGACGAAATCTGCCTTCGACGATGCCGCTCGCCGCGATCTTCGGCTTTCGCTGAGGTCCAATGGCATGAACGTAAATCGCGCCGCGCAGCTGGTCGATCTCGCCTGTCACGCTGCCGACAAGTCCATCGAGAGCCTTTTCACGGTCTGCAAGACGGCGCCTGACACCGGCATGACGCTCATGGCGATCGAGATCGCCCTGCAGCTCGCCGGTCCACGTATGGCTGCAATTCTCGAGCGGGCCCACGACCTCGGCCGAACGTCTGGATGCCCCCAGTATTCGAACGAAGTGGGCATGCGACTGTGACCCGCGCGCTTGATCGCCCCGATCTCGCCGCTCGTCAGGAGGTCCGCGAGAAACTTGCCGCTTCTGGCATACCGGCAACGCACGTCGATCAGGTCGTCGACCTTGGATTTCATGCCGCTGACCGTGCCTGCGCCACGCTGCAGGACATCGCTTTTTCTTCCGATGACGAACGCGTCTCGATCACTGCGCTTGGCGTGGCGCTGAGCGTTGCCCTCTCGCGCCTTGCGATCATGCAAGAGGCGATGGTCGCCGTCGCCGGCGAGACTGGCCGCCCCGTCAAGCACTTCACCGTAGGAGCCAAAAATGGCTGAGACCACTGACGATCGCCTGCGCCTTCTCATTGAGCGCGTCGAGCGCCTCGAGGAAGAGAAGCAGGGCATCTCCGACGATATCCGCGACGTCTACAACGAAGCGAAAGCGGTTGGATATGACGTGAAGATCATGCGCGCGATCGTGCGCATCCGGAAGATGAAGCCGGACGATCGCCGCGAAATGGACATGCTCCTCGACACGTACAAGTCGGCCCTGGGGCTGGACTGATGGCGTCGCCAGCTGCCCCCGACACGACAGGACCTGCTCGCGCTGAGCGCTGGTTGCCCGGCGAATATGCTGAGTGCCTCCACGATGCGCCATGGTTCCGTCGTGCACTTACTCCGCACCGGTCTGGCCCGGCCGCCGGCGACGTAGTGAAGGTGCGCAGCGTCGTTGTGAAGCGCTGCCCGTTGAGCACGAAGTACGTTGAGATGCTGACGTTCGATTGCTGGCCGCGATCGGCGTTCCCGAGCGCCAGCTTCCGGAAGGCCGAGAAACCGAAGTTCACCCTTCGCGCCTTGCGACCAAAGCGCGGCTCGCACGTCGCCGGCGTCGGGGCGGCCGCGATCGTCACGGCCGTCTGCTACGGCGCGGCCGCAGTCGCCCAGCTCTTCGGCAACGACCAATGACCTGCCGGTTCAGCCGCCTCGTGCGCCAGGTCGTGCAAGGCTCCTTCGGCAAAGGCCGCGTGGCGGCCGTAAAGCCGATGTCGCCCCGGGACGCCCGCGATCTCGAGGAACTGCATCGTCGCCGTGAGCAGCGCCGGCGCGATCGGGAGAACCGGCCATGAAGCACCGGCTGCCCCACGTCCTGTGTTCGTGCGCCGAATGCGCCGAGCTCGATCTCGAATTCCCCGGCGAGGGGCGCCAGCTCGCCTTCCCACTTCGGGTAAAGCCAAAGCCTCGCGCGCGGCGCCGCGCCTCCGTCAGTGAAGGGAGTGCCCAGCCGTGCCCAAATTAGTCACCGTCGATCAACTCTGCATTTCGCCGTTCAACGTGCGCCTCAACGCCGAGGACGCCGAAGCGACAACCGCGCTCGAGGCATCTATCGCGGCGCGCGGCCTGCTGTTGCCGCTCGTGGTGCATGACATGGCAGCCTATCGGCAGCAGGCGCTCGCAGACGAGCCTGTTGCGGCATGGGGCGTGCTTGCTGGCGGCCGGCGTCTTCGCGCAATTCGCCAGCTCGTGGGAAGCGGACGGATCTCGCGCGACTTCCCGATCGAGGTAGTGACCCGCGACCTGTCGCCGGCAGAGATCACCGAGCTATCGCTCGCTGAGAACCTGCTGCGCAGAGATCTCCGCCCTTACGAAATCTATGCGGCCGTCGCGCGTGCCGCCGAGCGCGGGGCTGGTGAAGCGGAGATCGCGACGAACATCGGCCAGCGGCTCGACTGGGTACAACGTCAATTGCGCATCGGCCGCCTCGTGCCCGCTATCTTCGACGCCTACACCAATGGCACGATCTCCGAAGACCAGGCCAAGGCGTTCGCCGCGACCGAGGACAGCGAGCTGCAGCGCGCCGCATGGACCCATTTCGGTTCGATGCATCACCTGGAGCGTTCGGCCACGCGGATCCGCGCGTGGTACAAGATCGGCGACCCGGCGTTGGAGCGCCTGCTACGTTTTGTCGGAGACGACGCCTATCGCGACGCGGGCGGGCGGTACGAGCTCGACCTATTCGCCGATGGTCCGGAGCGCGGCCGCGTGGTGGACGACGGCATGCTGCGCGAGATGGCCGAGAATAGACTGGCCGAGCTGCGGACAGATCTTCGCAAGCGAACCGGAAAGCCGAGCCTGCGGTTCGCCAACGAGGCGCCCCAGCATCATGGCGGCACTGACCACTCCCTGGCGATCACGCCGGGGATCGAAAAGCGGCCTGATGGCAAGATCGTCCTACCGGAGGGCGACATCATTGCGACCATCGACATCGAGGTGAGCGGCAATGCCCAGGCACACTACTGGTGGGCCAGCCGCAAGGCGCACCGGGACGCGAACCGCAGCACGCCAAAGCGCGAAGTCGACCAGGTTGTTGCGCCGTCGGCGAGCGTCGACGACGCTGCCGCGTTCGAAAAGTACAGCGACGCGTCGCAAGCCGCCCGGGCGGCCGTGAGGGACGAGCACAGCCTAACTGCAGATGGTCTCCAGGTTGTGCGGACAGCCCGACGAGAGATCTTGCGCGCGCTTCTGGTGGCCGACGCGTTCAACGACGGCGCGATCGGCCGCGATTTCATATTGTGGTCGCAGCTTCGGCAGGAGCTGACCAAGCTGCCTCGCGCTGAGGTAGGAGCGCGGACCCTCGAAAGCGTCTTCCAAAGCGCGGAGGATCCTGATCCGACCGACATCACCGGTCCGCACCTCGAGGAGATGAGGGCGCATCACCTTTGGAACGCCGCGCTGCAGGAACTGCGGGCCCAGGACTTCATCACGATCGGCGACCCGGCCGATGCATTCACGGCGTTTCACCTGGCTCCCGAAGGAGTGAAGAATGCAGCCGGTGCGGTGCTCGCCGGCGCTGCGCTCCTTCGGTCCTGCAACGTCCCCGGCTGGCGGATCGCCGTCCATGATCGCATTGCCGACATCATCGGCGCCAACGATCTGGCGATCCGCGATTTGTGGCGGCCGACGGCAAAATTCATGGCGCTCTTCTCGAAGATGAAGCGCCTCGAGCTCGCGCAGCCGCACGTCGACCCCGACGCCTTCCGCGAGTGGCACAAGCTTCCCGATCCCACGTTGACCGGCGCTTGCGCTGGCGCCGTCGACCAAGTCCCGGGCTGGGTCCATCCACTGCTGTCCTTCGGCGTCGCATCTGAGCACGACAGCGCAGAACAGAGGGAGGCGGCCGAGTGAAAGCCCAGCCCGTCACCGTGATCGAGCCGCAGATCCGCGCGCTCGTCGCGGGCCGCCTCTCTCACCTCTATCGCCCGGCGGGCACCCGCCTGGAGCGCGCCCGGCCGGGCGACCTGCTTTGGCTGCGGGAGCCGTTCTGGCTTCCGAAGCTCTACGATCACCTTTCACCATCCCAGGCGGATCAGCTCGGTGCGATCCCGAACTTCAATGCCGACTTCGCGATCGAGGAACTGCAGCGGCACCCCATCAAGCGCCGCTTTGCGCGCGAGTTGCTTCGCACCTGGCATCGCCAGCATCTGCGGATCATCGACGTCCGGCGCGAGCGCTTACCCGAGTCAGGACACGGCGCCATCCAGGAACAAGGCTTCGCTAACGCGACGGAGTTTGCCCGGGCATGGGACCACAACCTCGCGCTCAGCCGATCCGCCGATCGATGGGCCAACAATCCAGAAGTCATCGTGATCGAATTCGATCGCATCTCGACTCCCCTTCCGGGAGAGCCAGGCATCCAGTTTGGGGGAATGAGCCCCCAGGCCGAGGGGGAGGCGCGCGACCCGTCTCCCCCGAAGCGCGTCCTGAACGCTTCAACCAGTCTTCAAATGAATGAGGGGAACGGCAATGGCTGAGCTGATCAGCGCGGGCGACCGGCTTCTGCGCCGGAAGGAAGTAGAACGCCTCACCGGTCTGAGCCGGCCGACGATCTATCGTCAAATGGCAGCCGGCACTTTCCCTCGCCCACGGCGAATCGGCGTCCAGGCCGTCGCTTGGTTCGCTTCCGAAATTGAAAAATGGAAGCAAGATCGTCCGCTCGTCGGGCCCGATGGCTGAAATAGCTGGGGATACACCGAGGGGCATTTTGGGGGGCATTGTGCCCCCTCTCACTTACCAAAAACGACAGATTTCAGCGGGCGAAACAACATGATGTGCCATCTACTCAGGGAGCCAATTTTTTTAAATAGCCCAGCACAGTCGATCTGTTCAGGATGCGATCTGGCTCACCTTCAAAACCGGTGAGGCACTCTGTGCTTCGCGGCGCCCTTGGCCGCGATTTCGCCGGCATCGGCCCTCATCGATATCTCTCGATAATCCGACCATAAGCCGGCCCGCGCTCTATCGCCCAGCCTACCCAATATATGGGGCAGGCTCTCTGTTGCTGTGCGGGGCTTATCTAACGCGCACTTTTATTACGCGCTGACGATAAACAGAATCATTTCCATACCATGATCATGGGATGTCGGTAGAAACCGACGCAACTATCAGCCGGCTGTGTCCCTTGGGTCGTAATTACGATGCCAAGAAACTGGCCCGAGGGTTACTTTCGTAAACCTCGGGCAATTTCCCGAACTGCGCTGGACTACGCCGCGCTCGGTCCGGCCTCATCACCGTTTCCAGCCGCAGCCAGCAGCCATTCCGTGAATGCCGACATCGCCGCCGAAACCGCGCGCGAGGACAGGCGGGTCAGCCAGTAGCCGCCCCGGTCCACGACGACATCGAAAGGGTTGACGAGCTGCCCGTTGGAGCGTTCCCGTTCGAACATCGTCAATGGCAGCAGCGCGACCCCCATGCCCCGGATCGCAGCGATGGCCATCAGATGCGAGGCATCGAATATCGGTCCATTGGCAGGCACGCCAGGCACGCCCGCAGCGGCGAACCAAGCAGGCCAATCCTGCAGGCGATAGGACCGCAGCAGCGGCACGCACCCGAAATCGCCGATGCGCTGAAGGCGGCTGGCGACTGCCGGGCAGCACATCGGTGTCATCGGCGCTGTCATCAGCAGTTGCGCATTGACGCCGTGCCACCCGCCATCGCCGAACCGGATCGCCAGATCGAGGCTTTCCGCCCACAAATCGACAGCGTTGTTGTTCGTCAGCAGGCGCACGTCGATGCCCGGATGCCGCGCCTGAAATTCTGGCAGCCGCTCCATCAGGAAGCTGAGCGCGAACGTGCCAACCACGCCCACGGTCAAAACCTCGCGCGCGCCTGCTCCGCTGACGACGGCGAGAGCGCCGCTGACCCTGGCCAGCGCATCTGTCACTACCGGGGCCAGCAAGGCACCCTCGTCGCTCAGCACCAGCCCCCGGGTGGTACGGCGGAACAGCGCTTTTCCGATATGGGTTTCCAGCATCTTCACCTGCTGGCTGACGGCGGCCTGCGTTACGCACAGTTCGTCCGCCGCGCGAGTGAAGTTGAGGTGCCGGGCTGCGGCCTCGAATGCGCGGAGCGTGTTAAGCGAAAGTGCCTTGATATCCATACACGCTCCAAGAATATCTAGGGACGGACCTCAGAAACCATCGTTTGCCCGATCGGTCAAGCAAAGGCCAGAATGCCCTGCATCACACCTGACATCACAGGGGAACGGGAGGTTTTGCAATGCTGGATCGACGAAGCGCGCTGGCCGGGGCCATGGCCGTATTGATGACGGCCTGCACGAGGCACGAGGCCACCACCATCGAAAAAACCGATATCGACGAAGGCACGGTCGACGCCCTGCGCGCCATCGAGGCACGGGCTGGCGGGCGCCTGGGAGCCTATATCCTGGACCCGGCGCGCGGTAGCGGCGTCGGTTGGCGCGAGACCGAACGGTTCGCCCATTGCAGCTCGTTCAAGATGTCGCTGGCGGCGATGATACTGGCCGGAGCAGAGCGAGGCGAAATCGACCTTGGCGAAGTTCTGCGCTGGTCGGCCCAGGACCTGCTGCCCCGCAGCCCAGTCACTTCCGGCGCGGTAGACGGCGGCCTTTCGGTGAAAGCGCTGGCCCATGCCACGCTGGTGACGAGCGACAATACCGCCGCCAACGTGCTGCTGCGCCGGTTCGGCGGCCCTGCGCAACTGACACGCTTCTGGCGTTCGCTGGGCGATACGGTCAGCCGGCTCGACCGCTACGAGCCGGAACTCAACCGGATACCGCCCGGCTCCGAATTCGATACGACGACTCCGGCTGCGATGGCTGCCACCATGGCCCGCCTGCTGCTTGACGACCGGCTGACGCCGCAAGGGCGCGGCACACTGAAAAGCTGGATGACCGAGGTACAGACCGGCAGCGACCGTATTCGTGCCGGCTTTCCCGCCGGCTGGACTTCGGGAGACAAGACCGGAACCGGCATCAGTGAAGGGCAGCAGACTTACGTCGACCTGGCTTTCGGCGGTCCGGCCAATGTCCCGCCCCTCATCGTCGCCTGCTATCTGGAAACCTCGCGCGATACCAAGGGCATGGACCCGCTCGCCCTTGGCGCCATGGCCGAGGTCGGGCGGCTGTCGGCAAAAGGCGTGCGTATGCCGCGCCGGGAAGCCTTGCGCACGTCCTCCCGCCAGCTGCTGTAACACAGCGCGAAGCACACCCGCCCCGGCGCGCCGCAACTTGATTGCGCGCCGAGGCGGTTTCGGGCGCCGTGTGCCATTGTCAGATCGCAGATTGCGCAACCGCTTTCTCCACCGCCGACTTGCCCTTGCAAGTGCCCGTTTTCTCGGCTTGAAACCTCCGCATTGACCACCCCGGCGCCCGGCCGGCCGTAAGGCACGTCGCCGCTTTCAGGCGCCGCGCCATGCCGTTTCAAGGGTAGCCGAAGGCAGGAGAGAAGTTAGATGAAGACCCGGCTCATGGCCGCTGCCGCACCCCTCGTCCTCGGTGCCGGCCTGCTTGGAGGATTTCCGATGACGGCACTTGCCAAGGAAAAAACGGCTGCAGCCGCCCCCGCCTACACCGGCCCGCTCGCCCAGCCGAGCACCCTGCCCTTTCACGCGCCGAACTTTCCCGCCTACAAGGACAGCGACTGGCAGCCCGCGATAGAGGCCGGCATCGCCGCCCAGCGCGCCGAGATCAAGGCCATCGCCGCCAACAAGGCCAAGCCCACTTTCGAGAACACGATCGTCGCGAAAGAGCGCACCGGGCAGCTGCTCAGCCGCGCCTACAGCACGTTCGGCCAGCTGACTTCGGCCAACACCAACGATGCGCTCGACGCCGTGGAAACCGCCGTCAGCCCGCAAATTTCCGCGCTCAACGATGACATCTATCTCGACCCGGCGCTGTTTGCCCGCGTCAAGGCCGTCCACGACAGCGCCGCCGGCAAGGCTCTGACCGGCGAGGACGCCATGCTGCTGGCGACCACTTATGACGAATTCGTCCATCGCGGCGCCCTTCTAACGCCTGCGCAGAAAACCGAGCTCAAGGCCATGAACCTTGAGATCGCCAAGCTTGAAACCGCGTTCTCGCAGAAGCTGACCGCGGCGACGGCCGCCAAGGCCCCGGTACTCGACACCGAGGCGCAGCTTGCCGGTCTCTCTCCAGCCGAGATCGCCGCCGCTGCCAAGCTCGCCGCCGAAAAGGGCAAGCCCGGCAAGTTCATGCTGGCGCTGGGCAACACCACTCAGCAGGCCGCGCTCACCAGCCTGACGAACCGCGACAGCCGCAAGATCCTGTGGGACGCCAGCGTCAACCGCACCTCGGGCGGCGACCAGTACGATACCACCGGCATGGTCACGCAGATGGCCACGCTGCGCGCGAAGAAGGCGAAGCTGATGGGCAAGCCCGACTTCGCGACTTATCAGATGTACGACCGTATGGTGAAGACGCCCGCCAAGGCGATGGAATTCATGAACGGCTTCGTGCCCGCCCTGCGCGCCACGCAGGACCGCGAAGCCGGAATGCTTGAGGCAGCCGCCAAGGCGGAAGGCCAGAACATCAAGCTGGAAGCCTGGGACTGGTCCTACTATGCCGAAAAGGTTCGCAAGGCGAAGTACGACCTCGATGAGAACCAGATCAAGCCGTACTTCGACGTCTGGCGCACGCTGGAAGACGGCGTGTTCTACGCCGCCAATCAGACCTATGGCCTGACCTTCAAGCGTCGCACCGACCTGCCTGTCTATCACCCGACGATGCGCGCCTACGAAGTGCTCGATGCCGATGGCAGCGAACTGGCGATCTTCTACTTCGACCCCTTCGCACGGTCGAACAAAAAGGGCGGGGCCTGGATGAACAACTTTGTCGAGCAGTCCTATCTGCGCGGCGAGAAGCCGGTCATCTCGAATACCCTGAACATCGCTCCGCCCGCCGAGGGCGAGCCGGCGCTTGCCAGCTTCGACGATGTGGAGACGATGTTCCACGAATTCGGCCACGCGCTGCACGGCTTCTTCGCCAGTCAGAAGTACCCCTCGCTGTCGGGCACCAACACCGCGCGCGACTTCGTGGAGTTCCCCAGCCAATTCAATGAAAACTTCGCCACCCTGCCCGCGGTGCTGAATCACTACGCCAAGCACCGCCAGACAGGCGCGGCGATCCCGGCTGAACTGGTCGCCAAGATCAAGGCAGCGAAAACCTTCAACCAGGGCCTCGGCCTTGGCGAAACGCTGGAAGCGGCGATGCTCGACATCGACTGGCACAAGCTCTCGCCCGAAGAGGCCGCGCAGCCGCCCATGGCGTTCGAGGCCAAAGCGCTGGCCGCCACCGGCCTGTCCACAGACCTCATCCCACCGCGCTACAAGACGCCGTATTTCCGCCATATCTGGGACAACGGATATGCCTCGGGGTACTATTCTTACATCTGGACCGAGATGCTGGCTCACGATGGCTGGAACTGGGTGGAAAAGAATGGCGGCATGACCCGCGCCAACGGCGACCACATCCGCAAGTCGTTCCTGGGCCAGGGCCATACCAAGGACTTCGCCCAGCTGTTCCGCGACTTCACCGGGCATGACCCCGAGGTCGAACCGATGCTGGAAGCGCGCGGCCTCGCGCCAGAAGCCAAGTAAGGGAAAACGGGATGCGGGGCACTTGTCCCCCGCATCCCTTCCCCCTCCGCCCCGGGATCGGCGGCGGGCCTTGCCCTGCGCTTCGCCAGCTGGAATAGCCGGTGCATGGTGAATGCATGAGCTGGCACGCGCGCCGCGAGAACTGGAACCCCCAGGCCGAAGATGCCCGCGAAGACGGCGACATCGACTATGCCCGCGTCATCCACTCGGCCTCGTTCCGCCGCCTCCAGGGCAAGACCCAGATCCTCAACCTGGGCGACAGCGACTTCTATCGCACCCGCCTGACCCATTCCCTTGAAGTCGCGCAGATCGCCGGCGGACTGGCCCGGCAGCTGGCCAAGTCGTTTCCCGGCCACGCCGCCGCCGCGCTGCTGCCCGATCGCAGCCTGATCCACGCGATCGGCTGCACCCACGACTTCGGGCATCCGCCGTTCGGCCATGGCGGCGAAGTGGCGCTGAATTATTGCATGCGCGATGCTGGCGGGTTCGAAGGCAACGGCCAGACCCTGCGCATTCTTGCCCGGCTGGAGACTTTCTCCGCCGATGCCGGCGCCAACCTGTGCCGCCGTACCCTGCTGGGCGTGCTCAAATATCCCGCGCCGTGGTCCGCCGCCCGCAACCCGGACATCGCGCCCAAGCTGCTGGACGGCCCCTCGACCATCCGCGTGCTCGATCCCCGAGCCTGCAAGCCGCCCAAATGCCACTTCGACAGCGAGCAGGACGTGGTCGACTGGATACTCGCCCCGCTCTCCCCGGCGGAGCGCGCCAAATTCCAGACGCTGGAGCCAGTGCCCGGCAAGCACGCGCGCACGCTGCACAAGTCGCTCGACTGCACGATCATGGATGTTGCCGACGACATCGCCTACGGCGTCCACGATCTTGAGGACGCAATCGCCTTGGGCCTCGTCACCAGGGACGCCTTCACCGCCGCACTGGACGGGCGCTGCGCCTCGTTCCTCGATGCGCTCAAGGAAAAGTACCCCGGCGAAAGCGAGAATGACGTCTTCTCGCACATGGTCGAAGGGCTGTTCGGCGGCGCCAACAGCCGCAAGCGCTTCGTCAGCCGCCTCGTCCACCATTTCCTGACCGGCGCGCATTACGTCGAGAAGAAGGGCTTTCGCGAACCGCTGCTACGCTGGCGCGTGGCGCTCTCTGGCCCACGCCGCGATTTCCTCGATGCACTTCAGGGCTTCGTAGTGCGCGAAGTCATCTCCAGCCCAGAAGTCCAACAGCTCGAATTCAAAGGTCAGGCGATGGTCGTCGCCGTGTTCGAGGCGCTGGCGGCAGATCCGGCCCGCCTGCTCCCGCGCGAGGAACGGGACCGCCTCGATGCCGTCCACGGCGACCTGCGGGTGATCTGCGATTACGTCGCCGCGATGACCGACACGCACCTGCTGCGAACCTATGAGCGCCTGTTCAGCCCCCGCATGGGTTCGGTGTTCGACCGACTCTGACGATCTCATCTGTAGAAAGGTCGCCGCCGCCGGTTACCTTTTGCGGCATTGTTGGTTAAGCCCCCCATATGGAGCAACAAGCCCTTGTTTTCGCGCTGATCGGCATTCTCGGGATCGGCGCGCAGTGGATCGCATGGCGTACCGGCTGGCCCGCTATCGCCCTGATGCTCGCCGCCGGTGTGCTCGCCGGGCCGGTCACGGGCCTCGTAATACCCGAGCGGACGTTCGGCGAACTGCTGGAACCGATGGTTTCCGTGGCGGTCGCGCTGATCCTGTTCGAAGGAGGTCTCAGCCTCAATTTCCGCGAATTGCGCAAGACCGAAGGCGCAGTGACGCGGCTTGGCGTTATCGGTGTGCCGCTGGGCTGGGTGCTGGGCTCGTTTGCCTGCTACTATGTGGCCGGCCTGGTCTGGCCGGTGGCGATCCTTTTCGCCGGTATTCTCGTGGTTACCGGGCCGACAGTGGTGCTGCCGCTGCTACGCCAGAGCAACATCGCACCCCGCCCGCGCGCCATCCTCAAGTGGGAAGCCATCGTCAACGATCCGATCGGCGCCCTGTGTGCGGTCATCACTTACGAATACCTGCGCCGGTCGGGCGAAGGCGGCACCCTGATATCGGTCCTGGCCTCACTGCTGGGGGCGACCATCGTGGCCGGACTGATCGGCTATCTTGTCGCCAAGGCCATCGCATGGGCTTTCCCGCGCGGACATGTGCCGGAATATCTCAAGGCCCCGGTGCTGCTGGTCGCGGTAATTAGCACTTTCGTGCTTTCGAACCTGATCCAGCAGGAAACCGGGCTTCTGGCCGTGACCGTAATGGGCATTGCCATCGCCAACATGCGGCTCGATTCCCTGCGCGATATCCACCCGTTCAAGGAGAACATCACCGTTCTTCTGATTTCGGGCGTCTTCGTGCTTCTGTCAGCCTCGCTTAACCTCGATGTGCTCCGCCAGTTCGAATGGCGCTTCATCGCCTTCCTGCTCGCGCTGCTGTTCCTTGTCCGACCGGCAACCGTGCTGGCGAGCCTGGCCTTCAGCAAGATCCCCTGGAAGGAGCGTCTGCTGGTCGCCTGGATCGCGCCGCGCGGTGTGGTTGCGGTGGCAGTTTCGGGTCTGTTTGCGCTTCGGCTGGACCAGCTCGGCTACGGAGACGGTTCCATTCTGGTGACGCTGTCGTTCTCGGTAGTGATCGCCACGATCATCGCTCACGGTTTCAGCATCCGGTATGTGGCGCGCTGGCTGGGCGTCACCGGCGCACCGCAGAAGGGGCTGCTGATCGTCGGCAGCACCTCGTGGAGCCTGTCGCTGGCGCGTCAGCTCAGCCAGTTCGACCTGCCGGTGATGATCGCGGACAACAGCTGGCAGCGCCTTTCCGGCGCGCGCCAGGCCGGTATCTCCACTTATCACGGCGAAATTCTGGCCGAGGCGACAGACGAGCGGCTCGACCTGACCCAGTTCCAAGTCCTCGTCGCGACTACCGACAACGAGGCGTACAACGCCCTCGTCTGCAGCGAGTTCGCGCCCGATATCGGCCGTGATTCGGTTTACCAACTGGGCGGCATGGGCGATGACGAAGACCACCGCAGCCTGCCCGAGGCGCTGCGCGGCCGCGCCATGTTCGGCTCCGGCCACGGCGTCGCCGAGATCTTGGAGCGCGAAGCGGCGGGCTGGACCTTCCGCAAGACCCGCATCAGCGAGCAGTTCAACTTCGCCGATGCGCAGGCCGCGCTGTCGGACGGGGCGGACATGCTGTTCGTGCTGCGCAAGGACGGCAAAATCCGCTTCTTTACGCACGCTTCGCGTCCGACACCGCAGCCGGGCGACGTGGTCGTCTCCTATGGTCCGTCGCGCCACGGCGAGCCCGATACTTCCCGCCAATCCCCGCAGAAGGAGGCGAATGCATGAGAGGCCTGCCCGCGATCCCATCCATTCTGGCGCCCGCCGCTCTCCTCGCGGCGCCGCTGTTGCTCGCCGGCTGCCAACCCGGCCAGCCCACCAGCGACGACGCGACCGGGGCTGCCGCCACGGATGCCCCGCGCAGCGTCATGGCAGAGCCGGAAGCCGACGATACCATCGTCAAAAAATCGATCATCCGTGCCGAGGTGGACGCTGGGCCGACCGATACGCCGGTGCTGGAACCCATACAGGTCGTGGTCCCGTACCCGGCGGAAGGCGCCAAGCCCGACGATGCCGGCAAGGCACTGCTCGACGACCTGCTGACCAAACCGACGTTCCTCGCGGCCGGGCCCATCACGATCTGGGGGCATAGCGATTCGCGCGGCTCCGATGCAGAAAACCTCGCCGCCTCGCGCCGACGCGCCGAAGCCGCCCGCGACTATCTCGAGAGCAAGGGCGTGGCGAAAGGCCGGATCACCGTGATCCCGCTCGGCGAAAGCCGCCCCATCGCGCCCAACCGCAAGCTTGATGGCAGCGACGATCCCGAAGGCCGGGCGAAGAACCGGCGAGTGGAGATCAAGGTCGATATTCCCGCGCCGCCTCCCGCTGCGGAATCGCAACCTTCGAACTGAAATCCCGCCGCCGGCGCGTGGTTATCAGCCGGCGAGCGCCTCGACGAATGCTGCCGACTTCTCGTCGGCAAGAGCAAGGTAGCGCAAACGCGCGATTTCGGGTGCCGAACGCGGAACACGGCGGTGTTCGGTGGCGATGCGTTCGTAATTCGCAAGGCCCCGCTCGAAGGTATCGCCGTAGCCCTTGATCAGGCGCTGGCATTTGACCAGTTCCAGCGCGACGCCAAGGTCACGGGGAGCCTCGCTGCGCACCAGTTCGAGCCACTCCTCGATGCGCTCCTGCTCCTCAATGTAGCGCAGCGAACGCGGGCGCATCCCGCGCATCTTCGCCAGGGTGCGCAGCGCCAGGAACCAGCGCAGGCCGGTCGTCTCGACATGGCGGCCTTCCGTGAAGAAGCGGCCGAGCAGGTCCGTCATGCGCTTGCTGCCGAGGATCTTGCGGCCGATCCCGGCAGGCAGCGTCTCACACACTTCCTGCAGGCGCGGGTGCATGAATTCGGTGATGGAAAGGATCTGGTCGTCCTGCGCCTTCACCTCGCCCCGCACCCGGGCTATGCGGCTGCCGCGCGTCTTGAGGTCGGCGACGCGGATGGTGTCCTCGTACCCCATCCACAGCGCAAGGTGGCGGGCCGCCTCCGCCGTCATCTCGAACGGCGCCGCATCGAGCGCCGCGACGGTTTCCAGACGGTCGAGGTAGAGCGCGGCGTAGTCGCCGTCCTGATAATCCATCAGCTTAGCAACGCCGTGCAGGGCGTTCACGTGCGCGGGGCCGGGAAGCGCGGCAGTGATGCGCGAAGCAAGTTCGCGGCCCCGAACCGTAGTGGGGACCGGAACTTCGTGGACCTCCACGACCGGCATGGCGACCGGGGCCTGCGCCTGATCGAAGCCTTCCTGGAAACCTTTGAGGTTGCTCTTTACCGCGATACCGCTGTGTTCGATTGCCCCCCGGAACGTCTCTGTCGGGAAAGGCAGCGCGCCGCTACCGGCCAGCGCGCCGAACATGACCGCGCTGATGACACTGCCCGAACGCTCGGTCGCCGCTTCCATGTCGAAGCCGACGAAGCGCCTGGAACGCTGATGTGCGGCCTCGATGATCTTCTCGCCGTTGCCGCGCCCGTCGCCCATCGCCTGCTTTTCGCCGATGGCGTAGATGCGGTGGGTCGAGCCGATCAGCGTGGTACGCCGGGCGGTTGAGAACCCGCGCAGCAGCGCGCGGCCCGTCTCCATCAGTTCCGAGGCGACCACCACGTCGACATCGCCCGGCATCGGCATCTGCGCCATGACCGGCAGACGGCCCGAACCGTCAGGCTTCGCCAGTTCGACATAATAGACGGTGGAGCCGGTGCGCTGGGCAACGCCGGGGACCGAAGTGCCCTGCGCGATCCAGCCCTGGGCGCGGGCGACTTCTTGAATCCAGTCTGCCAGCACGCCGCCGCCCTGCCCGCCAAGGGCGAGGATGGCGATTGTCAGGCGATTCTGGTTGGGAGTGGTGGTCATGGAAATGTCTCGCATCAGGAGATTTGTTTTTTCGTCAGAATGCCCGCGCTGCACGCTCACGCTCGGCGCCGGCCTGCCAACGAGCGATAATCGCGCCGCTGATCTTCGCCTTGAAGCGCTCGAACTTACCTGGATTTGCAACGATATGCGCGCGGTAGAAGCTAGGGCACAGTACCGCGGCATGGCTGACCTCGCCGCACAGGCCGCAGCCCACGCAGGAGTTTTCGACATGCGCCACCGGGTCCTGCCGCAGCGGGTCGGGGTTAGGCTTGATCGTCAGCGAAGGGCAGCCCGACAGGCGGATGCAGCTGTGATCGCCGGTGCAGGTATCGCTGTCGACACCAAAGCGTTCGCGCACCACGCGCTCCCCGGCCTTGAGCGCGGCGGCCTTCTGCTTCTTGTCGCGGCGCTGCAGGTTAAGCATGCATTCGGACTGCGCGACGATGACCTTCGGCCCCTTTTCCGGGGTAGTCAGCGCCTCGCGCAGCATGTCGCGCATCTTGGGCACGTCATAGGTCCGCGTCGTCTCACGAACCCACTTCGCGCCGACGCCGCGCACGGCCTTGGTGATGAGGTTGCGGGTCACGCGGTTCTTGTTGTCCGCGCGTGAGGAGAGGATGTCCTGACCACCGGTGGCGGCGGAATAGCCGTTGTCGATGATGATGGTGACGCCGTCGTCCTTGTTGAACACCGCGTTGCCGATGCCGGACGTCAGGCCGTTATGCCAAAAACCGCCGTCGCCCATGATGGCGATGGAGCGTTTTGAACCCTTGCCTTCCTTGGGCTTGAACGCCGATGCACCAGCCGCGCCAAGGCCGTAGCCCATCGTCGTATTGCCGATGTTGAAGGGCGGCAGGATCGAGAACAGATGGCAGCCAATGTCCGCAGAAACGTGCGTGGGGCCCAGTTCGCGCTCCACCAGCTTCATTGCGGTGAAGATCGGGCGCTCGGGGCAACCGGTGCAGAAACCCGCCGGGCGCTGCGGGATTTCCTCGGCAACCGGCGCAGGCAGCGGATCGGCGGTTTCCAGTTCCGGCGCCAGTGCAGGCGCATGGTCGGCGAGGAACCTGGCGAGGCCCTTGCGGATCACCTCGGCGGTATACTCACCCGAACGCGGCATGGTGTCCTTGCCGACGATCCGGGTGTCCAGACCGGCGCGGCGCACCAGCGTATTCAACTCATGCTCGATGAACTCCGGCTGGCCCTCCTCGAGGACCAGGACAGCGCTCTTGTTCCTGCAGAACTCTGCCACTTCCTCGGGGATCACCGGGTAGGCCACGTTCATGCAATAGATCGGCAGCTTGCTCTCGCCATAGGCGTCCGCCAACCCGATCAGCTCCATCGCGCGGTTAAGGTTGTTATAGAGGCCGCCCTGCACGATCAGGCCGATGCCCTCACCCGTCTCTCCCGGCCCAAACCACTCGTTCAGCTTGTTGTCGCGAACATAGGCGATGCCGGCCGGCCAGCGCTTCTCGATTTTCTCGACTTCGTGGAGGAAGTTCGCAGGTGGCAGCACAATGCGGTCGAGATCGCGCACCGGCGAGGCAGCGGCCTCGCCCACGGTGAGCGGCGGGCGCACGTTGTCCTTGGCCACGAACGATCCGGTCATGTGGCACGAACGCACGCGCAGTTGCAGCATGACCGGGGTGTTCGAGGCTTCGGAAAGGCGGAATGCCTGCTCCACCGAATCGACGATGCTGGGCAGGTTCGGACGCGGATCGATCAGCCACATCTGCGACTTCATCGCGAAGGCGTGGGTGCGCTCCTGCATGATCGAGGAACCCTCACCATAGTCCTCGCCTACGATGATCAGCGCGCCGCCGGTGACGCCGCCCGACGAGACGTTAGACAATGCGTCCGATGCCACGTTGGTGCCCACCACCGACTTCCACGCGACGGCGCCGCGCAGGGGGTAGTTGACCGAGGCCGCCAGCATTGCCGCCGCCGTCGCTTCCGAGGCGCTGGCCTCGAAATGAACGCCGAGACTTTCAAGCAGATCGTTTGCGTCGGCGAAAACGTCCATCAGGTGGCTGATCGGCGAACCCTGGTAGCCGCCGACATAGGCGACGCCGGACTGCAACAGCGCCTTGGTAACCGCCAGGATGCCCTCGCCAGTGAAGGTCTCACCCTCACCTACGGTCAGCTTCGTGACCTCCTTTTTGAAGGAACGCTCCGCCATCCGCCCTTACTCCGAGACGAGCGCGAGGACGCGCAGCGGGCTGCCCGAACCGCCCAGGATCTTCAGCGGAGCAGCGATCACCACCGCCCCGGTCGCTGGCAGCTTATCAAGGTTTTCAAGGCACTGGAGGCCATACCTGCCCGCGCCGTGGAGAAGCGTATGCGCCGGGTACATCGGGTCAAGCATATGCGCCTGACCCGCATCGGTGCCGATCGTCTCGACGCCGAAGCCCAGCACATCGCGCTCCTCGACGATGTAGCGGATCGCGCAGGCGTCGGGGCCGGGCGTGTGGGCGCCGTCCTCGCGGCGGTTGGTATAGGCATCGACATCCCGCTTCGACCAGTCGGTGCGGAACAGCACCCAAGCGCCAGCGGGAATAATGCCGTGCAATTGTTCCCAGGCCTTGATGTGTTCGGCCTTGAGCAGGAAATCGGCATCGGCGGCGCATTCGGCGGAAAAGTCCAGGACGACGGCCGGCGCGACCAGCTTCTGCGCGGGCACCAGATCGACAGTGTTGTCAGCCAGGTCCTTGCCCGAAACCCAGTGCACCGGCGCATCGAAGTGCGTGCCGGTATGCTCGCCCACCGTAAAGTTGTTCCAGTGCCAGGCGACGCCGCGCTCGTCATAGCGGGAGATTTCCTCACGCGAGAAGGCGGCGGTCTGGCCGAAAGGCTCGGGCAGCACCAGCAGCGGGGTGTCTTCGGAAAGGGTCTGGGTAAGGTCGACTACGGTAATGTTACCGGCGACGAGTGCCTGTGCGAAGGTAGCGAGGACGTCTGTCATGGACTTGGGCTCCTTTTCGGACCATTACGCAAAGACTATCCGATTAAGTTGCATATGCAACTAAAATGTCATGGAGTGGCGGGAGACCCGTCTGGAGCTTGGGATGAGCGAGGATTTGCGCCCTTTTGGTAACCCCGGGTCGGAAAATTTCCGCCTCGATGCGTACCCATTCTATCTGCTCAACCGGGCAGCGAGCCGGTACAACACGGCAATCGAGTCGGAATTGCGCAGCATCGGGATCGACATCCCCACCTGGCGCGTACTGATGATCCTGGGCGAGCATGCCCCGCTCGCCATCGGCCAGGTCGCCAAGTCGGCCGTCATCAATCTCTCGACCATGATGCGCATCGTCGAGCGCATGTCCAAAGCCGACCTTGTAGCCACCGCCCCCAGCAACACCGACGGCCGTGTGACCGAAATCGCTTTGACGGACGAAGGCCGCGAAAAACTGGCAGCCGCGCGGCTGGTAACAGCGCCGCTGTACGAAAAGATCATCCGCGGATTCTCGGCGACGGATTTCACGCGCATGCTCGATATGCTCGGCCGCTTGCACGACAATCTCGACTGAAGCCTCCTCTAAATTGGGAAACCGTGACGCACGCAAGCAACCGGCGTTCCCGTACCCGTCACCCTGAACTCGTTTCAGGGTCCATCGTGTCCCATGCCCGGCGCGATGAAGGAGCAGGCTGCCAAGACGGTTGGTGAAGCACCCCTTCCGGTACGCCCGAGAGATGAACCCTGAAACAAGTTCA
>Ga0308165_1001388_pt1 | contig 34076 bp, 28 predicted proteins | sample PhyWR2_FD_201032 | JGI IMG/M metagenome (GOLD analysis project Ga0308165, IMG submission 201032) | Phyllosphere microbial communities from UC Gill Tract Community Farm, Albany, California, United States - DLSLW.R2 | ecosystem: Host-associated > Plants > Phyllosphere > Unclassified | place: USA...
GACGTGACCGCTACGCCGACCTGACCGTAGTCGACACCCCGTTCAACACCTTGAGCCAGCGCAGTGAACAGGCGACCCTGAGCGTCAACCTCGACCGCTGGGGCAGCCTGGGCGTGGGTTATTTCGACATCCGCGCGGCCGATGATTCGCGCACCCGCCTGCTCAACCTGACGTGGAGCAAGCCGCTGTGGCACAACAGCAGTTTCTACCTGTCGGCCAACCGCGAGATCGGCGACAGCAACTGGGCGGTGCAGGCGCAACTGGTCGTTCCGTTCGACCTGTACGGGAGCCTGGCGGTCAGCAGCGAACGCAGCAACACCGGACAAACGCAGCAGCGGGTCAACTACAGCCGCGCGGTGCCGACCCAGGGCGGGGTCGGATTCAGCCTCGGTTACGGCCAGGGCGACGGGCCGGCCTATCGTCAGGCCGACCTGACCTGGCGCCTGCAATCGGTGCAGTTGCAGGCCGGTGTCTACGGCACCAGCGACGCCGAAACCCGTTGGGCCGATGCCGGTGGTTCGTTGGTGTGGATGGACAGGCAGGTGTTTGCCGCCAACCGTATCGACGATGCCTTTGTGGTGGTCAGCACCGACGGTTTTGCCGACATCCCGGTGCGTTACGAAAACCAACAGGTCGGCCAGACCGATCGCAACGGCCACCTGCTGGTGCCATGGAGCAGCGCCTACTACCGTGGCAAGTACGAAATCGACCCGCTGAACCTGCCGGCCAACGTGCGCAGCCCGAATGTCGAGCAACGGATTGCCGTGCGCCGGGGTAGCGGTTACTTGCTGGAGTTCCCCTTGAGCCGGGTGGTCGCCGCGAGCATCGTGCTGGTGGACGCGCAGCAACAGGACTTGCCGCTGGGCAGCGGCGTGCTGCATGAACAGAGTGGCACGCAGACGGTGGTGGGCTGGGAGGGGCTGGTCTATCTGGAAGACCTCAAGGCGCAGAACAACCTGAAGGTGAGCCTGGCGGATGGCAAAAGCTGTGAGGTGCGATTTGCCGTGGATGTGCAGCAGGAGCAGATCCCGCTGATCGGCCCACTGGTGTGTCGGCCATGAGGTGGCTGGCGCTGTTACTGCTTTGCCTGCCGGGATCGGTGTGGGCGTTGTGTTCGGTGGTCTCAACGTTACCGGCGGCATTTGGCACGGTGAGTTCGATTGCCGTGCGTTCGTCTTCGCAGCCCAGTTCCACGACAAATGCCGGACTGCGTTGCACGGGCTCATTGCTGACGTTGCTGAGCGCTAATGACCATTTCTACGCCACCGTCACGTCGACGACATCCGGTATGGTCGGCCCTACCGGGGACGTGATTGGCTACACGCTGTACGCCAACAACAGCACCAGTTATCCGATCACGCGTGGCACGCAGTTCGATTTTGCCCGCAACGGGATCATTGATCTGCTCGGCTTGCTGGGGGGCGTGGTGCCCAGAACCGTACCGATCTATTTGGGCAGCATCAGTGGCAGCAACGTGGCAGCGGGGGTCTACAGCGAGACGCTGAGCATCTTCTGGGACTGGAACTACTGTTCGGGCATAGGCGCCTTGGGAGCCTGCCTGGGGCATGACATCAACAGTGGCACGACCACGCTGACGGTGAACATGACGGTGTCCAACGACTGCACCATCACCGCGCCGAACATCGCGTTCGGCAGCGCGCCGGTGGTCAGCGGGTTCACGGCAGTGACCGGGCAGACCATCAACCTGGCCTGCACCAAGGGAAGTGCCTATTCCGTGGGCCTGAGCGACGGGCAGAACCCGGTCAGTGTCGGCGGACGGCGGCGGATGATCTCCGGCAGCAACTACCTGGCCTACGACATCTTCAAGGGCAGCGGCACCACACGCTGGGGCAGTGTCGGCGCGGCGCGGCGGGCCAGCATCGATGCCGAGGTCAACCCTGGCAACGGGCTGGGCACTGGCAGCCAGATCTTCAACTACAACGCGAAGATCTACACCGACCAGGCCACACCGCCAGCGGGGACCTACGTGGACAATGTGGTTCTGGATGTGGGGTTTTGAGTCCACTGTAGGAGCGAGCATGTCGAGGCGTCGAACCGTCGCGAGGGTCGTTAACGATGACGTTGGCTGCCTGACACCCAGCGGTGTATGAGACTCCATCGCGAGCATGCGCGCTCCTACAGGGTTGGGGGCTAACGCTCGATACTGCGGTTCCAGCGCGCATTCCACTCAGGGCGCAATTCGTTGACCTTGTCCCAATCCACCGCAATTGCCGCTTCCAGGTACTTCTTCATGGCATCGACCTGACCGCGGGTCTTGTCGGTGGTCGGCGTATTCGGGTTGGACGGGATCTGGTCGCCGTCTTCCAGTGCAACAGCCTGGGCCTCTGGGGTCAGCAGGAAGGCGGCAAGTTTCTGCGCCAGCTCCGGTTGGGTGTTGTTGGCGATGGCGCATTCGGCGACGTTGAGCACCACCGAGCCTTCCTTCGGTTGCGCGTATTCAACCTGCATACCCTTGAGTTTCAGGGCGGTCACCTGGGTCGGCGTCAACGGGAACAGCGCCGCTTCATCGGTCTGCAGCATTTCGGAAATCTTCGCCGAACTCGGAATGTACTCCAACACATTACGCCCCACGGTGTTCGGCCAGGCCTTGAAGCCTGGTTCGACGTTGGTTTCGCTGCCGCCCTGGATCCGGTTGAACATCAGGAAACCGTGCAGGCCGAAGGTCGAGGAGGCCATCGACTGGAACACCACCTTGTCCTTGAAACGCGGGTCGGCCAGGTCCATCCATGAGGTCGGCGCTGCCCACCCCTTTTCCTTGAACAGGCGCGTGTTGTACGCCAGTCCCGTCACCCCCAGGCTGACTGCCACCGCCTCATCCTTGATACGGCCCTTGACCGGAATCTGTGCCAGGGTCGGGTTGTCTTGAAGCTTGTCGCAAAGGCCCATCGCGATGGCGCGGTACATGATGCCGTCGTCGAGGAACATCACGTGCATTTGCGGATTGCCCTTGCTCGCCTGGACCTTGGCGAGGATGTCGGCGGAGGTGCCCGGCACGATCACCACCTTGACGTTGTTGGCTTTTTCGAAAGCCGGCAGCACCTTGTCGGCGTAAAGCCGTTCCATGGTGCCGCCGTTCATGCCCAGGTACAGCGTCGGTTCGGCGTGAGCCTGGCCAACGGAGAGCAGGGCGCCCAGGCAAGAGAGTCCGAGCAGTGCAGTGCGTTTGACGTTATTCATAAGCGCGACCTTCCTCTATCAAGCAACGGAGATGGAGTGAAACCGGGTGATGGAAAACGCATCCAGCGGCGTGGTTGGAGCGCCGCTGCAGATGATTTCGGTGAGCGCCTGGCCCACCGCGGGGCCGATCTGAAAACCTGCGCCGGCAAAGCCGAACGCATGCAACAGGCCGGTTTGGGTGCCACTGTGGCCGATCACCGGCTGGCGATCGGGCAGGTAACCTTCGGTGCCGCTCCAGGTACGAATCGCCTGGGCGCCTTGCAGAAACGGATACAGCTCGGCGGCCTGGCGCAGGATCTCGATCACCGCTTGTTGACCGGGACGGGCGCGGGCACCGTCGAGCGCAAATCCCTGGCCACCGCCGAGTACGCAATTGCCGCGCGCGACCTGACGGGCATAAATGCCGCCGCCCTCGACGCCGGTGCTGGCGTCCATCACCAGCGGCAAGGGTTCGGTCACCAGCATGGCCGGGTGGCCGGAATGCATCGGCACCGTTTCACCGAACTGCTCGGCGAGGGTGCCGGCCCAGGCACCGGCGCAATTCAACAACCAGGGGGCGCGCAGCTCCAGGCCGTTTTGTGTGTGCACGTGAAATCGCTGGCCGTCGTGCGCCACGCTGCTCACCGCGCATTGTTCATGCACCTGCGCGCCGTGCCTGCGCGATGCCTGGGCAAACGCCGGGGAGACCAGGCGCGGGTTGGCATGGCCGTCATCGGGGCAGAACGAGGCACCGACCGCCACCTCGCCCACCCACGGGAAACGGGCGCGCAATTGCGCCCGGTCAAGCAGTTGCAGGTCCAGGCCAAAGCCCTGGCTACTGGCGGCGTAATCGTGCAGCGCCTGCAAATCGGCGAGGCTGCGGGCCAGTTTCAAGTGGCCGCTGCGCTGGTACTCGCCGTCGATGCCGATCAGCTCAGGCAAGCGCCCCCAGATTTCGTGCGCCCGTTGCGACAGTGGCAGTTGCGACAGCGGTCGCCCCTGACGACGGACGCCGCCGTAGTTCACACCGCTTGCATGCGAACCGCAGAAGTCCCGTTCCAGCAGCACCACGCTGCGGCCTGCCTGGCTGAGAAACAGCGCGGCGGAGGAACCGACAATACCGCCGCCGATGATCACGGCATCAACTTCGATCATGGCTCGATCTCCAGGCCAAACGGCAACGGCTTGATCGGCGCCTGCGCCCGTAGCCGACCGATCTCGGAGACTGCCCGCTGACTCTGGCAGGCGATGATTTCCGCCGCCGCGGCGCCGCACATTCGGCCTTGGCAGCGACCCATCCCGACCCGGCAATGGGCCTTGACCCGATTGATTTCCCAGTGGCCTTCGCGCACGACTTCGCGGATGTCGCCGGCGCGCACTTCTTCACAGCGGCAGATCATCGTGGTGTCGGCGGTATCGGCTGCCCAGTTCTCGGGGAACACGAAGGCGCGCTCCAGGCCATGGCGAAAGCGCTCGATGCGGCCGAGATTGTGCTCCAGTTGTGCGCCGCGCTGTGGCTGAATCAGAAAACCGCTGTCTTCGAGCAGGGCCAACGCAGCCCGTTCGCCGGCCATTTCCGCGGCGTCGGCACCCATGATGCCGGCGCCGTCACCGGCCAGGTACACCTCGCTGACGCTGCTGCGTCCGGCGTTGTCCCGTTGTGGCAGCCAGGCACGGTTGAGTGGGCTCCAGGCGAAGGTGCAGCCGAGCAGATCGGCCAGTTGGGTTTCGCTGCGCAGGCCATGGGCAAACGCCACGGCATCGCAGGCCAGGTGATGGAAGCCGCTGGCGTCGGACCAGTTCAGCGATTGCACGCGGTGTTCGCCCTCGACCTGTTGCAAGGTGGCACCCTGATGGACCGGGATGCCATGGGCGGTAAGCCAGCTACGGTAGTAGATGCCTTTGGCCAGGGTGGCCGGTTGCGAGAGCAGGCCTGGCACGGCGCGGGCCTGGGCGCTGAAGGGTGAGCTGTCGAGCACCGCGACCACCTTCGCCCCGGCCTTGGCGTATTGATAGGCAACCAGATAGAGCAAAGGGCCGCTGCCGGCGAACACCACCTGTTCACCGATGGCGCAGCCCTGGAACTTGAGCGCGATTTGCGCGGCACCCAGGCTGTACACGCCGGGCAGTGTCCAGCCCGGTACGGGCAACACCCGGTCGGTGGCACCCGTGGCGACGATTACCCGGGAGAACTCCAGGCGTGCAGCACGACCTTCGCGCAGGGTGTCGAGCACGTTGTTTTCGGCGTTCCACACCAGCGTGTCGGGACGGTAATCGAGTTGTTCGCGCAGGTTGTCGAGCGTCTGGTGCAGCGCATTGGCCTCGCGCGCTTCGAAGCCATACAGCTTGACCGCCGAGCGCTTGAAGTTCGCCGGCTGGCGCCGATAAATCTGCCCGCCACCGCGCGCCGCTTCATCCAGCAAGACCGGGCGCACGCCATGGGCCACCAGTGTCTGCGCGGCACGGATGCCGGCAGGGCCGGCGCCGACGATGACCACCGGGTTCATAGGCACCTCGTCTGTGTGGCTGGAGGATTTGTGGTGCCTATTCGGGCCTCATCGCGAGCAAGTCGAATCGTCGCACCGCCGCTCCCACAGGAATTCGCGGCGCACCCTGAACCTGTAGGAGCGAGCTTGCTCGCGATGGGGCCAGAACGATCAACGAAGAAACTCATAGGCACCGCCCCGGCTCGCGGCTGATCTGTTCGCCTGCTTCGAGCATTGTCGAGCAGGCGCGAACGCGGCGGCCGTCGCCCAGGCAAACCCAGCAATCCTGGCAGGCGCCCATCAGGCAGAAGCCGGCGCGGCGCTCGGCGCTGAAATCGCTGCCGCGCAGGTGTTCGCTGCAAGTCAGTACCGCCGTCAGCACGGTGTCGCCGAGCAGGCCGCTGGCGGGCTCACCGTCGAGCGTAAAGTTCAAGGCCGGGCGCTCGCCCTCGGTCAGTCGTTTCAGCAAAGCCATGGCGCCCTCATTGTTTACCCACCAGGACCCGATCCAGGCCGTAGACCCGATCGAGCAGAATCATGGTCAGCGCGGTCAGCGCAATCACCAGGGCCGAGACCGCCGCCATCATCGGATCGATGGACTCGGTGGCGTACACGTACATTCGCACCGGCAGCGTTTGTGTGGCGGGGGAGGTGACGAAGATCGACAGCGTCACCTCGTCGAAACTGTTGATGAACGCCAGCAACCAGCCACCGGCGACCCCCGGCAGAATCATCGGCAAGGTGATCTGGCGAAACAGCGTGAAGCGACCGGCCCCCAGCGATTGCGCGGCATGTTCGGCACTGCGGTCCAGGCCGATGGCCGAGGCCAAAACCAGGCGCAACACATACGGAGTGATCACCAACACGTGGGCAAAGATCAGCCAGGCAAAGCTGCCGTTGACGCCCATCAGCGCAAACAGACGCAGCAGGGCCACGCCCAGGACCAGGTGCGGAATGATGATCGGCGACAGGAACAGGCCGTTGAAAAAATCCCGGCCAGGGAACTCGAAACGGGTGATCGCCAGCGCTGCAGGCACTGCGATCAATGTCGCCAGGCTGGCGGCACTGAATGCCAGGATCAGACTGTTGTAGAACGCGTCGATAAAGTCGGCACGCTCGAACACGGCGCGGAACCAGCGCAGGGAAAATTCCGTGGTCGGCAGGCTGAGGGTGTTTTCCGGGGTGAAGGCCACGAGGCACACCACCACCAGCGGCGCGAGCATGAACAGCACCACCAGGGTATGGAACAGCAAAGCGAAAGGACCGTTCTTGGACATGTCGAGTTATCCCAGTGACTTCTTGTAGCGGCCTTCGATCATCCGGTTCCACGACAGCATGATCAGCAGGTTGAGCAGCAGCAGTGCGACGGCGATGGCCGCGCCCATGGGCCAGTTCAGCTCCGACAGGTACTGGTCGTAGATCAGCGTGGCGACCATCTTGATCCGTCGACCGCCGAGCAATCCGGGAATCGCGAACGAACTGGCGGCCAGGCCGAACACGATCAGGGTGCCGGAGAGCACGCCGGGCATGATCTGCGGCAGCACCACTTTGCGGATCACCGTGAAGTGGCTGGCCCCAAGCGACAGCGCAGCCTGCTCGGCAGCGGGATCGAGTTTTTGCAGCGAGGTCCACACCGGAATGATCATGAACGGCAGCATCACGTGGACCAGCGCGACCACTACCGCGAACGGTGTGTAGAGCAGCTTCACCGGCGAGCCGCCCAGGGCTTGCAGGGTCTGGTTGACCAGGCCGTCGGCGCCGAGCAACAGGCTCCAGCCAAAGGCGCGCACCACCACCGAAATCAGCAGCGGGGTGAGGATCAGCACCAGGAAGATCGAGCGCCACGGCGCGCCCATGCGGCTGAGGATGTAGGCCTCGGGCACGCCGATCAGCACGCACAGCAGGGTGGTCAGGGCGCTGATCCAGAAAGTGCGCAGGAAGATCTCGTAGAAGTACGGGTCCCCCAGCAGGCTGCTGTAGTGTTCAAGGGTATAGGCCTGGCTGTCGATGCCGGTGCCGTAGTCGAACACGTTGAACGACAGCACCAGGGTCAACAGCAGCGGGACAACGAGCAAGCAGACGTACAACGCCAGCGCGGGTGCTGACAGCAGATAGCCCTGGCGCCCTTGTCGAAGTGCGGCCAGCGTACTCATGCCGACACCTCGTCGACGCTCAGTACTCGCAGCAGCGCTGTGTCCCAGTCCAGGCCGACGGTGGTGCCTTCATTCAGCGGTGCCGAGCCGTCGTTGCGGCGCACGACGCTGAGTTCGCCCAGGTCGGTTGTGACGCCGTACAGCCACTGGCTGCCAAGGAAGAAGCGGCTGTTGATGCGACCTTGTACGCGACCGCTACCCGCATCGCACAGATCGATTTTTTCCGGGCGAAGGCTCAGGGTCAGCTCGCCGCCCGCTTTAACGTGGACCACGCCTGTGCTGTCACGCTCGCCGGGTAGCAGGTTGGCCTTGCCGACGAATCCGGAAATGAACTCCGTGCGCGGGTGTTCGTAGAGGGTATAGGGCGCGTCGATCTGGGTGATGCGCCCGGCTTGCATCACCACCACGCGGTCGCTGATGGACAGCGCTTCGGACTGGTCGTGGGTGACCATCAGCGTGGTGATGCCGACCTCGCGCTGGATGCGGCGGATTTCGAATTGCATCTCTTCGCGCAAATTGGCGTCGAGGTTGGACAGCGGCTCGTCGAGCAGCAGCACCGGTGGTTCGATCACCAGGGCCCGCGCCAGTGCCACCCGCTGGCGCTGGCCGCCGGACAACTCCCGTGGGTAACGCTCGGCATGCTTGTCCAGGCGCACCAACTTGAGCACCCGTTCCACGCGTTGCTGCAACTCGCCGTTGGCCACCTTGCGCATGCGCAGGCCGAAGGCGACGTTGTCCTTGACGGTCATGTGCGGGAACAGCGCGTAACTCTGGAACACCACGCCCAGGCCACGACTGGCGGGTTTGGCGTGGGTGATGTCGCGACCATCGAGCAGGATGCGCCCGCTGGTGACTTCAACGAAGCCGGCGATCATTTGCAAGGTGGTGGTCTTGCCGCAGCCGGAGGGGCCGAGCAGGGAAACGAACTCGCCTTTATCGACCGAGAGATCGGTGGCCACCACGGCGTCGATGTCGCCATAGCGTTTGCCAAGTCCTTCAAGTTGCACGAAAGCCATAACTGCGCTCCACCTGTGATTGTTATGCGCGGCCTGGGGCCGTGCTTTTTTGTATGGGCAGATACGAAAAGGTCTTGCCGGGTGCGTTGGCGCTCGATTTGAGTCGGCTGCCGCTGTTGTTCGAATCGCCCCTGTATGGACGCAGAGTAGGACGAAGACTAGGATGGGCTCAATGGCAAATTTCACTGAATCGATGACTATTTTTAGTTTCATTCATTGAATAAATTAAATGACGAGAAATGGCATGACTGATTCCACTGAGCGGAATAAAGATAAAAATGAAGTCGGTGTCGGCGCTGTCTCAAGGTTGTTTGCCGTCCTGCGGACCCTCGGTGACACGGTCGAGGGCGGCGAGCGGGTGACCCAACTGGCCCAGCGCATCGGTCTGTCGCAACCGACCACTCACCGCCTGCTGCGCAGCCTGATGGACGAGGGCATGGTCGAGCAGGACGGGCGCAGCAAGCGCTACCGCTTGAGTCTTGAGTTCTTTGCCCTGGCTGCGCGGGCGGGCAATACCGGCAACCTGCGTGAGCTGGTTCGCCCGTCGCTGCTGCGGCTGTCTGCGTCATTGGGCGACTCGTTGTTCCTGCTGGCGCGCAGCGGGTTTGATGCGATCTGCCTGGACCGCAGTGAAGGGCCGTTTCCGATTCGCACCTTTACCGGTGACATCGGCGGACGCGTGGCGTTGGGTGTCGGCCAGGGCAGCCTGGCGATCCTGGCGTTCCTGCCGGAAGAAGAGCGCGACACGGTGATCCGCTATAACCTGCCACGGCTCAAGGACTTTCATCTGTACGACGAAGTGTTCCTGCGCGCCGAAGTCGATAACGTGCGTGCGCTGGGTTATGCCGGACGCAACACTGGTGTGCTCCAGGGGATGGCCGGGTTGGCCGTGCCGATCCTGGACCGCGAAGGACGTGCGGTGGCGGCGCTGAGTGTGGCCACCATCAGCGATCGACTGGGTCCGGACCGCTTGCCGACGGTGGTCGAGATGCTCAAGCGCGAAGCGGCGCTGATCGGGCCACGGATCAATCCGTTTGATCCGCTGCTGCGACGGCCTTCACAGGTGTTTGGGCAGGGGTGAGCGTTCCCTGACACTGAGCAAGCCCGCTCCCACAGGGGTAAGCGGCGACTCAAAAGTTTACGGTCTGCCGCAACATCCGCGCCGCCTGCGTATCGCTGGGGCTGACCATCGCGTAGTTGTACCCACCGCCCGACCAGTACTCGGCCTGCAACTCGCCGTCAGTGCGGCTGCCCCGTGGCAGCATGAAGTTTCTCGGTCCTGGCGGGCGCACGTAGAAGCTGATCTTGTTGCCACCGCGATCCTCATACACCACCATCGCCGCCGGCCCTTGTTCGGTGCTGAGCAGACGCCCGCTGACCGGGCTGAATCCCGCGTGCGACAGATCGGGCAGGCGATTGGCTTGGGTGAAATACCGATCAAGCCAGCCCTGCATGTCGCCGGCTTCGCTGACCTTGTAGTCGGCCGGCAGCATGCCTTGCTGGGCAAACAGGCGGTAAGCCTGAATGGCATCGCCCATCGGTTGGGCGGCGTTGAGGAGGGTCATCTCCCGGGCTTTCCAACCGCTCAAACCCGCGATGCTGACGGCGATCAACAGCACCGCCGCGCTGGCCAGATGGCGTCGCGACCGACGCTTGAGACGCTGGCGGATCCGCAACGGGTCGAGTGCCGGGTTTGCCGGTTGCTGCAAGGCGCCGCCGAGGGCCGCGCGCAGTTGCTGGGCGTCCTGTTGCCAGGCACGTACCTGTGCGCCCACGGTCGGGTTGCTGGCGAGAAACGTTTCCACGAGGCGTCGGTCGTCTTCACCGAGCTGGTGGTCGATGTACGCGTGCAGGTCGCGTTCGTTCGGAGGCATGCTGATCATTTGAGTCTCCGCAGGGAAGGGCGGGTGATTTCGCCGTCGCTGAGCTGGCGCAAGGCCTGGCGTGCGCGTGAGAGGCGTGACATGACGGTGCCGATGGGCACGTCAAGTATCTCGGCGACGTCCTTGTAGCTCAGGCCCTCGACCGACACCCAGAGCAAAAGGGCGCGCTGTTCGGTGCTGAGCTGGTCGAACGCCTCAAGCGTCGATTGGGCCAGCACCGTCCGCTCCGCTGACGGCTCGCTATCGTCGCGTCCTGTAAAGAATTCGAGCATCCGCGCGTAACGGCGCGAACGGCGATGCGCATCGAGAAACTGCCGGTACAGGATCGCAAACAGCCAGGCACGCAAATCGCCCTCGGGGCGCTTGGCACTCCAACTCGACAGTGCGCGTTCAAGGCACGATTGCACCAGATCGTCCGCGCTGCTGGCGTTGCGCGTCAATGACACGGCAAACCGGCGCAGTCTGGGAATGATTTCTCGCAGTTGTTCGTCGATTTCGTTCATCAAATGCTGGCTAGTCACTACGCTGTTGGACTAGAGAGACGCCCGGAAGCCGAGGTTATTCCACGCCTGGAAAAATAAATACCGGGTGATGGAATAAACCTGCAGGCGGTGCGTCTGCCTGATTCTTCTCACTCATGGCCGCAGGCCCTGGAGTTTTTCATGGTAGATCGCTCATCACCGCCTTTGAGTGGCACGAGCCTGGTGTTGCGCCTGGCTGCCATCGCCGTGGTGGTCGGTGCCGTCGCCGGGGCGTTCGCCTACGTCAACGGAACCTTCGACCCACAACGCCTGACGCCGAAGAAACTGGTCAACGTGCTGGAAACCAACAATGGCGTGCATCCCGGTTTTCGTCGCAACCATGCCAAGGGCGTGTGCGTGATCGGGCATTTCGAGAGCAGCGGCGAGGCGCGCAGCTATTCCACCGCGCAGGTGTTCAACGAGGCTCGCACCCCGGTGGTCGGGCGCTTCGCCTTGCCTGCCGGTAGTCCTTATGCGCCGGATGGTGCGGTGCCGATTCGCAGCCTGGCATTGCGCTTCACCCAGGCCAATGGCCAACAGTGGCGCACCGGGATGAACAGCATGCCGGTGTTCCCGGTGGGCACGCCCGAGGCGTTCTACCAGTTCCAGCAGGCCCTGTCGCCGTTACCCGCCACAGGCAAACCGGACCCGGCCGCGGTGCCGGCGTTTTTTGCCTCGCATCCAGAAACCGCGCCGTTTCTGGCCTGGGTGAAAACGGCGAAGCCCTCGGCGAGTTACGTGACGGAGAACTACAACAGCGTCAACGCGTTTTACCTGGTCAACGCGACCGGGCAAAAACAGGCGGTGCGCTGGAATATGGTGCCGGTGGCCAAGGACGCGCCGGGTGCGATGGCACCGCAAGGCAGCGATTATCTCGAGAAGGACCTGGTGCAGAGGATCGCCACGGGCCCACTGCGGTGGCAACTGATGATCACGCTGGCCAACCCCGGCGACCCCACCAACGACGCCAGCAAGCCCTGGCCCGAAGGGCGCAAGGTGATTAACGCCGGCACCCTGGTACTGGAGAGCACCCAACCGCAGCTCGATGGCGAATGCCGCGACATCAATTACGACCCGCTGGTGCTGCCGGCCGGCATCGAGGGTTCCGACGACCCATTGCTCGCCGCACGTTCCGCCGGCTACGCCAATTCCTACCTGCGTCGCACCAGCGAAGTCAGCCAATTGCCTGCCGCCAAACAGGAGGCTCAACAATGAGCGCCCAACCCAACCACTTCGCTCCACTGGCGCGGCTGCTGCACTGGCTGATGGCGCTGATGATCATCGCGATGCTGTTTATCGGTGCCGGCATGGTCGCGTCCGTGTCCGAGCGCCATGAGTGGCTGATTCATCTGCACAAGCCGTTGGGCGTGGCCATTTTGCTGCTGGTGATCGTGCGCCTCGCCGTGCGGTTCTCCACCCGACAACCTCCGCTGCCTGCGGACCTGCCCGGTTGGCAAGTGCTGGCGGCGAAGGCTTCGCATGTCCTGCTGTACGTCTTGATGCTGGTGTTGCCGCTGCTCGGCTGGGCGATGATCTCGGCCTCGGGCGAGCCGGTGATGCTCGGCAGCTCGTTGCAACTGCCTTCGATCATGCCGGCCAACGCATCGCTGTTCGCGTTCCTGCGCAAGGCCCACGGCTATCTCGCGTACCTGCTGTTCCTCACCGTGCTGGTGCATCTGGCGGCAGCGCTGTTCCATGGCTGGGTGCGGCGCGATGGGGTGCTGGACAGCATGTTGCGGGGTAAGGATCGCGGTTGATTGCCACAAAAAAAAGCCGCCCTCGGACCGGGGCGGCGTTTTTACTGTCGCGGGATCAACGCAACCTGCCGACCATCTCCGCCACCGTCGTCAGTACATCCTTGCCCAACTGCTTCGAACGCTTGCCTGACCAGCCGGTGAGCGGGTTGGGGTGGTCGTCGTGGTCCTTGAACGGCATTTCCAGCGTCAGGGACAGGCAGTCGTACTTCTGGCCAACGGCGTTGCAGGCCAGGGTCATGTTGGCCTTGCCCGGCTCGTCACGCACGTAGCCGTGTTGGGTCTGGAAGTCCTTGGTGGTGTGCTTGAGGTGATTGCGAAAATCCTCTTCAAGCTTCTCGATGCGCGGCGTGTAGCCGGGGTTGCCTTCGCAAGCGGCGGTGAATACGTGGGGGATCTCCTCGTCGCCGTGGACGTCGATGAACAGGTCGACGCCATACTGTTCCATCTGCTGCTGGACGAAGAACACTTCCGGGCTGATCTCCGGGCTCGCATTCTGCCAGGCACGATTGAGGTCCTGACCCATGGCGTTGGTGCGCAGGTGACCGTGGAAAGCGCCGTCCGGGTTCATATTCGGCACCAGATACAGGTCGGCGCTGGCCAGCAGTTTATTCAACACCGCATCGTCCTGATGTTCCAGGCGTTCGATCACGCCTTCCATGAACCATTCGGCCATGTGCTCGCCGGGGTGCTGCTGGGCAATGATCCACACTTTTCGCCGGCCCTCGGCGCCCGTGCCTTTGCGCAGAAGTTGGATGTCCCGACCCTCGATGCTCTTGCCGGTGGCCAGCAGTTCGGTGCCGGCCTTGGTCAGCGCCTGCTCGATCAGCCAGTCATGGCGGCCGCGGCTGTAGGGTTCGAAATAGGCAAACCAGGCATGGGTGGCAGTGGCTTCAAGGCTGAAGCGCAGGGCATCGCCTTCGAAAATGGTCGGTATGCGGAACCAGTTCACATGATCGTAGGAGGCCACGGCCTGATAGCCGGTCCAGGCTTTGTTGTAGGAGGATTTGCTCGCGTTGCTCAGGCGGAACCAGTGCTCCTGGCCGACATGCAGGCCGCTGGCCTTGAAGTGAAACCATTGGAAGTGCGGGCTGCGAGTGTCTGGCCTGATGGCCAGCAGCGGTTGCAGCGGATTGCTGAGGTCCAGCACTTCAATGTTGCCGCTGTCGAAGTTCGAGGTGATGCTCAAGGAGGATTTGGCCAGGGTCATATCATTTCCTGAATATGATTTTTATGGCGGCTACTTTACACCCTGGGAACGCAATTGAGATCAGTCAGCGTGTCCCGACTTCTTCCCGGCATGTCGATGCCGTGTTGATGTACCCGCCGATACAGGGTAGCCCTGGAAATCCCCAGCGAGCGGGCGGCGGCCGCAGGCTTCCAGCGATGTCGCACCAGCGCGTCGAGCAGCGCCTGGCGTTCCGGGCTCGCGCTGTGCTCGCCGCAGGCATGGCCGACTGCACTCTCCATCGCGGTGCCACGCAAGGCCTCGGGCAGGTGGTCGAGCTGGATCAGTTGCGTATCGCACACCGCGCAGGCATAGCGCAGGACATGGCGCAGTTGGCGTACATTGCCCGGCCAACGGTAATTCAACAGGCATTCCAGCACGTTGCTGGCCAGTTGCATCGGGGCTGCATCGGGCGGTGACTCTTGTGCCAGGATGCGGTTGACCAGGGTCAGGCGGTCGCTGCGTTCACGCAAGGGGGGCAACTGAAAGCGTGCCCCGTTCAAGCGAAAATACAGGTCTTCGCGAAACTCGCCTGCAGCGACCAATGCTTCCAGGTCCCGGTGGCTGGCGCAGATCACCTGAATGTCGACGACCTTGCGCCGTGATGCACCCAATGGTGCCACTTCGCCTTCGGCGAGCACGCGCAGCAGCCGGGTTTGCAAGGCCAGCGGCATGTCACCGATTTCATCGAGGAACAAGGTGCCGCCGTTGGCCTGCTCCAGCAGGCCCTGCATGCCTTTGTTCGCCGCGCCGGTGAAGGCGCCGGCGACATAGCCGAACAATTCGCTTTCGATGAGGCTTTCCGGAATCGCTGCGCAATTGAGCGCGACGAAAGGGCGGTCGCGACGTCGACTGGCCTGGTGCAGGTGTCGGGCGAACACTTCCTTTCCCGAGCCGGTCTCGCCCTGGATCAACACCGGCAGGTTGCGGTCCTTGACCCGTACCGCCAGGCGCAGGCTTTCTTCCAGGCGCGGATCGAGCTCGACCGGCGCCAGTGCCGGGCGCGCAGGGGCCGGCGGGCTGCGCCGAGGCAGGCTAAGACGGGCGTGCAGCGGCGGCTGACCGTTGCGATCCGGCAGGAGGCACAAGGATCCGTCTCGGGCTCGGTGCAATATCTGCTGATCGAACACCTGGTCGATGTGCTGCGGCAGTTGCTCAAAACGCTGCAGCAACCATTGGCGCGCCGCCGGGTTCAACGCCTGCAGGCAGCCGTCATCATCCCAGGCCAGCAGGTAATCGGGTTGACTGTCGACGTAACCCTGGTTGTTGTGCGCGCGCAATACGCAGTAGCCCTGGGCGCTGCTCATGAAGAATGCCTGTTCGATCTCACGTGCGCTCTGCACCACCATCTGCCGGATCAGGTGTTGGGAACGGCGATCATCGGGCGAGCGAACGGCCGACACATCGAGCACGCCAAGCAGTTCGCCCCGCGGGTCGAACACCGGGGCCGCCGAGCAGGTCAGGCCGATGAACGCTGCGCGAAAGTGATCGCGTTTGTGTACGGTCACCGGGGTTCGTGCATTGAGGACCGCCGCCACGCCGCACGTGCCTTCTTCACCTTCCGACCAGCAGGTCCCCAGGTACAGGCCGGCCTTGCGGCAATCGTTGCGAATCGAGGTTTCGACGCGGTAATCGATGGTCTGGCCCTGGGCGTTGGTGAGCAGGACGCAATAGTCGGCGTCTCGCACGCGGCCATGCAGGCGGGCCACTTCCTCGCTGGCGATGCGCAGGAACAGGTCGGAGCGCTCGCGGCATTCCTGCAGCACGTTCTGCGAAAGGATCCGCGGCCCTTGCAGCGAACCCGGGTCGAGATGGTGTTGCTCCATGGAACGGCGCCAGGAGTCGAGTATCAGGTCCGGAACCGGCAACTGGGGCAGATGCCCGGCGTTTTTCAAAACACGGCTGACGCAATCGACGTGCGCCCTGGAATGTGCGGAAAGCATTAAGGCCTCCGATTCGATCTTCTTTTAGTTGTGCCGACATTAAGCGCCGTTGATGACCCTTCGACAAGCACTGAAGCAAACCCGGCGTTCGCTGAGACGCGATGTCTCACGCACCGGGCGCGCGTTCGTGCAGCCTGATATGACACGTCTCAAACGGGCTTGTCCGCGCACGCCTGTTTTATCGACGCGAGGGCTCTGCATCGGGCTCTGGAGGCGGTTTTGGCGGACCTGGCACCGGCCTTGCTCAAGCACCGGCCATCAAGAATAAAAAAGGTGCGCCACCCATGCCCAGCCAGTCTGCCGGTCCCACCGCCGGTTCGCTTGGAACACCGCTGACCGTCGGCATCATTGCCAACCCTGCGTCGGGGCGAGACGTACGGCGTCTGACCGCCAACGCCGGGCTGTTCTCCAGTACCGACAAGGTGTCGGTGATCCAGCGCCTGCTCGCGGCGTTCGGCGCCACTGGCGTCGAGCGGGTGCTGATGCCGACGGACATGACGGGCATCGCCGCCGCCGTGCAGAAGAACAGCCAGGGCCGCCAGGCGCGGGACGGGCATTGGCCGACGGTGGAATTCATGGACCTGACGCTGCGCCAGAGTGTCGAAGATACCCGCCAGGCCGCACGCTGGATGGCCGAGCGCGGGGTGGCACTGATCGCGGTCCTGGGCGGCGACGGCACGCACAAGGCAGTGGCTGCGGAGGTGGGCGATATCCCGTTGCTGACGCTGTCCACGGGGACCAACAACGCCTTCCCGCAGCTGCGTGAAGCGACCAGCGCCGGCCTGGCGGGCGGGCTATACGTCACCGGCAAGGTGCCGAGCGAGATTGCCTTGCGCCGCAACAAGCGTTTGCTGGTACGAGAGGCGAATCGCCGCTTGTGCGAGATCGCCCTGGTAGACGTGGCGGTCTCTTCGCTGCCCTTTGTCGGCGCCCGGGCCATCAGTCATGGCGCCGATCTGGCGGAGGTGTTCGTGACCTTCGCCGAACCTCAATCGATTGGCATTTCCGCATTGTGCGGATTGTGGTGGCCCGTATCGCGTCAGGCACCTTGCGGCGCGTGGATGCGTTTGGACCCACGATCTCCCGATGCGTTGCTGGTGCCCCTTGCACCGGGCCTGCTGCAGGGCTGCGCAGTGGCCGCCGCCGGCAGTCTGGAGCCGGGTGTCGCCACCGCCCTGTGCCTGTCCAGCGGCACGCTGGCCCTGGATGGCGAGCGCGAAATCGAGTTCAACGTCCATGACCGGCCTACCGTCACCCTCGATCACGCAGGGCCCTTGAGCATCGATGTCGATGCGGTTCTGGCCTACGCCGCACGCGAGCGACTGCTGGCCATCGGGCGCGAACATCCGCTGCATCCCATGAACGTTGATCACAGAAACCAAGACACCCTGGAGAATAAAAATGTCGACACAGCTGACTGCTGACCAATTGCTGCATGCCTATCGGGTCATGCGCACTATCCGCGCATTCGAAGAGCGCCTGCATGTGGAGTTCGCCACGGGCGAGATTCCCGGTTTTGTCCATCTGTATGCCGGTGAGGAGGCGTCTGCCGCCGGAGTCATGGCGCACTTGGGCGACGACGATTGCATTGCATCCAACCACCGCGGCCATGGTCATTGCATTGCCAAGGGCGTGGATGTCTACGGAATGATGGCCGAGATCTACGGGAAGAAGACCGGGGTCTGCCAGGGCAAGGGCGGTTCCATGCACATCGCCGACTTCGAGAAAGGCATGCTGGGTGCGAACGGTATCGTCGGGGCTGGCGCGCCGCTGGTGGTGGGCGCGGCGCTGGCGGCCAGGCTGAAGGGCACCGACAGCGTTGCCGTGGTGTTCTTCGGTGACGGCGGCTCCAACGAAGGTGCGGTGTTCGAGGCGATGAACATGGCTTCGGTGTGGAACCTGCCTTGTCTGTTCGTGGCCGAGAACAATGGTTACGCCGAGGCCACCGCGTCCAACTGGTCCGTGGCCTGCGATCACATCGCCGACCGGGCGGCCGGCTTCGGCATGCCTGGTGTGACGGTGGACGGTTTCGATTTCTTCGCCGTGCACGAAGCGGCAGGCGCCGCCGTCGAACGCGCCCGGGCGGGAGAGGGACCCTCGCTGATCGAGGTCAAACTGACCCGTTATTACGGTCACTTCGAAGGCGACGCCCAGACCTATCGGGCACCGGATGAGGTCAAGCATTTTCGCGAGCATAAGGACTGCCTGATGCAGTTTCGCGAACGCACCGTGCGCGCCGGTGTTGTCCTGCCTGGTCAACTGGACCAGATCGACAGCGAGGTCGAACTGCTGATCGAAAACGCCGTGTGCAAGGCCAAGTCCGACCCCAAACCCAGCCCAGCCGATCTGCTCTCTGACGTCTACGTGTCCTATCCCTGAACGCCTTCCATAACAAGAATCGAGAACTTCATCATGGCGAGAAAAATCAGTTACCAGCAGGCAATCAACGAGGCACTGGCCCAGGAGATGGGCCGTGATCCCAGTGTGTTCATCATGGGCGAGGATGTCGCCGGTGGTGCCGGTGCCCCCGGTGAGAATGACGCCTGGGGCGGCGTGCTGGGCGTGACCAAAGGCCTGTATCACCAGTTTCCCGGTCGGGTGCTGGATACGCCGCTGTCGGAAATCGGCTACGTCGGCGCGGCCGTGGGCGCGGCCACCCGGGGTATGCGTCCGGTGTGCGAGTTGATGTTCGTCGACTTCGCCGGCTGCTGCCTGGACCAGATCCTCAACCAGGCGGCCAAGTTTCGATACATGTTCGGTGGCAAGGCCACCACGCCCCTGGTGATTCGCACCATGGTCGGCGCCGGCTTGCGTGCGGCGGCCCAGCATTCGCAGATGTTGACCTCATTGTGGACGCACATTCCTGGCTTGAAGGTTGTGTGCCCGTCGTCGCCGTATGACGCCAAGGGCTTGCTGATCCAGGCGATCCGCGACAATGACCCGGTGATTTTCTGCGAGCACAAAATGCTCTACAGCCTGCAGGGTGATGTCCCGGAAGAGCTCTACAGCATTGCATTCGGTGAGGCCAATTTCCTGCGTGATGGCAAGGACGTGACGCTGGTGTCCTATGGCAAGACCGTCAACACCGCCATGGATGCGGCCCGCAACCTGGCGGGGCGTGGCATCGATTGCGAGGTGATCGACCTGCGCACCACCAGCCCTCTGGATGAAGACAGCATCCTGGAAAGCGTGGAAAAAACCGGGCGTCTGGTGGTCATCGATGAAGCCAACCCACGCTGCTGCGTGGCCACTGATATCAGCGCCCTGGTCGCGCAAAAGGCCTTTGCTTCGCTAAAAGCGCCCATCGAAATGGTGACGGCGCCGCATACGCCGGTGCCTTTCTCCGACTCTCTGGAGGACCTGTACATTCCCGACGCGGCGAAGATCGAGGCAGCGGTGCTCAAGTTGATCGAGTGGAGCGCACATTCATGAGCCAGATCCATACCCTGACCATGCCCAAATGGGGCTTGTCGATGACCGAAGGCCGGGTCGATGTCTGGCTCAAGGAAGAAGGGCAGGTCATCGCCAAGGGCGACGAAGTGCTGGACGTGGAGACCGACAAGATTTCCAGCAGCGTCGAGGCGCCGTTCTCGGGTGTATTGCGTCGGCAGATCGCCCGCCCTGATGAAACGCTTCCGGTGGGGGCGCTGTTGGGTATCGTGGTGGAGGGCGAAGCCAGCGAAGCCGAAATCGATGCGCTGGTCGAGCAGTTCCAGGCCTCGTTCGTTGCGGGTGACGGCGCCGAGGAAGATGCCGGGCCCACACCGCAGAAGGTCGAGCTGGGCGGTCGTCTGATTCGCTACTTCGAACGGGGCGAAGGCGGTATCCCTGTGGTGCTGGTGCACGGCTTTGGCGGCGATCTGAATAACTGGCTGTTCAATCACGAGGCACTGGCGGCGGGGCGGCGGGTGATCGCCCTCGATCTGCCGGGGCATGGTGAATCGGGCAAAAAGCTGGAACGTGGCGATCTCGATGAATTGAGCGAGGTGGTGTTGGCATTGCTCGATCATCTGGACATCCCTGCCGCGCATTTCGTCGGCCACTCCATGGGCGGCGCCGTGGCGCTCAACACGGCGCGCCTGGCAGCCCAGCGTGTGCGCTCGTTGGTGCTGATCGCCAGTGCTGGCCTGGGCGAAGACATCAACGGTGACTATCTCCAGGGATTTGCCCAGGCGAGCAATCGCAATGCCCTCAAGCCTCAATTGATCAAGTTGTTCTCCAATGCAGAGCTGGTCAACCGGCAGATGCTTGAAGACATGCTCAAGTACAAACGTCTGGAGGGCGTTGATAGCGCGCTGCGCGCATTGCTTGAGGCTGTGTTTGCCGATGGCCGGCAGCAGGTGGATCTGCGGGGGGTGATCGAAGATGCCCGTCAACCTGTACTGCTGATCTGGGGCAGTGACGACGCAATCATTCCAGTGCGCCATAGCGCCGGGTTGCCGGCCCGTGTGGAGGTCCTGCCCGGTCAGGCGCACATGGTGCAGATGGAGGCGGCCGAACAGGTCAACCGCCTGATCCTGGATTTTTTGCAACCCCTCTGACATTTGTCCGGCGTCCTGCGTGCGGGGCGCCGCGTACCGCTGACTTTCAGGAGAATTGCCATGAGCCTTACCGATCTTTCCACCCGCAGCATGCGTGCCGCCGTTTGGCACGGTCGCCACGATATCCGCGTCGAAGACGTGCCTTTGCCTGTCTCGCCACCGGCCGGCTGGGTGCAAATTCGCGTGCACTGGTGCGGTATCTGCGGGTCGGACCTGCACGAATACGTAGCTGGCCCGGTGTTCATTCCAGTTGATGCCCCGCACCCGCTGACGGGCATCAAGGGCCAGTGCATCCTTGGCCATGAGTTCTGCGGCGAAATTGTCGAGCTCGGCGCTGGCGTCGAAGGGTTTAGCGTCGGTGAGCAGATCGCGGCGGATGCCTGCCAGCATTGCGGTCATTGTTATTACTGCACCCACGGGCTCTACAACATTTGCGAGAACCTGGCGTTCACAGGGCTGATGAACAACGGTGCTTTTGCCGAGCTGGTCAACGTGCCGGCCAACCTGTTGTACAAGCTGCCCGCCCATTTCCCGCCCGAAGCGGGAGCGCTGATCGAGCCCCTGGCAGTGGGCATGCACGCGGTGAAAAAGGCCACGAGCCTACTGGGGCAAAACGTTGTGGTCGTGGGTGCGGGCACCATCGGCCTGTGTACGATCATGTGCGCCAAGGCGGCGGGCGCGGCTCAGGTCATTGCCCTGGAAATGTCCGCAGCACGCAAGGCCAAGGCGCTGGAGGTGGGCGCCAGCCACGTGCTCGATCCCAGCCAGTGCGATGCTCTGGCCGAAGTCAGACGATTGACCGCAGGGTTGGGGGCCGATGTCAGTTTTGAATGCATCGGTAACAAGAACACTGCCAAATTGGCCATCGACCTGATCCGTAAGGCGGGCAAGTGCATTTTGGTGGGGATTTTCGAAGAGCCCAGCGAATTCAATTTCTTCGAATTGGTCGCCACCGAAAAACAGGTACTGGGTGCGCTGGCCTACAACGGCGAGTTTGCTGATGTCATAGCGTTCATTGCCGACGGCCGCCTGGACATCACACCATTGGTGACGGGGCGCATTCAACTGGAACAGATCGTGGGGCAGGGGTTCGAGGAATTGGTGAACAACAAGGAGCACAACGTGAAAATCATTGTGTCGCCAGCACGCGTCTGAGCGGTTATGAGAAGTTGGCCTCTGGTGGGCGTCCTTCGCCGTAGCGGGGGCGTCCTCCTTGACGCTGGCGTGGATCTTATTGAATTTGAGATTGATTCTCAAGTATTAATGCCTGGTTTAGGACTGTCGTTGCTCGGCGTGACTTGCCAACAGACATTCTTTTGATATCATCCGCGCCATTGCAACATCCAAAGACTTCATTAGCCTGAAGGTCAAGCCAGAAAAAAACTGGCAAAAAAAAGACCCGGCAAAAAGCCGGGTCAAAAACCGTGATTAGCCTGATGAGGAGATGGTCCAAGAGACCGACCTAAGGTCACTTGGACAATCGACTGATCTCGCGACCAGTTGCTTGCAATAATAATCATTCTCGTTTGCAAGTCAAACGATTTTATCTACGCGATTGAAAATTTTTTCCTCGCGTCCCTCGCAATGCCCCGTCTACATCATCCGTGATGAATCCCGTCCAGTGATCGGTCCAGTAACGCCTTGGCCATATCGATCATGTGCACCGTCGAATACGCCAGATCACGATGAGCACCCTGCAGATGATTCGCCGACTCGCTTGCGGTGGCGGCAGCGCAGCGCAGCAGGTCTGACGCACGCACCAGTGCCTCCTCGCTGGTGACATTACGATTCACATCAAAAAAGCGCTCTTCCACCACCACCTCATCGGACACAACCGGTTTCAAGTAATAATCCAGCGCACGCTGTGCAGCGGCTGAGCCTTGGGGGGAGGTGAGGGACGTATCGATTTGCAGGTCGGGCAGTTCTTGATTAAGGAAAGTCATGGTGATGGCAAGCTCCGTGATGGATTCAGATCCGTGATGCGATCATAATACGAACTGTATTTGTATCTTTGATTTAAATACTACATTTTGTGTTTTGAACCCGGAATGCCGCGACGTATCGTGCCGCTCATGGATAAATGGATTGAATTGGTCAAGGCCAAGATGAGTGAACTCAACGTCACTCAGGAGATACTCGCCGACCGCCTCGGGATGTCCCAGGGTGGCGTCGGTCACTGGCTCAACAAACGTCGCCAGCCCGGAATCGAAGACATGAATCGGGTGCTCAAGGCGCTCGGCATGGATTTTCTCGAAGTGGCACTGGTTATCCGCGAACCGGATGCGTCCAGGGAGGAAAGCCAGGACCTGGTGAGAAAGTACAACCCGTACTTCCGTTACCCGGTGAGCAATTGGCGCGAGTCCTGCGAGGTGCGTGAAAACGAGGCTGTTGTCTACGACAAGGGGCGATTCGAACTCACCGACTATCACGCACAGGGCGCGGCGTTCTGGTTGACGGTGATGGGCGACGCCATGACCGCACCCAGTGGTGTCAGTGTTGCCGAAGGCATGATGATTCTGGTGGATCCGGCCATTGTGCCGGAGCCCGGAAAACTGGTGATTGCGCAATGGCGCGACAGCACTGAGGCGACCTTTCGCAAGTTGATCGAAGAAGGCGGGCAGCGTTATCTGGTCCCGCTCAATCCGACCTATCCGAAAGCTCTTTTCACACAGGACTGCCGAATTATCGGCGTGGTGGTTCAGGCAACGGCCAAGTTCTAATCAGATCGGTCCTCGCAAAGCGTAGGACCGATCCTGATTTTCACGCCTCTTCCAGCTCGACCAACGCACTGCCTTCGCTGACCATCTCGCCTTCCTGGCAATACAGCGCCTTGATCACCCCGGTGTGCGGCGCACGAATGCTGTGCTCCATTTTCATCGCTTCCAGCACCACCAGTTGCGCGCCGGCTTCGACCGTTTGCCCGGCTTCCACCAACACCCGCACGATGCTGCCGTTCATGGGCGCAGTCAGTCCGCCCTGGTGGCTGTGGCTGGCTTCGACCGCGCTGATGGGGTCGTAGGTCTCGACGCGGCGCCACTCGCCTTCCCATTGCACATGCACGACACCGCCGCGACGGATTGCCCGGTGCTGGCGGCGCAGGCCATCGTGTTCGGTTGACAGCTGTTCGCCTTTGAGTTGCGCCGTGCCGGCATGACTCAATGTCAGCGACCGGTCCTGACCGTCACAACTCAAGTGCAGGGTGATTTCCGACGGCAAGCCGGTGCGCATTCCGTTGCCGTTGGCCCAAGGCGAACCCGGGTCATCTGCGCGAATGGCCTGTGGCTGGCTTTGCGCAAATGCCTGCGCGGCGGCTTGCCAGAATGCCTCGCTGAGTTCTGCCGGTGCCGGCAGCAGTTGGTCCTGGTAACGCGGGATAAACCCGGTGTCCAGCTCGGCCGCCGCGAACGCCGGGTGGCCGATGATGCGGCGCAGGAAACTGATGTTGGTCCTGAGCCCGCCAATCGCGAACTCGTCGAGCATGCTCAACAGGCGCAGGCGTGCCTGTTCACGATCCTCGCCCCAGGCGATCAGCTTGCCGAGCATCGGGTCGTAGAACGGTGAAATCTCGTCGCCTTCTTCGACGCCGCTGTCGACCCGTCGCCCCGGGCCCTCGGCGGATTCGCGATACAACTCCAGACGCCCGGTGGCCGGCAGGAAATCATTGCCCGGATCTTCGGCGTACAACCGCACTTCAATAGCATGCCCGTTCAGCGGCACTTGATCCTGGGTCATCGGCAACGCTTCGCCACGAGCGACGCGAATCTGCCAGGCCACCAGGTCGAGGCCTGTGATGGCTTCGGTGACCGGATGTTCGACTTGCAGGCGCGTGTTCATCTCCATGAAAAAAAACTCGCCTCGGGCATCCAGCAAAAACTCAACGGTGCCGGCGCCGACATAACCGATGGCCTGCGCCGAACGCACGGCCGCTTCGCCCATGGCGCGTCGTAGCTCCGGGCTCAGGCCTGGGGCGGGGGCTTCTTCGACGACCTTCTGGTGGCGGCGCTGAATCGAACAATCGCGCTCGTTGAGGTACAGGCAGTGACCGTGCTGGTCGGCGAAGACCTGGATTTCCACGTGACGCGGTTTCAGCAGGTATTTCTCGACCAGCATCCGCGAATCGCCAAACGAGGATTGCGCCTCACGCTGCGCCGAGGCCAGGGCTTCGGCCAGTTGGCTGACGTCCTCGACCACCTTCATACCCTTGCCGCCGCCACCGGCCGTGGCCTTGAGCAGCACCGGGTAGCCGATCCGTTCACAAGCCTCACGAAAGGTGTCCAGGTCCTGGGCTTCGCCGTGGTAGCCGGGCACCAGCGGCACGCCAGCGGTTTCCATCAAGGCTTTGGCTGCGGATTTGCTGCCCATGGCATCAATGGCCGAGGCGGGCGGGCCGAGGAAGATCAGGCCGGCCGCTTCGATCGCGCGGGCGAAGCCGGCGTTCTCGGACAGAAAACCATAACCCGGATGAATCGCCTGGGCGCCGCTGGCCTTGGCGGCGGCGATCAGTTTGTCAATTTGCAGGTAACTGTCGGCGGCCTTGCTGCCGCCCAGGTCGACGCGGATGTCCGCTTCGCGGCTGTGCCGGGCATCACGGTCGGTGGCGCTGTGCACGGCCACGGTGGTCAGGCCCAGGGCCTTGGCGGTGCGCATCACCCGGCAGGCGATTTCACCACGGTTGGCCACCAGCAGAGAGGTAATCACAGGTGTGCTCATCAACGCGGCTCCTTGGTGGTGGGTGTTTGCCAATTCGGTGTACGTTTTTGCAGGAAGGCGCGCAGGCCCTCCTGGCCTTCGGGGCTGACACGGATGCGGGCGATGGCGTTTTCGGTGTAGCGGCGCAGCGCCGGGGTCAGCGCACCGTGACCGACTTCGCGCAGCAGGTCCTTGCTGGCGCGCATGGCGGCGGGGCTGTTGAGCAGCAGGTTGTCGACCCATTGCTCGACCTTGGCTTCCAGCTCCGCCGATGGAAAGCTTTCCGACACCAGGCCAAGCTCGCGTGCCCGTTGTCCGCTGAAGCGCTCGGCGGTCAGGGCGTAGCGACGGGCCGCGCGCTCGCCGATGGCTTGCACCACGAAAGGGCTGATCACCGCCGGCGCCAAACCGATGCGTACTTCCGACAGGCAGAACTGCGCGTCATCAGCGCTGATGGCCATGTCGCAGCAACTGATCAGACCCAGCGCGCCGCCGAACGCGGCGCCTTGCACCACGGCCAGGGTCGGGATCTTCAACTTGGCCAGGTTGTACATCAATTCCGCCAGTTCCCGGGCATCATCGAGGTTGGTGTGATAGTCGAGTTCGGCAGACTGTTGCATCCAGGCAAGGTCTGCGCCGGCGCTGAAGTGCTTGCCCCGACCACGTACCAGCAGGAAGCGCAGGTGTGGATCGGCCGAGACCTTGTCCAGAGCGAGGATCAGTTCACGGATCATTTCGGCGTTGAAGGCGTTGTTCTTTTCTTCGCGGCTGAGCCACAGGGTGGCAAAACCCCTTGGGTCGTTCAGCAGTTCGAGGGTTTTGAATTCGTTCATGGCTTGCACTCTTTATTCTGTAGGAGCGAGCATGCTCGCGATGATCGTCAACGATGACGCTGGCTGTCTGATGACCCGCGGTGTCTGGGCTACCATCGCGAGCATGCTCGCTCCTACAGAGGGCAGGATCACATCCGGAACACGCCGAAGCGGCTCGGTTCAATGGGCGCGTTCAGCGACGCGGACAAGGCCAGGGCCAGTATGTCGCGGGTCTGCGCCGGGTCGATGACACCGTCGTCCCACAGGCGCGCACTGGAGTAGTAGGGGTGGCCTTGTTCTTCGTATTGGTCGAGGATCGGTTGCTTGATCTCGGCCTCCTGCTCGGCACTGAAGCCCTGGCCACTGCGTTCGGCCTGTTCGCGCTTGACCTGCACCAATACGCCTGCGGCCTGCTCGGCGCCCATCACGCCGATGCGTGCGTTCGGCCACATCCACAGGAAACGCGGATCGTAGGCGCGGCCGCACATGCCGTAGTTCCCGGCGCCGAAGCTGCCACCGATGATCACGGTGAATTTCGGCACCTGGGCGCAGGCCACGGCCGTTACCAGTTTCGCTCCGTGCTTGGCGATACCGCCGGCCTCGTATTTCTGGCCGACCATGAAACCGGTGATGTTCTGCAAGAACAACAATGGAATCCCACGCTGGCACGCCAGCTCGATAAAGTGCGCGCCTTTTTGCGCCGCTTCGGCGAAGAGAATGCCGTTGTTGGCGAGGATCGCGATCGGATACCCGTGCAGGTGCGCGAAGCCGCACACCAGCGTCGTGCCGAACAGTGCCTTGAACTCATCGAATACCGAGCCGTCCACCAGCCGCGCGATCACTTCGCGCACGTCGAACGGTTGCTTGGCGTCCGCCGAAACGACGCCGTACAGCTCATCACTGGCGTAGAGCGGGGCGATGGGCGTGCGTTGCTGCACTTCACCGAGTTTGCGCCAATTCAGGTTGGCCACACTGCGCCGGGCGATGGCCAGGGCGTGCTCATCGCTTTCGGCATAGTGGTCAGCGACACCGGAGATTTTGCAGTGCACATCGGCACCGCCGAGGTCTTCGGCGCTGACCACTTCGCCGGTCGCCGCTTTCACGAGCGGTGGGCCGGCGAGGAAAATGGTCGCTTGTTCGCGCACCATGATTGCTTCGTCCGCCATCGCCGGTACATAAGCACCCCCGGCAGTACACGAGCCCATGACCACCGCGATTTGCGGGATGCCCATGGCGCTCATGTTGGCCTGGTTGAAGAAGATCCGCCCGAAGTGCTCGCGGTCCGGGAACACTTCATCCTGGCGCGGCAGATTCGCGCCACCGGAGTCCACCAAGTAGATGCACGGCAGTCGGTTCTGCTGGGCGATGGTCTGGGCGCGCAAGTGTTTCTTCACGGTCAGCGGGTAATACGAGCCGCCTTTTACGGTGGCATCGTTGGCGACGATCATGCATTCGACGCCTTCCACGCGCCCGATGCCGGCAATTACGCCGGCGGCCGGCACGTCTTCACCGTACACCTCGTAGGCCGCCAGTTGGCTGATCTCCAGAAACGGTGAGCCCGGATCCAGCAGGCGATTGATGCGTTCGCGAGGCAGCAGTTTGCCGCGTGAGGTGTGACGTTCCTGTGCCTTCGGGCCGCCACCTTGCTGCACCTGCGCGAGCAGGGTGTGCAGGGCGTCGACCTGTTTGAGCATCGCCGCGCTGTTGCTGGCGAACTCAGCGGAGCGTGGGTTGAGCTGGGTATGCAGGATCATGGCTTACTCCGTAAGCAGCTGTGAGCGGCAAGCTGCAAGCCACAAGTAAAAGCTGTTCTCTTGCAGCTTGTAGCTTGCGGCTGATAGCTGACGAAATTCATTTCGTCTCGTTAAACAGTTCGCGACCGATCAGCATGCGGCGGATCTCACTGGTGCCCGCGCCGATTTCGTACAGCTTGGCGTCACGCAACAGGCGACCTGCCGGGAACTCATTGATGTAGCCGTTGCCACCGAGAATCTGGATCGCGTCGAGGGCCATTTGCGTGGCGCGTTCGGCGCTATAGAGGATCACGCCGGCGGCGTCCTTGCGCGTGGTTTCGCCGCGTTCGCAGGCTTGCGCAACGGCGTACAGGTAGGCACGGCTGGCGTTGAGTTGGGTGTACATGTCGGCGACCTTGCCCTGGATCAGTTGGAACTCGCCGATGCTCTGGCCGAACTGCTTGCGGTCGTGGATGTACGGCACGATCAGGTCCATGCAGGCCTGCATGATCCCGGTCGGGCCGCCGGAGAGCACGACACGCTCGTAGTCGAGGCCACTCATCAGCACTTTCACGCCGCCGTTGAGTACGCCGAGGATGTTTTCTTCCGGTACCTCGACGTCATCGAAGAACAGCTCGCACGTGTTCGAACCGCGCATGCCGAGCTTGTCGAACTTGTTGCTGCGGCTGAAGCCTTTCCAGTCGCGCTCGACGATGAAGGCGGTGATGCCGTGGGGGCCTTTTTCCAGGTCGGTCTTGGCGTAGATCACATAGGTGTTGGCGTCCGGGCCGTTGGTGATCCAGGTCTTGCTGCCGTTGAGCACGTAGTGGTCGCCACGTTTATCGGCGCGCAATTTCATCGAGACCACGTCGGAGCCGGCGTTCGGTTCGCTCATGGCCAGGGCACCGATGTGCTCGCCGCTGATCAGCTTGGGCAGGTATTTGGTTTTCTGCTCGTGGTTGCCGTTGCGGTTGATCTGGTTGACGCAGAGGTTGGAGTGCGCGCCATAGGACAGTGCCACCGACGCCGAGCCACGGCTGATTTCTTCCATGGCCACGACGTGGGCCAGGTAACCCAGGCCGGCTCCGCCGTACTCTTCCGGCACGGTGATGCCGAGCAGGCCCATGTCGCCGAACTTGCGCCACAGGTCAGCGGGGAACAGGTTGTCGCTGTCGATCTGAGCGGCGCGCGGTGCGATCTCATTGGCGACGAAGGACTGAACCTGATCGCGCAGCATGTCGATGGTTTCACCGAGGGCAAAGTTCAGGGATGGGTAGCGCATGGGTCACCTTTTGGCTTTTTTGTAGGGTGGGGAGGGCAGTGATCCGGCTCTCACCTTTACGTTAACGTAAGCCTGTGACGAATGGCTGTCAATCACCCTTTACGTTAACGTCAACTTGAGCGACAGTAGGGGCAGGTCAATGTACAAAAACAACCCACAAAAAAGACAATAGGGGTCGTCATGGCTCAACCCAGTGCAGGTCCGCAACGCAGTTACACCCGTGGTTCCCAGGACAAAGCCTTGCTGGCGATGACCATCGGTCAGGCGTTCGATAACACTGTCGCGCAGTATCCGGACGGTGAGGCGCTGGTCGTGCGCCATCAGCAGTTGCGCTACACCTGGCGGCAATTGGCCGATGCCGTGGATCTGCATGCGCGGGCGCTGCTGGCGTTGGGGTTGCAGGCCGGTGATCGCCTCGGGATCTGGGCCCCCAATTGCGCGCAGTGGTGCATCAGTCAGTTTGCCAGCGCGAAGATCGGCGTGATCCTCGTCAACATCAACCCGGCGTATCGCAGCTCTGAACTCGAATACGTATTGAAGCAGTCCGGCTGCCAATGGTTGGTGTGCGCAGGTTCGTTCAAGACTTCCAACTATCACGCCATGATCCAGGGCCTGGTGCCCGAGCTGGCCGAGCAATCCATCGGGCAGTTGCAAAGTGAACGTTTGCCGGACCTGCGCGGCGTCATCAGCCTTGATTCGCAGGCCCCATCGGGTTTCCTGCCGTGGTCGCAGTTGGCTGATCTCGCGGCGGGTGTATCCGCCGAGCGACTGCGCGAACGTCAGGACAGCCTGCATTTTGACCAGCCGGTGAACATCCAGTACACCTCCGGCACCACCGGTTTCCCCAAGGGCGCGACGCTCAGTCACTACAACATTCTCAACAACGGATACATGGTTGGCGAAAGCCTAGGCCTGACCGCCAATGACCGGTTGGTGATCCCGGTGCCGCTTTACCACTGTTTTGGCATGGTCATGGGTAATCTCGGCTGCATCACCCATGGCACCACGATGATTTACCCCAATGATGCTTTCGATCCCCTGTTGACCCTGACCACCGTCGCGCAAGAGAAAGCCACCGCACTCTATGGCGTGCCGACCATGTTCATCGCCTTGCTCGACCAGCCCCAGCGCGCCGAGTTCGACCTGTCGACCCTGCGCACCGGCATCATGGCCGGCGCGACCTGCCCGATCGAAGTGATGCGCCGGGTCATCAGTGAAATGCACATGAGTGAAGTGCAGATTGCCTACGGCATGACGGAAACCAGCCCGGTGTCGATGCAGACCGGTCCGTCGGATGACCTGGAGCTGCGCGTGACCACGGTGGGGCGTACGCAGCCGCAACTGGAAAGCAAAATCATCGACGAGGCTGGCAACCTGGTGCCCCGCGGCACCATCGGTGAGCTTTGTACCCGTGGTTATAGCGTGATGCTGGGTTACTGGAACAACCCTGAAGGCACGGCGCAGGCAATCGATCAGGCTGGCTGGATGCACACCGGCGATCTGGCGAGCATGAACGACGAAGGCTACGTGTGCATTGCCGGACGCAACAAGGACATGATCATTCGCGGCGGTGAGAATATTTATCCACGTGAGCTGGAAGAGTTCTTTTTTACCCACCCGGCGGTTGCGGACGTGCAGGTGATTGGCATTCCGTGTTCGCGCTATGGCGAAGAGATTGTCGCCTGGATCAAGTTCCACCCCGGCCACAGCGCCACGGATCAAGAGCTGCAAGCCTGGTGCAAGGAGCGCATCGCGCATTTCAAGACGCCGCGTTACTTCAAGTTCGTCGAAGAGTTTCCGATGACCGTGACCGGCAAGATCCAGAAGTTTCGCATGCGGGAGATCAGTATCGAGGAGTTGCGAGTCAGCCAGGGCTGAGGGCAGTTCCCCCTGTGGGAGCGGGCTTGCTCGCGAAGGCGGTGTGTCAGTCGATGCATGTGAACACTGACCCACCGCCTTCGCGAGCAAGCCCGCTCCCACATTTGACCGAGTGAAAACCTGAACGCCAGACAGCACAAAGGGGAGCCGAGGCTCCCCTTTAATTTTCGTTGCGCGTGCTCTTTTTTTATTATTGAGGGGCGGTCTGTTTTTGTTTTTGGTAACCGTGACCCTTTGTCGCTGTTTTTGGCGATCCCCATCCGGGATCAAGAGCAAACGTATTTTTTTGAGCGCTGATCTACTTTCTCGCTGAGCGATCCAACCGTTCGGTAGCTACCTGAAGGTAGTTTTATTGTTCTCTGCCCGGTTGCGGGTAACTTCGCGAAGCACCCTGAAAAGCACACCTTCTCCAAAAAAATCTGTTAGCTGCGTCTCTGCCGTGTTGTTTTTGTTATGTCAGAGTCGTTTCGTCTTATTTTTATTAGGTTTGGCGCTTTTTATTCTTGTTATGCCATAGAGATAGCAGAAGCCGTGCCAACTTTTAAAAATGCTTTAAAATCAATAACATAATTTTTATGTAGGGATTGGCCTACGGCAAATACGACAAAATATGTTCCCGTGTTACTCGATGTGTAGCAGGGCGGTAACACATTCTTACCGCTAAGCTACTCAACCGGCGTTACGCGCCTCCGCCACGCGCGACCCGGTAGGCCTACCCAGCACGCTGCTGATTTGCTGGCCCGCGCCGATCAAGGCCTCCAGGTCGATACCGGTCTCGATACCCAGGCCATTGAGCAGGTACACCACATCTTCGGTGGCGACGTTACCGCTGGCACCTTTGGCGTAAGGGCAGCCGCCGAGGCCCGCGATAGAGCTGTCGAACACCGAAATCCCTTCCAGCAGGCTGGCGTAGATGTTCGCGATGGCCTGTCCATAGGTGTCATGGAAGTGCCCCGCCAGCTTGTCCCGTGGCACCTGCGCACCGACCACCTCGAACAGGCGACGCGTGGCGCCCGCTGTGCCGGTGCCGATGGTGTCGCCGAGGGACACCTCGTAGCAGCCCATGGCATACAACTCCCGTGCGACCGCCGCCACTTGCTCTGGCGCGATCTGACCTTCATAGGGACAACCCAGCACGCACGAGACATAACCCCGCACGCTGACCCCATTCTGCTTGGCCGCCGCCATGATCGGCGCGAAGCGCTCCAGGCTTTCGCTGATGGAACAGTTGATATTGCGCTGGGAAAACGCCTCGGATGCCGCCGCAAACACCGCCACTTCCTTCACGCCGGCCGACACTGCGTCCTCGAAACCGCGCAGGTTCGGCGCCAGGGCACCATAGGTCACGCCAGGCTTGCGCTGGATCTGCGCGAAGACCTCGGCGGAACCGGCCATCTGCGGGACCCACTTGGGCGATACAAAACTGCCGACTTCGATATAACTCAGGCCCGCCGCGCTGAGGGCGTCCACCAACCGGACCTTGTCCGACACGCTGATGGGCTGGGCTTCGTTCTGCAGACCGTCGCGTGGGCCGACTTCCACCAGGCGGACGTGTGAGGGGAGTGACATGGCAGTTACCTTCTGATCAATGGCCGGCCTGGCGCATGGTGTGGGCCAGGGCCTGGGTGCAGCGTTCTTCGGCGGTGTCCAGTTCCAGCTTCATCTGTTCGATGTCCAGCAGTTGCTGTTCCAGCTGTTCACGGCGCTCGGCAATTTTTGCGAGCATGCTGTTGAGTTGCACATGGTTGCCGCTGGTGGGGTCGTAGAGTTCGATCAACTCACGGCATTCCGCCAGGGAAAAACCGATCCGTTTGCCGCGCAGGATCAGCTTGAGGCTGACCTTGTCCCGCGCCGAGTAGATGCGCTCCTGGCCCCGGCGTTCCGGAGCCAGCAGGCCTTGTTCCTCGTAGAAGCGAATGGCGCGGGTGGTGATGTCGAGCTCGCGGGCGAGGTCGGAGATGCTGTAGGTAGTGCTCATGGCGGCGCTCAAGAAGGTCTTGGCGCTAAGCTAATGGCAGGTTGACGTAAGCGTCAAGCTCAACCCTGTAGGCGCTAGCCTTAGGGTTGTTGCTTGTCGAGCTTCTTTTCGTGCGCCGTGACCTGCTGGCACAACTCGATCATCTGCTCACGCATCCAGCGGTTGGCCGGGTCCTGGTCGGTGCTTTCGTGCCAATACAAATGGGTTTCCACCGGCGGCACGTCGTTGACCGGCAGGTTGAACCAATGCAGTTCGTGGCGGCGGGCGAAGCGCTCGGGCACGGTCATCACCATGTCGGTCTGCTGCAGCACCTGCGAGGCCATCAGGTAGTGCTGGGAACGCAGAGCGATCTTGCGCTGCAGGCCCATCTTGCCCAGTGCCAGGTCCACATGGCCCAGACCGTTGCGCCGGCTGGAGATATGGATGTGGGTCAGCCCCAGGTAATCATCCAGGGTCAGCTTGTCCTTGCCCGCCAGCGGATGACCCTTGCGCATGGCGCACACGTAGCGGTCTTCCATCAGCTTGACGTGTCGCACCTGCGGATCGGTGTTGAGCGGCGCGTCCACGGCAAAGTCCAGGCGCCCGGCGGCCAGTTCCTTGGTGGTTTCGCGGCGTTTGGACAGGAAACTCTCGATCACCACGGTAGGCGCCAGGCGGCGCAGACGCTGAAACAGCAGCGGCAGGATCACCGCTTCGGTGAGGTCGGTCATGCTGATGCGGTAGGTCTTGGCCGCCTGTTGCGGGTTGAAGATGCGGCTTTCCTGCACCGACACCCGCAGCAACGACAACGCATTGCGCACCGGGCCGATGATGTTCTGCGCCATCGGCGTGGGCACCATGCCTTGGGCGGTGCGCACGAACAGCGGGTCGTTGAAGGTCTCGCGCAGGCGTGCCAGAGCGTTGGACACCGCCGGCTGGGTGATGCCGACAATCTGCCCGGCGCGGGTCAGGTTGGCTTCGGTGTAGATCGCGTCAAAGACGATAAACAGGTTGAGAGATCGG